>Ga0308412_1001080_pt1 | contig 14699 bp, 12 predicted proteins | sample HotsprottomLayer_FD_202357 | JGI IMG/M metagenome (GOLD analysis project Ga0308412, IMG submission 202357) | Hot spring phototrophic mat microbial communities from Octopus Spring, Yellowstone National Park, Wyoming, United States -... | ecosystem: Environmental > Aquatic > Thermal springs > Hot...
GTTTTGGCTCTTGGGGCGGGCGCTTTGGCCGGTGGCTGAGCGGGTGGGGGTGGGGTCGTGGGCGCTGTGGAGCGTGCGGGTGTGGCCGGCTGAGGGGGCGGGGCGCTTTGGGGCTGGGTGGGTGGACGGCGGGCTTCGCCGGGCAGGGGGATCTCGTCGGGTTCGAAGTCGGGTGGCATCTGCTGGCCTCGCCTTAGCAAGCCTTGCAAGGCTGGTAGCACGATAAAGAAAAACAAGAACAGCAGACCCAGGAGATCGTCTAAGCCCATGAAACCCTCCCACACAAGCCGAGGGGCCAGCGCTTACGCGCCCTTACGGCCAGGGCCTCCGGCCCTGGTTGCCCTAATCCGCAGTGGCCATTTCTGAGCAAGGCCGCCCCCCTTCGAGGCACCCTAACGCTGCGAACCACTGGCCCCACCATCGGCGCCGCCGGCCGCACTGGCCTTGCTGATAGAATCGCGCATCTCGGTGTCAGCCTCGATGTTTTTGAGCTGATAATAGTCCATAACCCCAATACGGCCGCTGCGCAAGGCTTCGGCCAGGGCCATGGGTACAGCGGCCTGGGCCTCGACCAGCTTGGCTCGCATGGCCTCGACCAGAGCCGCGTTTTCTTGCTCCACCGCAACAGCCATGGCGCGGCGCTCCTCGGCTTTGGCCTGGGCAATCTTCTTATCGGCCTCGGCCTGGTCGGTGCGCAGCTGGGCCCCGATATTTTTGCCCACGTCCACTTCGGCGATGTCCACCGAAAGGATTTCAAAGGCCGTACCGGCATCCAGGCCTTTGGCCAGCACGGTTTTGGAGATGCGGTCGGGCTGCTCCAGCACCAACTTGTGATCCTCCGACTGACCGATGGAGGCCACAATGCCCTCACCCACGCGGGCTACGATGGTCTCTTCGCCAGCCCCACCCACCAGGCGGTCGATGTTGGCACGCACCGTAATGCGCGCAGTGGCTAAAAGCTGGATTCCGTCCTTGGCCATACCGGCGACCATGGGGCTGGTGATCACTTTGGGATTGACCGAGAGCCGCACCGCATCCAGCACATCGCGCCCGGCTAGGTCGATGGCAGCAGCGCGATCGAAGTTGAGCTTGATGCCAGCTTTGTCGGCTGCGATGAGGGCATCTACCACCCGATCCACGTTGCCGCCAGCCAGGTACTGGGCCTCGAGCTTGGCAGTCTCAACCGGGATGCCCGCCTTAAAAGCCTTAATCATGGGGTTCACAATCTTGGCCGGGGGGATACGCCGGAAGCGCATGCCCACCAAAGAGGTGAGGGGCACGTTGACGCCCGAGAACAGCGCAGTGATCCATAGAGGAACCGGCACCAGGTAAAAGAACAGGAAAACAGCCAGTAACAGGATGCCAGCGACGATTAAGGCTCCAAACTCCATATGATCCTCCTCCAGATCGACCTGCAGTAGTTATTTTGTCGCTGCCCTAAGCTTTGTGGCACAGCCGCAAAAAACCCAGAACATAGTAACGCACTTTCTAAGCGTACACCATAAGGAAGCCAGACATATGCAGGGCCGCTTGGTGTTTTGCGCGGGTGATGAAGCATAAACAATTCAGTTCTCCACCCGCCGCACCACCACCCGAGGGCCTTCTACCTGGATGACCCGAACGGCCTGGCCTCGGTCTATGAACTCCCCCAGGGTGACCACGTCTACCCGGCGGTCGCCAAACTGGGCGGTGCCGGCAGGGCGCAGGTCGGTGATGGCCTTACCGATGGCCCCCATCAGCGATTCCAGCTCGTTTTTGGGGGGCGCCACCTCCTCCACTGCGCTGCTCAGCACGAAGGGCCGGGCCACCCGACCTCTGGGCAAGTAGCGAAAGATCAGGAACAAGCCTAGAACGAGCCCGATGATGGCAAAGGAGCCTACCTGCAGGGCCTGATCACCGAAAGTGAAGTAGATGGATGCCCCGATGAGCCCGAGCCCGACCAGGCCAGGTATGCCAAAGCCGGGGGTTACAAACAGCTCAAACGCCACCAGCAGCAGGCCACCGAAGAGAAGGATGATGGTGAGAGCGCTGGACAAACCCGCTAAGTAGCCTCCTAGGAAGAACAAGCCCAATGAAGTAAGCCCAATAATAGCGGGAATAAAGGTTCCCGGAGTGAAAAACTCCAGAATTAACCCCAGCACCCCCACTGCCAACAGAATGGCCGCAATGGTGGGGTCGGTCAGAAAGCGGGCTGCCCGCACTTGAGGGCCAGGCTGAAGCTCTAAGGTATCTGTGCTAAAGCCAGCTTTCTCGAGGGCTGCCCGCAGGCTGGGCACCTCGGCGTCGGCCACCTTGAGCTCCACGGCCTTTTTGGCCGAGAGGGTCAGAGGCTCGCCTTTGGTGGTAATCCCACGCACCTCGACCTCGGGGTCCACCATGGCCTCAGCGATGTTGGCGGGGCGGTTGCGGGCCTCGGACACGGCCCGGAACTTTCCCTTCAGGGCTGATATAACCTTGCGGTCGGCGGCGTTGGCGTTGCCCACCACTGGGGTGACGCTGATGGGTAGGGCTGCTCCGATGTTGGAGCCAGGCAGCATCATAATCTGCTGAGCCGCCAGCGAGATCAAGGCCCCTGCCGAGAAGGCATTCTCGACCACGGCTAGGGTGGGCACGGTGGCGGCCAGAATGCGGTCAGTGATGCGGATGGCGGCATCCACCCGTCCGCCGGGCGTATTCACCCGGAAGACAACACCGCTCGCACCTTCGCGTTCGGCCTGGTCGAGGGATTGCTCGATGAAGGTGGCCAGCGGCCCGTCGATGGTCCCTTCGATGGGAACGATGTAGGTTCTGGCCTGGGCTAAAGAGGCAACCAGCAGGAAAACGAAAAGTAACCTTCTCACCAAATATTATCTTAGCAAGCTGGGCTTCAGGGAGTGTAAGGTTGGTGAGGTCGGTTGGGTGTTAAGCCAACGTAAAATCCAGATGTGAGACTGGGCCTAATCGGATTTCCGCTGGGGCATTCGCTTTCCCCGGCCATGCAGGAGGCGGCCTTGCGGGCAGCAGGGCTGGAGGGTTCTTATCAGACCCTCGAGACCCCACCGGCCTTTCTGCGGGCTCGCTTGCAGGAGGTGCGGCGGGCTTTTGCCGGGGTGAATGTAACCATCCCGCATAAGGAAAGCGTGCTGCAATATCTAGACGAGCTGAGCCAGGAAGCCAGCGCCATCGGGGCGGTTAATACCATCGTCTGCGCTGGGGGTCGGCTTATCGGCTATAACACCGACGCCCCGGGTTTTATCTCCGGTCTGGATGAGGCTGGCATCTCCTACCGCAACAAGCGGGTTCTGCTGCTGGGGGCGGGGGGGGCTGCGCGAGCCATAGCCTATGCGCTGAAGGAAAAGGGCGCCCATGTGGCGGTGTACAACCGCACCCTGGAGCGAGCCCAGGCCCTCTGCGTGGCCATGGGGTTGCACCTGGTGGCCGAACCGTCGCTGGAAGAGGCGGTTCGTAGCTGCAATCTGTTGGTCAATACCACCAGCGTAGGGCTCAAAGACCCCTACAGTTCGCCTCTGCCGTCCGGCTGGCTGCCGCGGGCCGGGGTGGTAGTGGACATCGTTTACAACCCCCCAACCACCCGGCTGCTGCTCGAGGCCCGGCAGGCCGGGCTGGCGACCCTGGGTGGGCTGCCCATGCTGGTCTGGCAAGGGGCCTTGGCCTTTGAGCTATGGACAGGAATAAAGCCTGATGTTCGGGCCATGTATGCGGCGGCTTGGGCCAGGCTGCAAAGCGACGGTTTTTCGTGAGTCGCCCTGTGCCCGAGCACAACGCTGTCCGGGCTTTCTGCTAGCCTTCGATCACGATGGGCAAGATGACTGGGTTACGCCCGGTGTTCTTAGCGATGAATTTCTTGATTGGGTAATAGATGTCATCGCGAATTTCCTCGAGCCGCTTCTTTTCACGCACCCCTTTGTACAGCGCATCCGTGGCCATTTTGCGCACCTCGCCCAAAAGGCGCTCGCCTGCTTTGACAAAGCCTTTGGAGATAACCTCCACCAATGGATCGTGGCTTACCAAAGCGGTGATGACCACCACCCCTTCAGCGGCCATGTGCTGACGGTCCTCCAGGATTTCGTCGGTGATATCGCCCACCCCCAGGCCATCCACGTAAAGCTGGCCGTGCGGTACAGTTCCGTTGAACTCAATATTGTCTGTGGTGAGTCGGATCAGGCGCCCATTTTCAGGAATCAAAATTTTCTCGGGCGGGTTTGGGATGCTCTGGGCCAACCACTTGCAGTTAACCTGATGGCGAATCTCCCCGTGCCAGGGCATCAAAAACTTGGGACGGGTCAGGTTGAGCACGGTCTTGATCTCCTCGTGGCTGGCGTGGCCGGAGGCGTGCACGCGGTAGCGCGGCGGATAAAACACATAGGCCCCCAAGGCGTACAACTGATTGATGACGGTGTTGACCGCCTCCTCGTTGCCGGGGATCGGACTGCTGCTGAGGATGACCGTGTCGCCCTCCTTGATGGCGATTTTGCTGTGGGTGCCGGCCGCTAGGCGAGCCAGAACAGCCTCGGGCTGGCCCTGCGAGCCAGTGGTAATGACCAGCACCTGCTCGTCGGGCAGGTCCTTGATCTCGTCTAGGGTATAGAAGCGGTCTTTTTGCTTGAAATAGCCGAGCTCGAGGGCAATACGGGCGTATTTGAGCATTGAGCGCCCTTCCACGGCAATTTTGCGCCCGTACTTCTCGCCCGCTGTAACCACCGACTGGATGCGGTGGATATGCGAGGCGAAGGTGGTTACAAAAATGCGCCCTTTGGCCGCGCCAATCACCTTATCGAGCTCTTCAGCCACCTCGGTTTCGCTGGGGGTGACCCCAGGGCGCTCACCATTGGTCGAGTCGATAATCAGACAAAGCACCCCTTCAGCCCCGGCCTGGGCGATTTTTTCCAGATGTGAGGTCAGCCCGTCAATGGGGCGCTCATCGAGCTTGAAGTCGCCGGTGTGCACGATTTTGCCGATGGGCGTATGAATAACCATGCCGAAGTTGTCTGGAATAGAGTGGGTCATGCGGAACAGGTCAAGCCGGAAGTAGCGCCCGATGGAGATGCAGTCGTCGGGGGAAACCTCTTTGAAGTTGTAATCCCCTACGGCCAGCCCGAACTCCTCGAGCTTGCCCTTGACCAGACCCAGTGTTAGCTTGGCCCCATACACCGGAACCCGTGGCAGCTGGGGAAGCAGATAGGGCAGGGCCCCGATGTGATCCTCGTGACCGTGCGTGAGCACCCAGCCCCGGATCAAATCTTTGTTCTGGACAAGGTAGTCTATGCGTGGAATTACGATATCCACGCCAAGCATTTTGGCGTCTGGGAAGGCCAGGCCACCATCGATGATGAACATCTCGTCTTCGTAGCGGATGGCCGTGATATTTTTACCGATTTCGCCGGTTCCGCCTAGGAACGCGATCTCGACGGCGCTGTTGGGCTTACCTAGAAGGATAGGCCCTTTGGGCTTGGGTCGTTCCTGTCGCCGGCGGGGGCCTCCTAGACGGCTAAAGGATGGGTTGTTGTTCATACTTGCTCCGGTAAAGTGTGCGCAGGCCTCCAAAGGTCTGTCCAGCCCGAGAACAATCCGTGCGAACACGGACGGTTGGCGAGGCTAGAGCAAAAACACAGCCAACCCTGGGTTTATCGTCGGGCAGGTGGTTTGCGCGGGGCGATCAGGCCCTCGAGTTCTGGACGAATCAGATCCACCCGCCCCTGCTCGTCAATACTGTTGACCTTGACTTTGATCTTCTGTCCCAACGAAAGCACATCTTCGACCTTTTCTATGCGCCCTCTGGCCATCTGGCTGATGTGCAGCAAACCATCCTTGCCAGGCAAAATCTCAATGAAAGCCCCAAAGTTGGTAATCCGAGTAACCGTGCCCTCGTAGACTTCGCCCACCTTGGCCTCGGCGGTCTGGCCCAGGATGCGGGCCTTGGCTTCCTCGGCAGCGGCCGCGTTGGTGCTAAAGAGTCGGATAGTGCCGTCCTGCTCGATGTCGATCTCCACACCCAGCTCCTCGAGCTGGCGGATGTTTTTACCCCCAGGCCCGATGATACCCCCAATTTTTTCGGGGTTGACCTTGAGGGTGAGGATACGGGGTACCTGGGGCTTCATCTCGGTGCGGTGGGTAGGCACAGCGCGCTCCATCAGACCCAGGATGTGCAGCCGGGCCTCGCGGGCTTGGTATAGTGCCGCTCGCATGATCTCAGGGGTCAGGCCTTTGATCTTGATGTCCATTTGCAAAGCGGTCACCCCGTCGCGGGTACCGGCGACCTTGAAGTCCATATCCCCCAGCGCATCTTCCAGCCCCAGGATATCGGTCAGAACCACCGACTGGTCACCCTCCTTGACCAACCCCATCGCCACGCCAGCCACGTGCTTCTTGAGCGGAACCCCAGCATCCAGCAAAGCCAGACAGCCGGCGCAGACCGTGGCCATACTGGAAGAGCCATTGGACTCCAGCACGTCGCCCACCACCCGGATGGTGTAGGGGAACTCCTCCCTGGAGGGCAGCACGGCCCGCAAGCTTCGCTTGGCCAGGTTTCCGTGGCCCACCTCGCGGCGGCTAACTCCGCGCAGGCGCCTGACCTCGCCGGTGCAATAGGGGGGGAAGTTGTAGTGAACCAGAAAGGGGTCTTCGGTCTCAATGCCCAGGTCGTCTACCAGCTGGGCGTCGCGTCCAGTGCCCAGCGTCACCACCCCCAGCACCTGGGTCTCGCCCCGGCTGAAGATGGCCGAGCCGTGGGGCTTGGGTAGCACATTGCTCTCGATCCAGATGGGCCGTAGCTGCTCTGGGGTGCGCCCATCGGCCCGCTTGTTTTCCTGCAAAATGAGCCGGCGTAGCTCCTGCCTAACCACCGTCTCAAAGCCTTCAGCGAAAAGCCTGCGCTGCTCCGGGTCGACCGAGCCGTCTTCGGCGGGGGGGACAAACTCCGCCAGCAAAGCCTCGGCGAAGGCCTCGAGGGCCGCTGAGCGCTCGCCTTTAGAGGCGGTTTGCAGCACGCTGGAGAGGCCTTTTTCCATGGCCCGGCGGTAAAGGGCGGCCAGGTTATCAGGGTCTAGCTGGACTGGGGGTTTGAAAGCAAACTTGGGTTTGCCCTGCTCAGCGCGCATCTGCTCTTGTAGCTCGAGGATGGGCTGCATGGCTCGGTGGGCGAACTCGAGGGCCTCTACCAAGCGGTCCTCCGAAACCTCCTGCGCCCCTGCCTCCACCATGATGATGGCCTCTTTGGAGCCGGCCACCACCAGGTCTAGTTGGCTGTCCTCCTGGGCCACGGGGTTCAGAACCAGCCGACCGTCTTGCAGCCCCACCCGCACCGAGGCGATGGGGCCGTTCCAGGGAATATCAGAAAGCATCAGGGCCGCGCTGGCCGCGATAGGCCCCAGGATATCCGGGGTGTTTTCCTGGTCGGCTGAAAGCACGGTGAGCAGAACCTGCACCTCGTGCCGAAAGCCTTTGGGGAATAGAGGCCGGATGGGCCGGTCGGTCAGGCGGGCGGATAGGATGGCTTTCTCGCCGGGTCTTCCCTCGCGGCGCATGAAGCTGCCGGGGATGCGCCCAACCGCGTAATGCCTCTCTTCAAACTCTACCGTTAGGGGTAGGAAGTCGGCCTGGATGGGCGCATCGGAGGCCTGGGCGGTCGCCATCACCACAGTTTCCCCATAGGTAACCCAGACCGAGCCGGATACGTGTTTGGCGTACTTGCCGGTCTCGATGGTCAGCGTGCGCCCCCCGACATCCACACTGTAGCGTCGCGCCTGGGGTGTTAGGTTTTCCTCGCTCATATCTACTCCTGAAGGCCCAGATAAAGCGCTGGGTGCGCTGGATGACGGTTTTATCAGCCAGTAAAGGTCACGCTGGACTTATTTGACAAGCAGCTAGCGGCCGCAAGAGCCGACTGCGTTAGGGCCAATAGATGTGCGCACTGCACGTCGAATGGAAGAGGTAAGCAGTATGCTGGTAAGGGCATAACTAGACGCCAGTGTAAACCTGAAACCAACTGGTTCGGCGGAGCCAAACCCCCGGCCCCGCCTACCGAGTCCAAATATATAGTACACGATAGAGAACATCCGGGGTTGCCCCCGGAAGATTTCACTTGCGCAGCCCTAGCTTTTCGATCAGTGCCTTGTAACGATTTTTGTCTTTATTCTCTAGGTAGCTCAAGAGCCGCTTGCGCTGACCTACCATAATCAAAAGGCCTCGTTTGGCCGCTGCATCATTTTTGTTGGCTATAAGGTGGGCCGACAGACGGTTAATTCGTTCGGTGAGCAAGGCAACCTGCACCTCGGTGGAGCCGGTGTCACCGGGCTTGTGGGCGTACTTCTCGATGACGCTGGCCTTTACTTCTCTGGTAAATGGCATCTGTGTCTCCTGGTCGGGCGAGCCGCAGTCTGCTGACCGGGGCTTCCTCATGGCCCCTGAGTGAGGCCAGCTAGCTAGTATAGTTGCGTTTAGAGGTAGGGTCAAGCCAAAACAAGATCGCGGCAGCGAAGGCCAGACTGGCTGCGGTAAAAAAGGCCACAGTAGAGCCAAACTGCTGCCATAAAAAGCCGAACAGTGTGCTGGCCGGGAATAAGAGCAAGCCCACTACGGTGTGGTAGAGCCCAATGGCGCTGGCCTTTTTGGTCGCGGGAATAATCTGGGCCAGATAGGCCCGACTGCTGCCCTCGAAAGCGGCGCTGTATAGAGCATAAAACAGAAACAAGAGAATGCCTTGCCAGCCGGTGCTGCTAAGCCCAAACCCCAGGTAAACCAGGGCATAGATGGTAAAGCCCAACATCACCAAAGCTCGAGCCCCTATCCGGTCGGCCAGTGAACCCAAGGGATAGGCCATCAGGGCATAAAGCAGGTTGTAGGTGGTATAAACCAAGGTGGCCTGGGCCGCACTAAGCCCCAGGTCGCTGAGGCGCAGAATTAGGAAAGCATTAGAGGAGAGCCCAAGCGTAGCCACCCCCGTTACCAGTAAAAACCAACGGTACCGCGGCGAAAAAGCCGTGAGCTGCAGAGGGGGTAGCGGTCTGGCCATGCCGCGTTTTTCGGGCAAAAAGAAAACGATGATCAGGGTGGCCAGGAAGGCCGGAATGGCCGAAACCCAGAATACCCCGCGAAAGTCCAACAAAGGCAGCAGCGAAAAGGCCAGCAGTGGCCCGATGGTGGCCCCCAGGCTATCCATGGCGCGGTGAAAACCGTAGGCCCGTCCGTAGCTATCCTGACTGACCGATTCTGCTATCAGAGCGTCCCTGGGGGCCGTGCGCAGCCCCTTGCCCATTCGGTCTAGAAAACGATAGACCAGCACCTGCCAGGGGTTTATCGCCAGGGCCAAGGTAGGGCGCAGTAGGGCGGGAAAGCCGTAGCCCAGCAGAATCAGCGGCTTGCGGGCAGCCATCCGGTCGGAGATGCGCCCACCCACCACCTTGAACAGGCTGGCCGTAGCTTCTGCCAGGCCCTCCACCAGGCCCACAACCGCTGTGGAAGCGCCCAGAACCCCGGTTAGAAATAGCGGTAGAAGCGGATAAACCATTTCTGAAGCAGTATCGGTAAGAAAACTTACCGTGCCCAGTACATAAACGGTGGTGTGTAGCTTCCTCATTAGCCACAATCTACGTCGTGATCGGTGGCAAGGGATACCCCCTGGACTCAGCCAGGGGGTATCCCTTGGGGGAAGCTACCAGAGCCGTTGGCCTGGCACTGGATTCATATTGGTGAACATTTGGAAGAGCACCGGGCCGTAGGCCAGCACCACCAGCACCACGGCGATGCCAAACCAGAACCAGACCCGCTCGGTAAGCTGGGCAAGCCCACTGCCCTCAGGTTTCGAGATCACCTCGGTAAAGGGTACTTCGGCCATTACCTGGCTGGGCTCTCGGCGGTTTTGTAGGGCGGTGGCGAAGATCACATAGAAGAACAAGATAGCCGCAATGAGCAGAATGACCCCAGAAACGATGTTCAAGACCATCCAGGCCGAACTTTCCTTATAGGCTTCCATAGCGACGGGGCTGCCGGCGATATGGGAGCGGCGGGGTACCTGGTAGAGGAAGCCCATCCAGTGTAAGGCAAAGGTCATGATGAACATGCCCAGGAACCACAGCCACTGTGAGGCCACGGCCATTCCTCTGGCTACCAAGGGTTTGCCGGTCAGGTGCGGAATCAGCCAGAAGGCCGTGCCCATGGCTGCCATGGTGACCAGGGTGCCCACTTGCAGGTGGAAGTGGCCAGGAATCCAGACCGTGTTATGGACGTTCTGGTTGAGGTTGAAGCTGGCATTGACCATGCCCCCAGCGCCCCCTGGAATAAAGGCCAGAAAGCCCAGCAGGAAAGCCAGAACTGTGGGGTTGTTCCATGGCAGCGCACCAATCCAACCCAGTAGACCCTTGCCTCCGTTGGCCCGCCCTGCGACTTCCAGCGAAGCTGCGATGGTAAAAGCGGTGATGAGACTGGGAACCGCTACGAACATGGTCAAGACGGTGTGGATCATCTTCCAGTAGGGGGCGATTCCGGGGTCGGCGAACTGGTGGTGGAACCCTACCGGTACAGAGAACAAGAGGAACAGCAGGAAGACCAGCCGCGAGAGGGGGTCGGAGACCAGTTTTCCGCCTGCAAGTTTGGGGAGGGTTAAGTAAGCCAGGGTGTAGGCGGGCAACAGCCAGAAATACACGATGGGGTGGCCCGTGTACCAGAACAAGGTACGCATCAGAAGCGGGTCTACACCAGCTACCAGCCCCAAAGACCAGGCGATCAGGAACAAAGCCCCCACCACCAGCCCCAAGCTTGCCAGAAGCCACATCAGCCAGAGGGTTACGGCCATGTAGGTGGCGATAGGGGTGATTTTCCCCGGGTTGGCCTTGCGCCAGCGCAACCAGAGCTCGAGCGCCAAGTAGATGCTTACGTAGCTGGATAACACAAAAATGGCGGCTCCCACATAGAAAGCCCAGTGGGCCTTGAGGGGTGCGTAGAAGGTGTACAGCACCGAGGCCTCGTTGAGTAAAAGGGGTATGGCGGCAATAAGCAGGCCACCAAAGGCCATCCAGAAGGAGACCCAGGCCAGCTTCATGTTGGGACGAAGGCCCAATTCGCGTGCTGGTAAGTAAATCATGATGGCCTGGGCGAAGAGCTGGGTAAACACGATAGCATTGAGCACTCCGTGCAGGCTCAGCCCCTGGTAGTAGTTTTGAAACACCGGTTTAAGCAGGGGGTACAGATCCAGGCCGCCGTAGTTGAAGGCCTGCAAGGGGCCAAAAAACGTGCCCAGGGCCAGGGCTGCAAAGCCTAGCATCAGCATGTACAGGGCGTACTTCTTTTCAGGTGCGTCAGCGTAAGCGTCGAAACTAGAGAGTGATTTGACAGCCATTCGGCACTCCTTTTAGGGTTCCACGATCAGCTTGCTGATCATGTTGGCGTGGCCTATGCCGCAGTATTCGTTGCAGATAATCCGATATTCACCGGGTTGCTTGAAGGTGTAGCTAACTTTGGCAATTTCGCCGGGGATGACCTGCACATTAATGTTGGTGTTTGCTACCTGGAAGCTGTGCTGAACATCGGGAGAAGTGATGTAAAAGGTCACTTTCTTCCCTGCCTTGAACTTCATCTCAGCGGGAAGGTAACCATAGGCGAAAGCCTGTACATAGGCCACGTATTCGTTGCCCACCTGCTCGACCCTGGGATTGGCAAAGTCGCCCTCGGTGCGCACCTTGGTGGCGTCGATGCGGCCAGCCCTAACTGGGTTAGTGTTGCCCATGGTGAGCATCAGGTAGCCCACCAGAACGATGAAAACTGTGATCATGCCCAGGCCGAAGAAGATCCAGGCCCGTTCGTAACGCTCGATGATGTGTTCCTGGTTTTCCATCTGCTACCCCCTTGCGAGGTGCATGAAGAAGTGAAAAAACCAAAAGACTACGATGAAGATCGTGATCAAACCGACCACCAGCAAAGCCCCAATGGGTCGTTGTTCTTTCTCTTCCATCGGACGCCTCCCCCTTTTAGAGGAGTCTAAGAACTTGGTTAGAGGACTTGTGTCCTAGGGAAAAATGTCCCGGCGAGAGGCTGCACCTGCCGGGTGTATCTACCTGGTACGGATGTCGGCTAGGCGCGAGAAAAGCCCGGTTTTGACAGGGTGGCCAACAGCGTACGAGGCGGTATGATTGCTGGGTATGACCCAGATACCGCCCATTGCAAAAGCCTCGATTGACGCTATTCGAATACTGGCCCTGGATGCAGTGGAGCAGGCCAAATCAGGCCACCCTGGGATGCCGATGGGCATGGCCCCCACTGCTTATGTGCTTTGGACGGAATTTTTGAAGCATAACCCCCGAGACCCCCACTGGCCGGCTCGAGACCGCTTCGTGCTTTCGGCGGGGCATGGCTCGATGCTGCTGTATGCCCTGCTGCACCTGACCGGCTACGACCTGCCCCTGGAGGAGCTCAAGCGCTTCCGTCAGTGGGATTCCAAGACCCCAGGTCATCCAGAGTACGGCCATACCCCCGGGGTGGAGGTGACCACCGGCCCCTTAGGGCAGGGTATTTCCACCGCGGTGGGCCTGGCTATTGCCGAGCGCAAACTGGTGGCCGAGTTCGGCGAAATCGCTGAGCACTATACCTACGTTATTGCCTCGGATGGCGACCTGATGGAGGGGGTGAGCAGCGAGGCTTCCTCGCTGGCCGGACACCTCAAGCTGGGCAGGCTGATTGTCCTCTACGACGACAATGGAGTTTCCATTGACGGCAGCACCGAACTGGCCTTCAGCGAAGACCGCCTTAAGCGTTACGAGGCCTATGGCTGGCATGTGGTGCCAGGTGTTCATGGGGAAGACCTCGAGACCATCCGAGCCGCCTTGCGCGAGGCCCTGGCCGACCCCCGCCCCAGCCTGATTGCGGTGCGCTCGATTATCGGGTTTGGCTCGCCTCTGGCCGGCCACCACAAGGCCCACTCCGATGCGATGGGCCCCGAAAAGGTGGCGGCCACCCGAGAGGCTCTGGGCTGGCCCTACGAGCCTTTTGTAATCCCCGACGAGGTGTATGCTCATTACCGCCAGGTCCTCGAGCGAGGTCAGAAAGCCCAGGCCGCATGGCAGGCCCAGCTCGAGGCCTACGCCCGGGCCCACCCCGAGCAAGCCGCCGAGTTTCGCCGTCGGCTGGAGCGCCGGCTGCCCCAGGGCTGGGAAACCCACCTGCCCAGCTTTGCCGCTGGCGAGAAGCTGGCTACCCGGGCGGCCTCCGGCAAGGTGTTGGAAAAGCTGGTGCCGGTGCTCCCCGAGCTGGTGGGCGGTTCGGCCGACCTAACCCCCTCCAACAACACCCGCACCCCGGAGATGACCGATTTTAGCCCCAGCAACCCGAGCGGGCGCTACATCCGCTACGGGGTGCGTGAGCACGCCATGGGGGCCATTATGAACGGCATCGCTTTGAGTCGGGCCTTGCGGCCCTATGGGGGCACGTTTCTGGTCTTTTCGGACTATATGCGCCCGGCTATCCGGATGGCGGCCCTGATGGGAGCCCCCAGCATCTTTGTCTTTACCCACGACTCGATTGCCCTGGGTGAAGACGGTCCCACCCACCAGCCCATCGAGCACCTGATGAGCCTGCGGGCCATCCCCAACCTGTGGGTGATCCGCCCCGCCGATGCCAACGAGACCGCGGTGGCCTGGAAGATGGCTTTGCAGCGCACCGATGGCCCCACCGCCCTCGTGCTGACCCGCCAGGCCGTGCCGGTGCTGGCCGGAGTTCAGCCCGAAGGGGTAAAGCGAGGTGGCTACGTCCTCTCCGAGGTGCAAAACCCCGTCGCCGCCATCGTGGCCACCGGTTCAGAGGTCGCACTCGCGCTGGAGGCCCATAAACTCCTGGCCGAAGAAGGGATACCGGTGCGCGTGGTCTCGTTGCCCTGCTGGGAGGCTTTTGAAGCCCAGCCGCCCAGCTACCGTGAGGGAATTCTGCCAAAGAACGTGCCCACTCTATCGCTCGAGGCCGGTACCACCCTGGGCTGGGAGCGCTACGCACAAAAAGCGGTGGGGCTCGAGCGCTTCGGGGCCAGCGCACCATACGCCGATGTGTACAGTAAGCTGGGTTTCACCAAGGAACGGGTGGCCGCCGAAGTGAAATCCTTGTTGGGGATTTGAATGCTGCAGACTGTCCTCTCTAACCTGCCGGCGTTGCTGTTTACCCTGGCCCTGGGCGCGGCCTTGCTGGGCCTGTTGGTCTGGGTTTTAGCCGCCCAGGGAGCCGCTAGTAAACGGACCGCCCAGCTTTTCTGGGCTCTGGCGCTGGTTTTGGCGCTTTTAGGGCTGTTTCGCTGGATTGTCGGGCCTTGAAAGGCTGGGTATCTGGCGGGTTGAGCCGAGACGGCCAAGCCAGCCGCCAGCCAGGGAGATGATCCTCACATGAGACAGGCCGCTGGTGCGGCTATTCACCGGGTGGATAGTAGACTAACTCAAGTTGCCACCTAGACATTCCGAGCCAGAAAGCAAAAACTAAGGCCACTATGAACCGGACTGTTCTAGTGGCCTTCTGCATTATAGACGATCTGCTCAAAGCCCTCGGACACCAGGACGACCCCCAGCGCAAGACCCCCGCCAGCGTCGTCTACTGGCCGCCCTCCTCTTCTCCGGCAAGCACAAACACGCCCTGGCCTATGCCAAAGCGCAGGGTCTCTTTAGCTGCATCCCCTCCCGCAGCCGCTTCTGCCGCCGACTGCACAGCCTGTCTGACTGGATACCGTTGCTGCT
>Ga0308412_1001084_pt1 | contig 14683 bp, 12 predicted proteins | sample HotsprottomLayer_FD_202357 | JGI IMG/M metagenome (GOLD analysis project Ga0308412, IMG submission 202357) | Hot spring phototrophic mat microbial communities from Octopus Spring, Yellowstone National Park, Wyoming, United States -... | ecosystem: Environmental > Aquatic > Thermal springs > Hot...
CACTGCGGCCCCGTCGGCAGGGCGCGCCGCCTCCCGCAGCACCCCGGCGAGCACCTCCGGTGCCTCCAGCATGAGCATGTGCCCCCCGCCGGGCACGAGACGCAGGTGCGCCCCTCCGATGCCCCGGGCGAGGCGGCGGGCCTCCCGGGGCGGCGTGAGCAGGTCGGCGGTCCCGGCGATCACCGAACGGAGGTCCCGGGCGAGCGCCCGGACGTCGTGACCCTCGGCGCCGGGCACCGAGTCGCCGTGGCCCCGATGGTCGAAGGCCACCACCCGGAATCCCGCGGCGGGCAGGTCCCGGAGCTGGCGGACCCAGGTGCGGCTCGACAGCATCACCCCGTGGGCGCAGAGCACGGGGGTGCCCTCCCCCCGCTCGACCACGTGCAGATGGCCGCCGTCATGGCTCGGTACCCGGTGCACCCGCAGGTCCGCGGGCATCTGCAGGTCTTCCACCCGGTCGGGGTCGGCACCCCGGCGCAGGTGGCGTCCACCGAAGGTCACCGCCGCGGCAGCCGCGGCCGCCCCGAGCCCGAGCCCGAGTACGCCGAGCCCGGCCCGCCGGACCGTCCGGGCCGTGCCGCTACCCGACACCCCCCTCACCCCTCCCCTCACCCGTCCCCCCGCCCCGGCGCCCTCCGCCGGTGGTGGCGGCGCGGCACCCGGGGCCCGATGCCGCAGACCACCTCGTAGGGGATCGTGCCGAGGTGGGCGGCCCACTCGGCGGCGGTGATCTCGTCTTCGCCTTGGCGCCCGAGGAACGTGACCTCGTCGCCCACCTGCACCGGCAGGTCCCCGACGTCGAGGAGGCACTGGTCCATCGTGACCGCCCCCGCGATCCGGCAGCGACGTCCGGCGACGAGCGCCTCCCCACCGGCGAGCCCCAGGTTGCGGGGCAACCCGTCCGCGTAGCCGACCGGTACCGTGACCACCCGCGCCGCCCGGGGCAGGCGGTAGGCCAGCCCGTAGGAGACGGCGGAGCCGGCGGGCAGGTCCCGGACCTGGGCCACCCGGGACCGCAGGGCCATCGCCGGGCGCAGGCCGATCTCGGCGCACCGCTTCGCGAGCGTCGGCCCGGGGGGGATGCCGTAGCAGGCGATCCCGACCCGCACGAGGTCGTAGCGGGCGGCGGGCCGGGTGAGCAGGGCGGCGGAGTTCGCGGCGTGGACGATCCGGGGGCGGAGGCCCGCGGCAGCGAGCTCGCCGAGGGCGGCGTCGAAGCTGGCGAGCTGCGTCGCGGTGTAGGGGTGGTCCGGTTCGTCGGCCACCGCGAGGTGGGTGCAGGCGCCCTCGAGCACCAGCTCGGGCCGCTCGGCGACGAGCTGGGCCACCGGCACCGCCTCCGCCGGGAGCACCCCCACCCGGTGCATCCCGGTGTCGATCTTCAGGTGCACCGGCAGGGGTCGGGGCGCACCCACGTCGGCCACCGCCTTGGCCAGCGCGTCGATCACCTCCGGCCGGCACACCACCGGGGTGAGGCGCGCCTCGACCACCTGGGCCGCGGCGGCGGGTGGCGGTTCGGCCAGCACGAGGATCGGGGCGTCGATCCCCGCCTGCCGCAGCTCCATGCCCTCCTCCACCAGCGCCACGCACAGCCAGCCGGCGCCGGCGGCCAGCGCGGCACGGGCCACGGGCACCGCGCCGTGCCCGTAGGCGTCGGCCTTCACCACCGCGGCGAGGGCAGCCGGGGCGGCGAGGGCCGCGAGGGCCGCGACGTTGCCGGCGACGGCCTCGAGGTCGACGTCCACCCAGGTCGGGCGCAACGCCGCCGGCAACGGGGGTGCCCCGGGCCGGTCGGTGGGGTCTGGCGGTGGGGTGGGCACGCCCGGCCGGTCCCTCAGGTGGTGCGGGCCAGGTACCGCACGAGGTCGCCGCGGCTGGCGATCCCGGCGAGCCGCCCCCCGCTGGTGACCACCACGTGGGTCACGTCGTGTTCGTGCATGAGCGTGGCGAGGTCCTCCACGGTCGCGTCGGCGTCGATGACCGGCACGTCCCGGGACATCACCTCGCCCACCGTGGACCCGATCGCCTTGCGCAGTTCCTCGTCGTAGCGGCGGATCTGCGACGGCAGGGTGAACTCGACCCCCGGGAGGATCGCGATCGTGGTGGGGAGGTGCAGCCGGGCCTCCGACACGAGCAGGTCCTCGTCGCGCAGCAGACCGACCACCGTGCCCGCCTCGTCGAGGACGGGTGCGGCACCGATGCCGTGGTCGGCGAGGACGTCGGCGGCCTCGGCGAGGGTCTGGTCCGGACGCAGCGTCACGACCTCGGTGGTCATCACCTCGCGGACCGGGGTGCGGTCGGGCATCAGCGCTCCTCGTGGAACGGTTCGGGGTCGAGCCCGGCGACCGGCACCGGGGCCGTGGTGGCGGCGAGCACCCCCGGGAGGGCGGTCACGAGGTCACCGGCCACCACGCCAGTATGCCCGGCGGCCCGTCCGGCCAGGCTCTGTGTGCGGGCCGCGGCGGCCGCCGCCGCGAACGGGGACGCCCCGCGGGCACAGAAGGCGGCGACGATCCCGGTGAGCACGTCGCCGGACCCGGCGGTGGCGAGCACCGGGGTGGCGGCGGTCTCGAGCAGCACCGCACCGCCCGGCGCCGCGATCACCGGGGTGGGGCCCTTCAACAGCACCACCGCGCCGGTGACGGCGGCCAGTCGCCGGGCAGCCTCGACCCGGTCGGTCCCGGGCGCCGCTCCGGTGAGGCGGGTGAACTCGCCGTCGTGGGGGGTGAGCACCGCGCTGCGGCCGGTGGCGGCCCGGGCGGCCAGGAGCCCCAGGTGCCCGCCGAGCGCCGCGAGCGCGTCGGCGTCGATGACGAGCGGGACGGGCACCTCCCCCACGATGCGGCGCACGGCGGTGGCCGTGTCCGCCCTCCGCCCGAGCCCGGGACCGAGCGCCAAGGCCCGGAAGCGGGGCGCGGCGGCCACCACCGCGTCGGCCGCATCCGGTGCGAGCGAGCCGCCGGGCTCCTCGGGGAGCCCCACCGTGATGATCTCGGTGCCGCCCGCCGCGGTGGCCGCCTCGGCGCCGGGCAGCCCGACGTGCACGATGCCGGCCCCGGCCCGCAGCGCGGCGCGTCCGGCCAGCATCGGCGCGCCGGTCATGCCCGCCGAGCCGCCGACCACCAGCACGCCCCCGGCGGACCACTTGTGGGCGTCGACGGGCCGGGCCGGCACCAGGGCGGCGAGGTCGGCGTCGTCGAGTACGCCCATGCGGGCCGCACCGGGCCGGGCGTCACCGTCGGGACGGGCATCCGGTCGGTCCGGTGCCTCCGTGCCGTTCGGCGACCCGGACAGGGCGCCGACGACGGTGTCGTCGATCGCGACGGGGATCCCGATGTCGGCCACCCGGACCCGTCCCGCGTGCCGCCGACCCGGTTCGAGGCACAGGCCGGGCTTGGGGGCCGCGAACGTCACGGTGCAATCCGCCCGCACCGCCGGGCCGCGCACCTCGCCGGTGGTCCCGTCGACCCCGGAGGGGATGTCGACCGCCACCACCACCGGGCCCCCGGGGCGGCGTGCGGCGACGTGGGTGGCGGCGGCCACCGTCGCCGCCGCACCGGTGAGCTCGCCCCGCATCCCGGTCCCGAACATGGCGTCGACGAGCACGTCGGCCCGCTCCAGGGCGGCGGTGAAGGCATCCGGCTCGAAGGCGTCGAGGTCCACGCACCGCACGCCCAGACCCCACGACGCCAGCACCCGCGCCGCCACCCGCCCGTCGCCGCCGTTGTTGCCCCGCCCGCACACCACCAGGGCCCGCCGGCCGTAGGTGCCGCCCAGCAGGTGGCGCACCGCCCAGGCCACCGCCCGCCCGGCCCGGTCCATGAGCACCTCGACCGGCGTGCCGGCATCCAGTGCGGCCCGGTCGGCCGCGGCCATCTCGGCGGGGGTGAGGACCGGTCGCATCAGCCGGCCACCCCTCAGGCGCGACCGGCGACGAGCTCGTCGAGACGGGCCCGGATCGGGGCGAGATCGACGTCGGCCGACAGCGACATGTCGTGCGCGAACGGCCCGTCGGGGTTGGCCAGCCACACGTGCAGCATCTCCGGCGACGTCCGGCTCGGCACGCCCCGCCGGCACCGGCCGGCCCGGTCGGCGAACCCGGTCGGGAACGCCCCGTCGACGAAGCACACCACCTTCGAGAAGCGGTGGAAATGCCACACGGTGAGCGGTCCCCCCACCTGGGGGCCGGGCCGGCGGTCGGTGAGGACGTACATGGCCCCGGCGAGCAGCGGTTCACGCCCGTCGGGGCCGCCACCCTCGGGCAGGTACACGAGCGACTCCGGACGGTCCGGGTCGAGGATCCGCCCGTCGGCCACGTTGCGGTGGCTCACCCAGTGGGTGTCGTCGACAGGCACGAACCCTTCGGCCCGGGCGACCGCAACCTGGGCGTAGCGGGCGAGGGTGCGGCCGGTGGCGGCGATGAGCCCGACGGCGGCCTCCCTCTGCCCGGCCGTGGCCCGAGCCCCGGGTGGGTAGGCGCTCACCGCATAGAGCTCCGGGTTGATCCGGGTGACCCAACGCCCGTCGGGCGCCCGGTGGGGACGGCCGGGACCGAGGTCGGTGCGGGTGCCGGGCGTGGTGTGCCGATGGTTCGGGAGGCCCGGCGGCGGCGCCGCGCTCCGGGGACCGGACCGCCAGAGCACCACCGCGCCGACGGCGACGATCACGGTGACCCCGGCCAGCGCGGCGGGCACGGGGCGGGTGAGGCGGCGGACGGCCCGGCGCACGGCCGGATGCTACCGAGGCGACGGTGCGGCCCCCGGAGCCGACCCGGGGACCGACCCCGGCGGTGCACCCACCGCGATCACGGTCGCAGCCGCGACGGTGGCGGTGTGGGAGAGGGAGCAGTGCCAGCCGGTCACCTTCCGGGCCGCGGCGAGGCGGGCGGCGGCGCCTTGCAGCCGCAGTTCCGGGGCACCGCCGGGCCCGGTCCGCACCGCGACGTCTCGCCAGGCGAACGCGCCGACGCCCACCCCGAGCGCCTTCATCACCGCCTCTTTCGCGCCGAAGCGGGCGGCGAGCCCGGGCACCGGGTCGGCCCGGCCGGCGAGGTCCTCCCGCTCGGCGGGGTGGAAGACCCGGTCGGCCACCCGGGGCCGGCGGGCCAGCACGGCCCGCAACCGGGGGATGTCCACCAGGTCGGTGCCCACCCCGATCACGTGCATGCGGTCACGCCTCCCGGTCGACGCCCCGGCGCCAGTGGTCGGCGAGGACGTTGACCGGCACGGTGAGCAGCTCGGTGACCCCGAGCGTGCCGAGCCGCGACTCGTCGAAGGTGGGCTCGGTCTCGGTCACCGCGGCCCGCAGCGCCTGGTATCGGTGCCGGTACCCCGACAGCACCCCGCGCATCACCTCCGGGGGGAGGTGGTCGTGCAGGTGCAGGTGCAGGAGCGTGATCCCCACGGTCTGGTTGCCCTTCACCTCGGGCACGATGCACACCGTGCGGCCGTCGGCCCGGCCCTGGGCCACGAGCACCTCCCGTTCCTGGGCGACGATCTGCTTCGTGCCCCGCAGCACCGGCACGGTCTCGGTGCGGGACCGCAACCCGGCCGCGACCCCGCCCCGGTCGACGACCGCGATCGTGGCCCCGTCACCGAACGGGTCGCCGTCGATGGCGTAGCGGGTGTGGCCGGTGACCTCGCGCACCGCGGCGTCGAGGTCCACCAGGGTGCGCAGCACCCGGTAGGAGAGCACGTCACGGGACGCCCCCGCCGCGAGCACCGCCTGCACGAGCGGCACCTCGAGCAGCGTCTCGTCGGCCCGGGAGATCCCCACCGTGACCGTCTTGGCCTGGTGCTTGATCGCGTCGATGGGCCGGGTGAGCTCCTCGATCGCCCGGGTGAGCGCCCCGATGAGCTCCTCCACCACCACCGCCGGGGTGCCGACCGCCCCGAACTCGATCGGGAACGTGTCGAGCGGGCTGATCCCGAGCCCGTAGCGCAGCAGCGAGGCGAGACGCACCGCGGTGCCGGCCTCCAGCGTGCCGTCGTAGAGGCCGGCCCGCAACCCGTCGAAGAACCGGGTCGCGGGGCCCTCGAGCTCGGCGGCGAGCCGTTCGGCCAGGGCGTCGGGCGTCACCGGCCCCGCGTCGCCGCCGACGATCGCTTCGATCGCGGCGCGGGCCTCCCGCAGCGGTCGGGCGGAGGCGTCGATGGCCAGGGCCGCTTCGTAGCCGAAGAGGTGCCCGACCATGGTGGCGAGCACGAACCCGAGGGCGGGGTGCACCACCGGGAGGGGCAGCACCTCGAGCGCGCCGGTGTAGCGATCGTCGTCCTCGTCGACGATCGCGACCGGCGCGGCCTTGTGGGCCCGGTAGATCTGGAGCTCCTTGGCCACGTCGTCCGCGTTGGAGCCCCGCAGCCCGGCGGCACACACGAGGATGAGCGGCTCGGCCGAGAGGTCGATGTGCTTCTTGTCCTCGGTGGCGTCGCAGGCGATCGACTTGTAGCAGAGCTCCGAGCACTTGATCCGGACCTCACCGGCGGCGATGCGGTTCGGGCCGTTGCCGACCACCGCCCAGTAGCGCCGCTGGGGGGCGTGCTGCTGTGCGACCGCAGCGATCCGGGCCCGCCGGGCGAGCACCGCCTGCATCGCCTCGGGCAGGGACCGCAGCGCCTCCAGCAACGCGTGGCGGGCGGTGGGGTCCCCCGCACCGACGGCCTCGGCGATCGCGTGAGCGACGAGGATCCCGGCCGCCACCTGCGCGTAGAACGCCTTGGTGGACGCGACGCTCATCTCCACGTCCCGGCCGTCGGAGGTGTAGCAGACCCCGTCGGCCCGGTCGCACAGGTCGCTGTTGCGGCGGTTCACGATCGCCAGCACCGGTGCGCCCCGGCTGCGCACCACGTCCACGGTGCGGTTCGTGTCGGTGGTGGTACCGCTCTGGCTGATCGCCACCACGAGGGTGTCCGACATGTCGTCGGTGAGCCGGAAGCCCGACAGCTCGGTGGCCGGCATGGCCTCCACCGCCAGCGGCGCCCGCGGCCCGAGCGCGTCGCGCAGCGCCAGGGCGAGACTCTGCCCGGCCACCGCGGCGGTGCCCTGCCCGATCACCACCACCCGACGGATCGCCCCGGCGGCGAGCCGCTCCCGCAGGTGGTCGGGGAACGCCTCGTGCCCGAGCTCGACCACCAGCCCTCCGTCCCGTTCGACGATCTTGCCCCGCAGCGTCTTGCGGAACGAGCGGGGCGACTCCGAGATCTCCTTCAGGAGGTAGTGCGGGTGCTCACCCCGGTCCACGTCCCGGGTGGTGATCGGGGCCCGTACCAGCTCGTCGGGCCACACGGGCAGCGGGGTGCCGTCGTAGGCGAGCCGTTCGATGCCGCCGAGCTCACCGGCCTGTCGCGCGTCGACGACCACCACCTGCCCGCGGCTGCCGGCGGGGTTGGCCGGGTTGCCGGGGGTCTCCCCGTCGAGACGAAGGTAGGTGTCGGTCTCCTCCACCACCCCGTACGGTTCGCTCGCCACGACGAACGCGTCCTCGGCGAGGCCCACGTACAGCGCCTGACCGGAGCCGCGCAGGGCCAGGTGCACCCGGTGACGGTCCGCGACCGCATGGGCGGCGACCGCGACCGAGCCTTCGAAGGCGGCCACCGCCGCCCGGAACGCCTCGGTGGGGCTCTCACCGGCGGCGATCCCGGCGGCGACCAGCGGCGGGATGACCTTCGCGTCGGTGGTGATCTCGGCGGGGAGGCGCAGCCGGTGCCGGGCGATGAGCTCCGCGTGGTTGTCGACGTCGCCGTTCAGCGCCGCGGTCACCCACGGCCCGTCGGAACGGTCGGCGGTGCGGGCGTCCAGCGGGTGGGCGTTGGCCTCGGAGATGATGCCCACGCTCGCCCAGCGGGTGTGCCCGAGGACGAGCACCTCGGCGCCGTCGCCGGCGAGGGCCGCGTGCAGGAGCTCGTCGTCGCGGATCGCGGCCCGCAGGGCGGCGATGTTGTCACCGAGCTCCCCGATCTCCGCCGCGGCCTTGTAGACGAACGCGAGGTCCCCGTCGCTCACGGCGACCGCACCGGAGCGAAACAGAGGATCGTGACGGGCGGTGAGCGCGGCGGCCACCTGCGGGTCGGTGAGGTCGAGGCCGTGACCGGTGACGGCCAGCAGCAGCCCGGCGGAGTCCCGGCCCCGCACCTCGAGCCGCTCGAGCGCCGAGCAGGCGACGTGCACGGACGTGAAGGCCTCCCGGGCCGCGGTGCTGCGCAACCCGGCGCAGAGCCCGTCGACCGCGGCGGCGGCCCGGAGGCGGTCCCGCGCCACCGCCCAGTGCGCGTCGCGCAGCTCCACCAACGCCGCGTTCAGGGTCTCGAGGGCATCGGCATCGAGGTCGGTGGCGGCGTCGAGGCGCGCCTCGAGCGCGTCGAGCCGGGCGGCGATGCCCTCGAGTCGGGCCGCGAGCGCGGCGGTGGTGGTGGGGTCGCCGAGAAGGGCCGAGACCCCCGGCACCCCGCGCAGGTGCCGGTCGGCGGCCCCGAGCGCGCCGGCCGCCGCCCGCAGCGGACCGGGGTCGGGGATCCGGTCGCCGAGCAGCGCGAGGTGGGCTGCGGCGTCCTCGACCGCCGCCAGCACCTGCCCGAGCGCGGGGGGATCACGCCGGGCACGCCGTCGCGCCACCGCGACGATCCCGCACACGGCGGGCGAGGATACCGCCGGCCCCGGCGGCCCTCAGCCGGCGAGTGCCGACAGCGCGGCGGCAAGCCGGTCGGCGGCGGCGGCGGCCTGCTCGGCCCGGGCCGCCTCGACCATGACCCGCACCACCGGCTCGGTCCCCGAGGGACGCACCAGTACCCGGCCGTCCCCGTCGAGCTCGGCCTCCACCGCGGCGACCTCGGCCCAGAACCGCTCCGCGCCGTCGAGCCGCGCCGGTTCGGGGAACGGCACGTTGCGCAGCTCCTGCGGATACTTCTCGACCAGCGCGGCGAGGCGGCTGAGGGGCACCCGCGTGCGGGCCAGGACCTCCAGCAGCAGGACCGCGGCGAGCGGTCCGTCCCCGGTCGGGGCGTGCTCGGCGAAGATGAGGTGACCCGACTGCTCCCCACCGAGCACGAAGTCGCCCTCGGTCATGGCCGCCAGGACGTGGCGGTCCCCGACGGGGGTCTCGATCACCCGGATGCCCCGGGGCTCCAGGGCGCGCCGCAGACCCAGGTTCGCCATCACGGTGGTGACCACCGTGTCGTGCCGGAGACGTCCCGCTTCGGCCAACTCGACCGCCATGATCGCCAGCAGGTGGTCGCCGTCCACGACCCCGCCCCGCTCGTCCACCGCGATCATGCGGTCGGCGTCCCCGTCGAAGGCCACCCCGACGTCCGCGCCGGCACGCATCACCGCGCCGGCGACCGCGGCCGGGTGGGTGGACCCGCAGCGGTCGTTGATGTTCGTCCCGTCGGGCGCGTCGTTGATGACCGTGACGAGCGCGCCGAGGTCCCGCAGGGCCTTCGGGGCGGCCAGGTACGCGGCCCCGTGCGCGCAGTCGACCACCACCGAGATCCCGGCCAGCGCCCCGGGCGCCACCGCCGCGGTGAGGTGGTCCACGTAGGCGACCCGCGGCACCGCGGCCCGGCGGGCCTCGGCGATCGCGGCACCGGTCCGGGGCGCGGCGGGCCGGGGCCCGGGCCGGTCGTCCCCGCCGGTTCCCCGCAGCTGGGCGAGCACCGCCTCGACCCGGGCTTCCTGGGCGTCGGCGAGCTTGCGCCCACCGGCGGCGAAGACCTTCACCCCGTTGTCGGGGTACGGGTTGTGGGAGGCGGAGATCATGAGGCCGGGCAGCCCCCGGTCGCGACAGGCGTGCGCGAGGCCCGGGGTGGGCAGCACCCCGTGGGAGGTGACCGCCACCCCCTCGGCGCACAGGCCGGCGGTGAGCGCGGCTTCGAGCATGGGCCCGGACCGGCGGGTGTCCCGGGCGACGAGCACCTCATCGGGCCGCTCCAGCGCGATCGCCACCGCCCGGCCCAGCGCCACCGCGAGCTCGGGGGTGAGGTCGGCTCCGGCCACGCCGCGCACCCCGTCGGTCCCGAACGACAGCGTCACCGATCAGCTCCTGGGATGGTCGTGCGGGCACGCCGTTGCGGCCTGGCCCCGGAGGACCGGGGCCTCAGCGCTTCGAGTACTGCGGTGCCTTGCGGGCCTTCTTCAACCCGTACTTGCGCCGCTCCTTCTCCCGGGCGTCGCGGGTGAGCAGGCCCTCGCGCCGCAGGAGCGGACGGGCCTCGGGGTCGAGCTCCACGAGCGCCCGGGCGATGCCGAGCGACAGCGCCCCCGCCTGGCCGCTCACGCCGCCGCCCCGGATGGTGGCGTCCACGTCGTACACGTCGAGGGTCTGGGTGATCCGCAACGGTTCGAGCGCCACGGTGCGCTGGGTACGGGTCGGGAAGTACCGGTCGAGGTCACGGCCGTTCACGCGCACCTGCCCGGTGCCGGGCCGGATCCGCACCCGGGCGACGGCCTCTTTGCGCCGGCCGGTGGTCTGGGTGAGCGGTCGGCTCATGCCGCGGGCTCCTCGCGTTCGGTCCGGGCCGCCCGGGCGGACGGGACGGGGTGGGCGACGGGTCGCTGGGCGACGTGCGGGTGCTCGGCCCCGGGGTACACCCGCAGGCGTCGCAGCATCCTCCGGCCCAACCGGTTCTTGGGCAGCATGCCCCGCACCGCCAGCCGGACCACCCGCTCGGGGTCCCGGGCGAGCAGGTCGCCGAGGGTCCGGGTGCGCAGCCCGCCCGGGTAGCCCGAGTGCCGGTGGTAGCGCTTGGCGGTGGCCTTGCGCGCCGAGACGTCGAGGCGGGCCGCGTTCACGACGATCACGTGGTCCCCACCGTCGAGGTGCGGTACCCAGGTGACCTTGTGCTTGCCCATGAGCAGCCGGGCGGCCTCGGAGGCGAGGCGACCGAGGACGGCGCCGTCGGCGTCGAGGACGTGCCAGCGTCGCTCGATGTCGCTGGGGCGGGGGGTGTAGGTGCGCACGGCGGCTCGCAGGGTCGTCGGGCCGGTGAACGGAGGTTGAGATGTTAGCGGCCCGCAGGGTCCGCTCCAAGCCCCGGGGCTAGCCTGCGGGCATGACGACGCTGCGCCCCGAGGCTCCCCGCACCCGGGTGGACGACCCGGGCGACCACCACCCCGGCCCCGGGCTGGCCCCCGAACGGGAGGAACTGGCCGAACGGGCCTTGGCGGTGCTGTGCGACGCGGCCCTGGAACCGATCGTCGACATGGTGCTGTGCTGCCGCGACGGGGTGTACGAGGCGGTGTCCCACACCGGTCGGGTGACCTTCCGGCGCACCGACGAGGGCGGCTACGAGCGGGTGGCCACCGAGGGGGAGGACCCGCTGGCCGACCAGTCCCCCGACCGGTTCAGCCCCCTGGCGGCGGAGCTCGCCGCCCGGCACCCGCACCGTCGGGACAACGCCTACCCGAACGCGTACGAGACCATCGCACAGCTCTTCGACCACCCCGCCGCCCCCGACCTGTGCGTCATCCACTCCGCGGCGCACAACTGGGAGGGCCAGGGCGGCCACCGCGGGGAGCACGGGTCGTTGGACGTCGTGCAGGCCCGCGCCCCGTTCGTGATCGCCGGGCGGGGGGTGGCGACCCGGGGGTTCGTGCCCGGCGCCGCCCGGCTCGTCGATGTCGCCCCGACGATCGCGCACCTGCTCGGCGCCGCCCCGCTCGGTGAAGACGACGGCACCTACCTGCCCGGCCAGGACGGCCGGGTGCTGCTCGAGGTCCTCGACCCGGACGCCGGCCGGCCCCGGGTCGTGGTCGGGATCCTCTTCGACGGCACGAACGCCAACGTGCTCTACGACATGGTGCGCCGCGGGGAGGCCCCGAACGTCGCCCGCCTCGTGGAGATGGGGACCGCCTACGAGCACGGCGCGCTGTCCAGCCTGCCCACGGTGACGCTGGCCAACCACACCTCGATCCTCACCGGCCGCCACCCCGGCCACCACGGCATCCTCCACAACGCCTGGTACGACCGGCGCACCGGCCGCCAGATCGTGACGAACTCCTCGTCGACCTGGCCCACCGCCATGCGCCACGTGCTGGCGGGCACCGAATCGATCCACCACGTCGTGCACCGCAGCTTCACCGACGCGTTCAGCGCGTCGGTGAACGAGCCCGCCGACCTCGGCGCCGACTACTCCACCTTCGACTTCTTCCGCCGGGGCGAGGTGCCCCCCATCCCCCGGTCCGCCGAGGGTCTCCCCCACACCAGCGAGCGGTTCGTGCGCCCGTCGAAGGACTACGCCTGGTCGAGCATCGTCGACCACATGGGGATCGACCAGGCGTGCGGGATCATCAGCGGGCACTACCGCGACGACAGCTACCCCCTGCCCCGTTTCCTGTGGGTGAACTTCACGCTCACCGACGCCGCGATGCACGAGGGCGGTCCCCACTCCGAGATCGCCGCGGCGTCGGTGCGCGACTCGGACGCCCGCCTCGGTGACCTGCTCGGGGCGCTGGAACGCCGGGGCGTCCTCGACGACTGCGCGTTCGTGCTCGTGGCCGACCACGGCATGGAGGAGACGAACCCGGAGGTGCGCGGCGACTGGGACGAGGCCCTGCGCGACGCGGGTCTCCAGTTCCGCGACGAGGGCTACGGGTTCCTGTACCTCGGCGAGCCCGCCGACGTCGAGCGGGCCTGAGGGCGCTCAGCCGCCCGGCGCCAGCCCGTCGACGGCTGCTCCCCCGGCGCGTCGGGCCCCGGCCCGTCGGCCGCCTCGAGCACCATCACGTGCACCGCCCGGCCGGTGATCCGGCGCTCGTAGGCGGCATAGCCGGCGTACAGGGCACGGGCCGCGGCCATGATCGCGTCCCGCTCCGCGCCCTGCGCCTCCCGGGCCCGGACGCGCACCCGGCGACGGCGGTAGGTCACCTCGGCCTCGGGGTGCGCCCGCAGGTTCGCGTACCACGACGGGGTGCGCGGCCCACCGAAGTTCGTGCCCACGAGCGCCAGCCCGGCCCCGGCGGGGATCGCGGCCAGCGGCACGGTCCGGGGCCGGCCGCTGCGGGCGCCGGTGGTGGTGACGAGCACGGTCGGGAGCCCCGCCACCACCTCGGCCAGGGTCCGGCCCCCGGCGATCCGGGCCAGGGCCCGGTCGACCGGCGGGGCGAGACGCGCGAACACCCGGGCACCGAGCGCGCTGGAGGCGACCCGACGGACGGACCGCTGCAGCAGGTTCGGCCGCCGGTCGGGCACCCCGAGCCGCTCCGCCAGACTCGTCACGCCATGACCCTAGGCGCCGATCCGGTACCGATCCCTCAAGTCCCGGGCGGTGCCGACGATACTGTCGGCATGCGAACCTTCTTCCTGCGCTCGGCGGGCGTCACCGCCGCACTCCTGCTCGTCGCCGGCCTGAGCGCCTGCGGCGGCTCCGACCAGGCCGGTGAGGAGCTCGCCGAACGGATCGCCGAGAAGGCCACCGGCGGCAAGGTCGACATCGACCGCAAGGGCGAGAGGGTCACGATCCGCGGCGAGGACGGCGACGCCACCGTCGACATCGGCAGCGGCAAACGGCCCGGCGACTTCCCCGACGAGGTGCCGCTGCCCGACGGCAAGATCGTGAGCTCGGTGACGGGCTCCACCCCCGACGGCAAGACCTGGAGCCTCTCGATCAAGGTCGACGACCCGCTCGACGCCATCGACGACTACCGCAAGGACCTCGAGGCGAAGGGCTTCGAGATCACCAACTCCTTCGAGAGCTCCGGTGCGACCGCCAACAAGACGTTCGTGGCGAGCAACGGAACCTGGAACGTGACCGCGTCCGCGTCGAAGGCGGCGGCCGGTGCCGACGCCACGCTGGTGGTCGGCGTGACCCCCGACCGCAACGCCGGCTGAGCGCGAGGGCTGGGCGCGACGGCTGAGCGGCCGCCGACCGCCTCGGGTCACCTGGGGCGTGACCGACCTCTCACCTGGGGGGGTAACCGACCTCCAGGAGCACCAGGCCGTGCGGGGGGGCCACCGGTCCCGCCGCCGCCCGGTCCCGGGCCCGGATGATCCCGAGGATCTCCCCCGGTCGGCGCCGGCCCCGCCCCACCTCGACCAGGGTCCCCACGATCGACCGGACCATCTGGGTGCAGAACGCGCCGGCGCGGATCTCGTAGTGCAGCACGCCGTCCCCGGCGTCGCACCAGCACGACTCGTACACCCGGCGGACCGCGCTCGCACCGGGAGGACCGGCCCGGCAGAACGACGTGAAGTCGTGCTCCCCGACGAACGGGTCGGCGGCGAGCCGGAGGCGGGGCAGGTCCAGCGGGTCGGCCACCCACCAGGCGTACCGGGCGAGGAACGGGTCGGGCACCGGGCGGTTCACGATCCGGTACCGGTACCGGCGCCACGACGCCGAGCGGCGGGCGTCGAACCCGGCCGGCTCGAGGGTGACCTCGCGGATCACCACCTCGGGGGCCAGCAACCCGTTCAGGGCCCGCACGAGACGGTCGGGGTCGAGGCCGGGCACCGCCTCGAAGGTCACCACCTGCCCCCAGGCGTGCACCCCGGCGTCGGTGCGGCCCGCCACCGAAACCTCGACCGCCCGGCGCAGGATCTTCTCCAGGGCCCGCACCAGCACACCCTCGACGGTGCGCACCCCCGGTTGGGCGGCGAACCCGCGGAAATCGGTACCGTCGTAGGCGACGAGCAACCGCACCACCGACGGGCCCGCCTCCTCGAACAGGGTCATCGCCCGGGCCGAGGCCGCCCGGA
>Ga0308412_1001085_pt1 | contig 14682 bp, 8 predicted proteins | sample HotsprottomLayer_FD_202357 | JGI IMG/M metagenome (GOLD analysis project Ga0308412, IMG submission 202357) | Hot spring phototrophic mat microbial communities from Octopus Spring, Yellowstone National Park, Wyoming, United States -... | ecosystem: Environmental > Aquatic > Thermal springs > Hot...
TGTTCTTGGGTGATTTGGAGGGCCACGCTCTGTCGTGGCCGTGCGCCCAGTACTAACGGACGCGACGGAGCGCGTCCCTCCAATTTGGTTGCGGCTATAGGCCGCTTTAGGTGGCTGGTATGTAAGTGACGACAATAGCGTCGCCAGTTGGCAGCAGCGTGGCGAGGTTGTTTGCGGTTCCACGCCGTGCCAAACATAACCGTTCATTGGCCAACAATAATAGTCGTTGGCCAAGGATAACCCTATGTCGAGAGGTACCGCCATGGCGCCTAACAAACCCACCTCCGGTTCGCCAACCGTCCGCAGTGCCACTTCGCCAGCAGGACTGGTGGCCGACCAATCGGACCAGCAGCAGCCGGAAGAGCAGTCGCGGTCGGTACGTTGGCTTCTGGCACCCAGCCGGCGACTGCTGGCCTCTTTGCTTGTCGGGTCTTTGGTGATGAACGTCGGGCTGTTGTTGATACGCCCAACGACTTCCCAAACGCCCAGGTCGGTCGATGTGCCCGAGATACCGCTTGGCACGTTTCGTTATGTTGCCGGCCCAAGCAAGTTGGGCCAGCCCGACGAGCCGACAGTCTCCTCGGCGGAGTTTTCTTTGTACGTCACACTTGCCGAGTCGGCGGCCGACGGCGGCGCCGAGCTGATCGCTGCGCGGCGCTTCCGCGTACAACAGGCCGTCGAGCAGTTGCTCCGTCAAGCCCACGGCGGCGATTTCCAAGACCCCTCGCTGAGCACGCTCAAACGCCAGATACGCGAGCATATCAATGCGGTGCTTGGCGCTCGGGCGGTAGCAGAAGTAGTCTTGACCGATCTGAAAATCGAGTACCGCCAGCCGTCGCCGGGGCAGCGAGCCAGTCAGACCCCAACAGCCGAGCGCAGCGGGGTGCCCTGGAAAGAACCGAACGAAGCCACTAGCCCCTGACCGCACACTTGCATATTCAAGACCGGGCAGGGTGGCTTGGCATCGGCGACCAAGCATGGTATGGGGTGAGCATGGGTGGGCCGTTGATGTGTGCGGGCAATGGAGTCTCACGGTACAGGGCAGGCGATGTACGAGATAGTTCGCCATCTGTTCAGTGTGTACATGCTGATTTGGCTGGCGGTCGTCGTGGGACTCGTACTGGTCTGGCGACGATGTGGTGGGGGACTGCGGCTCTGGCTTCTGACCGCCGGAGTGGTGCTGTGGAGCTTTATGAGCTTGCCGCTAACCGCGCGACTGGCGCTGCTTTCGTTGGAAGGCAGACAGCCGGCCAACTATGACCGGCCGGAAGGCGCACAAGCAATAGTGGTTCTTAGCGGCTATGCGTACATCGCCGACAGCTTGCGTCCCCGCGCCGAGCTGGCCGAGGACACGCTGGTGCGCTGCATCCACGCGGCGCAACTGTACAAGCAGGGGCCGCGATGCCCGGTGGTGCTCAGCGGTGGGCGATTCGACGCCGCTGCGCCGGAACTTACCCTGGCAGCACTGATGCGGGACTTCTTGGTACAACTAGGAGTCGACCAGAACGACATCTTGCTGGAGGATCGCTCGCGGAACACCTACGAGAACGCCAAGTTCTCGGCCGAAATACTGCACCAGCGCGGCATCCGCCAGGCGGCAGTGGTGACCGACGCAATGCATCTGCGGCGGGCGGAACGATGCTTTCGGGCCTTCGACATCGAACCGCTGCCGGCCGGTTGCCGTTATCGGGCCAGAGAGTTCCGGCTATCGATAATGGACTTATTGCCCGACCCGCAGGCCGCCCTGCGGGTTCAAAGGTCCGCCCACGAATGGGTGGGGATCATCTGGTATAGAATCCGTTATGGCGTGTAGATTTTGGTGTTGTGGCGCGGTCGGTACCGGAATGCGGCAGCGGCAACGCATTACGCCGGGATCAGCGGGGCACTGACCCTAAGCGGCCTGTCACACCGATCGATCGCACCGATTGCGCGCTGCGCAGCGAAGATCAGAAGCCGCCGAAACCACCATAGCCGTAATACGAGCCGCGCGATGGTCGCGGCGTCCAGCTCTGCTTGCTCCGTGCTCCAAGGCCCCCAGTAGAAGCACCGGGATAATAGTGCGAGTAGTTCATGAACGTGCTGTGTACGCCGGTCGGACCGGCCTGGGCAGGCCTTTCCGCGTTCAACTGACCCTGAATATTGCGCAACGTGGCCGACTGGCGGCTAAGCGCCAGGTCTTGCTGGCGGAGAGTGCGTTCCAGCTCTATCTGTGGACGGACGTAAGTGTGATAGTTATCCAGCACGCCGGTATTGCGCTGATAGAGGTTCAGCCACGGGCTGAAAGTCGGTCGGCTGGGAGTGTATCGGGGCTGCGCCATCGCCGGCGAATAGAACATCGCAACTGCGGCCATAACAGCAGCGTAAGCAGTGAGTTTCGTTCTCATGGCACTTCCCCTCGTACTTGGGCAAAGCCCTGCCACCCATTTGTAACCATAACAGTCCAATCCTTCGGTTCAACCCCCCTGCGCGCGAAAGACAGCTTATTCCATATTATCGGCAAGAAAATGCCAGTCCGCTACATCGAACTTCGCGCATTTGCACGACGGCTGCCCCTTCGGGGCTTGCTTGTCTGTTGGCACTAGTGATCTTCGCGAAAAGTAGTGACCGGCTGATGTAGCCCCTTATGGCGGAACATGCGCGCGTTTTGCGCGCATGTTTTCGGGTGATATGGAGGGCCACGCTCCGTCGTGGCCGCGTGCCCGGTGCTAGCGGACGCGACCGCAGCGCGTCCCTCCATTTGATTGCGGCCATAGGCCGCCTTAAGGTTTTCCTAGTTGTTCGTGTCACCAAGTATTGCGAATGTCAATAGGTGGGAGGGATTTACACCCCTGGCTATTGACGGCCGGCCCTTGGGGACGAATTGCAGTGCGCTCAACACGCCGGTGAAGCAATGCTTGGGCAGAGCAGTGAGCGGTGACTGGCCGCAGTGTCAACCTGTGGTGCGCCAGCTCTGTTCAGCAACGCCCCTTTTGTGCGGCTGTTTCCGCAATCCTTTTAGATCACAACCGCCTCGCCTTTCGGCATCAGAGGGAAAGACGCATGTATAGTCGAAGCGCACCGTGCGCTTCGATTATACATCGCCAAAATATCTAATGCGGCGGCAATCTTTGAAGCTTACCGCCAACGATTAGCACTCGCGCATCCTGCGGCAACACGATAGCGTTGATTGGCTTATCAACAGTGTTGCCTCCGCGATTGTTTGGTATGTTGCTGCGCGACTTATTGCGACATGTACATTTTTGGCTGTAATGTCGCTGTGCCGATTTTTTATGCGGCAGCGAGTCGCGCGCACTATATGACAACCCGCGGCGGCGTGGCGGATGCTCGCTACGTCCGGAACATTCGGTATCGCTTTCTTCGCTGCCGAACAGCTTCCATAACAACCAGATGGTAAAGCAGATCAGCGTAATGATCGCTGCTATCACCAGCGTGGTTGCTACTACGTCAAGCACCATTTTCAGCAGCCCAAAAGCAAATATTCCGGCCGCGAGCGCCGCAATCCCCGAGTTGTCTATGTATAAACGAGAGTCGCGCATGATATTATCCTCGCGCGTAGCAACAAGTTTCAATCGCCTTTCCGCATCAGGGGGAAAGACACGGCTGCCAAACATTTATACGGCGGGTGACATAGAAGGGTGACATAGAAATGGTATCAATCGCCTTTCCGCATCAGAGGGAAAGACACGTTTGATCCGCTGCGAGGTGTAGCCGGCGTCCCCGGAGTTTCAATCGCCTTTCTGCATCAGAGGGAAAGACGCGGGGAGCAAGGCAAAGCGTTCTGCCGCTGGCTGGTCATTTCAATCGCCTTTCGGCATCAGAAGGAAAGGAGCAGCCCGTCCGACTTCCCTACAGTCGGCAAGGTAGGCCCGTTGGCCAGGTAGCGAGGATAGTCCATCTTGTGCTCGTGGTTGCGGAAGTATTGCACCTGCTGGCGGTGCTCTTCTTTCAGTTCGGCCGAGGCCTCGCCTAGTTCCATGCTCTCCAACCACTGGCGCACGGCTCGACCCCCTTCGTGTTTGAGCCGATGGCAGGCCGTCTCCGTCCACTGCTTGCGCTGCGGTTCGTCCTTCGGATACAGCGCCTGGCCCAGCTTCACTAGATGCTCCTTGGCGTGCCAGAAGTCCAAGATGCACTCGGCCTTGGGAAAGTGGGTGCGGAAGAACTCCTCCAGCCCGCTGCCCCCGTCGGAAATGGCTATCTGCTGCTCCGCCTCGGCCCAGCCGACCTCCAGCGCCTGCTGGTGCAGACGACGGCCGAGCGTGGTCAAGTCGTAAAACCCGGCCAGATAACGCACTTCCCCTTGTCCGCCCCCACCCTGATCCCCCAGACGCGGATTGTACACCGCCGCCACATAGGCCATCCGACCCTCGGCCCGCTGGCCCCCAGGCCCCTGCTGAGGCACGCCCGTGGCATCCACACTCACGTAGGCACAACGCCGACCCTGCGCATCCTTCTGCCACGTCCAGGGTTTAGAAAGCCCAAATGGCCGCCCTTCGGCCAACTGCTCGGCTATCTTTTCCCCCACCCCCTCGGCCGTACGCTGGACGGTCGATTCGCTCACCTTCAGCCCGGCCATCGTGCGTAAGACCCGCTGGCTGGCCTCCCGAAAACTGACTATCCCCCCGGCCAAGGCCACTACCTGCTCGGCCCCGGGGGTCAATTGCCGATTCTCCAGCCCCCAGCGGACCTCCCCCGGCTTCATACCCCGCCCGCAGGCTGGACAGCGATAATACGCCAGCGGGGGTGAATGGCAACCTCCGTTGTTACCTGTGTGTCACAAAATGTGTTGGACAGTCAGGACCACAGATTGCCAGTTTTACCCACATTGCGCAGACAGCTCCACAGAGTTTTACTGTGCCCTTACTGCGCCCCTTCGCGGCGATCGGGGCAAACCGAGGCGTTTTCGCCCCGAAAACATGCCATTGCTGCGCGCGGGGAGGACAAGGCTGCCGGCAAATCGCTACCGGTAGCCATCGGGATGGGAGCTGTGCCACCGCCAGGCCGAAGCCACGATGGCGTCCAGCTCGGTGTACTGCGGCTGCCAGCCCAGTTCCCGGCGGATTTTCGATGCATCGGCGAATAGCACTGCCGGATCGCCCGGCCGCCGAGCACCGTATTGCACGCGAATCTCGCGTCCGGTTACACGACGGGCCGAATCGATCACCTCGCGCACCGAGTAGCCCTTGCCGATGCCCAGATTATAAAAGCGGGCGTCTCCTGGACGCAGCGCTTCCATCGCTAGCAGGTGGGCTGTGCAGAGATCGTCTACATGGATGTAGTCGCGGATGCAAGTGCCATCGGGCGTGGGATAGTCGGTGCCGAAAACTGTGATTGCCCCCCGCTGCCCCAGTGCAGTTTGCAACACTAGGGGAATCAAATGTGTTTCGGGCCGATGGTCTTCGCCCAGCGTACCGTCGGCCGCCGCGCCAGCCACGTTGAAATAGCGCAGCGCGACGAAAGCGAACTCCCTGTGCGCCGCTGCAAAGTCGCAAAGAATCTGCTCGATGATCCGCTTCGACCAGCCGTAAGGGTTGATCGGCTGCTGCGGGGCTGTTTCTATGATTGGCGTTGTCTCCGGCTGGCCGTAGGTGGCGCATGTGGAGCTGAATACCATCCGCATCACTCCGGCGCTGTGCATGGCCTCCAGCAGGCTGATGGTGCCGGCAGTATTGTTGCGGTAGTACAGCAAGGGTTCGGTCACCGATTCCCCCACGTAAGCCAACGCCGCAAAGTGCATCACGCACTGAATATCATGCCGCACCAGTAGCTCGGCCAGCCGGCTGGAATCGGCCAGATCCACTTGGCAGAATACCGCGCGGCGATCCACCGCCGCGGCGTGCCCGCGCGTGAGATTGTCGATCGCCACCACTCGGTGGCCGGCGTCCAACAGCATTCGCACGGCGTGCGAACCGATGTAACCGGCCCCCCCAGTTACCAGGACATTCATCGTCGGATTCCATCATGTAAATTGCGGGTACTGCTCGTTTGCGCATTTGCACACTGCGGCGATCGGGCTGCTGCCGCCCACAAGCAATTCTGGCACATCCGGCTGCGCCGTGCTAGAACATGCAGCGCGTGGGCAGCGCCGGGCAAGTGCTCTGTCGGCAACACACACGCAGGTTCTAGCAGTGCAGTAAGAGGCTTTGGCCCAAGTAGTTGCACACTGCCTACCAAAGGACTGGGCTGCGAAAAACTCGGGCGGTAAGCACCTCCGTCCGCAGCAGACTACGAACATTTTGAACAATACCAACACGACGGAGCGCAACATGGCGGTACTGGTAACTGGGGCTTTGGGGCAGTTGGGGGCGGAGTTGTGTCGGCGATTGGGGCGAGCGGCGGTGGGGGTAGATATCGCCGCAGCAACCGAGGGAGCGAACGATGCAACGCTGTCCAGCGACCAGCCAGAAACAGGCCGATTCCGCTTTGAGCGTCTCGATTTGACCGACCGGGCAGAAGTGCTGCGAACCATCAGGCGGCTGCGGCCCGAGGCGGTCATCAACTGCGCCGCCTACACGGCGGTGGATCAGGCCGAAAGAGAACCGGAACTCGCCCGGGCGGTCAACGCCCTTGCCGTTTCGTACTTGGCCGAAGGTTGCGCCGAGGTGGATTGTGCGCTGATACAGATCAGCACCGATTACGTTTTCGGCGGCCAGCCGCTAGGGCGACCGTGGCGCGAGGAGGATCAGCCTTCGCCAGCGAATGTCTACGCCCGAACCAAGCTCGAAGGCGAACAAGCGGCCGCTGCTTGGACGAAGCACATCATCGTGCGCACATGTGGGCTGTACGCCCGAGCTGCCGACATGCGGGCAAAAAACTTCGTGCGCACTATTTTACGGCTGGCCCGGGAAGGCCGCCCGCTGCGGGTAGTCAACGACCAGCACTGCACCCCCAGCTTCGTGCCGCATGTGGCCGAAGCAGTATTGTTCCTTGCCGGTTTGAGCGGCAGCGATACGCCAACACACTGGGGCAGCGGTACGGCGACACACTCGGGCAGCGCTGCGGCAAAGCGCTGGGAAGAGCACTGGGGAATATACCACGTGACGAATCGCGGTCAGACAACCTGGTACCAGTTTGCATGTGAGATACTGCGGCTGGCCGGTTTGGATGTTCCGATCGAACCAATTTCCAGCCAGCAGTACCCTGCCCTGGCCAGACGGCCGCAGTACAGCGTGTTGGACACGTCGCGGTATCACGCCTTGGGCGGTCCGCCGATGCCTGATTGGCAAGCGGCGCTGGGCGAGTATTTCCGCTAGTGTATTGCGCGCATGCGCAACTGCGGCGTGTTGGTATTCGGGGCGCTTCGATTCATCCGGTGCAGCCGGTGGCGGGCCGGAGCGTGTGCAGGGGAGAAGAAGCGGGCAAGAAAAGGAAAAAGCCCGCGGGCGGGAGGTGGACCCACGGGCTTTTAGAGGTGACTAAATATATCCGGCGACACCTACTCTCGCGCTTTTGGCACTACCATCGGCTCGGAAAGCTTAACTACTGTGTTCGGGATGGGAACAGGTGTGGCCTTTCCGATATGGTCGCCGGAAAGAAGCCGACTGGTTCGGTCAGAACAAGTCGGCTTACGATTTGTGGTTGTGGTTATCAGTGGCAGCCTGTTGCAGACGGTCTGCATTGCGCCTGGAGGGCAACGGTGGTGCGCATCTGCGCGCGGAGTTCACGTTGCCCAGCGCATTGCCGCGACCGTTTCGAGGCGGCATAGGAGCGTTGGATACATGTGGCCAAGCTTTCGCCCGTTAGTACCGGTTAGCTGAGCGCATTGCTGCGCGTACACACCCGGCCTATCAACCTGGTAGTCTTCCAGGGGGCTTTCGCGGCTAAGCCGCTTACGAAACCTAATCTTGGAGAGGGCTTCACGCTTATATGCTTTCAGCGTTTATCCTTTCCGTACATAGCTACCCAGCCGTGCCGCTAGCGCGACAACTGGAACACCAGAGGTACGTCCTCCCAAATCCTCTCGTACTAAGGGAGACCCTCCTCAAGTTTCGTGCGCCCACAGCAGATAGGGACCGACCTGTCTCACGACGGTCTGAACCCAGCTCACGTACCGCTTTCATTGGCGAACAGCCAAACCCTTGGGAGCTTCTTCACCCCCAGGATGCGATGAGCCGACATCGAGGTGCCAAACCGCGCCGCCGCTATGGACGCTCGGGCGCGATAAGCCTGTTATCCCCGGAGTACCTTTTATCTGTTGAGCGATGGCCCTTCCATCCGGGACCACCGGATCACTAAGCCCGACTTTCGTCTCTGCTCGACTTATCAGTCTCGCAGTCAAGCACCCTTCTACCTTTGCGCTCGACGCCTGATTGCCAACCAGGCTGAGGGTACCTTTGGACTCCTCCGTTAGTCTTTAGGAGGAGACCGCCCCAGTCAAACTGCCCAACTGACACTGTCCTCCGCCCGGTTTCACGGGATCGGAGTTAGAACTAAAACATGCCCAGGCTGGTATTTCAACGGCGGCTCCACCGAGACTGGCGTCCCGGCTTCATAGCCTCCCAGCTATCCTACACAAGACATGTCACAGCCCAATATCAGCCTGCAGTAAAGGTTCACGGGGTCTTTCCGTCTCGCTGCGGGAACGTGGCATCTTCACCACGGCTACAATTTCACCGGGTCACTGGTTGAGACAGTGCTTCTGTCGTTACGCCATTCATGCAGGTCGGAACTTACCCGACAAGGAACTTCGCTCAGTGTTGTTACTCCCGTCCGTCAGCCGGATGGCTGGTTGGCGGGGGGCTGGTCGTTTCCGCCAGCCTCTGCACGTCGCCGTGCAGCTCGGACTATCTCTTCATCGTGCGATGGGAGATTGTTTTCGATCGCGCCTCGGGCTGAGGTCAAAAAGCAGGAAGGGGGCTCACCAGCCCGATACTAACCTTCCTGCACCATGCCTTGCCACGATTTCGGGCGCGTGATGCAAAATGCTTTTCATTTGCATCACCTCCCTTCGCAAGATGCTCGGCATATAGTCTCTGAGGATTCCGAGCAGGACTTCAAGCTGAGAATCGTAGATGATCTCAGATTGCTCCTGGTCGGCCTTTCCTGCTGATTGCCTGCACCGAGCGGATTGTTACTGCCTGTTTGCTGCCGAGGCGTTTCCACGGCAACAGGGAGCAGGCGAGTACCGTCGGATACTCAGGTGTCCCAGCATATAGCCGAGTGCAATTCGCGGGTCACCCCACGAATGGGCGGCATTAAATGCTACCTTAGGACCGTCATAGTTACGGCCGCCGTTTACCGGGGCTTCGGTCGCCAGCTTCGCCTTTCGGCTAACTGTCTTCCTTAACCTACCGGCACCGGGCAGGCGTCAGTCTCTATACATCCTCTTACGAGTTGGCAGAGACCTGTGTTTTTGATAAACAGTCGCAGAAGCCGATTTACTGTGGCCTCCGGGAGCGTACACCCCCAAAGGCACCCCTTATCCCGAAGTTACGGGGCCATTTTGCAGAGTTCCTTAACCAGTGTTCTCCCGAGCGCCTTAGACTACTCGTCTCGCCTACCTGTGTCAGTTTTAGTACGGTCGCCGCGGTTTCAACCCTTAGGAGCTTTTCTTGGACGCGCTTCGGATGACTTCTCGAACGTAAATGCGATCGGTCCCAGTCCTTGGCTTTATGAGGGCGGATTTGCCTGTCCCTCGCCTTGGAAAGGGCCACGGACGTTTCTACTCGTACCGCTCACCCTACACGCGCCGTCCCTCCCATCGGTCCGCCGCGGCGGCGCAGGAATGTTGACCTGCTACCCATCGTCTACGCCTTTCGGCCTCGACTAAGGCACCGGCTAACCCTGGGCGGAATTACCTTCCCCAGGAAACCTTAGGCTTTCGGCGGGCAGGATTCTCACCTGCCTTATCGTTACTCATTCCGGCATAATCACCTGAAGACCCCTCCACCGCTCCTTTCGGTACGGCTCGTATCTGGTCTTCAGCGCTCTCCTACCACCGCGCCGCATGGATAGCGGCGCGATCCGCTGCTTCGGCGTCGGGCTTACTCCCGTTCATTTTCGGCGCAGAACTGCTCGGCCAGTAAGCTGTTACGCACTTTTTAAATGGTGGCTGCTTCTAAGCCAACATCCTGGCTGTCACAGCAGCTCCACTTCCTTTATGACTGAGCCCGACTTCGGGGCCTTAGCAGGCGGTCAGGGTTGTTTCCCTCTCGACCACGGAGCTTATCCCCCGCGGACTGACTCCCGAGATAGTCGCACCGGTATTCGGAGTTTGGTTCAGCAGGGCAGCCTGGAAGGGCCCCCAAGCCGATTCAGTATCTCTACCCCCGGTGCGTAGTGGCTCGAGGCTAGCCCTAAAGCTATTTCGGAGAGAACGAGCTATCCCTGCGTTTGATTAGACTTTCACTCCTCCCCACAAGTCATCCCCTCGGTTTTCAACCCAAGTGGGTTCGGGCCTCCACGCGGTATAACCCGCGATTCACCCTGCTCATGGGTAGATCACGCAGATTCGCGTCTGCCGCCGCCGACCCCCGCTGTTGCCAGCGGAAAGCGCCCTGTTCAGACTCGGTTTCCCTGTGGCTTCGGCCCGGAAGGCCTTAACCAAAGCCGACGACGACAACTCGCCGGATCATTATGCAAAAGGCACGCCGTCACGCGGGGCCTGCCGGCCCACTGCGCTCCGACCGCTTGTAGGCGCATGGTTTCAGGTTCAGTATCCTCCCCTAACAGGGGTTCTTCCCATCTTTCGGTCGCCCTACTTAGTTCACTATCGGTCGTCAGGTAGTATTTAGCCTTGCGGGATGGTCCCCGCAGATTCAGTCGGGATTCCACGTGGCCCGACCTACTCAGGTACCCCTCGGGAGGCCGATCAGCTTTCGCGTACGGGACTGTCACCCTCTGTGGTCTGCCTTTCCAGACAGTTCTGCTAGCCGTCGGCTTGGTAACTCCCATGTGAGAGGCCCTACAACCCCGCCAGGGGAACCCCAGCGGTTTGGGCTGTTTCCTTTTCGCTCGCCGCTACTGGGGAAATCGAGTTTTCTTTCTTTTCCTGCGGTTACTAAGATGTTTCAGTTCACCGCGTTCGCCACGCACGCCTATGGATTCAGCGTGCGCTGATTCGGGGATCCCGGGATCAATGCTTGTTTGACAGCTCCCCCGGGCTTATCGCAGTCTTCCACGCCCTTCATCGCCTCCTGACGCCAAGACATCCCCCATGCGCCCTTAGTAGCTTGGCCACATGAATCCAACGCTCCCGGACCTCCGGGGCTTCAGACCCATGTGCCGCTACCAGGCCCGCATCGGCCTCGAAAAAACTTCGATGCCACCCGCAGTGCCCAGTACGCAGACGCTGCCGGTCTGGCTAAATAGCCCGCCGGCCAACGTCCACCGGGCACAGCAGATTCGATGCGAGGCCCGAGTAACGATGACTCGCTCTAAGCGCCTCGGGAACCAGGTGTAACCGACCACCCCTTGTTCAGGGATTGGCCTGTTCACGTGGTTCTTGCATCAGATGCCACTGACCACCACAACCGAATTGTCAAAGACCATCACGGACTCGGGCCTGCGGCTTCCGCCGCCGGCTTGCTCCGCGCCGCAATCGACGGGGGTTAAGCTTCGATCGACCAAAGCTTATCCCCCGTTGATCGCCACAGGCTGGTTCCAACCCGGAACCTTTAAGATTACCAAATCCACCTGAGCTTGGCAATAGCCCCTTCGGCCTATTGGTTACGCAGATACCGAAACGCTGGTTCGCGCGTTTCTAACACTGCCCATCTTCAACAGGCGCATTTTCATTATATCGGACACAGGCAGCCTGACAAGCAAGGGTCGGGAAAAAAGTCGAAAAACTCGCCGCCATTAGGCTTTGCGCGTTGCAAGTCGAGGCACCTCTTGCCCAAAAAAATACCTAACTGGTACCCGCCAGACCTTATTATACCACTTTTACATCTGCCCAATCATAACGCGGACTGCGGACGCGACCAAATGGCAGCGACGCCCTGCGGGCGCGCCAGCCAGCACTGGGCGCACGGCCACGGCGCACGGCCAGCCATCCCGCCCGGCAATATACGCGAAAAAAGCGCATAAGCTACGCTAAGATACTATACTCCGCACGGGCACCAACAGCGATTCTTCACGCCAGAAAACCGGTGAATTCATCCCGCGCTAGGCATAACCAGAAGTCGGAACCCATGGCTACTGGCCACCGCCGTAGAGCGGGGCGTCCCGATTGCCGGCCGATTGCCCCAGGCGCTTCTTGCCCGAAAGGCTCAGTTCTGCCAGTTGCGCACGGGCCTTGTCGTAAGCGGCTGGGTTTTCTTCCCACTGGAAGAACGAACCGGCCAGCGGCAGCACGATCTTTTCTGCTTCGGCAGCCAGGCCGAGTTTTTCTAACATCACCAGGTAGTCGTAATCCTGTATGCCGTCGCGCAGCGCCTTCAGCCGCAAACTGGGCACTATGCCTTCGTAGCCGACGGGCCGGGCCGGATACGCCAGCGTCCCTTCGCCGTTGAAGACCGATTTGGGGCCAGGCCGATAGGTGTTGGCCTCGCTCCAGGGGTCTTCCACCTGCCGGAAGTAGGTCATTCCGCCCCAGTAAAGAAGCCCGCGAATCCGATACCGCCACGCAATCCATGTAGGCACGCGGTAGTGAAGAAGCGGATAGTCGATGTGCCACCAGGGAGTCTTCTTCAGTTGGCACAGTGCGGTGTAGGTCCAAATCGTCTCGCCCAGGGCTTGCCGCGCGGCGGCCGGTTCCGGCTGGAACAGCGAGAACAGCGGGCACCAGATGTCCACCGCTCCGTACAGATCGCCCCAGGCCTGGTCTTGTGGTTGTGGCTGCTCGACTACCAGCACTTTCACCACCGAATTGGCCTGCCGGATCGCCCGACCCCATCGCTGTACGTATTTGTACGCTTCCGCATCGTTGGGTTCGTCTTTCAAATAGACGTAGAAGAGCACCTGCGGGCGGTCGAGCTGTTTGGCCGCTTCGTCGAAGGCCCGTAGCCATGCAACCAGGCGGTCGCGGTTTGCTTCCGGGTCTTTGATGACCCGTTCCGGATGCGGCACGGGCACGGCATTGACGTGGTAGCGATCGACGAACTGCTGGAGGGCCTTGATCTGCTCGGCAGGAATGCGAAAACTGCCGTCGGCCTGCGCCACAGGAGCCAGACTGCCCGGAAAAGTAGCGTTGAAGCGGTGCTGGGCCAGCAGTGCGGCACACTGCGTTTCCACTGCTGCCCAGTCGGCCGGCTCAGGCTCTTTGCCTTCTTTGGCTCGCTGGCGGTAGTACTCGCGCAGGCGTTGGGCGGGTGAGCCGAAGGCGGTCTGGAGGCTGGGGAGTTCGGGCAACTGGAAATCCCAGACGGTCAGATCGATGGGAATCTCTATGGGATGGCGGTCGGCGGCGGTCAGACGAACCGTACCCCGGTACTGCCCCGGCCTGGCGTCGCGCGGAACATACAAGTCGATGAAGAATCCGTGCGTCTGCTCGGCCGGCAGGTCGAAAGGCATCGCCACGAAGCGCGGCCCGGTCAGCGGCTGGCGGGTGATCGGATGGCGCGCCGGGATCAGCGGATCGGGATACCATCCCGGTTTGAACTGGTCGTTGCGATGGGTGGGTTGTTTGATTTCCATCTGATGCTGGCGATACACCTCTGCCAGATCAATCGGGATTGTCGCTCCGTCCGGGCCGCGCAGCTCGCCCAGTTCCACCCGCACCTGGCCTACCGGGCCGGCACAGCGCATCAGAATCTGTAAACCTCGCCACTCGCCGCGCGCTGCCTGCAAGGCTGCCTGTTTGGCATCGCCGGGCGGGTCTTCGCGCAGCACACGCTGGGTATGAGTTGTCGTCCAAACATGCCACTGGGGTTGTTCGGCCGCCAGGCACCAGCACGCAACCAAAAGCATAGCGCTCAGCACGGCAAGTGGGATCGTTTTCATTTGATGACCCCTTCTAACACCGCTTTCAGGCTTTCAGGCAATCAGCGCACGCGCCAAGCTGAAGTATACCAGCAAGGTGACGATATCGGTCAGCGCCAGGGCCAGCGGGCCGGCGGCCACGTGGGGGTTGAGCTTGAGCAGTCGCAACAGGTTCGGGGCCGACAGGCCCAGCAGCGCGGCAGCGGTCACCCCGCCCAGTATCCCGCCAGCCACGGAGAACACCAGGTGTGCTTGCCGCATCCACAGCAGGGCGAACAGGCCCACCAGCGATCCGCTGGCTGCGCCCAGCAGCAAACCGGTTACAAGCTCGCGGCGGAGCTTCGCCCACATCGCACCCCAGGTCGGCGGTCTGCCGTGCAGCGCTTGCAGGGCCAGGGTGAGCGACTGGATGCTCACACTCTCGGCCAGGGCTAGCACCAAGGGGACGAACAGCGCCAGGGCCACTGCCCGCTGTAACTCGTTCTCGAATATCCCGGAAATCAACGCCGCAGCGATTCCGCCGGCGATGTTGCACAGCAGCCAGGGAAAACGGCGGCGCAGCGCGGTAGTGGGCGAAAACGGGCGTGCCCCGGCCAGGCGCACCCCGATGATCTGAAACAGGTCTTCGCCGACGATGCCGCCCAGCTCGGTTAGCTCGTCGGTGTACAGTTCGATGTCGATCATGCCCACCAGCCGCTGCTGGGCATCGACGACCGGAAAGGCCAGCAGCCGGTGCAGGGTGAACATCTCGCAGGCATCCAGGACAGTCGCGTTTTCGGGAATGGCAATCACTCGGTCGATCATGATCTGGGAAATGCGCTG
>Ga0308412_1001089_pt1 | contig 14668 bp, 15 predicted proteins | sample HotsprottomLayer_FD_202357 | JGI IMG/M metagenome (GOLD analysis project Ga0308412, IMG submission 202357) | Hot spring phototrophic mat microbial communities from Octopus Spring, Yellowstone National Park, Wyoming, United States -... | ecosystem: Environmental > Aquatic > Thermal springs > Hot...
GTCTACGGTCGCACCGCAACCCGGGTTAATACAACGCTGAAAGACACGATCAGTCATAACTGATGCCACAGACAAACGGCATACTCCCTCGCTGCACCTCTCCAGTCATAGCAAAAGATTGGATACTCTGCGAGATCGTCCAGGAAAGAATCTCGAGGCTTTCCTGGATCGGCCTTGCGTGGGGAGAATGCCGAGAATGGGGGGAGAAGCCCGAGGATGGGGGAGAGAAGCCCGTGGATGGCCAAATTTCTAAGATAAGCCTGGCTAGGGAACTTTCCACCGAGGATACTTATGAAGACACACCTTGCCATTTCTGGGGTCTGCGGCCGGATGGGGCAACGCGTCTTGGCATTGGCCAGCGAGGATCCACAGTTTCACATCGCGGCGGGGCTGGAGCATCCGGCGCACCCGTCCTTGGGGCGTGATCTGGGGGAACTTGCGGGCCGTCCTCCCAGCGGTGTTCCCGTGACGGCAGAAATCCCGATTACCATCCGCATCGATTGTGTCATCGACTTTTCCACTCCAGCCGGGACGATGAACTTGCTCCGCACCTGTGTTGATCGGCAAATTCCGATGATTATTGCCACGACGGGATTTACCACGGAGGAACTGGCGGAAATTCAAGCAGCAGCACATCACACGGCGGTCCTGCAGGCCCCGAATCTCAGTCTTGTTGTCAATATTCTCTTCAAACTTGCGGGAATGACAGCGAGTGTACTCGCGGGCCGAGGCTTTGACGTCGAGATCATCGAACGGCATCATCGCTACAAAAAAGATAGCCCGAGCGGTACCGCCCTGGAATTTGCGAGGATCATTCAAGCGGCGATGGGGCAATCCCAGGTTCGGCACGGCCGAGAAGGGCTGATCGGAGAACGCCCGCCGCACGAAATCGGCATCCACGCCGTACGCATCGGAGACAACGTCGGCGAACATACGATCATTTTCGGTGCCCCGGGCGAAACCCTCGAACTCGTCCACAAGGCCACCAGCCGCGATAGTTATGCTCGCGGGGCCCTGGAAGCGGCAAAATTCCTCGCTAACAAAGGTGCCGGCAGTTATACCATGGCGGATGTTCTCGGGCTGTAACCGGAAGTCGTTGCGGCGAAACGGCGTCGGCAAGCTCTCGACCGCATTTCCCAGAACTTCCAGGTTGGTGAGAGCACAAAAGATTGCGTAAAGAAACGGTCTCGTCGAATCTCGCCAACCCGTCTTGACAAGTTCGGCCAAATTCTCGTAGCCATACACCCGATAATTCAACTATCGAACCGCGATTCCGAAACCGGAATAGTGCGGGCCTTTCACGAGGAATCCGGACATGATGTCCGTTCAACCGCCAGCCGCACCAGCATCTGCTGCGTCCGACCCGAAATCAGCGACAGGCACGCCACCGCCGGTGCCATTGTGTGATATCCTCGGCCAGTATAAAAGCCTGCAAGCACAAATCGATGTGGCCGTGCAACGCGTCCTCGGCTCGGGGCAAGTGATTCTCGGGCCAGAAGTCGCGGCGTTCGAGCGGGAATTCGCCGATTATTGCCGGGCCCGGCATGGCATCGGCTGTGCTGACGGCACCACAGCTTTGCTGCTCGCTTTGACGGCGCTGGAGCTTGGCCCCGGCGATGAAGTGATTGTGCCGCCATTCACCTTTTTTGCGACCGTCGGCTCGGTCCTCCGCTGCGGAGCCACGCCGGTTTTCGCCGACATCGACCCGCTCACCTTCAATCTCGATCCTGACGCGGTGGCAGAAAAAGTCACGCCACGAACCCGGGCCATCCTCCCGGTCCACCTGTTCGGGCAGTGTGCTGATATCGGGGCGTTGCGCACTATCGCCGAACAACACGGCCTGTACATTATCGAAGATGCGGCGCAATCTTTCGGTGCGGAATACCAGGGCCGGCGGTGCGGCACCCTTGGAGATGTCGCGTGCTTCAGCTTTTACCCAAGCAAGAACATCGGCACCATGGGCGATGCCGGTCTGGTGACAACCGACAATGACGACCTCGCAAAAAAGCTATTCGCCCTGCGGAATCATGGTTCCGAGGTCAAATATTTCCATAAATACGTTGGCTGGAATGCACGGATCGACGCCATCCACGCTGCCATTCTCCGGGTGAAACTTCCTTATGTCAGCGACTGGCTCAATTGCCGGCGGTTGGCCGCCAAGCGGTACGATGCCTTAATTGAATCCAGCGGTTTGAACGGTTTCATCCTCCGTCCAGTCACGACCATTGCTTGTGATCACACTTTCAATCAGTACGTTATCCGAGTTCCAGCCGCCCACCGCGATGCGCTCGTGAACTGGTTGAAATCCCGGGGAATCGGTTGCGAAATTTATTATCCGTTGTCGCTTCATCAACAAGAATGCCTGAAACCGCTGGGGTATCGAGTCGGGGATTTTCCCGTGAGCGAAGAAGCTGCCCGCACGGTCCTCGCACTGCCGATGTTCCCGGAAATTACCGAAGCTCAGCAGCAACTCGTGGTGGATGCCATTGAAGCGTATTGCCAAGCGGCAGGGCAAAAACTCGCGGCATAATTCCGACTGTTGACCCCGGACCAGGTTACGCTGATCAGAAAAATCTCCCAGGTGTCAGAACGGCCTACGCTCATCACGATGACAGGTTAATCGATCGCAACATCTCTAGAATCGCCTGGCTGACGCTGGCACAGACGGACGACCACGAGGAAAAACACACCGATGCCGGCAATCACGACTGTCCCGGGCTCCGGCACTTCAGGAACCGGGGGAATCGGAGCAGTTCCTGTCGGTCGCTGCTCGTCCGGCGGCACCTCCGATTGTTGAAGCCGGGCGCTCGGTGGATTTCCGAGAGGGTCTTCCTCGGGGGGGATTAACGAACGGGTCTGCGTATGGAATTCTCCGGGCCAGGCGAAGAAAAAGAATGCGTGGCTTGAATTCGGCGTCAGCACCGCTATCGCCAGCGTGATCAGCAGCGCCCCCAGGCTTGTGAAATAAGCTGGATAGCTCATGATAACCAACCTTCTTGGTTGCTTGTCTTCTTCACTCGATGCCACTCCCGCTTGCGATAAATCGCCGACTCACATTCCAGAAATCTACCTTCGGCAGAAAGTCCGCGGTGACGTCGCATCGCAAATTCCACCGTGCCTGTCAAGGCAAAAACCTGAGCCAACCGCCCGAACATCGCGAATATCTGTGCTAACCCGTCGGCAATCTGACGGTGCGGCGTTAACTCCTCGATTCTCAACGGCTTTTTCCTATGAGTTCCGTTTCTCTTGTCGGGAAAAGAAAAATTCCTGTATGATTAGCTGTAAGACATTGAGCGATTCAACGAAATCTCTTTTGCTGACAGCGTCTCACCTGAAGGAGAAGATTTATGTCGTACGGTATGCAATACGAAGAGCATCGTCCGTTCGCAGTTGCGGATGCGCCGGCGAACACCCGCGCCATTTTCATTCAGCGGACTTACGGCCATCTTGCGGGGGCGATCCTGGCGTTTGTCGCCCTTGAAGCTGCCCTCTTCAGCACCGGTATGGCCTGGGACTTGTTGAAAGTTCTGTTTGGCGTGCCTTACTCGATGCTGATTTTGTTGGTGTTGTTCATCGGCGGCGGGTACGCGGCACAGGCAATGGCCCGCTCGGCCACATCAAAAGCTGCTCAGTATGCGGGTCTGGCTCTTTATATCGTACTGGAAGCGATTATCTTTCTCCCGTTGCTTGCACTCGCAGAATTGAAATTCCCGGGGCAATACATCGCTTTGCAAGCCGGAGTGGTGACCTTGGCCGCCTTCGCCGGGCTAACTCTGGTCGTGGCCACCACGGGCAAAGATTTTTCCTTCCTGCGACCGATTCTGATGGTGGGCTCGTTTGTTGCCCTCGGTGTGATCATCTGTGCCTTGCTGTTCGGTGCGGCTTACCTGCTGGGGGCAATCTTCTCGGGGGCGATGATTCTTCTCGCCGCTGGCTACATTCTCTATTCCACATCGAATGTGATGTTGTATTACAGTGAGGATCAATATGTAGCGGCAGCACTCGAACTGTTCGCGGCGGTCGCGCTCATGTTTTACTACGTGCTCCGCCTGTTCCTGCAACTCCAATCCAGTAATAACAACTGATGCCAGATTCGGGTGGAATGTCAACCGACCAGCAGTACTGCACCCCTTCGAACCCTGGTTCGAAGGGGTTTTGTTTCGTCCATCCGGCTAGCCCGTGACGATCAACCGTTCGAAAAAATTCCCCTAGTTTTCCGCCGATGTTGCCGCTATTTCCCCCAGACGTTGTCGGTCGGACACGCAGTCTGTTCCGCAAACATTCCCTGGAGGGAAGCCAGATGGCCAGCCGCAATCTTCTTCGAACCTGGGTTCTGTCCACGACCGCCACGGCGGGGTTGCTCCCAGTTGCAAGCGGGCAAACGCCGCCCTCGGATGTACCCGTTCACCCCGCGATTCCGCTAGCACCGACGGCCCCCGGGGTGCCAACTCCACCAGTGATACCATCGAGCGCGGCAGCGGTCGTGCCAGTGGTGGTTCCGGTCGCACCCACCGTACCTGGCGTAGAGCCGCCAGCCCCGGCACCGCTTCCAATGCCAGCACCGCTGACACCACCGTCAGCGATTCCCCCAGCGGTATCCGATCCGATCCCGGCCCCGGCTCCCATGCTTGCCCCCGCAGCCACACCGCCAACCAGCGTGCCGGGTGCACAAGCCGGAGCGTCGATTCCGCCGGCAGTTTCCGTTCCGGCCCCGACTCCTTCGGTGATCAATCACGTCACGCCATCGTCGCGTTCGCCACAAGTCAGTAACAACGCCGTCCCTGAAATGCTGAGCGAGGCACGGGCCGCGTATGCTCGGCTGCGAGATTATGCCTGCCATTATTTCCGCCAAGAAAAAGTCCGCGGCCTTCTCGTTCCCGAACAGCGGTGCGAATTGCGGGTCCGCACGGAGCCGTTCAGCGTCCATGTCAAGGTGGTGAGTCCGAATGAGTTTGCCCACCGGGAAACTTCGATGATCAGCGGCCGTAACGCTGGCAAAGTCTGGTTCAAAGACCGCGATACGCTGCGATTTATTTCCACCGAGGCGACAGACCCCCGAGTCCTTCGCGATACCCGCCACACCCTGTCGGATACCGGGTTGCTTGCCGTCATCGACCGGATTGAAAAAGCAGTCCGACTGGAAAACCGGCTGAATCACCCGGTTCAAGTCCTCGTTTCGGATGCAATCTTTGTCGGAAGACCCTGCAAACGCTACGAGATTTTTTGCGACCGGCCGCATCGGCTGCGCTACGCCGCCCGACATGTTGTCTACATCGATACGGAAACAAAACTGCCCGTCCGTTACGAGGCTTACGATCAACCGACGCCGGGCGGGCCGGCAGAGGGGGAACTGATCGAAGTGCAAAGCTTTGTCGGCCTAAAGTTCAATCAAGGCATGGGAGACGCAGTGTTTGAACGATGATCGATGCGTTCGACGCTCGTTGATCCTTCGACGGTGACAGGGGCAGTGCGAATACCTCTCGGGGGAGAGGGTTTGGGGGAAGCGGCGGGGCCGCCATGGGAAATCATGCGCGGCCCGCCGTGTGACGCGGTTCTACGGTGCTAACTGCCATGGTGCTGCGAATGACGCTGAAGGCTGTTGGCCAAGCCGGGCATTTTCCATGTCAGTGATCGTCGGTGCACGCAAATCAACGGAATCTGATAACTGTACCTTGTCAATGCAGGAAGTCTGCGTTCAGGTGGTTTTTTCCAGGGCCGTGCCGTTGTTACCGAGATGTCCCGCCTCCACGACTGTTTCCATGGAACAGCCATCGACCGATTTTACCAGCGGCCGGCATTCCACCAGCGTTAAAATGTCACCTTCTTGCACCACTTTTCCATCTTGGTTAATGATCGAGCGATGCCAGACCACCTCGCCGCGGCGGCCGCGTCCCTTCAATGTTTTATCGACGACCCGAGTCCTCACACGGATTGTGTCGCCAGCAAACACTGGATTGACAAACCGCCACTCTCGTACTGCAAGCAAGGCGATCGTACGAATCATCGGCATTTGCACGCCCAGGCCACTGGCAATCGAAAAGACCGCGAAACCGTGCGCAATTGGCCGACGGAATGGTGTTGTTTTGGCATATTCATGATCGACGTGCATCGGGTTGTAATCGCCACTGAAACCGGCATATAAGACAATATCTGCTTCCGTGACGGTTCGTCCTGGTGATTCCCATTCTTGGCCGATGGCAATGTCGTCGAAGTACAAGTGGTGCGGACTGAACGCCATGAGAACTTCTGCCTCGCTGCGTAAGGGGCTGGATCGAAGAATGAACCAGCACTGCTTAATCTAGGCAGTCTGCCTCCGCAAGCAAGAGTGTTAGCCGGATTTCGCGAGACAATCTATCGCTCATCATGCTGAGCATAGCGATCTGATCTGTTTGATAAACAGTGCGGGCTCTCGCCCAGCGGCATCGGATGACTTTCACTCGCGGGTGGGGGCAACGCTGTTAGGTGAGTGGAGAATCATCGGCGTCCTGGAATCAATTCGAAACTAGCATATCCTCGGCTAGCGGAGGGGGACTGGCCGGCGTTGACCCGGGGGCAGCGTCGGATCCACCGCGACATAAACCGCTTCCGCTTCGGTCACTGCGAGTTGTTCCGCCCCACGTTCCGCAAAGACCTGGATTTTCATGGTGATCGAGGTGGTTCCGATGCGGACAACCGAGGTCTGGAATCGAACAATATCGCCGACCAGCACCGGCTGTTTAAATTCCACGCGGTTAATGGCCACAGTGACGAAAGCGAGCTCTTTCCCGCCCCAGCGTGCGACAGCGTGGCGGGCCCCGATGGAACCAGCCACATCGATGTAGGAGAGTATGACCCCGCCGAAGATCGTTCCGTACGGGTTGGTATCCCTCGGCATCATCACGACTTGAATCGCCGTGTACGGTTCGTTGACATCGATCATCAGTGGGGTACCCGTCTCGCAAGCGTTTGCAAGTCAGAATCCCGGAGGAAGCCGGGTCATCCATCATCCATCCGAGCCGCACCATCGCGGGTGGCAAAGGTGACACAAGCGAATCAACCTGCTGGGCAATGTAAGCGGTATGTTTTGTATCCACCGCCCAGATTCGCCACCCGGAAACCGGCCTGTTTCAAGATCCGTGTGGCAATATATCCGCGTTGCCCGACCTGACAGTAGGCCGCGATTTCTCGATCCCGGGGAAGTTCTTGGAGGCGATTGCGGAGTTCATCCACAGGGATATTGATCGCCCCCGGAATATGTCCGGCAGCATACTCGGTTTCGGTGCGAACATCGAGTAAGAAGGGCCGATCACTGGGTGCCGCCGCCAGAACCACTTCGATATCCAGTTGCGGATGATCATCGCGGATCAAGCCAGCGGCGACGAATCCCGCCATGTTAATCGGATCCTTGGCAGAGCCAAATTGTGGGGCATAACACAGTTCCATCTCTTCCAGATCGAACACGGTCATCCAGCCCTGAATGGCGGCCGCGAGCACGTCGATTCGCTTGTCCACGCCGGCACCACCAACTCCTTGCGCTCCGAGGATTTTCCCGGTGTCGGGTTCGAACAGCAGTTTCAAAGTCATGCTTTCCGCACCAGGATAGTAGCCGGCGTGGTGGGTCGGGTGAACGTAAATCTTGCGGTAGGGGCGATTGGCCCGCCGCAGTGCTTTTTCGGAAGCGCCCGTGATGGCAATCGTGCGCTGGAAGAAGCCGAGAATCGCCGTGCCCTGGGTCCCGCGGTAGCTGGTTTGCCGACCGAAAACGTTGTCGGCGGCAATCCGACCTTGGCGATTGGCCGGGCCGGCCAGGGGAATCTGCGTCGGTTCGTTCAAGACATAATCTGTGACTTCGATCGCATCTCCGACCGCGTAAATATCCGGGTCGCTGGTTTGCAAATACTCATTGACCTGGATCCCACCCCGAGGACCGACCGCTAATCCAGCTTGAACGGCCAAGGGGTTATCAGGTCGGACGCCGATGCCCACGACCACGAGTTGTGCGGGCAATTCTGCTCCCGACAGCAGTCGGACTCGCAAGCCATCGGGTGTCGCCGTAAATCCTTCCGCCGCATCACCCAGACGCAGGGTGACTCCCCGAGCGTGTAATTCCTCGACAATCGGCGTGGTCATTTCCGGATCAAACGGGGTCAATATCTGAGTGTTTTTCTCAACGATCGTAGTAGCGATCCCGCGGCGAACAAGGTTTTCCGCCAGTTCCAGATTGATGAAGCCGCCCCCAAGCAAGACCGCCTGCCGCACCCCGTGATCAACTTTTTGCTTGATGCGATCGACATCTTGCAAATTTCGTAAGGTGTAAATGCCGGGTAAATCGATGCCCGGCAACGGCGGTCGGAGGGGGGCAGCGCCAGGAGCAAGAATCAACTTGTCATACGATTCTTCATAGACACGGTTATGCAACAGATCGCGCACACAGACAATTTTTCTCTGGCGATCGATCGCCTCCACCGCTGTCTGGGGACGGACATCGAGGCGAAATCGAGCTTTCAGCCGTTCCGGCGTGGTGACCAGAAGTTTATCCCGAGTGGCAATTTCGCCGCCAACGTAGTAGGGTAAACCACAATTCGCAAACGAGACATCGGGCCCGCGCTCAAAGACAATGATCTCAGCGTCTTCAGAAAGACGCCGAGCCCGCGCCGCTGCCGAAGCACCCCCGGCAACACCGCCGACAATGATTAATTTCATCCGATGTCCTCCTCGGTAAAAGGGGCAGATCAACAGCTAGCGGGAACAGGAAGTCGGCTGGTGGGCGACGCGGTTCCACGGCATTTTTGCGAGCAGAAGCGCCATGCCGCAGGTATCAGTGACCCCAGCAAAGATTAACCCGGCACCGACAAACGCTGCCAAGGCAAGAAACCCCGGATGCACGAATGCTCCGAGAATGGCTCCCAGCAGCACCAGCGAGCCCGCGGCGATCCGTACCTGCCGTTCCAGCGAAATCACCTTGCGTCCACGAATCACGGGAATCCCCGCTTCCAGGCAAGCCATCGTTCCCCCCTCAACATTCACAACGTTCGTAAACCCGGCCTTGTGAAACGCTTCACAGGCTTGCCGACCCCGGCTCCCCGAGCGACAAATGGTATAAATCGGTTCATCTGCGGGGGCTTGACGACTGGCCAGAACCGCCGCGACATCCAACCGATCCAAGGGCACATTCCGTGCCGCTTCCAGATGCACTTCTTGATACTCAAATGGAGCACGCACGTCGATCAGATCGAGTTTCTTCCCCGAACGAATCAATTCCGCTAATTGCGCTGGTTGAATCGTGGCAACGGACATACAGCACCTCCAGCAACGAACAAGGAAAGACTCAATTCTATTGAAACATCGGAACAATACGATCGAATTTCACAAAAAAACAGTTACGACGCTGTTTTTCCGAAACGAGCTTCGATGCAGGCCAAAAACTTGGCCAGGTGCGGTTCGGTGATCCGGTAATATGCTTTTCGCCCATCCTTTTCACTGGTCATGAACCCGCAGCGTTGCATCAGTCGCAGGTGCTCGGACGCCATGTGGCTGGGAATACCGCAGGCCTCCGCCAGTTCTCCAACTGTGTAGCGATTGCGGAGCAGCATTTGCACCATCCGGAGCCGGTGGGGGTGGGCCAGCGTCTTCAAACATTCTGCGGCCTCGGCCAACGCCTCCAGGGGAGTAAGATCCGCATAGCGGGCATGATCTGGCGACCGAACCATTACTCACCTCCCACGATACAATATATCGGAAACTTACGAGAGGTCAAACACGATTTTCTGCAGGCAAGATCGCCAGTGCAAATGAGGGGAAAGTCACAAACAAATCAAACGATGCTGATGAAATTCAAGGAAAGCCGGGGCTGCGTCCGGCAGCTGCCGACTAGAATTTGTCGCGGCGAACTTGCACCTTGCGGCCACGGATGCGGCCACCGTCAAGAATCTCGATCACATCATCCGCCAATGATTCCGGAACTTCAACCAGGGAAAAACGATCGGCAACATCGATGCTGCCGATGTCGCGGCGGCTCAGGCCGACTTCATTTTCGATGACGTTCACGAGTTCCCGCGGGACAACCCCGAGATCGCGGCCGGCCCCGACATAAAGCCGGACCATGCCGGGGCGGGGTCGCCGAGCTCCGGAACTTCGTTCCACGCCAGAGCGACGACTCGAAGCCGAGCGTTCAGACCCACGGTTACGAGAATCCTGCCCCGGTCCGGAACGCGGTGCAGCCGGAGCCGGAATCTCTTCCTCTTCGCGGGCAGAATGCAGGACCATCATCGCCAATTTGACGGCGGCTAGGGCGACCTCCTCCGCGGTGAATTCCGAACCCAGCGGACCAATGAGCGAAAGATACTCATCAAGACCCCCAGCGGTGATGAATTCTCGCAGCGACTGTCGAATGCGTTCACGGCGTTTCGTTTGCAACTCCGCAACTGAAGGAATCGGCAGCAGCGGAATCCGTTGTTTTGTGACTCGCTCAATGATTCGCAGTTGCGGCAACTCCCGTGGATCGAGCAACGTCAATGCCACCCCTTCCCGGCCGGCACGGCCGACTCGGCCGGTTCGGTGAACATACACTTCAACCTGCTGCGGAACATGATAATTGATGACGTGGGACAAGTGGCTAATATCCAGGCCGCGAGCTGCCACGTCGGTTGCAATCAGGAGATTGATGGAACCGGCCCGGAATTTTTTCATCACCCGATCGCGCTGTTCTTGCGACAGCCCGCCATGAAGCGATTCGGGTTTGAATCCCCGACCAATCAGGCCATCCGCCAGTTCATCCGCTTCTTGCCGGGTGCGGCAAAAAACAATCGCGGACCGAGGTGCTTCAACATCCAGAATTCGTGCAAGCGTGGCCGCCCTGTATCCTCGCGCCACGAGATAGGCGGCCTGGCGGACTTTCGGAGCTTCTCCATCTGGCACTGTTTCCCGGGCTACCTGGATTCTGACTGGATCCTTCAGATGGTTCTCGGCAATGGCAGCAATTCGAGGCGGCATCGTCGCCGAAAAAAGCATCGTTTGCCGCGTCTTCGGAACATGACTGAGGATCGCTTCGATATCTTCCGCGAAGCCCATGTCGAGCATTTCATCGGCTTCATCCAGTACGACGGTCGTCACACCCGACAACGAAACTGTTCCGCGGCGGAGATGGTCAAGCGCTCGCCCGGGAGTGGCGACAATCACATCCACGCCCTGCTTTAGCGCCCGAACTTGATCGCTGAATCCGGTACCACCATAGATCGCCTGAATCGAAACTGCGAGCGGCTGGCCGTATTTCGTTAACGCATTTGCTACTTGGACCGCAAGTTCCCGGGTCGGAACCAGAATGATCGCGCTGGGTCGGGCGGGAGAACCGGTTTCCGCCAAGCGATGAAGGAGGGGCAGACCAAACGCTGCGGTTTTTCCCGTACCTGTCGCAGCTAAGCCAACCAAGTCGCGGCCTTGCAACAGCACGGGAATTGCGTCCCGCTGAATCGGTGTCGGAGTGTGGTAACCAAGTTGTGTTAATTGTGTCAGTAATTTCGGATTCAGCGACAGTGAAGCGAAGCCAGATACCGGCTCCGCACCGGGAGTTCCGTCAACCGTCATAATACCTTCCGCCGGGGGCGGCCCGGACCGTTGTAGAACGCCGCCCCTGTCGACCCGCGGAAATACCCGCAACTGTCCACCTGTACGGGACGACTCGAAACATCTATCGACATTCTACAGAAATGGAAGCTTGCATGTGAACACGATGAGGCGAATTGTCAGGTTTCATCAGACTTTCATCGGGCGGTGACCGATTTTGAAAAGCGGCCCAACCACCGGCAGGTTTTGCCTGCAGAATCTTCTGAAGAACATGTCCTTCGAGAGATGCCGTGACGCTAGTAGAAATCATCGGCAACGGAGGCATCTGTGCGACAAATTTCTGCTTAGCCTCCAACCCGCCGAACCTGGAATCCAAGTCTCTCGAGTTCAGCAATCACCCGTTCCCGATGATCACCTTGAATTTCGATCCGTCCTTCCTTAATTGTGCCGCCGCAACCACAGCGAGTTTTAAGAGTCGCAGCGAGCTCTTTCATGGCGGGATCGTCAAGGCCGGTGTCGAAAATCGTCACTACCCCTTTGCCTCGGCGACCGGCGGTTTCCCGACCCACACATGCCCGTTTCCGCGGCTTCTCGGGTCGGGGCTGATGTCCCGGAGAATCTGTTACCTCCGAGGAACACAAACGTTGAATCAAGCCTGCGGCTTGTGTTTCAAAGGTCAGCGTTTCCGACCAGACTTCAGCGCCAGCAGGAGCAGCGACAGAAGTTAACGTCACAATTGCCGCTGCAGTCTGAAGATCTTCGGCGCTGACCTGCCCTGGATGAACGCGTTGTAACCTCCAGGGCAAGCCAAACGGACCAGCGTGGCTAAGCAACGCTTGTTCAATGGCAGCCCCGTGGGGATCGCCTTCTGGCAGAAAAATCAAAATTGCTGGTCGAGAAGATGCCAAGCTTAGGTCCCGCGGCGTGCGGCGATCAATCCGGCTAAAAAGTTGACTGGATCGGCTCGGCTTTTGGAAACTTCTGCCAAGATGGCAAAATCTCCGAGACGACGAGCCAATTCATACACGCCGGGACAAGAAAGTTGCCGCTCGTCCACCGACAGCAGATGTTCCCGGGCAACCGCCAACGCCTCCGGGAGCCGCTGAAGCTTCACAAGCAAGTTCACAAGAACCTCCGCCGGGTAAGAATTCCCCTCTTCGGCGGCTGCCGGCAACTTTGCCCGAAAATGTGCTAGCCCAGATTCCACATCGACACCGGCGAGAATATCGAGATAAACTTTGTAATCGTCATACGTATTCTCGAATGGTGGATCCTGTTCACCTTTGAGTGAGACTGATAGCCTCGACCCGTACAGGCAAAGATCTCGGGCCAGATCGAGTTCCGGACCCGGCGTCAGATGCATTGCCATCTGCACGACCGACGACAGGTGGGAAATATCAACGTGGTAGATATCCTCGCTGACAAGATCCGGAGCCATGGCTAGCAGTTCGCCGACTGTTGCCTCAACCTTCGGATGCTGCCCCCGGCTTTGCAGTTCAGACCGCAATCGTTCCCGGAGTTGTTGTGAAAGTGCGGTAACCAGCCGGCCGATACAATAGTGCCGTAACCCGGGGTTCGACGACAGGTCTGATGAGTGCACCATGGTGATTGCCGAGCAAACTCCGTTCCGTTCCAATACAAGGTCAAACCCCTTTTCCGGAAGCACACCATGCTGCCAGGCCACTTCAATCACCGGGTACGGGTCATCGTTATCTTTCGGCTGATAATTGGCAATCGCTTGACGGACCGGCTCGGGCTCCTCAATCAATCGATAAAAGATCCAGGCTTTGCCGATATCGCCCCGCTGCAAGTAGCTCTGCCCGACTTCACGACCTGCTTCACGTATCGCCTCCTCGTAAGCTTCATGAGTTTCCGGGGGTAAATCACTGGCTGGTCCACTGGGGAACGGGGAGACACCGAGTTCAATCCGTTTCCGCATCAGCTTGGCGTAAAAATAGGCTTGCAGATCCTCCGCGGCTTTGAGTGCTCGGCAAAGTTCATCGACGGCGGCAAGTGGACCCGAGCGTTCGAGAAGCTCTTGCAGCATCGTGAATAATCCGGGATCAAACGTCGGCATCGGCCGGGCTTCATCAACCATCATAGAATTGTTCCATCAGGCGGGAAAATTGCGGCCACAGACTGTGAATGTGGAGTTCGCAAAGCAATGCATCACACGACTGCGAAAAAGTCGATGACCTCGGCCCACGGCAGACGGACTCAAGTACCGGGCCGCCGCCGACACCGAGGCGGACTTAATAACTCGTGCATGATAATACCCAGCGGCAGTGATCCAGGAGAGGTAAACAGCTCTTGTAATTTCCCAGTAAACGCCGCTTGCTGAGGCGTGGGAGCTTCCCGGGTCGTCGCCGGGGCTTTCGCCGTGGTCCTGACATAAGCAGACGCAGAAGGCGGCGTGGCGGCCACATCATCCACACGAACCGAGGGCGACGGCGTGGCGGCCTTGTCCGGAAGCGATGAAGGCGAGCTTGCCGGCTGTTCAGGCTCCAGTGTTGAACTCACCGTTCTTGCCGGGCGTGTCACTTGCGACGGAACAAATTCCGACTGTTCAGAAAGACGCGAGACTTTGCGGGGACTCGGAGGCAAGGGCGGAGGCGTCTCTGCGACAGGAATCGGCCGTTGAACCGGCCGGGCCACCACCGGCGAGGCAACGGGAGGCTCGGAAGGCTCTTCCCGTTTTTTCCGAAGCCGATCAATTTCTTGAAGAAAGCGATCGATGTCTTCACTGGCTGGGCGGGGTCGGTTTTGCGGCCGTGGCGCGGGGGCTTGAGCGTTCTTCATCATTTGCGAGACTGCGGAAATCATCACCGTGATCACCGCGATCAAGAGAAAAACAATAAATCCCTTGTCCATGATACGCCCCCGCATTCAAAAAAGATGGCTCGACATCAACGGTGAACGCATTGCTAGTGAAATCACGATGTCTTTCAGGAGTTGCCGCTGCGGCCCGCCGCATCTCCCGGATTACCGGCGGAGATGGACGCGATATTATTGCGCATGGCTGTATCCGCTTGCAGATTACGCAGATTGTAGTAGTCCATGATTCCAAGTCGTCCTGCTCGGAATGCCTCGGCAATCGCCAACGGCACCTGGGCTTCCGCTTCGACCA
>Ga0308412_1001091_pt1 | contig 14651 bp, 11 predicted proteins | sample HotsprottomLayer_FD_202357 | JGI IMG/M metagenome (GOLD analysis project Ga0308412, IMG submission 202357) | Hot spring phototrophic mat microbial communities from Octopus Spring, Yellowstone National Park, Wyoming, United States -... | ecosystem: Environmental > Aquatic > Thermal springs > Hot...
TCCAGTTCCACGAATTGGCTTCCCACATAGCGCAGGGCGGCTTGGATTTCATCGCCGGCAGGAATTCGCGCGGAGCGCCGGGCGAATCCCCAAAGTTCCCAAAGCGGGGTAGCCGTCAGGTCGAACGCCCCGGCCGTTTCGCGCCATACTTGCAGGCCGAGCTTGATCAGATCGAACACCGCCGCGTGGGGGCGTACCGGCTCAAAGGCGGCGTTGGCGTTCACGTAGTTCAACTGGCTGTCGGGGCGAAACAGCGACAGCCTCGCCTCCAGCGGCTCGAGCACTTCCAGGGCGGCCAGTGCTTTCTCGGTGCCGCGTGGATACTGGCTGGCGCTGAAGTACACCTCGAACAACGCAGCCATTGCCCGGCGACTGACGCGCACCAAGTTCGCCGGCTTACCAGGGCCGTGGCCTTGGGGCGGAAAGGCCATCTGCTCGGCGGCTGCGTCCAGGACCTCGGCGAACATCCCGGCCAGTTCGCCGGCCAAAAAGTGCCGACGCGATGCTTTCTTGTCGGCGCTCATAGACGCCTGCCACTTCGCTTCGGCCGGAGGATCTCCAGCGGTTCAAGCTCGATCAATTCCGCCAGACCCGCCTCGACCAGCTCCGGACCAGTCACGTACCGGCTGCCCTGCACCCACTGTTGGATCATTTCCAGCTTGCACCCGAACAACTGGGCCAGCAGTTGGTCCATCTGGGTTTCGAGCTGGGCGAAGTGCCTTGCCCATTCAGCGGCCTCGCGCAGGTTCACGTTCTCTTCGCTGCGCCACTTGACGTGGTGGAAGAGCAGGACGCTGTAACGAGTGACCAACCTGCGGCTGCAAGCGGCAAACGGCAGCAGCGCGCCGGAAGAACACTCTCCGGCAACCACGCCCGTGGCACGAAGTCCACGCATCAAGATCAGCGACGCCAGCGCCAAAGCGGTGTACGGGCTGCCGCCTGGGGAATCGAAGTAGATGATGCACTCGCCGCCGGGCGCCACGTCCAGCAGCGACCAACACGCATCGGTGGCGTTCTCGGTAATGTCGCCGACGAGACACAACTCCACCGGTCCCCGACGCTGGCGATCTTCGCGCGACATACTTGACCCTTGCCCCGCCGGTTCGTTCTGCTGCGGCACTGCTGGGCAAAGCACAAGCTGATTATCCGTGCGACAGCGCAGACTGCGAAACGCCCGCAGCCGCGTCACCCAGGAAAAATGTGCGCAGCGACTGATTCGTCGACCGCCGGCCGCCGCTTGGCCCAGGCAGCCCCACATCACTACTGATACCGCAGTCGGCCCAAGATGGCAAGCACGTGCTTGCGGGCCAGAACCAGCCGATGCCCAACAGGCCCAGGAGCAGACACTGCCGGTCGACCGTGCCCGACACACCCAGGCAGCAGTCGGTTGCGAACACCGCATTTGGCCTGCGCTGCGGCCCGCAGTGGGACTAGGCCGGCGCTAATCGAGAGTGATCGCCTCCACGGGGCACGCCTCGACGCAAGACCCGCAATCGCTACAGGTGTCTTCGTCGACAACGGCCACGCCGTCCTTCATGCTGATCGCGGACAACGGGCAGGTTTCTACGCAAGATTCGCAACCGGTGCACTTTTCCGCATCTACTTTAGCAGCCATGACATACTCCGAATCAAAAATCGCCCAGTTGTTAAAGTAATTCTTACGCACACAACGGCTCGATGGCAATCTTTACTAAAACCGGAAAACTATAGAGCATACTTGCACGATCGTGTGCGCCAAGAGGTTGTCTGGCAAGACTGGCTTCGCGCCACTACCGCCGACCGGGTTTATCTGGCCGCTTGTTTCTCCACCATCGTCGGCTTTTGTTAAGTATCGGCAACCTGCCAGATTGGAAAGAATCCCAAACTCTCCCCCAACGCTGTCAGCGGCGCAAAACCAATGGGGGGACGCGCTGCGGTCGCTTCAGTGTTGTTATCGTCCTTGGCAGTCCAATCACCGACGCCCAATTCAGCCACGACAGTGCGCAGCCCCTAAGCTCGCCGTACGGCGTGCCGGCCCATGCTACCCAAATTGTAGCTGTGTATAGCACACTGTAAATTCTTGGCCGGGTTCGGCAACAAACGACAAGTCTGGTCTGCTGGTCGAAAGTCTGTCAGGCCAACACGTTCCATTGGTCCTCATTTGGTGCGGCTTGCGCCGTTTCGGTATGCGCTCCTGGGCCTGATCCAACCCGTGAGACTATTCCCCCCCGGACACTAAGCCGAATGGACTTCTTTTTTCACACAATTTCGAAACGACGGCGCGTCAAAACTGCTGCTTTGGCAGCCGCAACACAACCGATGCTAGTGCCGTACCGGCAACCACCGCCACGGGCATTGTTGGCAGCGATTATAGCTAATCTTGTCGGTCTGCTGGCTCCGGTAACACTAAACTCATTTGGTCTTCCTGCGGTTGAGGCGACGTCCTGACCCAATTTGGCAACCAGCGGGTTTTCCAGGATTCTGCCGGAACCTTGCGTACAGAGGTTGCAAAGCCCGGCGGCACGTATCACACTATATGCCAGTCGGGCGAGCACCGTGTTCCGACCGTCACAACCACCTGCGGCAGTTGGTACGCTGTGGCGACCGCTGGCTAGCAGCCTGGCAGCCTGACGGCAACCAGCCATATTCATACATACCCTGCCAAGTATTACTGCCGAACATTATGCAGTGCATGTGCCTGGCGATGCACTCAGGCGACTGGAACTTGACTGCACTCAGGCGACTGGAACTTGACGACGAAGCTCTGCAACACACACGCATTGTAGTCGGGAACGGTTTACCGTTATTGGGCTCACATAAACGTGCTCGGCCCGTGCAATCATCCGGCCACGTTTTCCGGTCGTAAACACGGGGCTTTAACGAGGGCGCCATCCTCGTCGAGTGTTTTTCGAGTCAACCAACAGGAGTCAGACTCATGCAACCAGACATCATATCTCGCCGCAAGTTCTTGCGGGCGGCTAGTGCGGCGGCGGCCGCACCGCTTGTGATCACCAGCACGGCGCTGGGGGCACAGGGACGTCCGCCAGCCAGCGAGCGGATCGTCATGGGCGCTATCGGCACTGGCGGTCAGGGCACCGGCAATATGAACGGTTTCATGGGTTTCGGCGAAGTGCAGATGGTAGCCGTGTGCGATCCTGTGCCCGAGCACCGCCAGCGGGCGCAGCAAATGGTCAACCAGCGCTACGGCAATCAGGATTGCAAGGCCTACAACGACTTCCGCGAACTGCTGGCCCGCGACGACATCGACGCCGTGCTGATCGGCACGCCCGATCACTGGCACGCAATTATCACCATCGAAGCCTGCAAGCACCGCAAGGACGTGTACTGCGAAAAGCCGGAAACGCTGACGGTGCGTGAAGGCCGGGCGATGGTCGAGGCGGTCCGCCGTCACGGCCGGGTGTTTTCCGGCGGCAGTCAGCGTGTGCTGGGAGATTACGGCGACTGGCCGCGTCTGCTGTGGGGCGGGGCTATCGGCCAGATCAAGGAAGTCTACGTCGAATGCGGCGGACCATCGCACGATTGCAATCTTCCCCCCCAGGAAATACCGCCAGGGCTGGACTGGGATATGTGGCTCGGCCCCGCCCCCTGGCGGCCGTTCCACGAAAGCCTGATCCGCGGCGGGTTTCGCTCTTACCGCGACTACTCCGGCGGCGGCATGACCGACTGGGGCGCCCACCGCTTCGGTGCGGCCATGTTCGGAGCGCAGGTCCACGAGACCGGCCCGGTGGAAATCATTCCCCCCGACGGAAAAGACGTCCGCTATCTGACCTTCCGCTTCGCCAACGGCCTGCTGATGTATCACGGCGGCACCAGCAACATCGACTACAAGGGGACCGAAGGTTCTTTGCCCGGAAAGCATCACGCGGTCACACACAGGGTGGACATGCCGGGCTACAAGGGACGAGGCGGCATCTTCGGCGACTTTCTGCACTGTGTGAAGACCCGAGAAAAGCCGTTCCGCGACATCGAGATCGCCCATCGGGCCTGCACGGTGTGCCACTTGGGCAACATTGCTTATTGGCTGCGGCGGCCCATCAAGTGGGACCCGATCAAAGAAGAGATCATCGGCGATCCGGAAGCAGCCCGATGGCTCGATCGCCCGAAGCGCGCCCCGTGGACCACGTGAACCCGCACAATAACAGGAGAAACGCCCATGATGCGTAACATAATCGGCACTTGCAGTTGGTCAATTGCTATACTTGCCGCCACATGTGTGGTCGTGCCCACCGATACGGCTGCCGCCGCACAGCGCACAACGGCGCCGGATATCCCCACCGACAAACCGCTCGCCGCCGTGTTCGAAGAATTACTACCGGGGATAAACGCCGGGCAAGGCGATGCTCAGCAACGCTGGCAGCGGATATGTTTTTCCGCCGGTGCGCCAGGCAACGAAGCGGTTCGGGCCGAGGTGTGCAAGTTGATGTGTGCCCGGTTGGGGCCGCAAACGCCGGCGCAGGCCCGAGTGTGGCTCATCAGGCAACTGGAACATATCGGCCGCGGCGAGAGCGTAGACGCGCTGGCTGCTGCGCTGGGCGATCCCGACGTGCTGGTGGCCGACGCCGCTTGCCGTGCCCTGGCCAACAATCTGGCTCCCGAGGCTGGTGCGAAGCTCCGCGCCGCACTTCAGCAAACGACCGACGCGGCGCGCGCAGTCGCGTTGGTGTGTGCGCTGGGATACCGTGCCGAGCCGGAAAGCGTCTCCGTGCTGGCACAGCACTTGGGCAGCGCCGATGCCAGACTGGCGGTGGCCGCGGCCCAGGCCCTGGGACGGATCGCCACGCCGGAAGCAGCCGCCGCGCTGGTGGCTGTGCATCCGAAGACCCAGGGCGAGTTGCGGCTGGCCATTGGCGACGCGTACCTGCGCTGCGCCGACAAACTGCTGCGGTCAGGCAAAACCGCCGAAGCGCTGGCGATATACAAGAAACTGTGGAAACCCGACGAACCGGCCCGGCTGGCCGCGCTGCGGGGAATGCTTGCTGCGGCCGGTCCGGAAAGCGTCGAGATCATCATCGACGTGCTGCGCAGCGACGACCCACAAGCCCACCAGGTGGCCGTCGGTGCAGTCATCGATTTGAAGCCTGAGATGCTCTTGCCGCTGGCCAGCCGGCTCGATGCTTTGCCTGTCAACACACAGGCAAAGTTGCTGGCTGCCTTGGGCACGCGCCGGGAAGCCGGCCTGATGCCGGTAGTATTGCAGGCCGCAAAAAGCGAGCACGAGCCAGTGAAGCTGGCGGCGCTGCGGGCCTTGGGCAACGTAGGCGATGCCTCGGTGGTGCCCATGTTGCTCGAGGCGATCTACGCCGGAGGCCAGCAAGGCGCTGCTGCCCGAGAGGCCCTGGAAACCACCTTCGCCAAAGGGGTTGACCAGCGCCTGGTCGAGGCCTTCCGACAAACCACCAAGCTCGAACAGCAGGCCACGATTGTGGAAATCCTCGATCGTCGGCGGGCAGTAACGGCTATGGGCTTGTTGCTGGAACTGGCCGCCGGTGAGAATGCCGATTTGCGTCGCCGGGCGTTTGCCGCACTGGCGCGTCTGGCTAGCACCAAGGAAGTCCCGCCGATGATCCAAGCCATGCTGAAGCTCAAAGACCAGAGCGAGCGTGAAGATGCCGAGAAAGCGATCGCCGCTGTCTGTGGGCGGATTTCGGAGCCGGATGAGCGGGCCGATCCGGTGCTGGCCGTGTATCAACAGATCGACTCGGTTCAACGACTCAGCATCATCCCGCTGATCGGACGCATCGGCGGCGCAAAGTCGTTGAAGCTGCTGCGGCAGATGCTCGCCCAAAGCGACCAGAAGCTCTACGACGCGGCTGCCGAGGCGATCTGCAACTGGCCCGATGCCCAGGCCGCCGAAGACATGCTGCACCTGGCTTCCAGCGCCCGCAGCGAGCAGCAGCGTGTGCGTGCGGTTCGCGCTGTGGCCCGAATCGCGGTGTTGCAAGATGATCGGCCGGATGCCCAAAAGCTCGATCTGCTGAAGCGGGCGATGAAGTTGGCCACGCGCAACGAAGACCGGGCGTTGATACTGGATCGCGCTGCCTCGGTACGGCACATCGAAACGCTCCGCTTCGCGGCAGCCTATCTCGACGATCCCGTACTGGCCCCTAACGCCTGCCGAACAGTGGTCGAGCTGGCGCACCACCGCGGCCTGCGCGACCCGAACAAAGCAGAGTTCGCCGCCGCGCTGCAAAAGGTGATTGCCACTACCAAAGACACCAATCTGGCCGAGCGGGCCAAGAAGTACCTCAGCGAGATGTAAAAGTACCTCGGCCAGATGTAGTCTTCCGCGTCACTGTCCTGAAGGCTGACGGAAGGAAGGACAGTTTCCGCAGGCTTCTTGTGCGCCGCTGATGCGATATAATACCCATGTAGTGCGGGACGATCGCGCTGGCGCGCGAGTCCTGCGCAGTTAGTAGCCGATCGTCGTAACTGCCAGGAACGTTTCAACAAGTTGTTCGCTGGCAGCGGCCACAGACGTGCAGAGCAGTTTTTTCGGAGGTCCAACATGGCAATTACGTTCACCGAAGCCGCCGCCAGTGAAGTGAAACGCTTCATGGAGGCCCAGAACGTCGAGCCGGGAGTTATGGTGCGTGTGTCGGTTGCCGGCGGTGGTTGCTCGGGCCTGCAATACTCGCTGGGATTCGCCACCGATTTCGATCCGAAGCTCGACGCGCGATTCGACAATCATGGCCTGACGCTGATAACCCGCAAGAAGATGGCCTTGTTCCTGGACGGCACCACGATCGACTTCGTGGAGACGCCGATGGGCCGCGGTTTTACGATCGAGAATCCGAACGTCCCCTCCGGCGGCGGCTGCCCGGGTTGTCGGGGAGCTTGAGCAGGCTTTTGCGGCTTTCCGACTGACCGGCTGTTGCTGTTCAGTCGTCAGGTTGACGGCCCGCCGCCAAACCTGCCGGTGCGCTGCATCAGCACGCTCCGCCAAAGCGTTGCGCACCGCCCTATCAACGTTGAGCACCGCGCTATCAATTCGGCGGAGCGTTGCTCGGGCGGCACACTGCAAGCAAGCCGAGCGTTCTGGAGCGTCACAACTTGGCGTCACCACCGGGCCGTCGTGTGGTCGATTTTTGCCCTCTCGGCCATAAGTGCTTTTCTTTCTTGAGGTTGTGCTGTTTTCTCGGATTGTGCTTTTGGGCCGTAGGACGCTTGAAATCTTGGCAGACTTTCATTAGTATTACGATATTCGTCGATTGCTTGAATTAAGGAAACTAATTATCCAGACTTGAACCTTGATCGTTGGGACTCCGCCCCGTTGGAAAACAGGCCTGAAACCTGCGCGAACGCAAACGGCTTGTGGGTTGCCAATCAAGCGGAACTCTGAGTGCTGGGACACTATCTGGACGACATACAGCTTTTTTGGGGCCACTGATACCGAACAGCTTTTTTCCTAGGGAGAACAAACACTATGTTGCAAAGCAGCATCAGCGGCGGTCTTCAGGCCGGAAAGATCTCCGCCAGCGTCGAGGCCTTCATGGAACAAGTAGTTGCCAAGAACCCCGGCGAACCGGAGTTCCATCAGGCGGTGCGCGAGGTGGTCGAATCGGTCATGCCCGTGGTGGAAGCCAACCCCGCATACCGTAAGGCCAAGATACTGGAACGGATGGTGGAGCCGGAGCGGGTGATTTCTTTCCGCGTGCAATGGGTCGACGATCGCGGAGAAGTGCAGATAAACCGCGGCTACCGTGTGCAGATGAACAGCGCCATCGGCCCGTACAAGGGCGGACTGCGCTTCCACCCCACCGTAACTCTGGGAGTGCTGAAGTTCCTGGCCTTCGAGCAGGTGTTCAAGAACAGCTTGACGACCTTGTACATGGGCGGCGCCAAGGGTGGAAGCGACTTCGATCCCAAGGGAAAAAGCGACGGCGAAGTGATGCGCTTCTGCCAGGCATTCATGACTGAACTGTATCGGCACATCGGCCCGGATATCGACGTGCCGGCAGGCGACATCGGCGTGGGCGGCCGTGAGATCGGCTACCTGTACGGACAGTGGAAGCGGATCACGCAGCGCTTCTGCGGCGTGCTTACCGGCAAGGGACTGAATTACGGCGGCTCGCTGATTCGGCCCGAAGCCACCGGCTACGGCGCTGTGTATTTTGCCGAAGAAATGCTGGCCACACGCGGCGAAAGCTGCAAAGGTAAGGTAGCGGCTGTTTCTGGTTCGGGCAACGTGGCCCAATACACCGTGCAGAAGCTGATCCAGCGCGGGGCGAAAGTCATCACCCTTTCGGATTCCAACGGAACGATCGTCGACGAGGACGGCATCAATCACGAGAAGCTCGAGTGGGTGATGGACTTGAAAGAGATTCGTCGCGGCCGAATCCGCGAGTACGCGGACAAGTTCCCAACGGCCAAGTACTACCCCGGCAAGAAACCGTGGTTCGTCAAGTGCGACCTGGCTTTTCCCAGCGCCACGCAAAACGAAATCGACGAAGAAGATGCCCGAACGCTGGTAGCTAACGGTTGCTTCTGCGTGACCGAAGGCGCTAACATGCCCTCGACATCCGAGGCGATCGAGGTGTTCCGCCAGTCCAGAATACTGTTTGGTCCCGGCAAAGCTGCCAACGCCGGCGGAGTGGCCGTTTCGGGTTTGGAAATGTCGCAGAACGCCGGCTGCCTGCGGCGGTCCCGGGCCGAAGTGGATCACCAACTCCAGAACATCATGCGCTCGATCCACGAAAACTGCGTCCGCTACGGCAAGAATGGCGATTACGTGGATTACGTAACAGGGGCCAATATTGCCGGGTTCGTCAAAGTGGCCGACGCCATGCTGGCCCAGGGCATTTGAGCCACTGCCCCGCACAGGGCGCATCATATCACTACAGCCAACCCGAATCCTTGCGGCCAGTGGCGCATGGCAGCGAGCTTTTGCACCCAGTCCAGCCGCCGTGTTATCGCCGCAAGCTGCTGTTGTTCGGCCGGATCGAGCTGGTCGATGCGGTCTTGCAGCCGGCGCAGCTTACGTGAGTAAAAATCGATCAGGTTGACGCGTTCGTCGGACCGTATGCCATCGGCGTGCAAATCCGCCCGAATTGCCGCCAACTGCTGGTAATCTTCCTGGCTGATAACCCCGGCCTTGTACAGCCGCTGCACCAGCGCAGAAAACTCCTCCGGCGTAATGGCCGTAACGTCGAAGCCGGCCAGCGTTTCCCCCAGCGCGGCCGCCCTAGCAGGGTTCAGACCGTCGGGCCATTGGGCTAGCGACGGCTTGCCACCAGCCAATTCGATCGTTTCCGCGCGCTTGGAGGCCGCTTTGGAATCGGTCAGGCCCGCAATTATGTTGGCGATCTTCATCCGTTACACTCCGACAGAAACAGCGCGTCGATAATGCCGGCCGGCACGCGCACCGCCAGCACGGACAGCGCACTGCGGGGATGAGCAAACTTTGTGCCGGCGCTAACAGCGCATCGCGTGCGGTGGGCCGGGCATGTCTTAAACGGTACCACTATCGCAACTTGCGGCGCTATAGACGCCCGATGGTGTACACCGGTGTGCCAGGCGCACCGTGAGGTGATCGCGCGGTTATTGCCGCCGACATCGGCAAACTCTGCCGCCAGCACCGCAGCATCGCTCGTCGGAATACGGTTGCAAGTGTGTGCATCTCGATCGTGGGCGGAGCACTCGACGGGAGCGGCTTCCGGGAGGAAAGGCTTACAGATTTTCCAGCCATAATCGACATCAAAACGGCAACACGCATCGGGCTTTGTGCTTGGCGCTGTTGTGTTAAGCTGGTAAACTTCAAGTGTAGGCATGGCACTGGCGGGCTTCGGTTTGAAATAGCCACGATTCGACTAGCGGCGCTGGGGTCGTCGATAGGGGAACTGCTCGTCGGTTGGCTTGAGGTCTGCTTGCAGGGCGGGAGGAGGCAACAACATGGCCAGCCATGATTCCATTGGGCCGGCCGGAGCGAGGGGGGGGCCGACTGCGCCGCTACAAGGCCAACCATTGCCCGTCGCTCATCCGGCTCTACCCAGTCAGCCACGCCCGGTAGTTGCCCCAGGAATGCAACCGGCCGGGGGATATGTGCATTCGACCGTGCCGGGACAGGCGGTGCCAGGCACGTCACAGGCTTTAGCTGGGATTGGCACAACCGGCGCGGCGCCGCTCCCGCTCAGCAGTGGCCGCGCTGCGGTGGCGGTGCCGTTTCGGACGCCCAGTCCTGCTGTGCCGGGAAAGCCTGGGGCGGCGCAAACGGTCCGCCAGGCGGCCCAACCGACCCCAGACGAGCTGGAAGAAGACCTTGGCCAGCTTGCCATCCGCAATGCGCCGCCGTGGCTTATCAGCATGGCAGTACACATGCTGATGCTCATCATTTTCGCGCTGATCATTTACGTTCAAATGGACTCCCATGAGCGCATCGTGGCTGTAGAGGTCGATCCGATCTATGCCGAAGAGTTGGGCAACCAACTGGAGTTCGACTCGCCGCTGGGCATGGACAACGTCAGCGAGGTGCAAGAGCCGATTATCACTCCCGATAACCTACCGCAAGTCGAAGACCCCTTTGCAGCTCCGCCCAATGTGGAACCCCAGCCCGACGGCGATCTGGCTATGAGCGATCTGGAGGCCAATATCATCGGCCTTGCGCTGAAAGGGCGCGAGGAGGGGATGAAGAAGACGCTGCTGGGCAAGTACGGCGGGACGCACTTGACGCAAAAGGCAGTGCTGGCCGGTCTGCGGTGGCTGGCCCGGCAGCAGCGCAAGGACGGCTCCTGGAGTCTGGCAGGCCCATACAGCGACGGCGTGCCCGCTTATCTGGATAATCCTGAAGCGGCTACGGCCATGGCGCTGCTGGCTTTTCAGGGCGACGGGCACACGCATCTGAAAGAAGGCGAGTTCCGCCGCAATGTGGCCAATGGCTGGCGCTGGCTGGCCAAACAGCAGGACGCAGACGGGAACTTTTATCGCAGCGGCGGCTGGAACCAGCGCTATTACACGCAGGGGATGTGCGCCATCGCCGCCTGCGAATTGTACGGCATGACTAAAGATAAAGAGTACAAAGACGTTGCCGAGCGGGCGATCCAGAATCTCATCAAGGCCCAGGCGCCCGAGGGCGGATGGCGCTATCAGCCCAATTTGGACAGCGATGTATCGGTCACTGGCTGGATCGTCATGGCGCTGCAAAGCGCGCGGATGGCCGGTCTGGAAGTGCCCGAAGAGTCGCTTCGCCGCGTTGAACGGTTCTTGGACAATGTAGCTCAAGATGACGGGGCAAAGTATCCCTATCAGGCCGGCGGCCAAGTGCGGCTTTCGATGACCGCCGAAGCCCTCTTGTGCCGGCAGTTTTTGGGCTGGAAGCGGGACGATCCTCGTCTGGTACGCGGCGTAGAATGGATCGCCAGCAACCCGGTGGACTTCAACAAAGACCGCAACGTCTACTACTGGTATTACGCCACGCAGGTCTGCCATCACATGGGCCATAACAGCCCGCACTGGAAAGCCTGGAACACCGTCATGCGCCAGGCGCTGCCGGAAAACCAGGTGCCCGAGGGCCGCAAAGAAGCCGGCAGTTGGGACCCGAACAAACCTACTCCCGATCAATGGGGAACCCAAGGCGGCCGGCTGTACGTGACCTGCTTGTCGATCTACATGCTCGAAGTCTATTACCGCCACATGCCGCTGTACAAGGACTTGTACACCGACTTGCTCAAGTCGGGGCGCGTGCCAGGCAGATAGATGTTGCTGGTTGTGGGTGCCGGGCGCCGACAAGCGTTTGGCCAGTAGCGAACTGGCCAGCGCAGGCCGGGTGCATTCAGAACTCTTGCGGGCCTTGCGCGGGCGGTGGCGCGGGAATCGGCTCTGGCGCAGGGTTCGGCTGCTTAGTGCCCGCCTCGGGTGGTACCGGCAACACAGGCGGCTCGTGCAATTCGGGAATTGCCGGACGCTGGCGCAGATCAGGACTATCCGGCGGCAGCACTGGCGCGGGAAGAGGCTCAGCAGCCTGTGCCCCGTTCTGGTGTTCTTGGGCAAGCGGCTGTCCGTACCACGGCCGGTAGATGTAACCGTTCGGCCCGGTCCAAATCTTCTCATATCCCTGCGGTTGCTGTACAGGCGCTGGCAGCGGTGCAACGATCGATAGCCGCGCAGTCCACGGCACGGGCGGCACATACACAGCGTATGGCACGCCCGCCCGCTCCAGAGACCGCTGCGCCCGTCGGACAGCCCTGGGCGGCCCGTACACTGGGGGAACGACCGGCGTAGGATAGCGATACGGGAAGACAATCGACGGAGAATACAGCGGCGCGGCGGCCACAAGGGCCATCTGCTGCCGGATTGCTGCCCGCGCGGCAGCATCGGCCCGCTCGGCCGCCTCTTCGGCCGCCCGAATCGGATCGTACTGCGCCCGCGACACATAAGCCGACTGGCTTTGCGGCTCTGCCGGCGGGGTCGGCACGACCTCCGGTTGGGCACCCGCCAATTCCTGGCTCCCGGCAGAAGGGGCAACCGCTATTGCCAGCAGCAAAGCGGCAATCATTGGCACAAGCGGGAATAGTCGGCCCATCTGAAATCTCCTTTTCGTGACAGACCCCGCCACAATGCAACCGCGCATTATTGACCTTCGCAATACGTGGCGACACCGACCGCTGGAAAAAACCTTATATCAGCCGGTCACTGGCTTTTGCGAAAATCAATAGTCTCTTTCGGCGTAAATTGTGCGCGTTTTGCGCGCATGTTTTTTGGGTTATGTGGAGGGCAACGCTCCGGCGTGGCCGTCTGCCCATTGCTAGCGGACGCCACGGAGCGCGTCCCTCCATTTGACCGCAACCCTGCGCCGCTTTGGGCGCGAATGGTACTACTGCGAAGTGTACTGCACGGCCACAGAAAAATCCACCGCGAACCGCCGGGCGCATTTTCGGCAATCGGACGGTGGCAAGAACCGTCGTTCTCTCGTGCAACGATGCGCCGCACGAAGCGGTGCTAACAAGACGGGCTGTGCCGGCAATGGCGTACGGCAAAATGCTGCGCAGACTGTGCCAGCCGCAGGGCAAACACTCAGGGGCTATCCGACGCTCCGCTGACCTGCGTTGGCTGGAGAGGCAAATGATTGTTGACCCTTTTCGGCCAGCCTATGACCGTTCACAATCGACCGCACCGGTTCGTGCGGCTGCGTCCTGGTTTGAGCATTCTGCCCGCAGGCCGTAGATCTGCGCCATGCTGGCGATGCGCTGCCTGATCAGGTCGCGCAGTTCAGGGGGTTCGAGGACTTCCACCTGATCGCCATAGCCGAGTATCCACCAGGAAATCTCGCTTAGCCCTGACACCGTAGCGGAGAAATCAAGCGTGCCGTCGGGGTTATGTTGTATCTGCTGAGTCTTGTGCCAGGCGACCTCGGCCACGTTCTTGGCCACCATCTTGCTGAACCGCAGGCGGACTTGGTAATCCGGCCCGCGCTCCGGGATCAAGTGCCAGGCGTTGCCCAGGTAGCGCTCGATGGAGAATCCACGAGGCACCTGAAAGCGATCTTCCAATAGCTCCGCCGAGCGAATGCGTCCCACATTGAAAGTGCGCACGCTGCGGTGGAGCGACGAACGGCCGATGACGTACCAGCTCCTGCGGCTGAACAGCAGCCGATAGGGGCTGAGCTTTGTACAAATCTCCTTTTGTTCGGTGGCGCTATCGTATCGGATTCGCACACAGCGCTGACGGGCCGAGGCCTGCAACAGCGTCTCGAAGACCGATTGTTGGCCGGTAAGGGGATTGCGCGGCTGCTGGCGAATCTGCACCGTGCTGGAGAAACTGCGGAGGTGTTCGCGCAGGCGGGTGGGCAAGCTGCTTTCCAGCTTTACAGCGGCCGATCGGGCCGGCGCCAAAAAAGGCAGCCCAGCGCTGCCCCCCAGCTCGTGACAAAGCACAAGCAGCGCCAGGGCTTCCTCGGGTGTGAAGTTTGTCGGGGGAAGAAAGTAAGTGCCGGGAATGCGATAGCGCATTTGCTGGCTATCGTAGAACAGCGGCACGCCGGCTTGCCGCAGCACGTCCAGGTCGCGGAAGATCGTCCGCCGCGTTACCTGGCAGGTGTCGGCAAGCTGGCTAGCGCTCCACCCGCTTCCAACCTGAAGCAGGCCGATCAGTTTCAACAGGCGGTGGGTGCGAGTTAGATTCATGCGATGTTGCGCCGGCCGGGTCGGTCCACCGCAGGCCGGAGGAACTATTGACCTTTCGCAGTTTGTTTGTCTGTTGCTCTGTCGCGGCGGTGGCGGCTGGCTTTGCCCCTGAAGCATCCAGCAGCTTGGGGCCGACCAGCGGTTCGGCGTGCGCAGCCGGTTCAATCCCGCCAGCGCTGATCCTAACGGCCGACTTGTCAGGGTTGTGTTCGTCGAGGCTTGCTTGCGATTTTCCCGCCAGCACGCCTAAGTCCAGCGAACCGATGTCGTAACCCCGCTGTCCACCGGCCGATTTGCTTTTGCCAGCCTGTTGCTGACCGACGGCAGTCTTCGGCGCGTTCGGCGCGCCGGGTACCGACCAGCCGCTGGACGACACAGGCTGTTGCAGTGCGCCGGATTGGGCCTCGGGCAGTTGGGGTTCGGGTGTGGGAGCGTCGGGCACTCCCGGCGGCGTCGGTACCGGCTCGGCCGCTGGCTCGACCGGACTACGCCCATCGGGAAGCCCTGGCGTCTGATCGCCCTGCTCCACCAAGACCG
>Ga0308412_1001094_pt1 | contig 14621 bp, 14 predicted proteins | sample HotsprottomLayer_FD_202357 | JGI IMG/M metagenome (GOLD analysis project Ga0308412, IMG submission 202357) | Hot spring phototrophic mat microbial communities from Octopus Spring, Yellowstone National Park, Wyoming, United States -... | ecosystem: Environmental > Aquatic > Thermal springs > Hot...
CGGCGGCGAGATTCTGTGGGACACCTACCCGTACGTGGGTCCCAAGACTTTCGATTTGACCTGAGATGAGTAGGCCGGGAGGCAGGATGCTGGCGCTGGTGCTGATTCTGGGATCTTTGGCGGCCGCACAAACCGTCGCGCCGCCGCGGCAAATGACGTATGTGGATTCGCGCGTCGTGCTGTACCCCGCGCCGGACGGCGAGCCGTTATCCGCCGACTACACGCTGGAAGTGAACGGGCGGCCCGTCCCGGTTTACACCGCACGCACGGCGGACCCTCCTTTCGATTACCTGGATCACGGCGGCACATACTCGTTCGCCTATTTCGATTTTTCGGGGCGCGTGACGCTGACCGTGCGGTCCTCGCGCATGTTGCAGTCGGCGCGCATCCGGCCGCTTTCCCGAAGAATCAAACACAGTCTGGTGGACGGCTACACGACCACCATCACGCTGGATGAGCCCGCCAATCTCTCGCTGGAACCGGCGGGCCGCAATCGCCCGTTGCTGATCTTTGCCAACCCGCTCGAAAAGGACCCGCCCGACAAGAGCGCCCCCAACGTCATCTACTTTGGCCCCGGCGTGCACGAACCTGCCGGCGGGGTCATCCGTCTCAAAAGCGGCCAGACGCTTTACATCGCGGGAGGCGCAGTGGTCAAGGGGGCGGTGGAGGTCTTGGACGCGGAAAACGTGACCCTTCGCGGGCGCGGCATCCTCTGCGGCAGCGCCTGGCCGCATCTCAAGGGACCCGCGCGGCGCCTGCTCGGCCTGCGCTCCTGCCGGAACGTAACCATCGAGGGCATGATTCTCCGCGGCTCCTACGCCTGGACGCTGGTCCCGGAAAACTGCGAGGGCGTCACCATCCGCGGCGTCAAGATCTGCGGCGGGCGGGTCTGGAACGACGACGGCATCAACCCCGTGAACTCGCGCCGGGTTTTGATCCGCGATTGTTTCATCCGCACCGACGACGATTGCATCGCCGCCAAGGGACTGAACCGGGAATGGGGCGACGTGGACGATGTCCGCGTGGAGCGCTCGGTGCTTTGGTGCGACCGCGCGCGGGTGGTGCTGCTCGGCCACGAGAGCCGGGCTCGGCACATGCGCAACATCGTGTTTCGAGACATTGACGTGATTCACTTTGTGCAAAGCCCCTTCGTCCTCGAGCCGGGCGAAGAGATGATCCTCGAGAACATCACCTTCGAGGATGTGCGGCTGGAGGGTGTCGGCCAAGGCGAGCTGGCTCGCATTCGTCCCGTCATCAACCAGTACATGGTCAACAAAGTGCCGGGACACATCCGCAACATTCTCTTCCGGAACGTCGAGGTTACGGGCGCGCCGGGCCCGTACGCCATCACGGTCGAGAATTACGACAGCAACTACCGTGTCGAGGGTGTGACCTTCGAGAACGTAGTCATTGCAGGCGAGCCGCTGCGGGATGGCTCGCCCCGGGTCAGGGTGGGAAAAGCAGCGGCGGTCAAAGTCGTGCCGCGCGAGCGTTAGCACGAGGAATGGTCCACCGTAGGCTCGATGCGGCAAGCGTGGCAGAGGCGCCCTCTGGACAATAACTCCGCGCGCCGGAAGAGGTCGCCGGGCGGAGCGACGGGACGAGGGAGGAATGGCATGCAAAGAAGAACGTTTCTTGCCTGCGTGGCGGGATCGGTGACGGCCCGCGCACGGAATGCGGCCACGGGAGCCGATTTGCTGCTGGGCGTAGATACCTATTCGTTGCGCCGCCATTGCTGGAAAGTGATGCAGATGCTCGACTGGGCGGCCGCGCAGAAACTGGACATCATCCAGGCTACGTTCGGCGATTTCGAAAGCTTCGAGCCGGCCTACCTCAAGCGGGTCAAGGAGCATGCCGATCGGGTCGGCGTGCGGCTGGAGCCGGGGTTCGGTTGCATTTGTGATCGCTCCAAAGGCTGGAATCCGCGTCAGGGCACCCCGGTCCAATACCTGGAATTCGTGATCCGCGTGACCAGGGAACTGGGCTCGCCATCCTGCAAGGTTTTCATGGGGAACGCGGCTGACCGGGCCGCCGGGCCGGTGGATGCTTTGATCGAGGCCACGATCCGCGCGCTGCGGAGCGTCCGCGCCCAGGCTCTCGATGCGGGCGTGAAGCTCGCCGTGGAAAACCACGGCGACCTGACCTCGCGGGAACTGAAAACCCCGATCGAGGAAGCCGGTCTCGATTTCACCGCCTGCTGCTTCGACTCAGGTAACGCGGCGATGCTGGGCGAAGACCCGGTGGCGGCGCTCGAGGTGCTCGGGCCGTACGTTGTCACCTCGCACATTCGCGATTGCGCCGTCTACGAGCACCCGCGCGGCGCTGCGGTGCAATGGGTAGCCTTGGGCGATGGATCCGTGGATCTGCCGGCCCTCGTGCGCGGCTTTGCCGAGCTGTGTCCCAAGGCCCCGTTCCAACTGGAAATCCTGACCGGCTTTCCGCTGCGAGTTCTGCCCTTTCTGGAAGCTGATTACTGGAAGGCGTTCCCGCACATGCCCGCCAGCGACTTCGCGCGCTTCCTCGCCCTGGCCAAACGCGGGCAACCCTTCACGGAGGGCATGCTGATCGCACGGCCGGGCAAACTACCGCCGGAGTTCGACGCCGCCCTTCGCGCTCAGGACCTTTACGACCTCGAGCGCAGCCTCGAGTATGCGCGCAAGAAACTGGGGGTCGGGATCCGATGGCGATTGTAGTGTCGCTGGCGTTGTTGCCGGCGCAGGCGGCTGCGGCGGCCGGTGGGGCGCAAATGGCCTCGGACCGGGATAGTCAAGTGTCCGCAGAAGGCGCGGGCGGCTCCATGTTCCGCACCAGTTGCACCACGAACCTTGCGCGGTCGCCGCGATGGAATGCCACGTAGTACTCGATCGGCGTGCCCTCGGCCAGCATTCCGATGCTTTTCAGCAACAGGGCGGGACTGCCCACCGGCACCTGCAACAGTTCGGCCTGAGCCTTGGACAACGCCACCGCCTCGATGCTTCGAATCCCCCTGGCAATCACGTGCCCGTATCGCGAGGCCAGCAGCGCGTAAAGAGACTGGTTGGAAAAGTCCTCGTTCGTAAGCCCGGGGCAGATCTTCTCGGGCAGGTACGTGGTCACCAGCACCTCGGGGATCCCTTCCAGGAAGCGGAGTCGGTGAAGGAGGACAACAGGCTCGCCCTCCTTGATAGCCAACGCCCCGGCCACTTGGGGATCGGCAGGCACGACGCGCAAATCCAGTACGCGCGTGTAGGGCCGCTGACCGCGCGCAATGGCGTCCTCGTAAAAGCCTCGCAGGCTCTGCATCAGGGTGCCTTCATAGGCAGGAGCGGCGATCATCGTGCGCTTGCCGCTTTTTTTGGTGACCAGCCTTTTCTGGACCAGCAGGGCCATGGCCTGCCGGACTACGGTCCGGCTGACGCCGAAGTGCGAGCAGAGCTCCTCCTCGCTGGGCAGGTAGCGGCCGGGTTGCCACTGGCCGGATTGGATGCGGTTCGTGAAGTAGGTCGCCATTTGGTGATAAAGGGGTACCGGACTCTGGAGATCGAGCACGGTGTGACTGGGCTCCAAGGGAACGACGTCTTGCTCTCGGGTGCGCGGTCGGGGCATACACCTTCCACCGCTATTTTAACATGGTTACAACGTGATACCCGGCGAGCCTCGCACGTCCGTGCCGGATCGCGAATTTGCTGACTGGGTTGACTGGATAATCATAATCATGTTAGTATAGCTTTCTGTGAAGCGTCAGCTCCTCCTCGGTGTGGACTTGGGAACCACGGCCACCAAGGCCGCCCTTTATACGCTGGAAGGCGCCGTCGTCGCTGAGGCCCGCACCGAGATTCCCCTCTCTACCCCTGCGATCGGGGTGGTCGAGCAGCGCTTGGAGGACATCTACGAATCGGCGGCCGCGGCGGTGAAGGCCTGTCTAGCCGGCGCGAACGCGGATCCCTCCCCCATCGCTGCGATGGCCTTCGACAGCCAGATGGCCGGAGTGGGCGCGGTGGATGAAGATTTTCGCCCGGTGGCCCATTTCGATTCCTGGCTCGATATGCGCTGTCAGCCGTACATCGAGTTCATGGATCGCAAGTGTGGCGACCGGATTACCGCGCTAACGGGTTGCCCTCCGACCTGCGACCACGGACCCAAGATCCTGTGGTGGATGAACGACCGGCCTGCCGACTACGCCAGGATCGCCAAGTTCCTTATGCCCTCGGCCTACGTTGCCGGGCGGTGCGTCGGGCTCCGGGCCGAACAGGCTTACATGGATTACACCTTCCTGCACTTCACCGGCTTGAGTGACGCCTTGGCGGGCGGGTGGTCCAGCGAGCTCTGCTCGACCTTCGGGGTGGACATGAGTCGCCTCCCCCGAATTGTGGCGCCCTGGGAGGTAGTGGGCGAGCTTCGGGAGGAGGCAGCCCGGGAGTTCGGCTTGTGCGCCGGGATCCCCGTCGCCGCGGGCTGCGGGGATACGGCGGCGGGCATGCTGGGCGCGGGCGTGGTGCGCCCGGGGATGTTGCTGGACACGGCCGGGACGGCGTCCGTACTGGCCTGCTCGACGGACCGGTTTGTGGCCGACACAGCCAACCGCACGCTGATCACGATGCGCTCCGTGATTGCCGGCCTGTGGCATCCCCTGGCCTATGTCGCCGGGGGCGGATTGGTGCTGCGCTGGTTATGCGATCACTTTCTCGATGGGGACAAGAGCTACGAGGCTCTTTTTGCAGCCGTGGCCGCAGCGCCGCCTGGCTGCGACGGCCTGACGTTCTCGCCGCACTTGGGCGGCCGCATCTGCCCTGCGGCGGCGGGAATGCGCGGAGCCTGGGTCGGGTTCTCTTGGAGTCACACGAAAGCACATTTCCTCCGGTCCGCCGTCGAGAGCATTGCCTACGAATACGCGTACTACTTGGAGATCCTGCGCCAGTTGATCCCCGGCCTCGGGCTGGTGGAAGGGCGGGTCATCGGCGGCGGTTCTCAGCTCCGGGCGTGGAACCAGATGAAGGCGGACGTCATGGGTGTGCCGCTTCGCCGCGTGATGCGGCAAGAGAGCGCGACTTGGGGGGCGGCGATGATCGCGGGCAAGGCCGCGGGCCTGATTGGAGATCTCGCCGCGCACGCCGAAGCATGCGCCGCCGTCGAGCAGGAATGCGCCGCGCCCCATGAGAGGTTGCGCGAACTGTATCGCCAAGGCTATCTGCGCTACCGGCACTGGCAGGACACGCTGAACGAGGGGTTCCATTTCGATGACTAGCATCCGCGTTTGCTTGGTTGGTGCGGGGAGGGCCGGGCAGGTCCACGCCAACTCGCTGGTGAACCATCTGCCCGGCGCCGAGCTGGTTGCAATTGTAGACACGCGCCCCGCGCAGCGCCAGGAGGCGGCGACGAGATACGGCGTCAGCGACACGTTCGAGCCGCTGCATGAAGCGTTTGAGAAAGCCGCCCTTGACGCCGTGGTCATCACAACGCCGACCTTCACCCATCGCGAGCTCGTGATGCAAGCGGCAGCGGCCGGCAAACACATTTTCTGCGAGAAGCCGATGGCCCTCAGCCTGCGTGAGTGCGACGAGATGATCGCGGCCGCAGAGCGCGCCGGTGTGATCCTTCAGCTCGGCTTCATGCGGCGTTTCGATCCCGCCTTCCAAGCGGCCGCCGCCCGGATCGAGGCCGGCGAGATCGGGCGCCCGATGCTGATCAAATCCCTGACCCACGGCCCGGGCCTTCCCCCGGGCTGGGCGCACGATCTGTCTGCCTCCAACGGCATGCTCGCCGAGGTGAACAGTCACGATTGGGACACCATCCGGTGGTTGGCTTTTTCCGACCCGGTCCGCGTCTACGCCGAGGTGGCCAACTTCAAAGGGGCGGCCTACGGGGTGCAGGCGCAGGAGTTTTACGACTGCGCGCTTGTCTTGGTGCGCTTTGAAAGCGGCGCGATGGCCTCGATCTCGGGTGTTTGCCCCTGCGAGTACGGCTATGACGCGCGGGTGGAGATCGTCGGCGAGAAAGGCCTGCTGCAAATCGGCACGCTCCAGGGACAGCCGGTCATCGTCTGTACGAATCGCGAACAGGGCCTGATTTCGCCCGTCTTTCGAAGCTGGCCCGAGCGCTTCGCCGACGCTTACGTTCGCGAGATGCGGCACTTTCTCGACTGCATTCGGGAGGGCCGCCGGCCTCGCGTAACCGGTGAGGATGGGCGGTGGGCCGTGGCCGGCGTGCTGGCTGCCACCAAATCCTTCCGCGAGCGACGCCCCGTCGAGATGTCGGAGCTCGCCGAACAGCCGGTAAAGGAGCGCGCGGTCCGATGACGGACAGGATGATGGCGGCCGTTTATCACGGCCCCGGCGATCTGAGGGTGGAAAGTGTGCCGGTGCCGGCCATCGCCGCAGACGAGTTGCTATTGCGCGTGGAGAGCGCCTCCATTTGCGCCACGGACCTGCGCATCCATTCGGGCGGCCACCGACACTATCCGCCAGGTGTGTCGAGAATTCCAGGCCACGAAGTGGCCGGGATCGTGGAAAAGGTCGGCGCCCACGTGCGCGACATCCCGCCCGGCGCGCGAGTCTTTGTCGCGCCCAATCTCGGGTGCGGCGATTGCCCGCTGTGCCGGGGAGGGCACAATAACCTGTGTTCTCGGTTTGAAGCCTTCGGCATCACCTTAGACGGGGCCTTCGCCCGCTACATGCGCGTCACGGCCGAGGCCATCCGTCAGGGCAACGTGATTCCCCTGCCGGACGCCCTGGACTTCGACACGGCCGCGCTCACCGAGCCGCTGGCCTGCGTGTTGCGAGGGCAGGAGGCGGTCGGGTTGGGCGCCGGCGATGCGGTGCTGGTGATGGGTGCGGGGCCCATCGGCCTCATGCACGTGATGCTGGCAAGGCGACGAGGTGCGCGTCTGATCATCGCCAGCGACCTCGTCCCGGAAAGGCTCGCCACCGCGCTCCGGCTAGGGGCCGACCTTGCCGTGGATATCCGCCGGCAGGAGCTGGCGGCTGAGGTCCGGAAGGCCACCTGTGACGGAGCGGACGTGGTGATCGTCGCGGCGCCGTCACGTGAGGCGATGGAACAGGCGCTCAGTCTGGCGGCTACCCGAGGTCGCATCAACTACTTCGCGGGCTTGCCCAAGCAGGACCCCGAGATACGGCTTGACGCCAACCTGGTGCATTACCGGGAACTGCACCTGACCGGCACGACCGCGTGCAGCACGAGCGACTGCCGCCGCGCCGTCGAGTTGTTGCGCTCCGGTGCGCTTGACTTGCGTGTTCTCATCGATGCCAGCTATCCGCTCGCGCAGATCACCACGGCCTTCGAGCACGCGCGCAACCGCACCGGCCTGAAGATCGTAATTCGGCCCGGGGAAGATCGGACTTAAGGAGGAATCATGGCGACTGATAACCGACCCTTCCGCTTTCAGGTTCTGGCGGTGGAGCGCAGGATTCCCGAATCGGACCGCGTCCTCACGCGACGACTCTCGGCGTTGCGCGGTTATTTCTTTGACCAGGTTGCCTACGAGGCGCTCTTGGCCGCCGGCGATGTAGTGGTCTACGAGGTGCACGAATTGCGCAGGCCGGAGGAATCCGGCGAGTTGCTTTCGGGATTGTCCATCGTCTATCCGGGCCTGGTCGGGGAGGAATACTTCATGACGATGGGGCACTTCCACAAGGCCCGGCAAACCGCCGAGATTTACCTGTGCCTGTCGGGTCGGGGAGCCCTCGTCATGGAGAACGAGCAGGGCGATTCGCTGGTGGAGGAACTAACTCCGGGGCGAGGAGTTTATGTCGCCCCAGGCTGGGCGCACCGCTCGGTCAACCTCGACCTCTCCCAGCCGCTCGTGACGTTCTTTGTTTACCCCGGCCATGCCGGGCACGACTATGCCACGATCGGCGAAGCCGGTTTCCGAAAGCTGGTGCTGCGCCGCGGCGGCTCGACGGTGATCGTGGACAATCCCAGACGGATCGAATGCCCTACGGGGGTGCGAACATGAACGTGGAGATCAAAACACAAACGCAGCCAACGATGTACTTCATCGGAGTCAGCACGGGCTCCTCTTCCATCATGAAGGTCTTTCCCCGTTGGATGGAGGTGCTGGGGCTTGCGAACACTCGCCTGGAAGGCGTGGATTTCAGGCCCCACGCCGAGCCGGCGGCCTACCGCCGCGCCGTCCTGCAAATCAAGCATGATCCGTTGTCCCTGGGCGCTCTCGTGACGACGCACAAGATCAACCTGCTCGAAGCCTCCCGCGACCTGTTCGAATATCTGGACGAAAACGCACGGATCTGCGGCGAAGTCTCCTGCATTTGCAAGCACGACGGGCGGCTGGAGGGCTACGCGCTCGACCCGATCACGGCCGGGCTCAGCCTGGATTCCATGCTGAGCGAAAACTACTTCGGCCGGACCGGAGGCGAGGTGCTCTGCCTGGGTGCGGGAGGCGCCACCACGGCGATCGTCTTGCATTTCATGCGCAAACCGCATCCCGGCGACCGCCCCCGCCGCATCGTCGTCGTGAACCGCTCGCCGGGTCGCCTCCAGACGCTCGAAGAAATGGTCCGTTCGCAAGGCACCGACATTCGCTTCGAGTACCATTGCCATACCGACCCGCAACGCAACGACGAGTTGATGGGAGCGCTGCCGCCATATTCGCTCGTCATCAATGCAACCGGCATGGGTAAGGACCTTCCCGGTTCGCCGATCACGGACGCGGGTGTGTTCCCGGAACGGGGGATCGCCTGGGAGCTGAACTACCGCGGGGAACTGAAGTTCCTTCACCAGGCGCTGGCGCAGCGCGAGTCCCGGCAACTGATGGTCGAGGATGGCTGGCTCTATTTCCTGCACGGCTGGACGAAGACGATTTCCAACGTGCTCAAAGTGGAGATTGGCGACGCCATGTTCCAGAAGCTGTCGGAGATCGCGGCCCAGGTCTCCACTCCTGCGCTTCCTCCGCGCCGGGCGACGGCTGTGTGAGGCCGGGGGGACCATGTCGCGCCGTGTTCTGGTCGTGGATTCTGCCGAGGTCTTTCATGCTCCCGACGTGGAGCTGGAACGGGAGGTTCTCGGGTCGGCGGCCTCCGTCGAGCTGGTCCGGGTGGATCGCGAGGAAGAATTGCTGTCCCGCGTGGCCGAGGCCTCAGCCTTGATCGTGTGGCACCACCTGAAAGTCACCCGGGCAGTGATTCGCGAATGCAGGCGCCTCCGGATCATCGTGCGCAACGGGGTGGGCTTCGATAACGTGGACGTCCGTGCAGCGGCCGAATTCGGCATCCCGGTGGCCAACGTTCCCGACTACGGTACCGAGGAGGTCGCGGATCACACCATGGCGCTGGTGCTCGCGCTGACCCGCCAGCTCCGGCCGCTGACCGAGGACATCGCCCGGGGAAACTGGCGCTATCAGGCCGGCGAGGATTGCCGCCGCGTGCGCGGGCAGATCTTCGGCGTGGTGGGCTGTGGAAGGATTGGCACCGCGGTGGCGCTTCGCGCCAGGGCGTTCGGTTATCAGGTGACCTTCTACGACCCGTACCTGCCGCCGGGCTACGAGAAAGCGATCGGAACCCGCCGGGAGCACTCGCTCGACGATCTGCTCGAGATCGCAGACGTGGTCTCGCTCCACGCACCGCTCACCGATGAGACCTACCATATGATCGCCGAGCCTCAACTGCGGCGCATCAAAAGGACGGCTTTCCTCATCAACACCTCGCGGGGCCCCATCGTGGAGCACCGCGCCCTGGAACGGGCGCTGGCGGAGCGCTGGATCGCCGGCGCCGGCCTGGACGTGCTGGAGCACGAGCCTCGGGGCCTCGACCTCTACCTGAAGTTCGCCAACTGCATCGTGACTCCTCACAGCGCCTTTTATTCCCGCGAGTCCATGGTGGAAATGCGCCGGACGTCGGCAAGCATCGTCCGCGACGCATTGCTTGACGGGATTTACAGAAACATCGTCAACGGCGTTCAGCCGCCACAGCCGCCGCTTTCTCCGGCAGACAGGGAGTTACTCCATGAAGGTAGGAATTGACAGCTACTGTTACCACCGATTCTTCGGCGAAGTATATCCCCAGCAGTCCGATCCCGGCCGGCGGATGACTCTGGAAGATTTCCTCCGACGGGCGCGCCAGCTTCAGGTGGATGGCGTTTCGCTCGAGTCCTGCTTCGTCACCAACAAGGACCCGGGATACCTGCGCGAGATCAAGGCCATGCTCGATGAATAAGGCATGGATCGCGTCTGGCCGTGGGGCCATCCCGACGGCCTGGAAGGCGGTAGCAACCGGGACGCTTACCGGGAAATGATCGCCAGCCTGGATCACGCCGCCTGGATCGGCGCCGGCGTCATGCGGGTGGTGGGAAGCAGCCTGAGATTTCGCCACGAGCCTCACGAGCCGCAACTCGCCGCCCTGACGGAGATGTTTCGCGAGGCGGTGAAAGCGGCCGAGGGCCACGGCATCCGCCTGGCCGTCGAGAATCACATTGATTTCACCGCCGAGGAGATACTGCGCCTGCTGGCCGATGTCGGCTCGCCCTATCTGGGCCTGAATTTCGATACCGGCAACTTCCTGCGACTGCTCGACGATCCCGTCAAGGCCATGAAAAAACTGGCCCCCTTCGTCTTGGCGACGCACGTCAAGGACCTGAAACCGCAAAAGGGCGTACCTGCCGATGAGTGGTTTTTCTTCTCCTCCACTCCGCTGGGCGACGGGCTGGTGGACATCGAGCAGTTGGTGCGGCTGCTCGACGAGGCGGGCTACCAAGGGTTTCTCGCGGTGGAGATTGATTTCCTGCATCCGGATTACGGCGGCGATGAGGACGGCGCCGTCGCCAGAAGCGTTCAGGAACTGCGCCGCATCACAGCAGCCATCGAAAAAAGCAAGCGAGCGGAGGTCTGAGCCATGCGGGAAATGAACGTGGCGATCATTGGGTGCCGCTTTATGGGCAGGGCCCACAGCAATGCCTGGTCCCAGGTTCGTCGCTTCTTCGATACGGGGATCGTGCCGGTGCTCAAGGTGGCTTGCGATATCCACTCCGAGCCGCTCGAGCAGTTACGGGCCCGGTGGGGCTGGCAGGAAGCGGAAAGCGACTGGCGCGAGGTCATGCGCCGTCCCGACATTCACATCGTGGATATCGCCGTGCCCACCTGCCTGCACCACGAGATTGCGGTGGAAGCGGCGCGCGCGGGCAAGCATATCTTTTGCGAGAAACCGCCGGCGCTGAATTACGCCCAGGCCCGCGAGATGTACGAGGCGGCCCGCGACGCGGGGGTGGATCACTACCTCAATCACAACTACCGCCGTTGCCCTGCGGTGAGTCTCGCCCGCAGGCTGATCCAGGAAGGCAGACTGGGCCGGATTTATCACTGGCGGTCGGCTTACTTGCAGTCCTGGATCATGGATCCGAACTTCCCGCTGACCTGGCAGTTGAGACGGGAGACGGCCGGCTCGGGCCCCCACGCCGACCTGAATTCTCACCTGGTGGACCTGGCCCGATTCCTGGTCGGCGAGATCACTGCCGTCACGGCCATGACTGCCGGCTTCATCACCGAGCGCCCTCTTCCCGACGAGGCTACCAGCGGCGCTTTCCAGGCAGGCCGGACGTCGGAGGGGAAGGGCAAAGTCACCGTGGAGGACGCCGCCTTCATGCTGGCGGAATTCGAAAACGGGGCACTCGGTTCCTTCGAGACCTCCCGCTTCGCCGCCGGGCGGAAAAATTACAACTGCTTCGAAATTTACGGCGAACGCGGCGCCCTGAATTTCAATCTGGAACGGATGAACGAGCTGGAGTATTTCTCCACCGAGGACGAGTCTCACGCCCAGGGCTTCCGAACCATCCTGGTCACCGAACAGTCCCATCCTTTTGTGAGCCGCTGGTGGCCGCCCGGGCATATCATCGGCTACGAGCACACCTTTGTCCACGCGGTCGCTGACTTTCGGAACGCCATCGAAACCGGCCGGCCGGTGCATCCGAACCTTTACGATGGCATGCGGGAAATGCAGGTTCTGGACGCAGGGCTCGAATCGGCGCGAACCGGCCGTCGCGTCGCTGTCTCCGAGATCCAATGAGGAGGGCCGTATGAAAGCGCGCCTGTTGCCCCTGCACTTCAGCGGCGGCTCCAGCCGGAGTTTTCAGTCTCGGATCGAGGAGCTTGGCGCCTTGCTGCAAGATTGTGCCGAAATCCTCGATCCGCTGCCGCTCGGTGCTCCCCTCCCGGAGGCCGACGCCGTGTTGCTACCGGAAATCCTCGGTGAGGCCTATCGCCGGCTCGGTGATTTCAAAAGCATCCCGATCCCGATCCTGCTGATCACTTCCGAGTTCGGCACCCTTTCGATGTGGGACTGGGAGATCGCGGCGTACCTGCGGGCCGAACACGTGCCCACGATCGCGCCCTATAACCCGGCCCAGGCCCGTACGGCTTGCCGCGCGCTCGGCGTCAAACGGCAACTCCGGGAAACCAGATTTCTGGTCTACCAGGACAACCCGGGCGAAGGCTTTCAGGCGGAGATTTTCAAGCGCTTTTACTGGTGGGAAGAGGAGTGCTCGCAACGTATCAAGGACAAATTCGGCGTCACCATTCTGCGCCGGAGCTTCCGCGAACTGGGCGAGCGGGCCAAGGCCATCCCGGATTTCGACGCCAGGGAGGCGGCATCACGCTGGGCGACACCGGTGGCGGACGTGTCCGAGAAGTCGCTGCTCAGCGCACTGAAGGTCTACCTGGCGGTCAAACACGATCTGGACCAGGATCCTTCCATTCGCGCTGCCGGAATCAACTGCCTAAACGAATCGTTTTTCTCCGATACGACGCCTTGCCTGGCATGGGAAATTCTTTATCAAGAGCGGCGGCTGATCTGGGGCTGCGAGGCGGACACGATGTCCATGCTCGCCGAGTACATCCTGCACCATTCGCTGGACGTTCCGATCATGATGACCAACCTCTACCCGTTCGTGCTCGGGCAGGCTGCTCTGAAACATGAGCGGATCGAGAAATTCCCCGACACGGAGAACCCGCAGGATTGCGTGCTGGTGGCCCACTGCGGCTATTTGGGCGTCCTACCGCGGCCCTTTGCGACGGCCTGGACGTTGCGCCCCAAGGTCCTCGCCATCGTGGACGACAACTCCACGGCGATTGACGCCCGACTCCCCGAAGGCGAGATCACGCTGGCCAAGCTCGATCCGCGGCTGGAGCGGTTCGTGATCGCGGAGGGGCGGCTGGAGGGCTACGTCCAATATCCGGGCTCGGATTGCCGCAACGGAGCGGTCTTGCGCGTGGGCGACGGGCGCAGGCTCATGGACCGGCTCGTCTCGCATCACTACCTGTTGATGACGGGCCACAACCGGCCGGAAATCGAGATCGTGGCCAGGATCTTCGGGTTGGAAGTCGAGTCCCTCTAGACCCCCCGGCGCAATGATCGAGCCGGTTCTCAAGGATCGGGCTTTCCTCGACGACGTGGCGGACGCCAACGTCATGAACGATGGGTTCCGACTGTGGTGGCTGGGCCAGAGCGGATTTCTCATCCAGTTCCGCGGACGCCACCTGCTGCTCGATCCTTACCTTTCCGATTCCCTGACCGAAAAATATGCGTACACCGACCTGCCCCACATTCGCATGACCGCGAGAGTGGTGGAGCCGGCGCATCTCGACTTTATTGACGTGGTCACCTCCAGTCACGCTCACACCGACCGCCTCGACCCGGCAACACTGCGGCCTTTGTTGCAGGCCAATCCTGAGCTGGCAATCGTGGTTCCGGAATCCGCCCTCGAGATCGCGGCGCAACGACTGGGCGTGACGCCCGATCGGCTCCTCCCGGTGAATGAATGCGACACGCTGACCCTGGCTGGATTCCGGCTGACTGCGGTGGCGTCCGCGCACGAGCAGCTCGACCGCGACGCTTCGGGCCGCTGCTTGTATCTGGGTTACGTGGTGCAGTTCGGCCGCTGGACCATTTATCACTCCGGGGACACGGTTCTCTACGACGGGCTCGCCGAGAAGCTGGCCCGCTACCGGATTGATGTCGCTCTGTTGCCCATTAACGGCCGCGCTCCGCAGCGGCGCGTTGCGGGTAACCTGAACGGGCGGGAAGCAGCGTGGCTGGCCGGCGCGATCGGAGCGCGCACCGTGATCCCTTGTCACTACGAGATGTTTACCTTCAACACAGCCTCGCCGGACGAACTCCTGGCCGCGTGCACCGAGCTCGGCCAGCGCGCCGACGTGCTCCGCTGCGGCCAGCGATGGAATAGCGAACGGCTCCAGGCTTAGGAAGGTGTCGTCTTCCCGGGGGGCGTCAAGGGTGCCCTTGGGAAACTTCGGCGGCGCCACCCCTCACTTAAGGGGGTAGCAGCGGGTCCGGGGAGGGGGCCAGAGCTGGGGATCAGCCGCAGCCGCGGGGATGGACTCCTCCAGTGTCGCGCGGACTTCGGGGAGTCGGGGTTGACGGTATCGCAGGGGGATGACTATTGCTTGACTTCCCGAACATCCTATGATAACGTTATCCTCGTTGTACCGTTGGTCATCGGTTGAATCAGGGGGAGTCATGATCAAAGCCCGCTGGCCCATCGGACCCTTGTCCTGCCTGCTGCTAACTCCGGCCCTCCGCTCGCAGACCTCGCAGATCACCGGACGGGTATCGGATCCCACCGGCGCAGTGGTGCCCGGCGCGGAAATTGTGGTGATCAACATT
>Ga0308412_1001098_pt1 | contig 14577 bp, 12 predicted proteins | sample HotsprottomLayer_FD_202357 | JGI IMG/M metagenome (GOLD analysis project Ga0308412, IMG submission 202357) | Hot spring phototrophic mat microbial communities from Octopus Spring, Yellowstone National Park, Wyoming, United States -... | ecosystem: Environmental > Aquatic > Thermal springs > Hot...
GTTTGACTAAGGCCTGGTTATACTGGGGCCAGTTACGCACCTTATAGTGGTCTTTGCTTGCTTTCTTCATCAGTTATCAAGCTACCACGGGGTGCGTAGCTCTTTATTTATGCAACAACGCCGTTTTCTGGTATTCATAAATCACCTATGGACTTTTACGGACTTTGCACTGCTCCAAACGCTCTGAGGTAGGTAGCACTGAGGGTACGTTTGGAAACCGTACCTTGCGTACTGCTGTTCTCCTCGGCAATCAGGTAAAAGGTTTTAGGGCCGGCGCTGTCTACAGGAAAAACCCGCTCGCTGCTGACAATGTAACTGTAATTCCAGGCGGGCAACCCTGCGGGCAGCGAGATGCGCTTGTCCTGGTCGGGGCGGATGGCGTCTGGGGCATCGGCTACTGCAAGGGTGAAAGTCGCACTGCTGTTGCCGCTGTACTCGATGTTGAGCTGGGCGCTGGCGCTGACCTTCACAAACCCCGCCCCCGGAACGGTGATGGTCACTTTGGCTATTGCAGGGCTGTCACTGGTAATGGCGACGGCCTCGGCAGCAGCAGTCTGGGCCACGCCAGGCAGTGCATTGTTGAGCGCGGCAAAGTTGGCGTTAACCTCGGCAGCCCGGATGGGGCTGCCCGCGCTGAAGGTGTGCGGCAGAGCAACGCCGGCCAGCGCGCCCGCGCCGAGCAGCCCCAGGGCCAAGGCAAAAACGAGGTTGCGGAGTTCTTTGGGTTTCATGGTACCTGCTTAATCACCAAGACGTTAAACTTGGCTCCAACGGGCATAGCGTTCCCATCGGTGCGGAAGATGCGCCAGCGCCCGGCGCCACTATCGTAGGAGACGCCAATGGGTGCGGTGATAAGGGGGTCAGCTCCGCTGCTGACGTGGGTAACGATGAGCATAGCGTTGGGGTCGCCGTTGGTCATGGGGTTATCTATGGTGGTACGGCTGGCGTTGATGTTGGCGGCACTGGCGGTGTGGACGAAGGCCGGTGCGTTGCCCCGTACCCCGATGCTGCCATTTATCAGCAAAGCGGTACCAGCCGCGCTAGCCTTGGCCGAAACCCCAGCTCCCGCTCCGGCAACGGACTCCCCTTCAACGCCTATCCCACTGCCGTTGGTGACCCCCCTCACCCCATAGCCGGTTCCTGGGGTCTGTCCCAACACCCCCACACCACCGTTGGTCTGCGTTTCCCCAAAAACCCCCACACCGGCTCCGACGGCGACGCCCCTCACCCCATAGCCCGTAGTGGCAACCTCGCCTTGGATGCCGGTGCTGTTGACGGCTTCGTTGCGAAGCTTAAAACCCGGTGCGGCGGCGTTGCTGCCCGTAAGGTCGGCCCCAAAGGCCGCCCCGCCCGTGGCATCGTCGCCCCAGACCAGGTTACCGCCCTGAGCCTTGAGCACCTTGCCATCCCCGATGGTTCCCCCGACCGCCAAGCGGTCGACCCCTATGGGCTGCTCGAGGGCCTCGATGGCCGTCCGCAGAGTTGAAAAGTTGCTGTTCACCTCGTTGGCTCGGATGGGCGTGCCCGCCGTGAAGCTGGTTAGATTCCCCACGCCGAGGCCCCACAGCCCCGCCGCCACACAACCTGCGCCTAGGGTGAAAAAGAAGAGGTTTCTTCCACGCATACATCGCTCCTTTACTGCCAAGTAGCCGAATCCCAGTTGCTGTTGTCCCAAACACCGCCGCTAAGGTTACCGCCCCCACCGCCACAGGCCACCAGGGCGGCCAATATCAGGGCCAGTAGAATTAGCCGTCCTATCCGTTTGTCCATAGCTCCTCCTCGGTGTGATGAGGGTAGCGAGATGGGCGTTGTCGCTGCGTCATCGGATCCCGATGACCTGCCCGCCCGACTCGAGGCATAGCCGCTCGATGTACTGCAGCAGCTCGAGTGGGCTGCCGAACTCGTGGCGCTCACCCGTTCGGGGGTTGAGCAACACCGCACGCCAGGGCTGTTCGGGCCGACAAGGCTCGAGGTGGAGTACCACGTCCAACGGCGCAGTCGAGGTCAGCTCCATCACGGGGCCGAGGATAGCGCGGGTTGCGTCATCGCAACGTCATTGTCAGGCGGTTCCGGATGGCCGACTCGCTGACGCAGCGGAAACGGACCGTGTTGGCAAAAAGGCCCAGGGCTTGCTGCAGGTCTGCTCGGGCTTTCGCCGACTCACCCAAAGCCAACCAGGCCCCGCCGCGGCTGAACAGAGCATTAATTCGGTGAGCGAGGTTATTCCCCGCATCCTGTAGGGCCTGCTCGGCCAGGCGCAAGGCGGCCTTGGGGTTGTTTTGCAGAAGCTCGAGCTCGGCGTAAAGCTGCCGCACCTCCGACCAGCCCCAGTCAAGGGCCTGGGCCAGCTCGAGGCCGCGCTCCAGATCCTGGGTGGCCCGGGCGGTGTCGCCCAGACCCAACCCCGCCTCGGCCCGCACCAGCAAGGCGACCAGCTCCTGCCGTTGCACTCCGCCCTGGCGCGCTTTCTCGAGCAGGAGCTCGAGCTCGGGGGCCACCTCGGCAAATCGTCCCAGGCTGTTCAAGACTCGCGCCCGCGCCACCCCGATGCGCTCTTGCAACAACCAAAAATCCGAAGGTGCAGGGCCGTGCTGCTGCATCCGGGTTTCGGCTTCTGCCAGCAAGTCCAGCGCCGCCTGGGCTTGTTGCAGCAGCATCAGGGTCAGGCTGTGGCAGATCTGGGCCTCGACGGTGTAGAAGGGCGATAGCCGCGAGGCCAGCTCAAATAATTGCCGCCCATCCCGCATGGCTTCCTCCAGCAGCCCTAGATCGCGCTGGTAATGCGTGACGAAGACCAACGGATAAAAAGCCTCGGCAGGCGAGACCTGAAGGGCAAACTCATAAGCCCGCCGGCTGGCTTCCATCGCCCCTGCCAGGTCTTGCTGGTCGTCGAGCACCATGCCCCGGAAGAACCAAACGCTGGCGCGCTCTCGCGCGGTTTGGGCAGCGCGCTGCAAAACATCGAGCAGCTCGAGTTGTTGCTCGAGGCGGGTCATCCCGGTCTGGCGACCGAGGTAGAAACGCTGGTTCAACAACTCGAAGCGCTGCGGATGGTCTGGGGGGATGGCTTCTAGGGCCAGCCCGTAGTAGGCGTCCGCCTCGCGGAAGGCCAGCACCGCACGGGCCTGCAGGGCGGCCTTGTACCACCAGCGGGCAGCCTGTTCGGGCTGGTCTGCGGCCTGGAAATAACCCGCCACCCTGGCCGGATGCACGGCCTGTCCGACATAGTGCTGGGCCAGACGGGCTGAGATCAGGCGCTTGCGATCGGGTTTGAGCGATTCGACGATCGCGCGGGTGATCAGGTCGTGGCTAAAACGGTAGCCCTGCGCGGTGGCCTCGACCAGCCGGGCTCGAGCAGCCCGCTCGAGGGCCTCGCAAACCTCCCAGTCCGAGAGCGCGGTGGCCTCGGCCAGGGTTTTGGAATCGAAGCTGCTGTCGGCCATAAGCGCCGCCACCTCGAGGCAGCGCCGCACGGCCTCCCCCTGGCGCTCGAGGCGGCCTAGGATGGTCTGGCGCACGCTGGGAGCGATCTGCAACTCGGTGTAGTCTTGGGTGGCCTGGTCGTAAGGGGTCTCCCAGGCGCCGCCCTCACCTAGCCGCAACTGCCCCGATTCAAAAAGGCTCCGTAGGGTCTCGAGCACGAAGAGCGGGTTGCCCGCGGTGACCTGATGGATCCGCCGGGGAAACAGACTGGCCGGACGTCCCGAGAGATGGGCGATCAGCTCGGCGACCGCAAGCTCGCCGAGGGGCTCGAGATCGAACCACTCCGCCGCTCTACTGCTGCACCAGGCTCTGTAGCGCTGTGCCACCTCGGGCAGCAGTTCCTCAGGGCGAAAGGTGGCCACCCAACGTATCGCTCGCTGCCCAACCGCCAATGCCCGCAGGCTCCAGGGGTCGCTGTAATGTTCGTCTTCGCTTAGGAAGGTGGTGCAGCCAGAGGCCTGGGTGAGCAGCTCTAAAAGGGCCGAAAAAAACCGCACTTGGGTGCTTTCTTCTAGAGGGGGTGGAAGGGTACGCGAGAGCTCGGGCAGCAGACGGGCCGCCTCGAGGCGCACCCAGGGTTTGAGCCTGACCTTCGGGTTGGCCCGCAAAGCCTGCCGCAGCCAGCGGCTCATGGAGGCATAGGGGGTCTGGGTCTCTTCCGGTTGACCTGCTAGCACTGTGTAGGAGCCCTGGAGCGACAAAAACGCCTTTGCCAGACGGCTCTTCCCAATACCCGCCGGGCCTGCCAGCAGGAGTATCTTCCCCTCTTGCCAGGCAGCTTGCATTCGCCGGAGGGTATCCTCCCGCCCCACCAGAGGGGGCTCGAAGAGGGGGCTGTGGGAGGGCTGCGGCCTAGTGGGGCGCAGACGGATCTGCTCGGCCAGGGCCTGGGTCTCGGGCAGAGGCTTCAGGGCCAGCTCGCGTTCCAACACGCTTTGGAGTTGCTGGTACTGGGCCAGGGCCCGCTCCGGTTGGCCTAAAGCGGCATACAAGCGCATTGCCTCGCGGTGAAGCTGCTCCTGTAGCTCGTCGCGACGCAGCAGCTCGAGGTAAAGATCCAAGGCCTGCTGCAAGGCTCCCTGGGCCTCGAGGTCCCTGGCCTGGCCCCGCGTGGCGGCCTGTAGTTGTTCGCTCAGCCGTTCGCGCTGGAGTCGCAACCATGAGGTATAAGCTTCCTCTTCCAGCTCCCAGCCCTGCAAAAACTCCCCCCGAACCAGCCGCCGGGCCTCTTCCCACTGGTAGGCCCCGAGCCGCTGCCGAAACTCGTTCACATCCAGTGTGAAGCCGCCAGCAAGCTCGAGCCAGCCACGGCAGACATGCAGCTGGCTGTGCAGCGGGGTCTTGCTCAGTTGGTAAAGGGTCTGCCGCAGGCAGTGCTGTCCTTTGGCCTCTGGCTGGCTACCCCACAGCAGCTCCACCAGCTGGCCGCGTTCGCTGCGGCCCTCGAGGGCCAGATAGGCCACCAGCGCCACCCCCTTGCGGGGTAGCACCAGCTCCTGCCCCATATGCACAAGCCGTGGGGGGCCCAGCAATTCCAGCCGGAGCATAGGCTTTCTCCATAGGGCTCGGGCTCAGCCAAAACGGCCAGGGTGAACCGCACCCGCACGGCTCCACGACCCCTCAGACCGACTCGAGTTCCGCGGGTTCGGATGTGCGCTCAACCGTCGCGGGAGGCGTTTCGACGGACGGGTCAGGCTTAGGCCCATGTCTGGCCTCTTCCTCAGCCTCGGGCTTGACCCCCTGGGTAACGGCATACTCCCACCAAAGCTGCAAAAGCTGGGGCTCGAGGTCGGCCACCATTCCTTGCAGGCGGTTGAGCTCGTTGCGGGCCAAACCGTTGTTGACGACCACACTCACCGGCTTGAGGGTGAACTTGGCCCATGCCTCCCCGTCGCGGGTCACAAAGATGTGCGGTTTTTCTTGGGCGCTGCCCGATTTGACATAAAAACGAAAGCCGCCCCGGCGCATCAGCGTCAACATGATGTAATTGTATCGGGCTTCCCTAGGAGGCGGCTGTGCTTCTGACCACCTCGAGCGTCCCGCGCTGGCGGTGGCTTCAGGATGCACCATCGGAGCCGCTTCAACAATCCTCCGGCCACCTTCTGCTAGCCTATTTCGTATAGATTGAAGTCGGATGGATAAGGGTCTGCGGCTTATGATTGCGGTGGCCCTGCTGGGCAGCTTCGCGCTTTATAGCTGGCGGGGTTTGGGTGAGGTGTTTTAGGAGCGTGTGCGCTACACCGACACACTGGGGCTAATTCCCGCCGCCACCCCACCCTTGCGCTTTGGCGTACCCTCGCTGCAGGAGCTGGCGGTGCGCTACCACCTCGAGCCCCGCCAGGCCACCTGCGCACTCTGCCACATCGGCAATGAAAGCGCCAAGCAGTTCAACCCCTTTGGCCGGGATTACCAGGCCATCGTGCGCAGGCTGCTCGACGAGACCGTGGCCGCCGACAGCCCCGAGGCCCGCAGCATCTTCCAGCTCAGCGTGGTGCAAATTCGCCAGGCCATTCAGGAAGTTACTCGGGATGGGCTGGACTCAGACCTAGACGGCTACGACAACGACCTGGAGCTGCTGTTCGGTTTTTGGCCGGGCCAGGCTCAGTCCAGACCAGGTCTGGACGCACAAACCCTCCAGGCTACCGCAAACAGCTACGAGCGCTCGCCAAAGCGGGCCAGCTAGAAGCCCGGCTGCGCAAGGAAAAGCCGTTGAGGAAGGGCTTGCCCCCACAGGACGCCCTGATTTTTTGGGGGTTTACTCCAGACCAGAAACCCTTGGTGCGGCTGGAACGGCTGATGCTTTACAAGGCTGCGCTTTTCGAAGAGTGATATGAAATCCTTCAAATACGCTCACTTGAGTTCTTTATATCGCATAGGCGCAGCATCAAAGGGACAATCCCGCGAGATCTCCTGTAAGGTTGGCTGAGCTTGTCGAAGCCAACGCCCCAATGCCCATACGGGCATCCATCCCAGGGTGTTCCCTTCGACAGGCTCAGGGAACACCCGCTATCGCTCAGGCCCTGCGTAAACGGAACAATCCAGCGAGATTTCATATGAGCACCTGATGGTTCCGGCCCGTCGGAGGTCGCACCCGAAGCCTTGGTCCGGGAGCTTTACCCAGCCCTGAATGCGCTAAGCAAGGCCCAAAAGGCCCGCCCCTTTCTCGCAGGTAAGCGAAGCCGGTTGGCCACCGCCCTTTTTGCAAAGTGGCTTGTCCAAGCCTCGAGGGGTCCCTGCCGCGGCAGGGTGTTTATCGCACTCTTCACAGACGTTGCCTCCCATCCGGGAGGCAACTCAAGTCGTGAGCGGCTCAATAAATGTGCAGAGCGCACTAGTCAGCTGCTTGGGGCCGGGGGGTTCCCTTCTGCTCACCTTTCAGAAAGAACAACAGCCCTAGCACAAAGGGAATCAGGGCCATCCAGAAGCTGGGGTAGGGGTAGAACAAGGCCAAAGCCAGCAAGCCCATCACCCAGCTTTCCCAGCGCCGCAGCGGCTGACGGGTGTAGCCTACTGTGGCCGCAGCCAGGAAAACAATGGCTACTGCTGTAAAGAAGAAGCGCTCGAGGATAATCAGCCACCCCTCAATTCCCGGCAAATTCTGCACCACCGGCAGGATGAGCAGGCCTGTACCGGTGAAGGAGAGCAGGAAGAAGAAGCCGATGATGTATTTTGCCAGCGCCACCCGTGCGGCATACACCCCGGTCAGGATGGGGTTGGTTTTGAACACCGAGGCTGCCGCATAGCCGGAGAGCGCCACCGGTGGGGTGACGTCGGCCAGCACCGCATAGTAGAAGAGGAACATATGGGTGGCCAGGGTTGCCGCCAACGCGGCCTGCTGGGGCTCGAGGCCGTAGCCCTGAAAGTTAGCTGCAGCAATTTTGATGATGGCCGGGGCCGTAAGCGAGGCGGTAAGCACATAGGTCGCTGTAGGCGGCACCCCCATCCCCAGAATCAGGCTGAAGACCGCCGTGACCAGGGTCGCCAGCAGTAAGCTTTCCCCCGAGACCTGGCCCAAAAAGATCGAGAACTTGGAGGGCAGGCCGGTGATCACCATCATGCCGAAGATCAGGTTGGCGGCCACGATGGCCGAGCCGATGGGAATCAGCTGGCGAAAACCCTCCACCAGACCCTGGGCAATTGGCTCAACCGCGCCGCGCAGCTTACCGGAGACTGCCGCGGGAAAGAAAAACGTTCCCAGCAGCAGCCCCAGCACCCCTAGGGTGACAGGCAAAACTGGTATGTTGCCCAGGTTCCACCCAGCCAGCAGCGGGGTTAGGCTGCCCACAATGCCCAGAACAATACCCAGGGGCAGCCCCATCTTGTAGGCCTTGCTACGCATGGCCTCGTTCAGCGGGGCCGGTCGCAGGGTGGGGTCGAGGTAGCAGATCAGCACAAAGGCCAGCGCCGCCAGGTAGACCGCCGTGGACACCTCGGTACCCAAGAAGAGCATCACCACGATCAGGACGATCGGGATGAAGATAATGCTGTAGCGCAGGGCATAGCGTTTACCGAAGGTCACTTCCGCTCCCACCGGGGGTAGCTTGGCCTTGCGGGTATAAAACTCGTTGAAGGTAAGGATTCCCAGCAGGTACAACAGCATGGGCCCCAGGGCCATGATCACCACCCAGAGGTAGCTGATCTGCAGGATTTCCACCATAACAAAGGCGATGGAGCCCAGAACCGGTGGGGTAATCAGGGCAATAGTGCCGGCGGTGGCCACCACGCCGGCGGCGGTCATCTTTTCGTAGTTGGCTTTCTCGTAGAGGGGCTTGGTCAGGGTGGCCACAAACTGCGTATCGGCAGCCCCGGAGCCACTAAACATACCCATAAACACCGAGGCGATGCCGGTCACCCGACCCGGCGTCTGGGGGGTGCGGCCCACCATGGCCAAGGCCATGTTGGCCACCACCTTGCCTAGCCCCAGGGCCCCAATCAGGCCCGAAAGGATGGTGAAGTAAACGATGTACTTGGCGGAAACACCGGTGATCAGGCCGTAGATGCCGGCCTCGGTCTCGTTGTAGGTCTTACCCAGGATCAGGTCAATGCCGTTTTTGGCTCCCCGGAAGGTGCCGGGCACGTAATGTCCATACATGTTGTAGGTCAGGAAAATGAGCACCAGCGAGGGCATGATGGGGCCCAGGAGCCGGCTGACCAACCCCAGCACCAGAATGATGACGGTGAAGGACATGGCCATATCCCAGCCCGCCGGAATCACAGCCCGGTTGATCAGTTCTTCGTAGTAGCGCACCTGGTAGGCCCAGGGCGCAATGGCCAGCAAAGCAGCGGCTATATCGGCGTAGCGCCGCGAGCGGGGCAGCAGGTTGGGGCCCACCGCGAGAACCCAGGCCAGCGTGCCCATCAGCTTGCCGGGCAGGGGAATATTGACCCCAGGTACGTTGGGCACCCAGAAGGTATACAAGAACGGCAGCGACAAAATCGCAAAAACCCAGGAGCCCATGGTGGGCCGGGCGGCCTGAAGTTGCGAGGTAATCAGGTAGCCAGCCACGAGCAGCAGCAGCACGTGGGTGGCCCGTCGTAGCTGCACCTGATCCAGAATGCTGATAGGCTCCCGACTTATAGGCGTGAAGGGGTGAAGCACTAGGTACAAGCTAAACAAAGCCGCCGCCAGCAGGATGAACCAGATGATGCGTCCCAGCAGGGTGGTTTTACCTGCACTGTCTTTGGGTATCTCCATAAGCCAACCTCCAAAAACCTGATATTTGCGTGATTATACCGGGCCATTTAGCTTCTGCCGGGATCGCTTGAATAGCCCCAACTACGAAAAAGCTCCCCCCAGGTTTGAGGGAGCTCAAAAAAACTAACCCAGTTTAGCGAATGGCACCAGTTTCACGCAGGTAGCGCACTGCACCAGGGTGGAAGGGAACTACCATTTTCTGGTTGTAGAGATCTACGGTGTTCTTGATGGTGGTGTCCCGTGCGGCAGCGGTGGCGGTGACCAGGGTCTGCAAGTTGCTAAAAACCGCCTTCATGATGGCCTCGGCCAGGTCCTCGGGCATGGAGGCTGGGCAGAGGAACAAATTGCCGGTAAAGAGGGCGAACACATCATCTTTGGTGCCATAGGCGCTCTTGGGCAGCTTGCCGGTGCTGATAATACCGGGGAACTCCTTGAGCAGAAGTTGAGCGGTGGGGCCATTGCGCGGCGAGTCGATGAGCTTGATCTGATCGCCTTTGCGAGCCAGGCTCTGGGCCAGTTCGACTACGCTCGAGGTAGGCACACCCCCAACCCAGAAGTAAGCGTCTATGGTGCCTTCGGAAAGGGCCTTGGCCGACTCGGCAGCGGGCAGGCGCTCGCGCTTAGCAAACTCACGCACATCCACCCCAGCGCCTTTGAGCACCAGGAGGGCCAGGTTTTCTGTGGAGGAACCGGGCTGCCCGGTCGAAACTCTTTTGCCGCGCAGGTCACCCACAAACTTGATGCCCGACTTTTCGGTGGTCACGATATGAATCAGGCTGGGGTACATGTAGAACATGATGCGCTGCATATCGGCCTTGCGCTGGGCAAAGCGAGGCTCATCGCCGGTGTAGGTAACCAAGGACGAATCGGTGGTGGCCAGGGCACAGTAGTAGGTACGGGAGGCAGGATCGGTGCGGTCACGCAGAAGCAGCAGGTTGTCGTAGGAACCCCCAGTCTGCTGAGCGGTGGCGTCGGCGACACCAGCTTCGCTGAGGATTTTAGCCAGAGCCTGCCCATAGAAGAAAAATACCCCTCCGGTGCTGCCTGTAGGGATGATCACCCTGGGGCGCTGCTGGGCAAACGCCGCGCTTGCCAACAGCATCAAAGCGATTAGCGCGAGTTTCCACGTTTTCACCAGTAACCTCCTAGAGACTTTGAAGCGAGCGTTCTGCTGCTCAGAGACAGTTTAGCTTTCGACTGTGGTCAGTTTACATGTTGCGCCCCACATGTCAAGAGGCGCAGGCAACATGGCCCCCAAAGATGCACCCCAGTCCCACCCGGCCCATGGCAAGCCCTGGTCCAACCCTGCCGGTTGGGCTTCTCTTGCGCTTGACCCGAGATACCCCCTCTAAACTGACTGACGGGTCAGTTTAGGGGTATGATTGGAGTTGTGCTGGCTTTGGCTCTATTACGTGAACGCAAGTATCGAACCTACTGGATCGCGCTCTTTTTCTCCCAGCTGGGTACCTGGATGCAGGCCGCCGCCCAGGGCTGGCTGGTGCTCGAGCTAACCGGCAGCGCCGAACGGCTGGGCTTGGTTGTGGCGCTACAGTTTTTACCCTCGCTCTTGTTCTCCATACCCGCTGGGGTGCTATCCGACCGCTACAGCCGCCGCAACCTGCTTCTGATAACCCAGGGCGGCATGGCGGTGCTGGCACTGGGCATGTTCGTGCTCATCGCAGGTGGCTGGGTGCGCTACGAACATGTGCTGGTGTTTGCCTTCCTGTACGGCCTGTTCAACGCCGCCGATCTGCCGGTGCGGCAGGCTTTTACGGTAGAACTCGCAGGCAAAGAGCGCTATCCAGGGGCCATCGCCCTCAACTCGTTTGGTTTCAACTCCTCGAGGCTCCTGGGCCCGGCCCTGGCCGGTCTGCTCATTGCGGGCTTCGGCCTCTCTTGGAGCTATCTGGCCAATGCGCTCTCCTTCCTTCCTTTAATTCTGGTGCTCTTTAGGGTGTCTAACCGCAACGTCGAAACCAGGCGGGATGGGGTCTTGAAAGAGGCCCTCGAGGGAATGCGTTTCGTCTGGAAGCAACCTTTGGCGCGGCAGGTGGTGGCGCTGATGGGTCTTACAAGCCTACTGGGCATGAACTTCCAAACCATCGTGCCAGCCTACGCGCGGCTTGAGCTGAAGCTTGACGCCCAGGGCTTCGGCTTCTTGATGTCGGCGGTAGGGCTGGGCTCGATTGTGGCCGCCCTAGTGCAGGCCTTCGCTTCCAGGGCCCGTCCCTTGCGGGCGGTGCTCGGCAGCACCCTGCTAGGTCTGGCCCTTATGGCGCTGGCCCTGCCTTTACCCCCCGGCTGGGTGGCTTTTGTTTTTGGCCTGGCCGGACTGGGCATGATCACCACCCTGATCAACTCCAACACCACCGTGCAGCTGCTGGCCCCCGACCGCATCCGGGGCCGGGTAATGTCGGTGTACTCTATGGTTTTACTCGGCTCTGGCCTCTTAGGGGCCTACATCTCGGGCTGGCTGATTGACCAACTGGGGGCCCGCTTGGGCGTGGCTACCATGGGCCTGCTCACCCTGGGGGCTGCTCTGTGGATGGCTCGCTTGCCCTGGCCTAAGACGCTCGCCACAGCGGCAACCCCTAAAGCCGAATCCCCCGTTCCTCCCCCGCAGGTTGCCTCAGACTAACCCTGTCCGAGTATCCTGTGCAAAGTGGAGATCCTACCCGCCCTCGAGGCCCACTATAAGATGCGCCTGACACCTCTGGTGGGCGGCGCGGAGGCCCGCACCTTTGCCGGCAATGGGTTGGTGCTCAAGGTATACCCACCCCACGCTTCCCAGCCCGGTGGCATCTACGCCGCGCGGCTCGAGGCCCTCAACATGACCAAGGCCGGCTTGGGCGAATGGGTGGTGGAAACCCATAAATTCGACCAATACGGCATTCTGGTCACCAAGCGCTACCCCGGAGCCAACTTTACCCCCGAACGCTTTAGCCAGGCTGCCCTGGACGAACTGGCCCGGTTTTTCGTTTGCCTGCACGCCATCCCGGAGCCTGGGGTGGTCAGCCGCACCCGCCTGCAAGATCGCCTGCAGCAGTTCGGTCGTACCCTATACGACCTGCCCCAGGCCCAGCAGCTGGTCGGCTGGCTTGGGCAGCACCTCGAGGAGGTCGCTGGAACCCCGCAGGCCTTCTGCCACCGCGATCCCCACGCGGGCAACATTCTCCTGAAGCACCCCGAGGCCCAAGGGGTGCCCGAGGCCCTGGTGGTGGACTGGATCCGCGCCCAGCCTGATGACCCCGCCCGCGACCTAGCCATTCTGACCACCGGAACCCTGGGGATGCTGGGGGAAGAACCCGCCCTGGCCTCCCTGCGCTACATCGTCTCCCACTACCCAGAACCCCATGCCTTATGGCGTCGTTTGCGCTTCTGGGTCCCCCTTACTTACCTGCACGATATGCACTGGTTTCGCACCAAAGCGCCTGAGGATTTCCGGGCCGCTGTAGCCGACAAGATGCCCAAAGCGCTGCGCTTTTATCAAGACTTTAGGCTCGAGCTGGCCTAGAGCACCCTGCCTCTCACCAAATAGCTGTGCAGACCGCAATAGGGGTGAGGTTCGTATCCCGTTTGCCCCTACCCAAGAGGCGGTGTTAGGATTCAAGCAGCATGAAACTGACCGTGGTAGAACATCCCCTAATACAGCATAAACTGGCCATCATTCGCGACAAGTACACCGGCAACAAAGAGTTCCGCGAGCTCATGGAGGAAGTCACCATGCTGATGGCCTACGAGGCTATGCGCGACCTCGAGCTAGCCCCGGTCACCATCGAAACCCCCCTCACCACCATGACCGCCCATATGCTTTCGGGCAAGAAGCTCGCCGTGGTCGCCATCCTGCGGGCCGGGCTGATCATGGTGGATGGCATCCTGAGGCTGGTGCCTGCGGCCAAGGTGGGCCATATTGGCCTCTATCGTGACCCCGAAACCCTGCAGCCGGTGGAATACTACTGTAAGCTGCCTTCCGATATCGCCGATCGGCGGGTTTTTCTGACCGACCCCATGCTGGCTACCGCAGGCAGCGCCGTGCACGCCATATCGGTTCTGAAGTCCAAAGGAGCCCAGCAGCTCAGGCTAATGAGCATCATCGCCGCGCCAGAAGGGATCAAACGCGTCCAGGAAGCTCATCCCGACGTTGAGATAGTAGTGGCCGCGGTGGACAGCCACCTGAACGACCACGGCTACATCGTGCCAGGTCTGGGCGACGCAGGCGACCGCATCTATGGCACCAAATGACGCTTTCCCATTCCTCACCTACGGGCGATAAGTTAAGCCAACTGGGATGACTGAGTTTCTGAGGTCCATCGGCATTGCCAACCCAGGCGGCTCGGGCTGGCTTATCGTGATTTTTACATTTGTGGTGGCCTGGGTGGTAACCTGGCGTTTCACACCCAGGGTGCGGCAGTTCGCCCTTAAGGTGGGCTGGGCGGATCAGCCCAATGCCCGCCGTCTGAACAAAGAACCTTTGCCCAACGCCGGTGGTTTGGCGATTTTTGCCGGGGTGGTGGCGGCCCTGGTCGTTGCCACCGCCCTTCGCCCCATCCTGATCCAGGAAGTACAGGTGCAGGTACTGGCCATTCTACTGGGTGGGGCCATTTTGGTCTTGGTTGGCTTTGTGGATGACCAGTTTGGTCTGCCACCCCTATTTCGGCTCTTGGTGCAGCTGCTCGCAGCCTTGCTGCTAGTAGCGGTAGATATTCGCTTCCATGCCGCTTTTGGTACGGCCCTAGACCCTCTTTGGGGCATCGTACTGACCTTAATATGGGTCATTGGTATCACCAACGCAGTCAACCTGATGGACGGCATAGATGGCCTGGCCGGCGGCATCGCCTTCATCACCGCCATGAGCCTGCTGGCGGTCTCGGCCCAGAATCCCTTATGGGCTGCCGCCACCTTAGTACTGGCTGCGCTCGGGGGAGCTGCGCTCGGCTTCTTGCGGCATAACTTCCACCCCTCCCAGATCATCATGGGTGACGCTGGGGCCTACTTCTTCGGCTATGTACTGGCTGCAACAGCCCTTTTGGGCAACCTAAAAATTACCACGGTGTTTTCGTTGGTTCCTACCGCTCTTTTTCTGCTGCTGCCCATCCTAGATACCACCCAGGTTTTCATTCGTCGTCTGCTCAGAAAGCAAAACCCTTTATCTACCCCTGGTAAAGACCACATCCATCACCGGCTGCTAGCCCACGGCTTCTCCCAGCGTCGCACCACCGTCATACTCTGGATAGCGACCCTGGTGTTGAACATGGCCGCTATGTGGGTTCAAGGGGTGAAGCCGCTGGTCATAGGGGTTACCGCCGCAGGGATTGCATCCCTGCTTGGGTTTACTGTATGGCGCAGGCTTCGGGCTGTTTGGAAGGAAACCGAGCAAGTCCAGATCAACCCTAGCCGGA
>Ga0308412_1001100_pt1 | contig 14564 bp, 17 predicted proteins | sample HotsprottomLayer_FD_202357 | JGI IMG/M metagenome (GOLD analysis project Ga0308412, IMG submission 202357) | Hot spring phototrophic mat microbial communities from Octopus Spring, Yellowstone National Park, Wyoming, United States -... | ecosystem: Environmental > Aquatic > Thermal springs > Hot...
CCACTGCCAGCAGCATCGTCTGGAGCAGCGTCGCCTGCCGGTATACCGTCACATCGGTGTATGGCAGCGTGCGCATCCAGCGCATAAACGGATCAAGCATAACAATCTCCATTCCTGTGTGAATGGGCAATTACCTGCCCTCCTGCGAGTAGGGAGACTGGCTGATGGGCGAAGAGGTTGCGCAGCATCACAAAGACATTGCGCCCCTGCTTGCGACAAGTGGAAATCACCGCTTGCAAGCGGGCATATACCGCTGCCCCATGGTCGGTGCGAAAACAGCCGCTCACTTTTTGCTTGACTTTAGCCAGGCGCAGGTCTCATTTGGCCTGGTTGTTGGTGAACAGGATACCCTCCCCCCTCACAGGGGTAGATTTTTTGGCAAGCCCCTGCGTGCCATCTCCCGTTTCAGCCATCAGGGCGCCCAAACTCCCCCTTCTCCCCTTGTGGGAGAAGGGGGTTGGGGGGATGAGGGCTAAAGGCGCACAGGAATGCAGAACATCGCTCATCTCTCCCAAAAACTCTACCCTTGAGAGTACCCTCCCCCAGGGCAAAGGCCAGAACATCTCCCGCATGCTCCGTCAGTCGGCGCAGCAGATTACGCTTCGGTGTGCTTTTCGGGCGTCCCCAGTCCGCTTGGGGTTCGGGTGGCGGTTCTGCCAGTGCTGCCTGGTTCAAGATCTGGCGATAGCGTTGCCGGGCGGCTATGGCAGCCTCTCCGCGCGAGAGCGGAGCCTGCCCGTAGAGGTCCAACGGGAAAGGTATACATCGCCTTTGCCTATACCAAACCCTGCTCCGCCAGACCACGCAATTCATGCAGGACATGCGCCAGGAACGCCTCATGTTTCGCCTCGCTGAACTGGCAGTACGCTGCCTGGTGATCGTGCACTGCTTGCCTGCCACAACCTTTCGGCGCTGAAGCAGCACTGCGAAGCGCCGCAGTCCCGCGCTTCCGGGCAGGGGCCAGCAGATCAAACATCTGCCGCTTGTTCATCACTGCATGGGGTTCACCCGCCGCAATGAAACATCCACAAACCGCACAACACTCCGACAAATGAAGCCGGATGCGGTCTGGCTTCTCTCCCGCGCGCAGAGTCTGGCCTTTGTGCGGGGACTATCTTCCCGCCAGCTTCTTCCCGTCAGGCAGGGCTGGTTAGATTCGCTTCTTCTGATACCCATGGATGCTGGGCAGCTTGTGGCTGTTCTGACTATCAGCCCCAGGCAATGCCGCAACCCGGCATTCTCAGCCTGCGGATGGACATGCTCAGCTTGCAGACGAGCATTCTCGGCCTGCAAATGAGCAAGCCTCACCTGGAGACCGGCAACCCTGGCTTCCAGAACAGCCAATCGCTTGAGCAGAACTTCTGTTTTCGGCAGTTAGATCGATCATGGCGATAGTTTAGCGCATTTCCCGTAAAATGGGTAGTGCTTTGATTTTGCTCTTTTTCAACCGGATACAGACGCCTGAGCCTGATCCGAGCGTCGACGGTGGTGAAGTGCCGCACTGCCTTCCTGCACGCTTTGTTGCAGCGCTTCTGCCAGGCGGTGACCTCACGGTTGAGCGTGGTCATATCTGGAGTCCGCCGATTCAGGCGCTGCCTTGCCAGAACAGCGCGTTCACATTCGGCGATAGTGAGCCAGCTACCTCCGACGTGGAATGCCATTTGAAGCACGCTGCCAGGCGATGGGCTTCTTCCAGTGCGAAGGCTTCAGAGAGCGACCCTGGGCCAGGCGTGTTCGCGTTGTCAACGACCAGCACGATGCATTCGGTCTCAGGATCGTCTTCACCCGACAGCAGGCGCAGCGGTTCGGCAACGTCACGCCTGGCGCGCTGCTTCTCGATGCGCACCTTGCGCCGCCTCCGCAGGGGTTTGATGGACAGAAAAAGAGATTGGCGCCCCGATGTCGTTCGTATTCGTCGTCCTCCGGCAGCGGCTGACCCGGCTCCACAGGCAGACTGCCACTGGGGGTGTCAGGGATCTCTTTGCTGGCCTCATCCAGGCAAACGACCGGACGTTTGGGGTCAGAGGGTCGCTGATACACGTCCAACACATCTTCCATCCTGGCGACATACGTCCCAGACGGCTTGCCGAGGCGCCAGGACGCTCCCCGCCAGGGCTTGTTTTTTTGAGCAGCTCGCCGACAGTGACATGGATGATCAAGTCTCGGCAACCTCGTTCGACCATCTTGTCGGCGAGCAAAAGCGCCGTTCAGCGTGCAGCGCGCTCCGGCGGCTCGCCGCAGTCCAACATCGTCAACGCGGCTTCGACGTCGTCAGTGAACCTGGGCAGCACGCCCGACCAGCCTTTGTCATCCAGCGCTGCCTGCAATCCACTGGAGAGAAAACGCCACCGCACATTATCGGCGCCTTCATGGTCTATGCGCTTCTGGCTCTGGATGCGGTCGTTCAGAAGCAGGATACGCGCTCTGGTATGAGTACAGTCCAGAGCATTGCCGATGCGAATCAGTTTTTCCAGTGCTGTCTGCTGTTCGCTCGTCAGCTCGATATGGGTCTGTTTGCCCATGCCTCATAGTATAACGTCCCAAGATGAAAAAGAAAAATCTAACCCGATGAGGCACTACCTGTGATTGTGCACAGTGCTCATAGGCGAAACATCAGATGGAAGCAGTCGCCGATGTTCGTCTAGCGTGCAGCGACACCAACAACCGACTTACCGCAAAACACGTCGAACGTTTCAAACGTACCTTCTTCGCCGAAGCCGCTCAAACCCCAGGCTGGGCGTGGAGCATCAACATTGAGTTCAAGCAGGCTGACGCCATTGATCTTCACACCACCTGTGTGTAGCCTACGGGCGATGTGGAAGGCGCGTTCTTCATCTGCTGAGAAGACATATCCACCCAATCCATATGGCGACTGATTGGCAAGCTCAATAGCCTCTTCATCTGTTCGGAAGGGATGTACTGCGGCAACAGGTCCAAAGATTTCTTCTAACGTATCGTGCGGATTGGCATCCGTCAAGAGTGTAGGGGAAAGATAGAAACCGTAGGTTGGAACAGAAGCAGTAACATGAATGCGCGCACCCTTGACTTCTAATTCGTGAATGGCAGCTTCTACACGAGCCTTATGAACCGGGTTTGCTAATGGTCCAAGTTGGGTCTCAGGACTGAGGGCATCCCCTACACGCAGGGCTTTCAACTTTCGTAAGGCTGCATCCAGCACAGTTTCATATATTGTTTCGTGAATGAGTAACCGTCCAAGCGCACGACACCATTGACCATTGAGTGTGATCAGGCTGGAGACAATGCCATCTGCTGTTTTTTCAATATCTGCATCGGCTAAGACAATCATTGCATTATTGCCGCCGAGTTCCAGTTGAACAGACTTGAAATCATGGACACAGGCTGCAGCCACAGCACGACCACCCCGCAGACCGCCTGTGAATGAAACGGCGCGTATGCGCGAGTCACTCGCTAATTTTCGCCCGACCTCAGCTCCACCATTCACGATTTGGAAAAGTCCTCCAGGCAAACCGGCAGATTCAAGCCCTTCAACCAACAACAGGCAGGAATAGGGCGCCCATTCGCTCGGCTTAAGAATGACAGGACAACCGGCAGCTAAAGCGTTTGCCACTTTATGTGCAGCGAGTGCAGCAGGTGAGTTCCAGGGAACGATAGCTACCGCTACCCCGAGTGGCTTTCGCAAGATTTCGACATCACCATATGGCCCTGGAACTTTGCTAGCCGTATATCCTTGACGAAGAACGCCCGCTGCTGCCTTGAATGCCAGCCAGACAATATTATTGACGAAATGAGTCGTACTGAGAATAACACCGGTCGTGTAGGACTCTATGGCAGCGATCACAGGCACAAGCGTCATAAGATGGTTGGCGGCATGTTCAAGTATGTCAGCACGCACTTCAGGTGGGGTATTTGCCCATATACCAGTTTGATGCAGCCGATATGCAGTTTGCAGCGCACGCTCTAATTGATCCGGACTGGTCGCTTTTTGGGGAGCAATCGGCTCACCTGTGCTTGGGTTATACACAAGCGAGTCCAATTCAACCGTTGGGAGAGTCCGTTCACCATCTATGTAGTCGAACAGGATCAGATGTTTTCTAATCTCCCCTAGAGAAGGAACCTTGATTTCCGAGGGTATCATAGTTTCTCCTTATATATCGCAGAAATCTGGTAGGATGCATTGCTCAACTATCATATAACCGGTTTCACCGCACGACAAACGTCTTAGTCTCTGCTCCTTCAACGATGCTCTTCGCTGCCTCAAGACGTCCACGCTCAGCGGGAAATCCCATAACCAGACTCATAGCAACATCACGGAACATGCGGGCAATCAAACCACGATTAGCAGTACCACTGGTGCCGGTCATTTTCAGAGCCATTTTAGTAACTTCAAAAGCGCATTCAGAAATCATTCCCTTTGCCAGGCGCCAGTGCCGTACCACTTCAGTTTTTGACGCAATTGGCGGATCGCTCGTCTCCAACTCAACCTGGCGACGCAGCCACAACCGGGCTGTCTCCAGTTGAGCCGCCATGTTTCCAATTAATTCCTGGTGGAATGGACTGGTCGCAATCGGCATGCCGGTATCTTCAAACGTCATATGCATCGTTTTTTCCAGAGCGTAGTCATAAGCGGCCTTTGCTGCCCCCAGGTAGATCGCTGAAATAGCCGGTTGATTACCCATCAGCGATCCCCGGCTGGTCTCCATTAACCTGACAAACGCATTGGGAATAGCCAGCGCTTCTTCGTCCGGTACGAAGACATTTTCCAGAATAATGCCATGAGAAGCAGTGGCGCGCATTCCCAACGCATCCCATGGGGGCCGTTCCCTTACGCCTGGTGCGTTACGAGGCACGAAGAACATGCACAGACCTGCTGCAGTATTGTAATCCTTACGCTTTGCCACCACTAGATACGCATCTGCCACCCCTGTATTACAACCAAACGATTTGACGCCGTTAAGTAACCAGCCACCTTCCACTTTTTCAGCTTCGGTGGAAACCAGTACGGCACTTTGCGAGGATTTGACCGTTTCGCTGGCAAAGTTGCCCAAGAACTGATTGTTGGTTCCCATACGGTGCAGCAAATTCTCAGCGAAACGCCGCACGATTGGAACCTCTTCAGGGCTGAATTTACCTTCTTCGATAGCTTCGAGCGCCAAAAGCCCACGCGAGGCTGTCGAGGAATGGAAGAAATAAGCCAGCGCCGTTGAGGGACAAGCAGTTCCCATAGTAAACGTCGCTACAGTCAGGTCACGCAAGCCACCACCCAGCCCGCCGAACTCGGTAGGGATGATTAACCCGAGCAGGCCTGCTTTGGCCAGAGTTTCGCGATGTGGCTCATAAAATTGTCCTCTTGCATCTGCTTCTTCGGCGTGAGCACGCAACTCGGGTAAAATCGATTCTACGCGCTCAGCACGTGCTCTTTCAGCAGGCGTGAGGTCGTCAAATAGAAATTCGGCAGTCAGTTGAGTCATTGTCACCTCCGCGCTCGAGCGAGGATAACAGGCTGCTGGTTTCAGGTGGTCGCCTGCAACGTCGTTAGTCTTCGCAGGTATTGTCCGCAAGGAACTCCGACAGTGTTCCCGTTCTCGAACACCTTTTGGCTATGCAAAAAAGTGACCTTAACACGTCCGGTGAGTTCATGCCCCTCAAACGGCGTATAACCCTGCTCCGAGAAGGATTCAGCAACACGAACGACAAACGTCTCGTGAGGATCAAACAGAACTATGTCGGCATCGAACCCTTCAGCGAGATCGCCCTTCAACAGCAGGCCGTAACGCTGGGCAGGATTCCAGCAAACCAGTTCGGCCATGCGATTGAGGGATAAGCCGCACTTCCTACTTCGCTATGCAATACTGATGTACCTGCATGCTGAGAGATCATTTTTCAGCAATGGTCTATTCATACACACTTCTCAGTCTGAGTATCGGGTTCGAGCAATGTGTGTACTTTGGCAGGGAGTGCTTTGCCTGAAAACGCCTCCATACGGTGTGAGAGAGCTGCTACAGCAGAAATGTCAATGCCGGTATGGATGCCCATTTCGTGCAACATATGAGCAGTATCTTCAGTGGGGATATTCCCTTTAGCCGATGGAATGAACGGACAACCGCCCAGGCCACCAAAAGAAGTGTCAAACATTGTCACGCCCGACTTGAGTGCCGAGAGCAGGTTGGCGAGCCCCTGACCACGTGTATCGTGCAGGTGCAAGATGAGCGGAATATCTCCTGCCAGCGGTAACACTTCCTGAACCATCCGGCGTACCGACTGCGGATTACCCAGCCCTGCCGAGTCGGCCAGTGAGAGTTCATCAATCCCCATTGCCAACAAGCGACGCGCCATCGAAACCACTCTGGCAGGGTCGATCTTGCCTTCATACGGACAGCCGAACGCTGCCTGAACACCTGCGCGTACACGCATCCCATGCTTATGGGCTATGTTGACCATCTCGGCAACTTCGGTCATGCCCTCCTCGATGGTAGTGTTGGCGTTTTTCCGAGCCAGGGCTTCACTGGCAGGCACTCCCATTTCCACTTGCCTGACGCCTGCTGCAATTGCTCGTTCTAGCCCCTTTTTGTTTAGTACGAGAGCACTGAACGTCACATCTTTGCGATCTGGAAGACGGGCAAATACCTCTTCAGCATCGGCCATCTGTGGTACGACTTTGGGACTAACGAACGACGTAACCTGTATATGTTTCAACCCGGCATCAGCCAACCGTGTAGCAAACTCAACTTTCATCTCAGTTGGAATGAACTTCTCTTCACGCTGAATACCATCACGCAAGCCAACTTCGATCAGGGTGGCCTGGAGGGGGACTGTAGGAACCTGTAGCGACTCACTGCGCCGCCATAATCGCTTATAGTACAGAAGCGGCATATCGCGATCTGAGACAAACAGGTCACGCACTTCACCGACGAAAATGGTATGATCTCCACCGTCATACATTGCCCAAACAGTACAATCCACCCATGCCAGGGCATCAGGAAGTAACGGACTACCCGTGACCGCAGTTTGGGTCGTTAATCCGGCAAAGCGGTCGTTGACCCCCAATCGCATACCGGCAAAGCGAATAGCAATTTCCAGTTGCTGAACCGAGAGCACATTAACGGCAAAGACGCCACTCTCTGCAATCGCGTTGTGAGTAAACAACTTCTTATTCAGTGAAACCATCACTAAGGGTGGTTCCAGGCTGAGGCTGCTGAATGAGCTTGCTGTTATCCCTAAAGGCATCTGATTGTATCTGGTCGTCACGATTGTGACACCTGATGCAAATTGCGACATTGCGCGTTTGAAATCCTGAATATCAAAGGTCATGCGTATCTCCTTATATGTAATGCAAATTCAAAATTTCACTCTGTCGGCCTATCCTCAACTCTCATAAAAATAGAATCATTTTGACCATTATTTCTCGCTCCAGGTCAATACACCAAAAGTAGTGTATTTCATTCGATCGGATTGATAAAACTGCCAGACAACACTTAGGGTGAAATTGTCATCAATAAGAAATTCACGACCCTTGATTTTTAAGGCTTCGCCGTAGAAATGCTGGCTGGTATACAGCGCTCGTCCGTAGCCGAAACTGTTACCGAATACATCAGGACCTTCAAAGAAGTGACGATTGCTACGACGATAACGGTTGAACTTATACTTTTTCTCAAAGACACCGCTTATCGAAACGTTCATCTCAGACCGCAGCAAATCGAGGGGCTGATAATCGATATGAACCTTATTCATACCGATTGCTTGCTGGTCAGGACCATAGACCATCATTTGACCGCTCCATTCACCGCTCTTCTTGGAAGGCAGGATATGTGGCTTACGTCCGTTCACTCGTTCCATCTCACAAAAAGCATCTATGCGAGTCCGAGTTTCGGCATTGATGGAATAATCGTGAGCAACCTTGTAGATACCGTTAAAGACGGCACAAATCTTGGGCCCATCGTAAAGAAGTGACGAGTACACCTGCGTTTGCATATCGGGCAAAATGTGAACCATCGTGCGCAGGTCAGCCGTCCAAAGTGGGGAATAGTAGTGAGCATCTACCAGCATACCGTAAGGATGACCTGCACCGATAAAGTCAGGCCCCAGGTAGATGCGGTCTCGGTCTGAGTCAATGACGCCAAAGGCAAATGTATCTGAGACTTCGAAGCGTGCTACTAATGGGCCGGTAGCACCTTGCAGGCGAGTGTCCATGATATAAGTTGTCTTTCCAGTTTCCGGATCGAACACCGAGGCGCGAGAGACCTTGTTATACCCAATATGATTGCCCTCTGCATCGAAGACAGAAGGTAGTCCATACCACTCGCCCTCAATGGTCTTTTGCCAGTTCGAAGGTTGACCGGACATGTTGCTCTCCTCTACAGAACCCTGGTTTTCTCCTTATTCCTCCACACCCTGATTACACAAAATGCCGCGCATCCTTTCACCCATCTCGACACCGACCAATCGTTCGACTTGTGCCCAAACCTTATCCACACTGGGGTTAAAGATAGCAGCGCGGTTCAGACGATCGCGCTCGGCCAGTTCACCGGCAGGTAAGGCTTCAACAGGCAGACCATGTTCTACCAGATGGAACCAGTGCTCCAGATACGCATTGACCGGTTCCTGAATGCGCTCGAACGCCGATTCGTTCGCTCGATAGGCTAACATCCAGGGCGACATGAGCGCGTACTGCTTAGGGGTAAGCTGAGCAGGGGTCAGTCCTTCGATTTGCCTGGCACGTTCAAAGACGGGGGTCAGTGCATCAAAGATAGCATTCATGTAAGTTAGATTGGCGCCTAAGTCGGCGCGTGGGATCAGGTCGAGGTGAAAGGCGAAATGTGGGCCTGCCAGAACCGAATCAAGAGTGAAATGCGGTATCGGACTTTCGGGTGCAGTGAAAGCAAAGATCATATGAGAATCTAACCCGATAGACGGCACGATCAGCCCAATGTAAACCATCTTGCGCACGTTCTCGCCGCGAAACAAACGAAGTGCACCGACCGGAACCGGACTCATCGGCGAAGAAAAGCTGATATACGGTGCGCCAATTTCTGTCATGTGGCAACGGGTTTGTATCTTCTCTAAGGTATTGAGGGAAAGTTGTTGGGGTAGTGACATTTTTCTCTCCTTAGCTCCAGCATTGGATGTGCATCAATCACTACTCTTCCTGGACTGTACTGTCGGCACTTCCTTCATCACCCAGGCACGGGCCAGTTCGGGAACTTCGCGGCGGGATGGAGAGGGGATAACTACCGCACGTTGCCGGCCATATTCCTGCTTGATACGGCGAACATCGATCTGCCAGCCTTTATCAATATATTTCTGGCGCATACGGCGATAGGCAATTTGAATCGCATCGGATCTGACGGAAAGCTCGGCGCCAATATCGTAAGGCAACAATTCGGGACGTTGGGCCAGAACGACAGGGTAATCCTGGTTGAAAATTTTCAATACACGCTTTAAAGCATCACCATCAGCCCAGTTCCCCTTGAAAAATGTGCGCATTTGTGTCCACTTAGTAATGGTGGTATATTCGTCAACCGGTATATGACAGTTGAACAACACCATTAATCCCATCGGCAGATTTACTTCCAATAAAGTGATACACGGCATCCAGAAACCGGTGCGCGTTTTTACATCGGGACGATCTTCCTTGTAAAGGAAATGCCACAATCCCTTCATGTTGCGTTTGGGTGGTTTAAGCGTGACGGTTGCTTCTGCACCGTATGGGTGGAGAATAACTTCATAATCGGGAACATCCGGCTCTTCGCGGTTGCCAAACGCACCGCCATGTACAAAAGGGGCGTGCGCTATATCAAGACTATTCTCCAAGGCGCGCTCGTAATAAACCGGCCACTCGAACTTCCCGCGGATTACCTTAAAGCGCGGGTCGTCGAAATGCGGTAATTCAGGCAAGGGTGGACGTTCTGCTTCAGGCAGATCACCCAAAAATGCCCAGATGTAACCGTACCGTTCAACCGTTGGGTACGCATCAACCCGCGCTTTCTTAGGTGGAACCAGGTCAGGATGAGCAGGAATTTTTGCACACGCACCATCTGCTTTGTATTCCCACCCATGGTAAGGGCAGACAATACAATCACCACTGACCCAACCGTCTGAAAGTGCACCACCGCGATGCACGCACAAATCACTCAGCACATGTGCTTTGCCATCCGAAGTGCGATAGATGACAAATTCCTGCTCTAAAGCGGTTACACGAACCGGCTTGTCTTTGACGACATGTGAGAATTCTAGAGGCCACCAGAAATTCATTAGCATGGGATTCCTCCTTTCTTGGATTGAATTGCCGTTACTTCCTCCGAACAACTATATACTTTCCATCCATGGGCTTCTTCTGAAGAAATGCCAGAATCAATCGGGCAATTTGCCTGCGAATTTGTGCAGCTGGTCGAGACATCTGCATATCTAGAAAAGAGCGACCTGTTGTGTCGTCCAGCGGATGCGTAATGGAAAAGTGATTTGCGCCCTGAATCAGCACATCATACGCCTGACTTCCTGCGGACTCCTGGTACGCTTCGTCAAATGTTTTCGCCACCGGATCGTCTTCTTGCCCCTCTATTCCGTATCGAATGCGACTGCCGGTAATGACACCATCTCGATCGCCACGTAGGAGCAGGGTAGGTTTACTGGCAATCTTTAACACCGTGCCTGCTGCAAAGCCGAGCATCGTGGAAGCCATCGTGTGGCCTGCATACGAAAAAACGGCCTTGACTTGATCAAAGAATTGCCCATTTTGGAGGGCTACCGTACCGCCTGCAGAGTGACCGCCAAGAATGATGTTGTTTAGATCTAATGCACGATAGAGAGGGCTTCTCTCATCCTGGTTGAGTCTGGCCAGACAATCCAAAATCGGTTGAATGGCAGGGCAGGTAGGAGCACTGCCATATGTGTCGGGTCTCACCTTTGATAAGTCAATACCAGGAGTAAGGCCAATGACGCCAGGAAGGGTCTCTGCGACATACGTGTAAAGAACTGTTACCAGATTGGCACGTGCCAGTTTGAGCGCCAGCCAATGATAACTTTCGATGCCAATATTGATGCCGTTGAAGAAGAGCACAATCGGCATAGGTGCATGAGACAGGTCTGCTGGCATTACACCCGTCATGGACTCTGCTTCGCTACCAGTACAGGTAGCATGGTAGTACACTTTCAGGTATAGGACGTTGAAAGGTTGACTGGCATCTGGTAAAACGACGGCACGGTACAACGAACGAATCATGGCCTCTCCTGGTTATCCATAACCGACGCGAGTGCGGTTTTCACCACCGACAAAGCGATGGCTTACGCAGTCAACATATAAACCCACACCCGATTGAGTTTTTCGTCCTGAACTATTTTTCAAAGACTCGCAATCTGCCCGCTAACACGGTCACTGAAGCCGAAACAATTTGCCCTTGGGTATCTACAGCTTGGCCGGTCAGAGTGCCATAATGTTTTACATCAGACTTCATCAAGGTCTAATAGTATACTATTTTCATAAGAACTGAAAATAGGGGAAACAAGATGTTCAAGTATCGACTCATTATCGAAAATCCAGCGAAATTACGTGCTATGACCGAACTGACCGTCTTTCGCTAAACTTACGATTCAGCCTCTGGCAGGCGGCGTTATACCGAAGCAGCCTGCATAGTGCGCACAGAGCCTGCATCGAAGTTGTCACGTACGTGCTGATACATTCTGGATGTTGCCACCCAAAATACCAGCCAGGAAATAGCATTGATGGATTGCTCAAACCATTGCAAAGTTATAGTCTGCTCCATGCGAGCCATACCACTGAGAACAAAAACGCCGATCAAGTTAACAATCAGCAGCCAACCTACCGATGTTAGGTTTTGGCGGAAGGCAAATATGATGAGCAGGACTCCTGTCACGATTGTTGCCAACACCATGACGCTAAGCAGGATACGCTCCCACGCAGGCGAAGATGGGTTCGCTACGTAAAGAGAAATGGCGCCTGCAAAGGTCAGGACAATCAGAGTGGCTGGAGGAAGCCAGACATGAAAAGTCTTTTGCTGACGCACCGAGCGAGAGGTTTGCCAGACGCTCCAGGCGATGAGAGTGTAGCCTGGCGCCATCAGAACAAACAGTGCGTCATCAAGCAAAGTCAGGTTAACCTGACTTTGCGAGAGCGCCATAACAAGTTTCCAGCTTGCTTTCGACAGCCCTCCTGCCACTGTCAAGAGGACACCTACTGTTGCTACCCGTCCCTGGCGTGGATTGACATGCGCTACCATCCGTATGATGAAGTACAGTCCGATAGCGGCAAACAGAACCGGCAAAAAATCCACAAGTGCTAAGGAGAGAGTGTAGGTTTCCATCCCAGCCCCCTGTCATTGTTCGTCAGACCGAAAAATTTCCGTGCCGTCAGTACACTAGCCAGGCAAAGCATAACTTCACCCAGGTTACCGATATAAAATGTGTTGCCCATACCCAGTCCGGCAGCGATGAACATCAGCAACGCTCCGGCTGCCAGCCACCACCAACCGGACTTGCGCCACAGAACAATTCCCCACAATATAAGCAGGAGTATTGTCAACAAAGCCGGAATGGGAGGTCCCCTTAACCCACCTTCGTTGGTATAACGCAATGTGTCCATTACAACACGCGGCTGTAGATCGAGCATGAGAACATCTTCATAAATCCCCAATCCTATAAGCAAGGTAGTGAGAACGCAGATAAGAAGGTGACTCATTCTTCCTTGTGACCAGCCTACGCCAGCCTGACGCAGGACTCCAAAGCCGAATATTATCAAAAAAGGCGTGGCGACTCCGTGCACCAGGTATCGCCCGGCATTCAGTATCTTCAGAATCTCACCTTCTCCAATGAAGCGTCCCAGGAGAATGATCAGGGTATCATAAACTAATCCGGCAAGGACGAAGATCAACAACAAGATGTACGGCGTTCGTTCACGGCGATAGATTTGTAGAGCATGCCACGCAAAATAGGCAAAGGCCAATACGATAACAAAGTAAAGTAAAGTTAGCATTTTACTCCCCTTTGTTTGTCTGTAGTGGTTCCTGATATGCTCAATCCTGAGTTTCTGCCAGAAAAGTGCGAAGTATTTGTGCAACTTCTGGAGCATTTTGGTCGCACAGATAGGGTCCTGCGTCTGGAATCGTACAAATCTGCCCGTTTTTCAGGAGCGAACAGGCAGGTTCTGCGGAGTCCCGTAGTGTATCGTATTCACCGCTTATAATCATGACGGGTTGTTGTAGACCAGATAACTGTCGTCCGAGTGGTTGCTCAAAAACTGCCTGATAAGCTCGCTGAGCCGCCCTGTGCGCTATCTGGGTAAGCAATACCTCGCGCTGAACAATCTCGAGTGGTAGGGAAGGGTCGCGCTGACGAATGCGATGCCAATCGGCTATCAGGTGTGTCCCATCTTCAGCAAGTTCTATCGGTTTCAGACTGGCTTTTAGTCGATCCTTTTGGGCTTCACTAAGTAGTGGCGGGCCAGAAAGTACTACTTTTTGGACAAATTCGGGGTGTGTATAAGCCATCTGAACCGCAACTGCCGCCCCTGTGTGATGACCGAATACATAGCAAAAGTGAACATCCAGCGCTTTCAGTGCTGTGTAAAGTGCGGAGGAAAGAAATTCAATAGTGAATCCCTCAGGCGGAGGAAACGAGTTTCCAAATCCGGGTGTATCGGGTGCAATCGTTTGGAAATCTTCGGCGAGCAACATCATCAAACGTTCAAACATTTGCCCTGAGCTGGCTGTTTGATGCAAAAGCACCAACACAGGTTGATCAACCCTCCTGAGTTGCCGGTAATGAATTTGCCCATGCGGTGTATCGGCATAGCCATTACAAATGATCGACATTTTCACACCCGAAATGTTAATGTATGTAGCCTGAGGGCGTGATCAGAAACATTGACGAATCCGGGTCGCAATCCAACGCTTTTCGCGCCGGTTGACGCAGCGTATTATGTATTTTGATAAATGTTCCATCACGATTCCATCTGTCAAAAGAGGAGCGAACGGAACTCATCGGCGGAGCATCAGCCGGAAGCCGTCGTTATTGGCGAGCAGTGCGATGGTTGGAGCGAAGCGCGTTGACGATTGCACGGAGATCGATGTCGGTCGGGCGTCTGCACCTTCGGTGAGGAAGTGGTGATGGGTGGCGGAACGGCGGCCCATTGCGCGTCGCTCAGATTCGGTTGCATCCTGCGTTGGATAGAATCGACGCTCACGGTTCGGCATACGCTCCTTCTACGCATCAGAGAGCCGTGTCCAGAATCGTAATACCACAAACCCGGGTTTTTGATCACGCTCTAAGAGCGTGATCAAAAACTAACACCTCGGATAAAGCCTATTCAGGAGCATTGCAATAGAACCGAGATAAAGAAAGGCTTCGCTTGATTCTGGGTTGCGGTTGTATTCCTTGCTCGCCAACCGATTGCGTCCCGCCCACGCAATCGAGCGTTCTACCACCCATCGCTTCGGGATGACCGCAAATCCCTTTTGTCCAGGCGGTTTTTCGATGACATTCAGGCGTATCGTCGTGTTCTGTTGCATCCATTCATTTAACCCTTGTTTGTAGCCTTCATCCACCCGAATTTCTTGCATCCGAGGAAACGATTG
>Ga0308412_1001104_pt1 | contig 14533 bp, 12 predicted proteins | sample HotsprottomLayer_FD_202357 | JGI IMG/M metagenome (GOLD analysis project Ga0308412, IMG submission 202357) | Hot spring phototrophic mat microbial communities from Octopus Spring, Yellowstone National Park, Wyoming, United States -... | ecosystem: Environmental > Aquatic > Thermal springs > Hot...
GTCGAGCAGGGCGCCGAACCGGCCGAGCCGGTCGGCGAGGACGCGCTGGAGCACCTCGGCCAGCTGCGGGTCGCGGGAGGCGGCGGCGATCGCCTCGACGAGCAGCGGCCGGTCCGGGCGGGGCGCAGCGAGCCGGGCGCCGAGCTCGGCGATCACCGTCCGGGGCTCCGCGTCGCCGGCGCCGCCGAGCAGCTCGACCATCTCGCGGGTGCTGCAGCGGGTGATGGCGGCGAGCAGCAGGTCGGCCTTGTCGCGGAAGTTCGCGTAGATCGCCCCGGTGGTCATCCCGGCGGTCCGGGCGATGTCCTGCACCCGGGCCCGTTCGTAGCCGTCGCGGCGGAACACCTCGATCGCCGCGGCCACCAGCCGGTCCCGGGTGCCGGGGGGGCCCGCGTCAGGCGGGTTCGCGCCCCCCTCCGGTGGCGCATGGACCGTGTGGGCGACCGCGGTCACGCCCTGAGCATAACGGTTATTACGGGGCGGCTCCAGGGACGCGTCCGCCCAGGCCGAGACCGGTCCGAGTAACCTTGTTTGGTACCAAATGTTCTCGGCCCGCCCTCCGGGCCGTGGGCTCACGTCACAGGAGGTGGGCATGGCCGGCGTCGTCGGGGCCGCGGTGGTGTCGCACGTGCCGCCCATCATCATGCCGGAACCGGCCCGCCGGGCCCTGAACCACGGACGGGACTTCTCGCTCGTCGAGGGCCTGCACCGCCTGCGGCGGGAGTGCCTGGACCGCGTGCGACCCGACACCGTCGTGGTGATCGACACCCACTGGTTCAGCACGTTCGAGCACATCCTCAGCGCGCACCCGCGGCGTCGGGGGCGGTTCACCTCCAGCGAGCTGCCCCGGGTGATGGCCGGGATGCCCTACGACATGCCGGGCGACCCCGAACTGGCCCGCGCCACCGCCGCGCTCGCCGCCGGGCGCGACGACACCTGGGTCCTGGCCTGCGACGACCCGCACCTCCCCGTCTACTACGCAACGGTGAACCTGCTCGGGTTCCTCCAGCGCGACGAACGATGGGTCTCGGCCTCCGTCTGCCAGACCGCGCAGCCCGAGGACTTCCTGCTCTTCGGGTCGCTCATCGCGACCGCGGCGCAGGTGGTGGGGCGGCGGGTGGTGATCCTCGCCTCCGGCGGCCTGTCGCACCGGTTCTGGCCCCTGCGCGAGCTGCGCCGGCATGAGGCCGCCGATCCCGAACACATCGTCACGCCGGAGGCACGGGCCGCCGACGAAGCGGTCGTCGACGCCTGGGAGCGAGGTGATCACGCCGCCGTCGTCGCCGGCCTCGACGCCTATGCCGCGCACCACCCCGAGGGGCTCTTCGGCCACTACCTCGTGATGCTCGGCGCGCTGGGCGGCCCCGGGTGCTCGGCCAAGGGGACGCGCTACTCCGACTACGAGTCGGCGGCCGGAACCGGCCAGGTCCACGTGTGGTTCGAGGCGGACGGGTGACGGTACGCATCGCGATGACGATGTGGCGCAGGTCGCTGCCCACGTTCATCGCCGACGCCACCGACCTCCACACCCTCGGTGCCGAGTACCCCCAGGCGATCCTCGACGCCGGCGGACTGCCGATCCTGCTCCCGACCCTCGATCCCGGCGACGCCCACGATGCCCTCGAGGGCATGGACGGGCTCGTGCTCGTCGGCGGTGACGACGTGACACCCGAGCTCTACGGAAGGCACGGCGACGGTGCGCAGCACACCAATCCCGCCGCCGACCGGTCCGACCTTGCGCTCGTCCACGCTGCGGTCGAGCGCCACCTGCCCGTGTTCGGCATCTGCCGGGGGCTGCAGGTGCTCAACGTGGCCTTCGGCGGTACCCTGTACCTCGACATCACCAGTCCCGACGGGGTGCACCGTCCGGTGCCCACGATGCCGGGCGAGGCGATGCAGGTGCGCCACGACGTCGAGATCGCGGCCGACTCCTGGCTGGCCGGGGTGTACGGCACCACCCGACGCCGGGTGAACAGCCTGCACCACCAGGCGATCGACCGGCTCGCCGACGGCTTCCGCCCGACCGCCTGGGCCGCCGACGGGATCATCGAGGCGGTGGAGTCGACCGTGGACGGTCGGGACGCCTGGGGGGTGCAGTGGCACCCGGAGAAGATCACCGGCGAGGGGGACCAGGTGCTCTTCGACGCCTGGGTCGAACGGGTCAGGGAGCGGCGGCGGGCGAGGCGAGCCTGACCTTCACCGGCAGGTGCTTGATCCCGTTGATGAAGTTCGAGCGCAGCCGCTGTGGGGGTCCGGTGAGTTCGACGGATGCCAGGCGGGGCAGGAGCTCCTCGAAGGTCACCCGCACCTCGAGCCGGGCCAGCCAGGCTCCGAGGCACAGGTGCGGGCCCCGCAGCCCGAACGCCCCGTGCTCGTTCGGCGACCGCCGGATCTCGAAGCGGTCCGGTTCGGGGAACTGGCGCTCGTCCCGGTTGGCCGAGACGTACCACATCACCACCTTGTCGCCGGCGCGGATGCGGGTCCCGGCGAGCTCGGTGTCGACGGCGGCGGTGCGACGGAAATGCATCGTCACCGTCGTCCATCGAAGGATCTCATCCGTCGCCCGCGCCGAGAACCCCGGGTCGGAGGCACCCCGACGCTGCCATTCGGCGAAGGCCTCGGGGTGCTCGAGCAGCGCGAGGAGTCCCTGGGTGATCGTGTGCCGGGTCGTCTCGTTGCCGGCCACGACGAGCAGCGTGAAGAAGTTCTTGAACTCGAGGTCGCTGAGCGGCTCCCCGTCGGGAAGGGGTGACAGCAGGCGGGTGATGATGTCGTCGCGAGGGCGGGCGCGACGTTCACGGGCGCAGGCCTCGGCGTAGCGGAACACCTCGAGGGCGGCGGGGCTGCGGAAGGGAAGGAGCCGGAACTCCTCCGTGTCGACCCGGTCGACGACGTGGTCGGTGTATTCCGGGTCGGTGTTGGCGATCATGCTGTCGCCCCACTCGACGAGCGTGTCGGCATCGGCATCGGGCACGCCGAGGAGCCGGCACAGCAAGCGGATCGGCAGCTCGCGCGCGATCGCGGTCACGAAGTCGAACTCCGGCTCCGCCAGCACCCGGTCGAGGCGGAGCCGTGTGAGGTCCCGGAACGCCTGTTCGTAGGTGGCCACCATCCGCCGGGTGAACCCGCGGTTCACGAGACGACGCAGCCGCGTGTGCTCGGGCGGGTCGAGCTCCATCATCGTGCGTCGAGCCTCGAGCTCGTCCGGTTCCATCTCCTCGAGACGGATGCCGCGCGTGCTGGTGAAGGTGTGGTAGTCGCTGTTGACCCGCAGGACGTCGGCGTACCGGGTGACGGCCCAGAAGCCACGCCCGTCGGGCTCGTCAACCCAGCTCACCGGGGCGTGGTCCCGCATCCAGCGGAACGTCTCGTACGGGACCCCCTCCACGTAGGTGTCGTGGTCGATGATGTGGCTCAGGTCCACCCTTCCCCCCTCTCCACGGTGGTGCCCGACCGGAAGGTGGCCGCCACCCGCTTCCAGTGCGCGCCGAGCAGCTCGCGAGGTGCGAGGCGCGTGAGCTCCTCGGTAGGGCTGTCGTGGATTCGCAGCTCAGCGGTTCCGGCGAACTCGTCAGCGACCTCGACGTCCTCACTGCGCACCACCACGAGCTCGTCCAACGCGTCACGCCCGTCGGCCTCGACCGCCGGCATCCAGCGGTGGTGCAGCATCGGGTGCGCGTTCACGAACCCGGATCCCCGGCCGGGTCCGGTGATCTCGAAGGTCGCCTCCACGAGGCGGCGGCCGGCGGCCGAGCAGGTGGCTCCGAAGCGACCCCCGGGGGCGAGCCGGGGCCCGGCGCGCCCCACGGTCACCGGCCGGGTGAGGTGGATCTGGCCCAGTTTCTTCGGGTACCCCTGCACGTGCCCGCGCACCATCGCCAGGTCTGTGTCGACCCAGATGTAGACGCAGCGGGAGTAGAGCTCACCGGCGTAGGTGCAGCGCACGACGAAGAAGCACTCGCGGTACTGGGCCCGCACCGGGTCCAGCAACTCCTCCCCACCGTCCGAACAGCTCTGCCAGTCGGCCCAGATCACCGCCACCGCATCCGGTTCCTCGGGTGCCGGCGCCAACGGTGCGGGCAGCAACTCGGCCACGGCATCGGGGTCGGTCCGGTACTCGACCGTGAGCATCTCCCCCGAGTAGTGCCAAGGCGGCGGAGGCAGCAACGACGACCGCCCAGTGGGGCTGCGGGGGAAGAGGAACCCGGACAGCGCACCGCCCACGCGCGCAGTATACCATGACGGGCGAATATTGTTTGGTGCCAAACAATGTTGCGACGCGTCGGCGGCTGGTCGCTAGGGTGCACCCGTGGAGTACCGGCGGATTCTCCTCGACGGTGTGGTCACCCCGGTGCGGGTGGACGGGACGGAGCTCGTGGCGGGTGACGGCCGGCGCGTGCCCGCCGGGCAGGCCGTGCACCTGCCACCCACCCAACCCACCAAGATCCTCTGCGTGCACCTGAACCACGTGTCTCGGGTCCGCGAGTTCGGTGCCACGCTGCCGCCGGCGCCGACCTACTTCCACAAGCCGGTCTCCGCACTCAACGCCCACGGCGGCAAGGTCGTGCGTCCCCGGGGATGCCACTACCTCAACTTCGAGGGGGAGGTGGTCGTCGTCATCGGGCGTCCGTGCCGCAACGTGCCCCCGGACGAGGTCGACGCCTACATCGCCGGCTACACGATTGGCAACGACTTCGGGCTCCACGACTTCCGCGACACCGACGCCGGTTCCATGCTGCGGGTGAAGGGCTCCGACACGCTGTGCCCGGTCGGGCCGGGCCTGGTCACCGGGTGGGACTTCACCGACAAGCGCATCCGAACCTTCGTGAACGGCGAGGTGCGCCAGGACGGCAGCACCGCCGAGATGACCTGGGACATGCGCTACCTCGTCGCCGACCTGGCCCGCACGATCACGCTCCTGCCCGGCGATCTCATCTTCACCGGCACCCCGGCGAACTCGCGCCCGGTGGAACCGGGTGACGTGGTGACCGTCGAGGTGGAAGGGCTCGGCGCGCTCACCAACACCGTGGTCGAGGGGCCGGCGACGGTGGTCGGCGCCGTCGGGGCCCAGCCGTCGGCGTCGGAAGAGGTGCGCTCCACCGCCCTCGGCGGGGACTGGGAGTGGCGCGGGATCCGCGCGCCCCGCCGTACCTGAGGAGTCGAACGCCGGCGGGGGCCCAGAATCGTTTGTATCCGAATGAACTCTGGCGGGTGCGGCGCACGTGTGCCAAGATCAGTGGCGCAGGCACCACCACGTCCGGGCTCTGGAGCGGGGCCGCAGTGGGGTGGTGTCGAGGGGACGGCGACCAGGGGGATGTCGATGGGACGCGCACGGTGGGGGCGTTCGTTGCGGACCGGAGTGCTGCTCTGGGTGGGCCTCGCGCTGGCTATTGCGGGCTGCGGCGGGGACGGAGGGAACGGCGGGCGCGACGCCGGCGGCGACGGGGGTGACGCGAAGGTGCTCCGGGTCGGGTTCGCCGCCGACTTCGGTGAACTCGGCGGCTTCGCCGATCGGCCGGCCGCGGCGGCACTCGCCCACTTGGAACGCAAGATCAACGCCGAAGGCGGGATCGACGGCGCCAGGATCGATGTGATCGTGAAGCCGACCAGCGACGGCAAGCCCGAGACCGTGCAGCGGGCGGTACGGGAGCTCATCGACGCCGGGGTCTCCGCGATCCTCGGTCCGCCCTTCACCGACCTCGGGTTGCCGATCCTCACCGAGACGGGCGGTCGGGTGCCGGTCGTGTTCATCGCCTCGACCGATCCGGCCCTCGGTAACGTCGATCAGAACAGCTTCCTCGTCGCGTTCTCCGACTACGACCAGGCGTCGGCGGCCGCCGAGTACGCGCTCGCCGAGGGGATGCGGCGGGCGGTGACCCTGTCGTCGCCGGACGCCCCCTACTTCACCCAGACCACCAAGTCGTTCGCGAAGCGCATGCGGGCCGGTGGTGGGGAGGTGGTCAGGGATCTCACGTTCTCGCTCGCCGACGAGGACTTCTCCTCCCAGGTGAACCAGATCGCCAACCTGTCGCCCGCGCCCGACGTCCTGTACACGGCGATGGTGATGCCGGCGGTCGGTACGCTGCTCGGGCAGTTGCGGGCCGCCGGGCTGCAGGACCTCCGGGTGATCGGGGCCGATTCGTTCGACGCCACCGACGTGGCCGCCGCTGGATCGGACGCCGAGGGTGTGGTGTACACCGCCCACACGTTCGCCGGGCCGGGTAGCAAGGCGCAGGAGTTCCTCGACGGGTACCGGCAGGACACCGGCAAGACCCTGGAGACGATCAGCTTCGGGACCCTGGCCGCGGATGCGCTGAACCTCGTGATCGAGGCGTACCGGGCCGCCGGCACCACGGACCCCGACGAGATCTCCGCAGCCCTGCGTGACATCCAGGGGTTCGAGGGTCTCACCGGATCGATCACCTTCCGGGGGACGAAGGGCATCCCCCGCAAGGACGTGTTCCTGGTGACGATCCGCGGCGGCAAGCCGGAGCTCGTCGAACGGGTGGTCCCGGAAGACGTCGCGGTTCCCTGAGCCGACCCGTGGCGTTCCCGACCGGCACGGCAGGTGAGGTGGCCCCTCCGCCTGCCTGTTCACCCGAGAGGTCGCTCCTGGCGGTGGAGCACATGACCACCACCTACGGGATCATCACCGGGCTGCGGGATGCCTCGCTGCGGATCGGCGCCGGCGAGATCGTGGCCGTGGTGGGACCCAATGGGGCCGGCAAGAGCACCCTGCTGGCCTCGATCGTGGGGCTGGTCCGGCCGGCCGCCGGCCGGGTGCTCCTCGACGGGCGCGACGTGACCGGTTGGGCACCGGACCGGCTGTTGCGCCGCGGCGTGGCGCTGGTGCCCGAGCGCCGCCGGATCTTCACCGACCTGAGCGTGCTCGAGAACCTCCTGCTCGGCGGGGCGGTCCTGCGTCCCGCCACCCGGCGCGCCCGGGTGGCCGAGCTGCTGGAGCTGTTCCCGGTGCTGGCGGCCAAGCGGGCGGAGCCAGCGGGGTACCTGTCCGGCGGGGAGGCGCAGCAGCTGGCCATCGCCCGGGCTCTCATGAGCCGACCCCGCCTCCTGCTCCTCGACGAACCGTCGCTGGGGCTGGCCCCCACCCTCGTGGATCTCGTGTTCGACCTCATCGCCCGGTTGCGGGCCGAGGGTCGCACCATCCTGGTGGTGGAGCAGAACGTCCGGCGGGTGCTGGCGCTCGCCGACCGGGGATACGTGCTGCGCAGCGGCCGGGTGACCGACACCGGCACCGGCGCGGCGCTGGCCGAGCGCGGAGACCTGTTCGCCGCCTACCTCGGGGAGCCGGGATGACCGAGCTGGCGCAGAACCTCGTCGACGGTCTCGGTCGGGGCAGCATCTACGCGCTGCTCGCCCTTGGTCTCGCCGTCGTCTTCGGTGTGCTGCACCTGCTGAACTTCGCCCACGGGGAGCTCGTCACCGTCGGTGCCTACGCCACCTACGCGATGTTCCTGGCGCTGGGCGGCAACTGGTGGGTGTTCATGCCGGCGGCGGTGCTGGCCGCCACGGCGACCGCGGTCGCCACCGAGATCGTGGCGTTCCGCCGGGTGCGGGGGGCGAGCCCCTTCACGCTGCTGCTCACCTCGTTCGGCCTCTCGGTCCTCATCCAGGCGGGGCTCCGCACCTTCCTGTCCGACAAGGGACGCAAGTTCCCCAAACCGGCCTGGGTCTTCGACAGCGTGCAGGTGGCCGGCGTGCGCCTCGAGGTCTACGACCTCGTGACCCTGACCGTCACGCTGGCGGTGCTGGTGGGCATCCTCTGGCCACTGCGCCGCACCCTCTTCGGCATCGCGCTGCGGGCGGCGGCCGAGGACTTCGACGCGGCGAGGCTCATGGGGGTGCAGGCGGACCGCATCCTCACCGGTGCGTTCGCGCTCAGCGGGTTCCTCGCCGGGATCGCCGCGGTGCTCATCGCGATACGGCTCGGCGAGGCGAAGCCGCTCATGGGCCTCGACCCGCTGTTGAAGGCGATCGTCGCCACGATCATCGGCGGGTTGGGCAGCATGGGCGGAGCGGTGATCGGCGGGTTCGCGCTCGGCCTCGCCGAGGTCCTCTTCCGGGCCTGGCTGCCCGACGACCTCAAGGGGCTCACCGACGGCTTCGTGTTCGCCGCGATCGCGCTGCTGCTCGTCTTCCGGCCGCACGGCCTCATCCGGGTGGTACGGGCCGAGCGGGTATGACGCGTCTCGCCCGGCTGGGCGGCCACTACGGCCCGCCGGTCCTCGGCGCGCTCGTCCTCTGCGCGGTCCTGGTGACCGGGGGCCTCCTGTACGCGTCGGGGGGTGGGGGATCGCGCGACCTGCTCGTGACCGACCTGTTGGTCACCACCGTCATCGTGATGGGCCTGCAGCTCTTCGTCGGCAACACCGGCGTCCTGTCGCTGGGACACATGGCGTTCGCCGCGGTCGCCGCCTACACCACGTTCGTGCTCGCCGCGTCCCCGGTCGCCAAGGCGGTGTACCTGCGCGACGCGCCCTGGGGGCTCGGTGACGTGCAGCTCACGCCGGCCCAGGCCACCGCGGTGGCCGTGGCGCTCGTGCTCGTCCTCGGGGTCGTGCTGGCGATCCCGATCGCCCGGGCACCGGCGGTGACCGCCACGATGATCACGGTGGCGATCCTCTTCGTGACGCACGCCGTGATCCTGAACTGGAACGAGCTCACCAACGGGGCCGGAGGCATGGCGGGCCTGCCGCGCCTGCAGACCCGGTCCTGGGTGTACGCCGGCCTGGTCGCGGCGGTCGTCGGTGCCCGGACGTTCCGTCGGAGCCGCTGGGGCCGGTTCGCCGCGGCAACGGCCGAGGACGCCACCGCGGCGGCCGCCGTCGGGGTCGACGTGGTCCGGGCCCGGACGGTGGCGTTCCTGGTCAGCCTGGTGGTCGTGGCGGTGGGCGCCGCGCTGCGGGTGCAGTCGACCGCGGCGATCAGCCCCCGCGACTACTACTTCGAGTTCACGCTGCTGACCTTGGCGATGGTCGTGGTAGGCGGCCGGCGCAGCGTCACCGGCACCGTCGTCGGGGTGACGGTGATCTTCGTGGGGCAGCGCCTCGCGGTGAACCTCGCAGGCGACCGGGAGAACCTCGTGGCCCTGGCCGACATCTTCCTGGGCGGCTCGATCCTGGGGATCATGCTCCTGCGCCCGCAGGGCCTGCTCGGCGACTGGGAGCTCGACGAGGCGATCGTGCGGTGGTGGCAGCGCCGCCGCCGGACGGGGCCCGCCGCGCCCGGGCCGGCGGTCACGCTGCTCCCACCCCGGTCGGTCTCCGGTCGCTCCCACCTGGTGGCGGAAGGCATCGGGGTGAGCTTCGGGGGGTTCCTCGCGCTCGTGGATGTGTCGCTCGAGGCCCGCTCCGACGAGATCGTCGGGCTCATCGGGCCGAACGGGGCCGGGAAGACCACACTCCTGAACGTCCTCACCGGGGTGGTGCGGCCGCTGGAGGGCCGGTACCTCCTCGACGGGCGGGACCTGACCGGTGCCCCCTCGCACCGCATCGCCCGGGCCGGCTTGGCCCGCACGTTCCAGAACCTCCGGCTCTTCCCCGAGCTCACCGTGCGGGAGAACGTGGCCGTCGCCGCGCTCGGCGCACACCGGTACCGGCGCGGCCGGCCCGTCCCCGACGTCGAAGCCCTGCTGGCGGCCGCCGGCCTGACCGATGCCGCCGACCGCCGGGCCCGGACCCTCGACTACGGGTCGCAACGGAAGTTGGAGCTGGCCCGGGCTGCCGCGCTCGGCCCGAGCTTCCTCCTGCTCGACGAGCCCACCTCCGGGATGAGCGATGCCGAGTCAACCGTGATGATCGAGCACGTACGGGCCACCGCCCTCGCCGTGGCCGCCGGGGTCGTGGTCATCGACCACGACCTCCACTTCATCACCTCGATCTGCGACCGGATCGTGGTGCTCGACCAGGGTGAGGTCATCGCCACCGGTACCCCGGCCGAGATCCGGCGTGACCCGAGGGTGGTGGCGGCCTACCTGGGGACTGCGCCGCCGGTCAGTGGTACGGGAGGTACTCCCGCAGCTCCCAGTCCGTGACCGCCATGGCGAACCGGGCCCACTCGGCCCGCTTCACCTCCACGAACTGGGCCACGAGCTCCGGTCCCACCGCCTCGACGAGAGCGGTGTCGGCCTCCAGCGCGTCGAGCGCGGCGGCGAGGGACTCCGGCGCCCGCCGGTCGGTGTGGCTGGCGGTCTCCAGTCCGTCCCCGGCCTCGGGTGCGCCCGGATCGGCACCGGCCTCGACCCCGAGCCGGGCCGCCTGCAGCACCGCGGCTGTGGCCGTGTAGGGGTTGGCGGCACCGTCGGGCAGGCGGTACTCGAGCCGGGTTGCCGGCCCCCGCTCCGCCGGGATGCGCACGGTGACGGAACGGTGGTCGTGTCCCCAGTTCGCCCAGTAGCCGGCGAGCTGCCCGGGTCGGAGCCGCTTGTAGGCGTTCACCGTGGGGGCGCACAGGCCGGCCAGGGCCTCGTGGTGTTCGAGCAGGCCGCCCACGCAGTGCCGCAGCAGAGTCGACAGCCCGTCGGGATCACCCTCGTCGACGAACGCGTTGCCGCCGCTCCGGTCGCAGACCGAGACGTTCACGTGCAGGCCGCTGCCTCCCCGGTCGGCGAACGGTCGTCCGAGGAACGTGCACAGCAGCCCGTGCCGGTGCGCCACCTCGCGGGCCAGAAGCCGGAAGAGGAACGCGTCGTCCACCGCACCGAGCGCGTCGGTGTGCTCCAAGGTCATCTCGAACTGGGCGGCGTCGTACTCGCTGTTGATCGACTCGATCGGCAGGCCCACCTTCTCGGCCGTGGCCCAGATCTCGTCCACGAGCCCGGTCGGGTCGACGGCCCGACCGGTCCCGTACACGAACGCGCCGGGGGTGTCCCAGCTCGTCCACCCGCCGGAGCCGTCGGGTTGGAGCACGTACGCCTCGAGCTCGATGCCCACGAGGGGTTCGTAGCCCAGGGCTCTCCAGTCCTCCACCGCCCGGTGCAACGCGGTCCGGGGCGCCATCCGCAGCGGCTGACCCCGGTACGCGAGGTCGGCCACCACCACGCCGGTCCAGTCGTCCTCCCAGCCGGGCCGGACCGCCTCCGGGTCGAAGACGGCCTGCATGTCGGGCATGCCCTCGAGGAACATCGTTCCCGGCGCCGGGACCATGGAGCGGTCGTAGCCGACCGCGAAGGTGGTGATGCAGTGGCGAGCCCCGTGCGCCACGCGCCGGTGCGGCACGTACTTGCCCCGGGCGATGCCGAAGTGGTCGGGCCACAGGACCCGGACTCGTTCGATGGTGGTCACCCTCGCCTCCCGGTGCTCGGTGGGGTCGTCCAGTGGTCGGGTGCGGTCACGGTGTTCTTGACGTCGCAGGCGAAGTCGAAGCTCCACCGGCCGCCCTCGCGTCCGATGCCGGAACGGCGGGCGCCGCCGAAGGGGGCGCGCAGGTCGCGTACGAAGAAGCAGTTCACCCACACCGTGCCGGCCACCACCCGGGCGGCGACCCGTTCGGCCCGGACCGGGTCGCCGGTGAAGATCACCGCCGCGAGGCCGTAGTCGGTCGCGTTGGCCAACGCCACGGCTTCGTCCTCGTCCCCGAACGTCTGGATCGTGAGCACAGGTCCGAACACCTCCTGGGTGAGGATCTCGGAGCCGGGCTCGGCGCCGGTCAGGAGCGTCGGTCGGTAGTAGAGGCCGCCGAGCTCAAGGTTCGGACCCCCGCCGATCAGCGGGGTCGCCCCCGCCGCCACCGCCCGGCGCACGAACCCGTCCACTCGCTCAAGGTGGGTGCGGGTGATGAGCGGACCGACCTCGGTCGTCTCGTCGCGGGGGTCCCCCTGACGCAACGCCCCCGCCCGGGCCAAGAACCGTTCGGTGAAGGCCTCCGCGACGTCGGCCTCCACCAGCAGGCGCGTGCCGGCCAGGCACACCTGCCCTGCGTTGTCGTACTGGCCGACCGCATGGTGCACGGCGGTGTCGAGGTCGCAGTCGGCGAACACGAGGAACGGGGACTTGCCGCCCAGCTCCAGGGACAGCGGCGTGAGGTTGGCGGCGGCCCGGCGCGCGATGTGCCGAGCCGTGTCGTCCGAGCCGGTGAAGCTGATCCGGGCCACCCCCGGATGGCCGACCAGGGCCGGTCCGACCTCCTCTCCGATGCCCTGCACCACGTTCAGCACGCCATCGGGGAGTCCCGCGTCGCGGGCGATGTCGGCGAGCACCGACGCGCTGAGCGGGGCCCACTCGGCCGGCTTGAGCACCACGGTGCATCCGGCCGCGAGGGCGGGCGCCACCTTCCAGGTGGCGAGCATCAGCGGAGCGTTCCACGGGGTGATGGCCACGAGCACCCCCGAGGGATCCCAGGTCACGTGGTTCCGGTGCCCGCGGGTCTCGAAGTCGGGGTGCCCGAGCTCACGCAACGCCTGGGCGAAGAACCGGAAGTTGTTCGCAACCCGCGGCATGACGCTGTGGCGATGGGAGCGCAGCAAGGCGCCGTTGTCCGTAGTCTCGAGGGCGGCGAGCTGCTCGAGGCGGGCTTCCACCCCGTCTGCGATCGCGTCGAGGATCCGGGCCCGCTCCGCAGGCGGCGTTGCCGCCCAGCCGTCGAACGCCTGCTGGGCAGCCGCCACGGCCGCTTCGGCGACGGCGGCGTCACCCCGGGCCACCTCGGCGATCGGCCGTTCGTCGATGGGAGAGGTGTCGACGAATGCGTCCGTCGACGGGTGACGCTCGCCGCCGATCCAATGGTCGAGGGCCACCTCCGCACCGGCTACCGTCGCCGTCCTGACCATGCACCCCCCTCGGTCGTTCGGGACCAAACGATAATCTCCACCGCCCCCCGGGGGCGGGGAGGCAAGGAGGTCGACCGTCATGCCCCGCGCGTTCGCCTCCGACGACGCCGACGATCTGATCCAGGCCGAACGGGACGTCTCTCGGGTCCTTGCCGATCTGGACCTCGATTTCACCTCCCTGGCCGTGGTGTCCAACATCTTCCGGGTGGCCACTGCGGTGCGCAACCACATGGAGCGGTCGGTGCTCGCCCCGCACCGGTTGTCGTGGAGCGCCTTCGTGGTGCTGTTCGTGCTGCGCATCTGGGGCCCGCAGGACACCCGGACCCTGGCCGCCGAGGCGGGCATCACCCCCGGCACCCTCACCGGCGTGCTCATCACCCTCGAGTCACGCGGCATGGTGCGGCGCCGGACCCGAACCGATGACCGGCGGCGGGTCACGGTGCGTGCCACCGCGAAGGGTCGGCGGGCGATCGACGAGATCATGCCCGCCTTCAACCGGCACGAGGTGCTCGTCACCCAGGATCTCACCGAACGCCAACGCAGCCAGCTCGCCCGGGCGCTGCGGACCGTGCTCCGTACCGTGGAGCGGGTCGACGCCTGAACGCGGGTCCCTCAGTTCCGGCGGTCGCCGCCCCGGTATCTCGGCCCCGTCGCCCGGTCGGGCCACCCGGCGTCGGTCCAGGAGGAGGCCACGGCCCCGGTCGCCCGCACCGCCGGTGCCGTAGGCTGGCCGGCGGGGAACCGAAGGGGGCGTCGTGGCCGGATGGGGCCGACGGGGCGTGCGGAACGCCGCCGGGGTGACGGCCGCACCGGTGGCTGCCGGTGTGGCGCTGCTGGTGGCGGCGGCGAGCCTCGTGGCCTGCGCTGACGGGGGCGGCGACACCGGAGAGGTGACCGGTCCGGCCCGGGTCGCGGTGGTGTCCCAGAACCTCCTGCACGGCCTGGCCTGCCCGCCGGACACCGAGCGGTGCCGGCTGGCCGAGCGGGTCGAGTTGTTCGGCCGGCAACTGCAGCGGGCCCGGTGCCCCGAGGTGGTGGGGGTGCAGGAGGCCGACCCGCAGGTCGTCGACCACCTGCGCCGCCTGGCCCGGCGGTGGTGCGGCGGCCGCTACCGGCTCGTGGGCGCCGGCGACCCCGGCAGCGACCGGGAGGTGGTGCTCACCCGGGGGCGGGTGGTGGCGCACCGGCGGTTCCGGCTCGCCGGGCCGCTGCGCACCGCGCTGTGGGTGCGGCTCGCCACCGGCGTCGGTCTCGTCGACCTCATGGTCACCCACCTGGCCTCCAGCAGCGACGACCGGCCCTGCGACCCTGCCACCTGCCCGCCGCCGTGCCGTCCCGCCGACCGGCTCAACACCTGCCAGGCCCGCCAGGTCGCCGACCTGCTCGACGAGCGCCGACACCCCCGCAGCGTGGGGATCGTGGCCGGCGACCTGAACGCCACGCCCCGTGAACCGACCCTCGAGGTGTTCCGCGCCCTCGGCTACCTCGACACCCACCGCTGGGCCGGCAACCCCGAGTGCGACCCCGACACCGGGACGCAGTGCACGAGCGGGCGGGTGGACGACGCGCTCGGTGGCCTCACCGACCCGGCCGGCCGCCAGACCGAACGGCTCGACTACCTGCTCGTCGCCCCGGGCCGGCGCTGCGAACCGGTGCGGCCCACGGGGCTGTTCGCCCCCGATCCCGAGCCGGCCGGGCCCGGCGGCCTCGCCTTCGCCTCCGACCACACCGGGGTGGTGGCGACCC
>Ga0308412_1001106_pt1 | contig 14526 bp, 8 predicted proteins | sample HotsprottomLayer_FD_202357 | JGI IMG/M metagenome (GOLD analysis project Ga0308412, IMG submission 202357) | Hot spring phototrophic mat microbial communities from Octopus Spring, Yellowstone National Park, Wyoming, United States -... | ecosystem: Environmental > Aquatic > Thermal springs > Hot...
GGTATCGACGCCTATTAGCTTTGGGACCACCGGCTCTGGCTTCGGGGTGACATTGGGCCGCTATCGAATTGGTGTTGAGGCGGTTGCCGGTAATATGCCTGGCCCGAACTTCGCCTCTTTCCTGGGAGTTCCCCGGGAACACCACGGGCGGATGGAACCCGGATGGAATCCTCCATAATTGTTCTTGCCAGGAGACGGTGAGAAATGGAAAGATTTGGCCCTCCCCATTTCCAACTCAACAGTTTCGGTGTCTTCAGCCCTTGGGTAAGGGTGGTTGCCTACGGTTATTTGTTTTCTCTTTTTGTTTTGCATGATGCTCCTCAGGCTCATGGCATATTCGTCCGGGAGCTCCTCCGTTACGATGGCTCTACAAATATCGTCCTAGGCCGCGTGCAAGGTGGAGTGTGGGTTTGGGACAACCTGCAGGGTAGGTATGTTCCGGGCTCCGTGCCCTCATTTTCCCATAGGCTGCCTGCGGAACTTTTCGTCGCTGTTTTTGAAGCCGTTAGCGTCAATGGTGTGGCAGATTTCGAAGGAGAGCTCACCGGATACTTGGCCATCCATTTGGCGACAGGCCAAACGTTCTGGGACCGCGGGGGCCGAGGCTTTTGGCAAAGGGTGGCCGCAATTTATGGTTTCGACGGCATCGGTAACCGTGATCCCTTCGGAAGGCTGTCCGGCGAGGTAGCCTTAAGCATCTTTGTGGACCGACAAAAAGACTTTCCTTCCTCCAGTAGCGGGCTGGAGGAATATGTCAGATCGGCCACCAATGGGGAGTTTTTTGGGAGCTTTGGGTTTGGTCGTGCCATCGATGAGCAGATGGGAGGGGCTTCGGGGAGGGCAGTCGCCCAAGCAAATTGGACGATTCTAGAAGCAAACCTCCTCCGGCTTATGGCAGGACTGAATGTGGCAGCGGTAACTCCGTCCCTCGAATCCTATCCTTTTCCTGGCTTGCCTAATGCCATTAATGGAGAGATAAACTCGGCTCGCTTGCAAGCCACTTTCACACCGGCTCTCGGAGGTCCTTGGCCCTGGGAAGGCACGGTACTTTTGGAGTTTCGGATTACCCCTGAGCCAACAAGTCTTGCTCTCCTCTTGAGCCTAGCAGTAGGGGGTATTGCCGCTCGCCTTCGGTGGCTTCCTCACCGCCCCCATCTCTTCGCTGGTGTCAGCTGAAAGCTTGTGTACGGTGCCGGATGAAGCTCATGGGAGAAAGGCTATCGAGCCGGGACATCCCAGCTGCTTTTGAGTTACCTGATTTTCAAATGCTGGAGGTCCGGTGGTAGTCCTGGTTGGCGGCACCCTCGAGAGATGTCTTGGTGCTGTCGGCGGGGGACTTCGGGACAGCTATTGGTCGGAATTTTCAGGGGGTTAGTCCCAAACGTTTTGAGTTGGAATCGGACCTCCCTGCCCAGGCCCTCTTCTTGGTGGCAGGAGAGACCTCCACTTCATCTTGACTTGCGAAACTCCAGAATCTTCCCTTAGGTTCCTCTAAGTTTCCCTAAGGATTGAGAAAGGTTTCCCTAAGTTCCTGCAAGGATTGAGAAGTAGTGCCCCCTGGGAATTTCCCTGCATTGTGGGATCCCATTCGAGCTGTAAGAAGTCCCAGCTTAACCGTGGCGGGCTACCAGCATTAGAGGGCCAGGCCGAAAATTTGTTCTTCAGATAGGCCGGTCAGATAGTGTGGCCGCTGGTTTTTGCCCTAGTTTGCCGGGAGGAGGTCTTTCCCGCAGGCTATGGTGCTGTCCGTTTGGTCCTTTTCTCCCAGTGCCCCGGTATGTGAGCTGAGTTTTCCGGGTCCTGGGACTCCGGTGGCATTCGGGTTTCCTAAGTGATCCTTGCCTCCGCAACCTCGTTGGCCTCTGAATCGGCGGCTCAGTTCACCGGTTGCAGCCGTCAATCGTAAGGGGTCCCGGACGAACTTCCCCCCAAAGGATACTGCGGCCGACAAAAGTCATCTTTGAGCTTCCGACAGATCTTAACCCCCAGGCGGCGAGGGAGGTGCCCGGCCCTAGGAAGGCAAAACGTCAGTTTGTCTTTGCAAAAACCGCCAGTTCGAGGATACAATGAGGAGCCGAATGGAGGGCTAAAACTTGGCTGCTTTTCACCGCCGGGTCGCTACATGCTTTCTGGTGGGTCAGGGATTTCCAAATTTCGGGGGATCAAACCTTCCATAAAGGCCCGCTTTCTTTCTTTGGGAGGAATGGTTTAGGTTCTTTCGGATGCATGAGTTTCGGCTCGGTGGATTCGCAGTGGGCCGTCGGGATTGGCAGGGTGCTGGTCAGGGGACCAGCTCACAAACCGAAAAACCGGGGGCCGACGCTGGTTCCCTGGGGAACCTTTAGGGGTTTTGGGCCTGAGATTGAGCCAAGGTGCCGTGGGCCTTCGGCAACCAGGAAATACCCAGGAAACTCTCGGTACCGGATATTGGCGACGATAACGCCTTCCGGAGCTCTTTCGGAGAGCTTGCGTGTTAGAAGATAGGTTGCGGCCAAGAAGTTTTCTCGGCGGAGCCCCCACCTTGTGAAAAGGCCCGGCTCGCCGGTTTAGCTTCCCCACTTATCCAGACCGTAATTGCCCCGGTTGATGGAATGCCCTGGCAGAAAAATGAGCCCCTCGCAATGTAGGGGGATATCCCCGCCGATGGGCTTGCCAGCCCGTTGGCCATTGGTAGCCAAGGTGAGATTCCAAGGGAGAGCTCCCCATCCCGGTTCGATTTTGGGAAGCCCAAGCTTCTATGGATGCCCATTAAGGAGGTTTCGGGTGAGCCACCATCTTTCGGATCCCAAGAACCCGGCAAATTGCCCACAACCCGAGAGATATCCTCGGTATGAGCCGGGGGAGCCGGTAGCCCTTTTTGTTCCCTGTTATATCGATCAATTCTATCCGGAGATTGCCGAGGCCACGGCTCGGGTGCTGGCTCGGCTGGGGGTGCCTGTAAAATTTCCGGCGGGGCAGACCTGCTGTGGCCAACCGGCATTTAACTCGGGGTATTGGGAGGAAGCCCGCCGGGTGGCTCGCCAGTTTGCTCGGGCATTTGCCGGATTCCGATGGATTGTGTGTCCTTCGGGCTCTTGTGCCGCCATGTGCCGGGTATTTTACCCCTTTCTGGATCCGGAAGGTCCCATCGCCGAAGTGGGGAGCCGAGTCTTTGAACTGTGCGAATTTTTGGTCCAGGTAATGGGAATCCGAGATTTGGGCATCCGCTGGGCTACCTCGGCTACGTTGCACGTGGGATGCCACACGCGACGGGAGCTGCAGGCGGCCGATCCTCCCAGAATCTTGCTGGAGCATGTGGAAGGCTTAAAGTTGCATCCCTTGCCGGATGCTGAGGAATGTTGTGGATTTGGGGGGACCTTCTCCGTCAAAATGCCGGGAATTTCTGTGGCTATGGGCCGGGCCAAAGTCGAAAACGTTGTCCGGACAGGAGTCCGGTGGCTAATCACCACCGACATTAGTTGCTTGATGCATTTCGGCGGAATCTTACGGCGGCATCCGGGGGGCACAAGCATCCGGGTGGCCCACATTGCTCAGCTTTTGGCGGGGACATTGGATGGCCAGGAGAATTAGCCGGCTCCCCACAATCCCAAGCTTCCCAGGACATGAAGCTTGCCAGCAGATCCAGGAGATGAAGAGATCTTCCCAGAAGGCTGAATAATTCGAGGCTAGGAAAAGCAGGGCCCAATTTGTCCGTAGTCTGCCGGCTTTTAAGCCTAGTGATCACCCGGTTTACCCAAATTTTTAGAGTCTGCCAAAGACGGAAGGTAGCATACGGTCCCCTCCCAGCAGATCACGAATCGTCCGAGGCATAGCTCGTTTTAATAGCTTATTTTAGGAGCGAGGTTGGGATTCGATGACTTCATCTTCCCTGCACGGTGCTCCCTTTCTTTCGAAAGAGACCAAAGGTTTGGCCGAGCCGCGAGGATCAAAGGCCCTGGAATTGGCTACCAGGCGATCGGCTAAAACCCGTGATGAAGTTGCGGCCAGCATCCCTCAGTGGGAATCATGGCGGGAGCAGGCCGAGCAGATCAAGGCTTATGCCATCGCCCACTTAGACCGGCTTCTGACCCAGTTCGACCAGGCCATCACGGCTCGGGGGGCCAAGGTCCTTTGGGCCGAAAATGCCAAAGAAGCAAACCAATTCCTGCTTCAGATCGCAAAAAAGCACTCGGTCCGACTGGTGGTCAAATCAAAATCCATGGTTTCCGAGGAGATGGAGCTTAACCATGCCTTGGCGGATATAAACGTACAGTCGGTGGAAACGGATTTGGGAGAGTTCCTCGTTCAGCTTGCGGGCCAACGCCCCACCCACATTGTGACTCCTGCTCTTCATCTTTCGGCAGAAGATGTGGGAAAACTTTTCGCGGAAAAGCTTGGAGAACCTTTTACCCGCGAGCACGAGCAATTGACTGCCATTGCCCGCCGACATTTGCGGCAAAAGTTTCTGGAGGCTGGCATGGGGGTCTCCGGCGTCAACTTCGCCATCGCGGACGTGGGGGCTTTGTGTATCGTCGAAAACGAAGGAAACGCGGGATTATCGATGGGTACCCCTCCTGTTCATGTGGCGTTGATGGGTATAGAGAAGGTGATTCCGACTCTTAGTCACCTTCCGGTGTTTCTTCAACTTTTGGCCCGTAGCGGCACTGGTCAAAAGTTGACGGCTTACACCCACCTGATTTTCGGGCCGTCGCCGGGACAATCGCTCTATGTAATCATTGTGGATAACGGCCGGAGCCGAGTGCTCGCCGATCCCCATCTTCGGAGTGCTCTCTATTGCATTCGCTGCGGAGCCTGCCTGAACACATGCCCGGTCTATCGCCGGGTAGGGGGCTGGGCCTACGGTTGGATTTATCCGGGGCCGATCGGCTCGATAATCACCCCGGAGCTTGTCGGTCTGAAGCAGGCCGGCAAATTGCCTTTCGCCAGCTCTCTGTGTGGGGCTTGTCATGAGGTATGTCCCGTGCGGATTGATCTTCCGCATAAGCTGGTTTATCTTCGCCACCAAGCCGTCCGTAAACCCTCCCCTGTTCGCTCGTGGCTGGAACGGCTGGTATGGTGGGGATGGTCTGTGGCCATGAGCAGAGTTTGGACATACCGGTTGGCAATGGCGGTGGCACGACTGGGAGTTCGGATGGCCCCGGTATTGCCCTGGAAGCCGCGGTTACTTCGGGCTTGGCTGCGGGATCGCGATCTGCCACCCCTGCCCCCCGGTGGGCCCTTCCGCAACCGGTGGAAGCAACTGGAGGCCGAACTTGGGTCGAAAAAACTCCCCTGACCCGTGGAGAAGCAAGGAGTCGCAACCCACCAAGAAGGTAGGAGCAATCATCGCAAAGATATTGCCCCAGTGGCCTTTCGGGCTTTCATTAGGCCGGGGTCCCTTGGGGTTGCTCACGATGCTCTTGCCAATCCAACGTGGGTGAGGTAGACGGATTCGAAACTTCCTCTCCGATTGGGGCCTTCTGGGAGGGTTGCGGGGCATGTTTAATTACTTGCCTTCGAGCAAGAGCAATGACGAAAGGAAACGCAAGCCTAGGTCCTAAGGGTTGGGGGGCAAGGGGAAAGTTCCCTGATAACTGGGAGGAAGGCCCATCGGCAACGTGGGGTTCTGGGTTTGATAGACAGGCGAGTTTCGCCCACCTTGTGTAGCCCGGAAGGGAAATCTTCGACCCCGGATGGCAATAAGGTATCCAATCCAGAGCAGAAGCCCATGAAATCGACAGTCGAGCGAAAGTGGTTGCAAAAAACTGGGGTCAGTTGAGCTATGGACTTTGTTTTGGGCAGAAAATCTCTTGAGGCCGTCCCGTCCTAGATAAACCTTTAGTACTGGCCTTTTGGTCTGTAAGTTGGTGAGAGCATTCCGTGCTACAAGGTTTGCATGCTACAAGGTTTGATTTTACTATTTGCGTGCTATAAGGTTTGATTTTTTAGCTGGGAGAATCAAAGGGTGACTGATTCCCGCGAGCGGATTTTACGACGGATCCGCGAGGGCATTTTGCCGGCAGAAGCGGAGGCTATTGAGCGGCCGGGGATCCCCGAAATTTGGCCACCGGTCAATGCCCCTCCGGAAGAGCTTTTCTGCCGCTTCCAGCAAGAACTTGCCGCAGTCCAAGGGGAAGCTTGCCGAATGGCCACGGCAGAGCAGGCAAAGCTCCGGCTGCGGAGTCTGGCCGAGCAATTTCATTTGCACGTGATAGGTTTCCGCGACTCCCCGGTGGTCCGGCCGGTGATCGAAGGTCTTCCTGCCGTTCAGGTCCGGGAAGTTAAAGAAGGATGGACTCCTCAGCAGATTGCCACTTTGGATGCCGCCGTGATCCCTGGGGAAATTTTTCTTGCAGATACAGGATCGGCCGTGTTGATTTGTCCCCAACAGTGGCAGCGGTTATTGTGCTATTTACCGCCAGCCTGCGTGATCGTGGGCTATCTGGACCGGCTGTATGCCCACATGGGAGCGGCCTGGCCCGCCATTGCGGCTTGGGCACAAGATTCCGACGTCCGCGGTGAATTCGTGATCGTCACGGGGCCTAGCCGAACTTCCGACATCGAAAAAGTCCTCACTTTAGGGGTACATGGTCCCAAGCAATTGTGGGTTTTCCTGCTGGAATGACCTCCCGGTGTGCTTTTCCTGCGTCACATCCGGCACCCTAACCGGGGGATAAGTCGGCAAAAACCCCCGCGAGGAAAACTTTTCCTACAGGCTGTTGCCCGAAATACTGCCCCGGGGACTCTTTCCCGCAGGTTTGATTTGCTGCTCCTGCGGGGAGGTAGAGTAACCGGCTTGGCCGGAGATTCCATTTTTGGCCGGTTCAAGCACCCTAGGGCATGGCCGGTTCAAGCACTCTCGGGCAACCTCGTTGATTCTCACAACAGGTGGAGAGCCGGAAATTCCAGGTTTTTGACCATTTTTATAGGCTTTAGTTTGCGAAAAAAGATAAGTCTTTTAAAACCAACGATATGTCTTTTAACACCTGAGAAAATGGGACCTTAGTAAAGGCAGAACAATAGAAAATGGCATCTTGAGAAAACCGGAACGGTGAGAAATAGCATTCCGATTATGGCAGCACGGTGGGTGAGGGATCAGGCCGGTTGGGCTACTATCTCAAGGTAGGCTCATATCCCAATATGGGAGGCTCATATCCCAACGAGATGGTTTTTTAGTTCTGGTCCCTGCGGTGGCCCGAAACCATCTCGTTGTTGCTTGATGGTTAGGAGTTTTCCTAGGCAACCGGCACTCCCGGGGGAGCCGCCGGGTTTTGCTGCCACTCCATAATCCGCGATTTAGGTCATGGAACCCCCCTGGGGTTTGTGCCTGCTTACGGGATTTCTAATTACTGGATTACTAAAGAGGTAATCTCCAAATTCAAAGGATGTCCCTTTTGGGCCTTGGGTGCCAGTTTTGCTCCACTGGGAGCGATAAAGTTACGGGGATTTTCCAGTTTTCGGCAGTTACCGCGGGCATAATGCATAACCGGGTCTAGGCCCTTTTCTGTTGGGTCTAGGCCCTTTTTTGCCAACGGAAAATTTCACCGGGGCAAGGGGAGGCCCGAAGGTTTCCAAACCGGTCGTTTACCTGAAGGTCCAATGCTTGGTTTCGAAGCCGACCGTCTCCCTAGAAGTTCGAAGCCAACCGTCTACCTAGAAGTCAGTGGCTTGCCTGGTAAGATTAGGCTACCGTTGCGGGGTTAAGCCAGCCGGAAAAGGGCAGAAGCTGTTAGCCCCTTGGAAAGGTCGTTAAAGTGCTATTCCTGGGTGCCCCTCCTTGAGGAGATCCAACCTCTCCGGATAAAACTTTGAGGAACCATTGGCAATGAGGGGCTCCTCACGCAGGTGCCGAAAGAAGCGGCCAGAGATCCGGCGAAAGGTCAGCCAGATTGCAAATTCGTTGGGCAAAGTCGAGATACCCCGGCAGGTGATCCAATTGTCCGAAGAAAACGGCAGTCTCCGGCGGGGGGAGCCCCACCAGTGTGGTGCAGGAAATGGGCCGGTGTGCTTCAGAGGAGGAAATCCCCATGGCTAAGATGACCCTTCCCAAACTGGCTACACCCCGAAAAGTAAAACCGAACGAAGTGCTGTTAGTAGCAAGCGGAGATCTCCGACTTGCGGCCAACCAGACTTGCTGGCCGGCTCAGGAGGCCATGGAACGAGCCTTGGCCGAGGCCGTTGCCGAAGCCGGGTATAAGCTGGTGCGGGCTCATCCTTACAGGGAGGAGGAAAAACACGGCTTCATAAGCTCGCAACGGGAGGGCATGCAGGTTTTTGCTCAAATCGATCCCACGGCAAAGCTAATCGTCGCCGAAGCTGTTTGGCAATATTCGCATCACGTGCTGGCGGGGCTTTTAAGTCACGAAGGACCGATCCTCACGGTGGCCAACTGGTCCGGGCAGTGGCCTGGGCTCGTGGGACTTTTGAACCTGAATGCCTGCCTCACGAAGGCCGGGAAGAAGTACTCCACTTTATGGGTAGAAGACTTCGCCGATCCGACTTTCCGCCGCCAGTTAAATCGCTGGCTGAAAACAGGTACCGTCCGCCATCCCACAGATCATGTTCAGCCATTTGACCAGATTCGAGTGCCTCCTCAACTTCGGCGTTTGGCTGAGGCATTGGCCGCCCAGCTCCGCCGCCAAAAGGCCATTATGGGAGTTTTCGACGAAGGTTGCATGGGGATGTACAACGCCATCATCCCCGACGAACTCCTCCACCCCCTGGGGGTATTCAAGGAGCGGCTCAGTCAGTCGGCCTTGTACTATGAGACCTTGCAAGTTTCCGACCAGGAGGCCTTAGAGGTTCGCCGTTGGTTGGAGCAACGAGGATTGCGGTTTATTACCGGTCCCAATCCGGAGACCGATCTGACCGATGAGCAAATCCTCCTCCAATGCAAGATGTACATTGCTGCAGTGCGGATGGCTGATGATTTCGGCTGCGATCTTATCGGCATCCAATATCAACAGGGCTTAAAGGATCTCTTGCCGGCCAGCGATTTGGTAGAAGGGATGCTGAACGATAGCGATCGGCCGCCGGTCAAAAGTCGGGACGGCAAGCGGATCCTCTTCGAAGGCCAGCCTGTGGTTCACTTCAATGAGGTGGATGAGTGTTCAGGGCTAGATGGCCTCTTGACCTATCGGGTGCACCGAGCTCTTGGTCAACCGGTGGAAACCACCCTCCACGATGTTCGTTGGGGGGATTGGGATCGGTCGGGCACTACGAGTGAGTATGTGTGGGTCTTTATGATCAGCGGGGGAGCTCCACCGGCCCATTTCATTGATGGGTGGCGGGGGGCCACCAGCGAACGCCAACCTCCCATGTATTTCCGTTTAGGCGGTGGAACTCTCAAGGGGGTGTCGAAGCCCGGCGAAATTGTTTGGTCGCGGATCTATGTGGAGCGAGGCCGGCTCTTTATGGATATTGGCCGCGGGGGTGTGGTGGCTCTTCCTCCCCAAGAAACCGAACGCCGGTGGCGAGAAACTACACCTCAGTGGCCCATCATGCATGCGGTCCTCTACGGGGTAACTCGGGACCAGTTGATGGCCAAGCATAAATCGAACCATGTTCAGGTGGTTTATGCCAACAGTCCGCAAGAGGCCGACCAAGCAATGTTGGGCAAGGCTGCCTTGGCTCAGGAATTGGGAATCACCGTCAATGTCTGTGGCTGCCGGAAGGGAGGAAAACCGTGGCCCACTGCGGAGTAGATTGGGCCCGGGGCCCTTGCGGGAAGCTGCTGCCGGAGAAGAGTGGGGTAAAGAGTGGGACAGCCGGCCTGACGGACCCCCAAAGCAATTGCCTAGGCTAAGAGCCTGCCCCGAAATTCTATGGTTCGCCGGATGCTTGCTCCACCGGTGAGCTGCCCACTGGCTTAACGCCGGTCAAACGGTATTTGGTCAGAGGACAACGGATCGAAAAGATCGGGCCTCCTCAAGGAGCTCGATTTTGCGGCAGCCTTTCAGGCCGAAGGTCAAGGTGCTTTGGTGTGCGGGGTTGCTCACCGAGTGGCCTTGGTCTCCCCAACAGAACCGGACTTTAACGTTTAGGTTCCCCCTTTGGCTTAGCCCTACCGAAGCCGTGCATTTCCCTCGGCCTTTGGAACGGGAATCACAAGGAATGGGGGATGAGGTTAGCTGTATCATCGCTCCGTGGCTGCCGGGAAAGAGGCATGGACTAGTATGAGTGATGCATGATGTCACCATTTCCTCCCCCGCCCCGGTGAACGAAGAATGAAATTGTGCGATTGATGACCAAGGAGGTCCATCCTTCCCTGGTCCCGGAGAGAAAGCATCAGGACATCTTCCTTCTCAAAGAGGTGACACCGCCCTAAGGTACACTATTCCTCCCCGATACCAGGGAAAAAGCGATTGGGAGAGGATATTCCTAAGATATTTCTAAGATATTCCTGGGATACTACTACGATATTCCTAGGATGGTACTAATCCTCCCCCGTCCCAGGGGAAAAGCAATCTCCTTCAACTAGTTGTTTACCTAAGTAGCTGATCCTCCCCGGCGCTCAGGGAAAAAGCATCCGGAATGGGTCTATCCTGGAGGGCAACCCCTAATGCTCCCCGCTCTCAGGGAAAAAGCCGTCCACGTGAGTAAAAATCCCCCTGTCCGCAACCCACCCCACTCCTGGGGAAAAAGTAGTTTTACATTCCAACTTCTATGCCTCGCCAATCAATCCTCACCGCTCCTGCGGGAAAAGTTTCTCCCGCGTGGTTAGGGTGGATGGTGCCACGCAATCCTCCCTGCTCCAAAGAAAAACTCCTCGGCAATGTTTTCACCCCCCTCACTCCCGGAGACAAAGGACTCGTGGGGATCTTCCCCGGAAGAAAGCGAGAAGTAGCCCGGCCAGCTGAGAGATGAGGGTTTTCTCCGGCCGTCGTGGAGGGGAGGAGCCCGATTCGATGGGATTTTGGACGACAATCCGGCTGTTTTCCGCCTGCTGATCTGGAGCACCCCCAGGTGCTCTTCTACTGGAGACCTCTTGGGGGGCCAAGCTTAGCAGGGGCAGAGCTTAAGTGGGTGAGGCGGCGGTAGCACTTGGCCGGCCCAGCTCCAAATGCTTCAGATGTTGAAGGATATACTTTTCCCCTTCCAACACTGCTGCCAGTTTGCGGAGGGCCTCGGTTTCGATCTGCCGGACCCGTTCCCGTGTCAGCCCGAGGGCCTCCCCAATCTCTTTGAGAGTTTTCGGTTGGTTGTCATCCAATCCAAACCGCATCCGAAGTACGGTGGCTTCGCGAGGATCCATAGTCTCCAGCTTGGCCAGGACGTGTTTGAGACTGTCGTGCTGCTGGAGTTCTTCGTCCGGAGTTGGGGTTTGATCGTCCATGAGGACCTCGCCCAGCGACCAGCCGGATTCCGTTTGGTCAGTTTGGGCGGTCATGTTGTGAATCCGAATTGCCTTTTTGATGATCGGAAGTTTTTTCCGGGGAATGCCGAGGACCCTTGCGACTTCCTCCGGGGTGGGGTTGCGGCCGAGTTCTTCACTCAAGCGCGCGGTGGCCCGTCGCCACTTGGAGAGAAGCTCTACCATGTAGGCCGGAATGCGAATCGTTTTGCCACAGTTGATAAGGGCCCGTTTGATCGATTGCTTTATCCAGTAACTGGCATAGGTGGAGAAGCGAGTTCCCATGGCGGGATCGTAACCCTCCACCGCCCGCAATAATCCTAGGTTACCCTCCTCGATGAGGTCCTGGAGGCTCAGGCCTTTGCCCGTATAGTTGCGAGCGATGTTGACCACCAATCGCAAGTTCGCGCGCACCATCCGGTCGCGCGCCTGCGGATCTCCGCGAGCAATTGCCTCTGCTAACTCTTGTTCTTCCTCCGGAGTCAACAGAGGGGTCTCGTTGATCTCCCGGAGATAGGTCTCCAAGGGAGACTGCGTGGAAGTGGAAACTTGCCGCTGGCGAGTTCGCTTCATCGATCCTCTGTAATAACTTAACCAAGGTACCACATGTTGCCATCCTCAAGTTGCCTGGTTCACTTTCCACTATCGACACGTTCCCGTCCGAGTCTGGATTTCCTCCCCCATCGGCCCAGCTGAGCGGGATGTTCCTCGCTTAGGGAAGATGTCGACAAATTCAATCAAATCAAAGGAGGCACCACTCCGAACAAACCCGATTTTCGGAACCTGTGGAACAAACCGAAGACCAGAGCCGAGAAACAGCTCTTCTTGTGGACGGATTGCCAATTGGGTGGATTAGTTTTGGGATATCAGAATTAAGGGAAAGATGGATTAGGCCGAACCTTTTGGGGCCGTAAACCCGCTGCAGAACACTTGTAAACGGCCCAGAATCTCGTAACCAGTGGCCGTGGCCTGAGGTGGAACGCTCGCCAGTTCTTTGCCTCAGGACGACTTTGTGGCAAGGCCGATTGCCTCAGCAGATTTTTGCAGCAAAGTCGGTTTGTCCGGGAATTTCCCCTCTAAAAGTCCCGCTCAGGATCACGAGCGGTTTCGTCAGGATCCAATGCATTCATTGGGTTGATGGGATTTTCGGGGCCGGTACCACCTGGCTCCAGGACCGGGAATTCCGAGGCGCTTGGTTCCTCCTGCGGCGATTACCTTCACAAAGCAGTACCCCTGGAGAATCTTAGCTGTCTGCTTTGCAAGAGGTTTAGCCTCGTTTTTAAAGGGGGTTCTGGCTTGGAAATTCCGAAAGCCTTTTCTATGACACTCTGTGTTTCACACTTTTAACACTTTGTCTTTCAGACCTTGTCTTAACACTTTGTCTTTGTCTGAATACTTTGTCTTTCACACCTGGTCTTTTTCCGTGATTAGACTGGTCCGGAAAGAAATGCCGGACGAGACAGGTGCCCGGGGGAGAGTAATAGCTCCTATCTTAGCCGAATACAGGCCACTCCATCGAAGGGCAAACTGGGGACAGTGCAGTCCCGGAATAGTGAATCTAAGAAAAATCACCGGCTAAGAAAAATCACCGGGTTTCCTTTGTTGATTCCCCTATCTTCCCTGTGCCTGCACGTTGTGTTTTGGACTAGTTGTTGTGACGTTCCAGGCGATTCTTCAGAGATTCCAGGGGTATACTCTCCTTGCCGGCCGGCAAAGGAGTAATTCCCCTCTCCGGAAACCCTACCGGAGGGCTTTTGAACCGAACAAGCGACCCGGTGCCTTGTTAGGGAGCACTTGTTACCGAACGCCGGTGGGGGCTCTCATTCTTCGGGAGGAAAACGGGGTTGGCACCGGCCGGCTACACAGGAGGAGCCCCACCCGCCGATGGACTCTCTTGGCCGGCGGTAGGATGCTTTGGAGGAGTTCCCTCGAACTCTGACCGGGCTGAGGTCTCGGCAACTCCCGGGGAAGCCTCCGGACCTCCACCCGTCGCCACTCCCCCGGTCTCTCCATCAGCAGGAGATCCGTGCTCCGAAGGAGTTTCCAAGGGAGTCGAAGTCCGGGGATGACCGGGGGGTTTACCGCGAGGCCCTTTCCGGAATTTCCGGGGCCCGGTGGAAATCAACGGTCCACCGGAACCCACGCCCCCTTTCAGTTCCCGTTCTCGCTCTCGCGGGGGGTATGCTGAGGCCGCCTCGGTCTCCGGAGACCATTCCAGCCGCTTTCGCGAAAGTCCAATCTTCCGCTCATGGGGGTCCACGCGGAGGACCTTTACTTCGATCTCCTCTCCGACCTTCAAAATACTATCCGGGCTCTCGATCTTATGGTCGGCCAGCTCCGAGATATGAAGCAGGCCTTCTAATCCTTCCTCCAGTTGCACGAAAGCACCAAAGTTCGTAATCTTAGTGACCACTCCCTTGACCACCATCCCCGGCTGGTACCGAGTGGGAATATCCCGCTCCCAAGGATCCTCCGTGCGTTGCTTAAGGCCCAAAGCAATTCGGCGTTTTACCGAGTCGATAGAGAGGACGCGGCAAACCACCTCCTGGCCCTTTTGGAGGACCTCGCCGGGGTGGGTAATTTTTCGAGTCCAAGAGATATCGGAAATGTGGAGGAGACCATCGACCCCTTCCTCCAACTCGATGAATGCCCCAAAATTCGTGATATTTCTCACAATTCCACGGACATCCGACCCTACCGGATACTTTTCTTCGATACGATCCCAGGGGTTTTCCTGGGTCTGTTTTAGTCCAAGAGAGATTTCCTGCTTTTCCTTGTTAATGGCGAGGACTACCACCTCGATTTCATCGCCTACCTGCACCACCTCACTGGGGTGATTGATCCGCTTGGTCCAAGACATTTCGCTCACATGGACCAAGCCCTCAACGCCCTCCTCCAGCCGGACGAATGCACCGAAGTTGGTGATGTTAACCACTGTTCCCCGGACCCGGCTACCAACGGGGTACCTTTCTTCGATATTCTCCCACGGACTCGGGGTCTTTTGCTTCAAACCGAGGGCGACCTTTTCCCTTTCGTGGTCCACATGGAGCACGACCACTTCGATTTCCTGATCCAGCGAGAGGATCTCGCTAGGGTGATTAATCCGGCCCCAGCTCATATCGGTGATGTGGAGGAGACCATCAATCCCTCCCAGATCGATAAAGGCACCGAAGTCCGCGATGTTCTTAACGATG
>Ga0308412_1001107_pt1 | contig 14525 bp, 11 predicted proteins | sample HotsprottomLayer_FD_202357 | JGI IMG/M metagenome (GOLD analysis project Ga0308412, IMG submission 202357) | Hot spring phototrophic mat microbial communities from Octopus Spring, Yellowstone National Park, Wyoming, United States -... | ecosystem: Environmental > Aquatic > Thermal springs > Hot...
ACCATGCGCAAAGTGAAAGCAAATTTGCCGAAAAGCGACGCACCGAAAATTTTGGACGTTGCCACAGGCACGGGCGACCTTGCCGTGATGCTCTCGCGCATTCCCAATTCAGAGGTGATTGGCATTGACCTTTCCGATGAAATGCTCAAACGCGCACGTCTCAAAAAGCCGAACATTCGCTTTGAACTTGGCGAAGCCGAATCGCTCACATTTCCAAACGAAACTTTTGATGCGGTTACAGCAGGCTTCGGCGCAAGAAACTTTGAGAACTTACAGCAAGGCTTGAACGAATTTTATCGCGTCTTGAAACCAAACGGTGTGGCGGCGATTTTAGAGCCGATGATTCCGCGTAAAAGCGTGATTAAAAATGTGTATCAATGGTATTTCAAAAACGCACTGCCGAAATTGGCTTCGCTCTTTACAAAGTCTGATTTTGCATATCACTACTTGCCGCGTTCAGTTGCGGCGTTCCCACAAGGCGAAGACTTCTTGACCTATCTCAAACGCGCGGGCTTTCGTGAGGCACGCTATTACACCATGACGTTTGAAACGGCGATTCTTTACATCGCAAAAAAATAACTTCAATCACCATGAAGCCATTTGCGATTACGAAAGCATTTTTGAAGAAAATTTTTGATGATGATGATTGTGTCGGATTGGCATCGGAAATGGCGTATTCCGTAACGCTCTCGCTGTTTCCTGCACTGATTCTCTTCGTGAGTTTTCTTTCGCTGATTCAATCGCCTGAAGCCATCTCGACACTTTCGGATTTAATCGGTCAGATTTTGCCGAAAGAAGTCTACAATCCGATTGATAAGACGCTTGAAAAAATCGTTGCCGAGCGGCAAGGTGGAATTTTTACGCTTAGCATTTTTATCACGATGTTTTCAGCCGCAGGCATTTTTACGACCATCATGAAAGCGATGGAGCGCATTTACGGCATCAAGACGGATTACAGTTTTTTGAAGCGGCAACAAATTGCGATTGAACTTGTCTTGCTTGTCAGTGTTGCGCTGACAGTGGTGTTTAGTTTGCTTCTCTTCGGCGTGGAACTTGAACAAGTGCTTTACTACAAATACAAAATGAAGTGGCTGAAAAATGTGGTGCAGTATGCGCGTTTTCCGATTGCGTTTGTGGTGATTGTGGTTGCAACGCTCATCGTCTATAAGTATTCCTTGCGGATACGGCACAAGTTGGAGCATCTCTTGCCCGGCGCAATGCTCATGGCGTTTCTTTGGATTTTGCTCACGATTTGGTTTGGCGACTTTGTCAAGAATGCACAGTTCTCGCGTGCCTACGACTTACTCGCCAAGTTAATTGCCATGCTCTTGTGGATGTGGACGAACTCGTTACTTTTCTTGTTGGGGGCAGAACTCAATTGGTTTCTCTACAAAGGGCGTTACACCTTAGCGCAAAAAGAATCACCTTCAAAAATCGCTTCAAAGAAATCTGAACCGTTGCCGAATGCGAAGTAATCTCACCGTTCTCTTTCTCCTTTTTGCTCAACTCCTTTTTGCTGAACCTTTATCGGCGCAATCGCGCGAAATCGAACTTTCGCTGAGCGGAAAGTGGAAATTGCTCACAGGCGAACAAGCCACATCACAAGAAATGCTCTTGCCTCGTTATGACGATTCTAATTGGCAAACCGTGAACGCGCCCGAAGCATGGGATAAACAAAAGGGCTTTGAAGGATTCACAGGCTTTGGCGTGTATCGCAAATCGATTGTGATTCCAACATCGGCGCAAGGAAAAACATTAACACTTGCACTCGGAAAAATTGCCTCTGTTGATGAGACTTATTTCAACGGCGTTTTAATTGGTCGCACAGGTGAAGTAACCGCAGGCAGAGACCTTGACAATCGGCTCTATGTGATTCCTGATTCGCTCATTCAATACGGCAAGAAAAACACGATTGCGGTGCGCGTCTTTTGCCGTGAATCTAACGGCGGCATCTATGAAGGATTGGGCAAAGGGAAAAACAAACTTGGGATTTATAGCAAAACTGCGTTAAAAAAGTTGTTGGAAAAACCTGCGAAGATTGCTTCAAAAGAAGTTGCCGAAGAATTGCAAAAGGTCGTGCGTGCCATGGATAAAGCCCTCTTTGAAGGCAAATTAGACCTCTACACGCTGTTTCTTTCCGAAGGCTATTTCAACAACGGCACAGCGTATCGAGAGCAACTGCTTTTTTTGCAAAGCATTTTGCCGAACGTGCAAGGCGCAAGTGCAGAGTATCGAGACTTCGTTGTCTATGAACACGCGCCGAATCGTTATGTCGCCGACTACGAAACGCATCTTTACAAAAACGGTCAACGCTTCGCCATCACTTACGACGAGCGATACTTCGCCAAAGTGAAAGGTGAGTGGAAAGAAATCGGCAATCAATCGCGCCTTTTTGAAATCGCAATTCGTTCTGCATTTATGCAAGGTGAAATGAAAGTGCTGGTGTATTTGCCACCGTCGTTTATGCGAAAAGCAGGGCGAAAGTATCCAAGTCTGTATGTGCTTTCACCGCACGGCGCAAGTGCAGAACTGTGGCGCGAAATCAAACTTCTCGAACAATTAGACTCACTAATGATTTCGGGCAAGATAGAAGAGATGATTGTCGTGATGCCCGAAGAGCATGGCTCGCACTATGTCAATTCCAAAGACGGCAAGCGGCGATATGAAGATTTTTTTCTCAAAGAGTTGATTGAATCGGTTGAAGAAGATTATCGTGCGATTGGCGAAGCGAAGTTTCGCGGAATTACAGGCGTGTCGACAGGCGGAAGCGCGGCGTTTTTTCTCGCCCTCAAATCTGAAGAAGGTCGCAAGCAGTTTTCTTCAATCAGCGCAACCATGCCAACCTTCAACCGCCGATACAACGAACCGCGACTTGATGGCGGCGACCTCACCTTTTGGAACGAGTATCACATTTCAACCATTATCGAGCGACTTTCAAAAGAAGCACTCGCGCCCTTCACCTTTCACCTCACGATTGGCAAAGACGACTACTTTCGCCCTGCAACCGAACAAGTTGTGCAATCGCTCAAAGCCAAAACCAATCGCTTCACAGTCGCCGAATATGAGGGCGGTAATACATTCGAGTTTTGGACAAAACATTTTACTGATGCGCTTCTTTTTCACAGCGAACAGTTCAAAGCCAATCGCACGCCGTAAATGTCTTGGCTCTTATAGGCGCGTTGCGTAACTTCAATCACAAAAAATTCCATTCACACTAAAACCAAATTTGCCTTGCGCACCACATCATTGGCTTTTCGTTCAATCGTTTTGAATCTGCTATTCATCTGCATTCTTGCCTCACCAACATCGCAAGCGGTTGCGGCGGTTGGCGGCGAAACCTTCCCTGCGGGACATTGGGCTTACGACATCATTGAGCAACTCGTTGTGCGTGGCTACCTGCCAAAACTTTACGACGTAGCAAAACCCTACGAGCGCATGGACGTTGCCCGTGCAATTTTAGAAACCGATAAAACCTTGATTGAAGACCGCGTAACGCTCTGGCTCTTCAACAAACTCGAACAAGAACTCACTGATGAACTCGATTGGCTTCGTGATGAAGCCTTTCCAAGCGGCGCATTGAGAGTAGGCTTGCGCCCTGAACTTATCGGCGATAAGCGTGAGGGCAATTTCCCGCAATTCCAATTCCCCGAAGAACGAGGCAACACCTTCGGACCGCGCTTGCGAAATCGATTCCGATTCACGCTTCACTTCGGCGAAAATATCACTGTCTATAATAACTCTATTTTGCAATCTGAACGTGTCTTTGCGCTTGTGCCATCACGGCGATTTGCAGGCGCAACTGGCTTCACGGAACAAGCCTTCATTGCGTATCACAGTAAAAATGTTCGCGCAAAATTTGGGCGCGATTACGTGCAATGGGGCTACGCACGAAACAGTTTGATTACAAACTTCACCGCAGGACCTATTGACCACGTCGGCTTTCAGTTTGTTTCTTCAACCTTACGCTTCACATACTTTTTGGCGCAGTTGGATAAATACGATACGCTCACGCGCTCTTTCCGTGCAGATGGCAACACCGAGCGTTACTTTGCCGCCACGCGCGTCGATTTGAATCTCTTTGCAAGCAAAGTGCGACTTGGCATCTATCAAGCCACACTTCAAGCCGGCGTGAAACGACCGCCTGATTTGAGACATCTCAATCCCTTTGCTTTTTCTTACGCCGACCAGCTCGATGAAGTCAATCCCATCATTGGTGCAGATTTCAGCATCTTCGCGTTTGATATGAATTTCTATGGAAGCCTAACGATTGATGATTGGCAAGCCGAAAAGAAAGCACAAGAAGACCTCGAGCCGAATTTATGGGCAGGCACACTTGGCATTCGCGCCGCCAACATCTTCAAAGTTTGGAAAATCTACGGCACTGATGCTTTCATCGAATTTACGCGCGTGCGCAATCGAACATTTCACAATCGCTTTATTGACCAACGCATGACGGTGAATAATTCAGGGCGAGGCATGGTGCGTGCTAATCCGATTGCACACCCACTTGGCACGGACTTTCTTTCAATGGAGTTTGGCATTTCGCATTGGTTCAAAAAGTTTTTCCGTCTCTCAACAAGCCTACTTGCAGTCTCAAAAGGCGAAGGTAACCTATACGGACCTTTCACGACACCTTGGCTCGATAGAGATGCAAATGGGAATTTCATTTACAACGTCCGTGATGGCTACAACGAGCCGATTCCATATGTAACTGGCGACCGCAAAGTCGAGAACCGCTACGCTTGGACAGTTGGATTTTTCTATCAGCCCAACAACTCATTCAACACGGAACTGAACTTTACGCAAGTGTGGCGACAGAACGCCAACAACATCGCAGGTCGGAACACATCTGACTTACAAATTTTCTTCCGTATGCTGTTTGAAATTCAGCCCGTCTTCAATTTCCTTTGATTCAAGCAATGAAATGGCTAATCGTCTGCGCTGTGATTGCGCCGATGTCGTGGGTGCTTGTGGGACAAGCGATGTGGGCGCAACCCAAACCGACGATTGAGCATTATGCCGACTGCCTTTCAGAGTGCATCGAGAAGGAATTGACCGATACACAGTCGCCGATTATTTTCGCCCCTGAAAAACTTATCGGATTCAAGCGCGAATTGGATTTGCGCCTGCAATCGTTCTTGCTTGCAAAAGGCATCGCGTTGCGTGAATCATCATCGGAAACGGCACGGGAACTGCGTTATGAAATTCAATCTGCACGTCTCGGTGTTGAAGAGGCAAGCGGAAAAATTCGGCGCACCGTGTCACTATCCGTGTTTGTGAAGCAATTTCTGAACGGCGACCTTCAACGCGCAAACCTCGTCAGTGCGCAACGAGTAGATACGCTCTCGCACATCGAGATGGAACGGCTGAACGATACGCGCTATCCTGAAACAACTGTTGAAGAGCGTCGCACATGGTTGGAAAAAGCGATAGTGCCGACCTTGACCACGCTCTCGCTTGGAATTATCGTCTATCTTTTTTTTAGTGTGAGAAGCAATTAAAAATTTTATTCAAATGTCTCGGTTTCTTTTTGGCTTATTACTTGTGGTGCTTCTTGGCGCGTGCGCGTCATCAAAAACTGATGAAACAGCATCGCTTCCTGTCATTTTTCGTGAAGCGCAAAAAATGTATGATGAAGGCGATTACTACGGCGCGCAGTTGGAACTTTCAAAACTCACCTACACCAGTCGCGCCACTGAATATGAAGATGATGTGCAGTTTCTGTTGGGAATGTCTTACTTCAAAAGCGAGCAGTTTCTGTTAGCGATTGATGCGTTTCAAACGTTGATGCGCAATGTGCCAAATTCGCCTTACGCGCAAGAGGCTTATTTTATGATTGCCGAGTGCTACTACAAGATGTCGCCTGTGCCGCAATTAGACCAAGACTACACACGCCGCGCTATCATTCAGTATCAAGGCTACATCGACACCTACCCGATTCCCGATTCGACAGGCGTTGCCGAAGAAATCGCCGAAGCAAAAGAACTTCTGAAAACCGTTCAAGAAACCGACAAGAAAGCACAAGTCGAAGACGTGATTCGCCGACTTCAAAACAAACTCAAACACCTTGAACGAGTGAAGATTGCCGAAGAGCGCATTAAAATTTGTCGAGAAAAATTAGCGAAGAAAATTTTTGATGCGGCAGAGCAATACATTCAACTGCAAGCCTATCGCGCCGCAACCATGTATTACGAAGAAGTGCTATCTAAATTCGGCGACACGAAATATGCCGAGCCTGCCTTGCGCGGTAAAATTGACGCGCTCATCATTCGCGAAAAGTGGGAAGACGCTGAATACGACATCAACCGCTACGCCGACGCTTTCCCTGAACGCCGCACTGTGATTGAAGCCATGAGAAAAAAAATGAACGACGCCATCACCGCTTCCAAGCAAGCACAAATTGCCGAAGATTAAGACGGAGCAAAGCCCAATGACGCTTGCATTTTTCGGCGGCTCGTTTAATCCGCCGCACAACGGACATCTCGCCATCGCCCTGCTTCTGCGTGAACGGTTTCAGCCCGATAAATTGATGTTCAGTGTCTCAAAAAATCCTTTCAAATCCGTTGTTGATGTTTCTGACGAAGACCGCCTTGCCATGACGCGCCTACTCGCCGATGAACTCAACGCCACAGGCAACATCGCCGAAGTCAGCGATTGGGAACTCAAACAAGACAAACCTTCTTACACGATTGAAACGATCGAGCATCTTTCGCAACAGTATCCAAAGGCAAAAGTGTTATTAGCGATTGGCGAAGATAATTTTCGCACCTTTTCAAAGTGGAAACGCTACGAGGAAATTTTAGAACGCGCAACGCTGATTGTCTTTGAGCGACCAAATGCGACAACGCCGATGGACTTCACGCCGCCCGAAACCGCTTGTATTTATCGTGTTCCGCTGTGGATTGATGAAAACTCGACCGAACTGCGTGCGCAACTTTCAAAGGGAATTTATCCGAAAGGCGAAATGCCACAATCGATTTTAACTTACATTCAAAACCGAAGATTGTATCAACGCCATGCTTGACCTTGTTCATCGACCGCGCCGACTTCGCGCCACACAAGCCATTCGCGACCTCACCCAAGAAACCGTTCTGCATACCAACGACCTTGTCTTTCCGCTCTTTCTCTTGGAAGGCAAAAACAAACGAGAAGAAGTCGCTTCAATGCCGAACATCTTTCGCTACTCGATCGACAACGCGCTCAAAGTGTGTGAAGAACTGCAAACACTCGGCATTAAAGCGATTGACTTATTCGGCATTCCCACAAAGAAAGACGAGAAAGGCTCCGAAGCCCTTAACCCAAACGGCGTGATTCAGCAAGGTATTCGCGCCATTAAAAAAGAATTTCCTGACCTGTGCGTGATGACCGATATTGCCTTAGACCCGTTCACCTCGCACGGACATGATGGATTGGTGAAAGATGGAAAAATTTTGAACGATGAGACCGTTGAAGTGCTTTGCAAGATGGCGTGCGCTCATGCGGAATGTGGTGCCGATGTGGTTGCGCCAAGCGATATGATGGACGGCAGAGTCGGCGCAATTCGTGAAGCGTTGGACGATGCAGGCTTTATTGATGTGGCGATTATGGCGTATTCCGCAAAATATGCGTCGAGTTTTTACGCGCCGTTTCGTGATGCACTCCACTCTGCGCCAAAGTTCGGCGATAAGAAAACCTATCAAATGAATCCCGCCAATACTGACGAAGCCATGCGCGAAATTGAACTTGATATTTCCGAAGGCGCAGATATTGTAATGGTCAAACCCGCAATGGTTTATCTTGATATTGTGCGCCGCGCTCGAGAGCGAATTGAAACGCCAATCGCTGTCTACAATGTGTCAGGCGAATACTCGATGATAAAAGCCGCCGCCCAAAACGGTTGGATTGACGGCGAGCGCGTGATGATGGAAACGCTCCTTTCTATGAAACGTGCAGGCGCAAAACTCATCTTTACTTACTTTGCGTTAGAAGTCGCCAAACGGCTCCGTCAATTTTAACCGCGTTCACTTATGCATATTCAACTCACTTGTTTGTGTCTCTTGATTCTCACAACCTTTAACTGCGCATCTCAAAAATTGAAATATCCAAAAACGCCAAAAGTCAATCAGGTCGACACCTACTTCGGCACAGAAGTGCGCGATGAATACCGTTGGCTCGAAGATGATACGTCCGCCGCAACGGCAAAGTGGGTGGAAGAACAAAACAAAGTAACTTTTGCTTATTTAGAGCAAATTCCGTTTCGCAAGTCGCTCAAAGCCCGCCTGACCGAGATTTACAACTACCCCAAATTTTCCGCGCCGTTCCGAAAAGGCGATTACTTCTTCTTCTACAAAAACGATGGCTTGCAAAATCAAAGCGTGCTATATGTGCAAAAGGGACTTGACGGCACGCCCGAAGTGCTTTTGGACCCGAACACCTTTTCGCAAGATGGCACATCGCGATTGGGTTCATTTGCCGTTTCCAAAGATGCGAAATACGCCGCCTACGGTATCTCCAAAGGCGGTTCCGATTGGCAAACATATTTCGTGATGGAACTCGCCACCAAAAAGAATCTTCCCGATACGCTTCGCTGGGTGAAGGTTTCTGGAATTGCTTGGGAAGGCGACGGCTTTTATTACAGCCGCTATCCTGAACCCTCCGATAAAAAAGAACTCTCGGCAAAAAACGAGTTTCATCAAGTCTATTATCACAAAGTCGGAACGCCGCAATCGCAAGATGAATTGGTTTATGAAGACAAAGCGCACCCGCAACGCTTTCACTTTGCTTTCACAAGCGAGGACGAGCAGTTTACTTTTTTAAGCATTTCCGACAGAGGGTCAGGCAAGGAAGGCAACGCACTCTTTTTCAAACGACGTGGCGAAAAATCCTTTAAGCCGATTGTCAGCGAGATTACGAACTTTTCTTACAACGTGATTGATAACATCGGCGACGAGTTTCTCATCAGCACCAATCACGATGCGCCGAATGAAAAAATTGTTCGATGTTCGGCAAAGAATCCCGACATCAAGAATTGGAAAACGATTGTGCCTGAAAAACCCGAAGCCTTGCAATATGCGACCACAGGCGGCGGAAAACTTTTTGCGCTGTATATGAAAGATGTCGCAACGCGCGTTCATGTTTATTCGCTCAATGGCACATTTGAGCATGAAGTCGACCTGCCTGCGCTCGGCACTGCAAGCGGATTCGGCGGCGAACCTGACGATAAGTTCGTGTTCTACACATTCACCTCATTTACCTTTCCGCCAACGATTTATCGCTACGACATAGCCACAAAGCAATCGACCGTTTTCCGCAAGCCTGAATTGAAGTTCAATCCCGAAGACTACGAAACAAAGCAAGTGTTTTTTGAAAGCAAAGACGGCACAAAAGTTCCGATGTTTCTTGTGCATAAAAAAGGCATCGTGAAGAATGGCAAAAATCCAACGCTGATGTATGGCTATGGCGGATTCAATGTAAGTTTATTGCCTTCGTTCAATCCGCTCAACATTGCGCTGTTGGAGCAAGGGGTGATTTATGCGCAAGTCAATTTGCGCGGCGGCAACGAATACGGCGAAGCGTGGCACAAGGCAGGTATGAAGTTTAATAAGCAAACTGTGTTTGATGATTTTATTGCGGCGGCAGAGTATCTCATCAAAGAGAATTACACGTGTTCAGAAAAATTGGCAATGCGTGGCGGCTCAAACGGCGGCTTGCTTGTGGGTGCAGTGATGTGTCAGCGACCTGAACTCTTCAAAGTGGCTTTGCCTGCCGTTGGCGTGATGGATATGCTTCGCTTTCAAAAATTTACGATAGGCTGGAACTGGATTGCAGAATATGGTTCAAGCGAAGCAAGCAAAGAAGAGTTCGAGAATCTCTATCGCTATTCGCCACTTCACAATTTGAAAGAAGGTGTTTCGTATCCTGCAACCTTAATTACGACTGCCGACCACGATGACCGCGTCGTGCCTGCCCATTCGTTCAAGTTTGCGGCGGCTCTTCAAGAAAAGCATAGAGGCGAAAATCCTGTGTTGATTCGCATTGCCGTGAAATCAGGACATGGCGCAAGTTCAACTGAAAAAGCGATTGAAGAAACAACCGATGTCTTTGCCTTCCTGCTTTACAATCTTGGCGTAACACCACAATTCAATCACAAACCGACTGCATTTGCGCCAGTTCAAAAATAGGTCATTCAAGGCAAGTCAAAGCCAGTGAAGCGGATTTCAAAGAAAGGGATTTACTTATTAAAAAGTATAGAAGGTAAGAAATGCTGACAAAGGAACTCATAACAGAACTCAAGAATAAAGGAAATGGACAGTTAGGCAATTTAATCGATAAGTATAAAGATAGCGGAAGCATTGTATTTATTTTGGAGAACTTAGGCTATTTACCGAGAGAGTTTAACGGCGACTTTTTAATTCCCTTACTTCATCACGAACATCATCAGGTCAGGCTATTGGCAGTTAAAAACATTGGTAAATTAGGCAACGAGAAATTTTTGCATAGACTTTCTAAAATGCTTGATAGCGAAACAAATACAAGTGTAAAGCGGGAAATCGTTTCAGCCATTGGCAGAATGAGAAATCCTAAAAACAAAGAAATTTTATACAAAATCCTGCAAGATGAAGACCCAAAAGTTGTATGTCAAGCGATTCGTGCCTTGTTCGTTTTTGACGGAGATAAAGAAGTGCAAGAAAAACTAAAAGCACTTGTAAATCACCCTAACGAAATGGTGCGAACAGTGATTTACAAAAAGTTTTTTTCAGAAAAAGAAACAACAGCGCAATCTGCTTTACCGCATACTCAAACACATCATTTTCTAAAAAATGTCGTTGTAAATGGTGATGTGTTAGAGGTTTTGAAATATGTGCCTGACGAAAGTGTGCATTTAACATTACATCTCCGCCCTACTATAATGCACGCGATTACTCAATCTATCAAAGTTATCAAGCTTATTTAGAGTTTTTAGAAAAAGTTTTCAAGGAAACACACCGTATTACAAAAGAAGGTAGATTTTTGATTGTCAATACTTCGCCGATTATTATTCCTCGTGTAAGTCGCGCACATTCAAGCAAAAGGTACCCAATTCCTTTCGATTTGCACCCCTATTTAGTCAAAAACGGTTGGGAGTTTATAGATGATATTATTTGGCAAAAGCCTGATTATTCAGTTAAAAATCGGATAGGCGGCTTTATGCAGCACCGCAAACCTTTAACATATAAACCTAATTCTGTAACCGAGTATTTAATGGTCTATCGTAAAGAAACGACTAGGTTGATTGATTGGAATATAAAAAACTACGATAAAGAAACTATCGAAGAAAGTCTTGTTCCCGAAGGCTACGAAACGACTAATGTTTGGAAAATAGACCCTTGTTTTGACAAAGTTCATTCCGCAGTGTTTCCCGTAGAACTGTGCAAACGGGTTATTCAGTATTATTCTTTCAAAGGAGATTTGATTTTTGACCCTTTTGCAGGAAGTGGGACTGTGGGAAAAGTAGCCAAAGCATTAGGTAGAAAGTTCTTCTTGACTGAGAAAGAGCCAACCTATTTTGAGTATATGAAAAGTAAAGAAAAACCGAGTTTATTAGATGAAGACCGTAGTTTATTTTTGACTTTTCAGGAGTTTGTGAATCACGTTTCAAAAAAGCCTGATGACTTTAACTATTTTGTATAACTCTATTTCGGAACTCATTGAAACCCAAAGTGAGATAGATTTAACTTTGACAATTAAATTTCGTGGCGTAAGCGTTGAACTGAACATAAACGAAAGTCTGATTGTCATCAATACATTAGCCGTAAAGCGTGCCGCTCTGCGAGGTGGATTATGGAGCACAGCAGGCAAAAAAGTTGAAAAACCATTGATGCAAACACTTTGTATGCTTTTTGATGTGCCGAAAGAAAATTATGCTGTCCGCTTAAAAGGGAGAAAAGCAAAACATGAAGATAAAGTGGATTTTGAACGCGAAATTGACTTCTATCTCATTAGTAACGGAAAAAATTACAAGTGCGAAGTAAAACTTATGGGCAAGGGCAATCCCGAAAGTGCAGATGCAGTAATCGCAAGGGAGAGCAAGGTGTTTATAGCCGATAAGCTTTCAGACTTGAACAAAGCACAATTAGATAGTTTGAAAATAAACTGGGTAGAGTTGCGAGGAGAAAAGGGATACAAACGATTTGAGAAAGTTCTGCGAAACTTAAATATCCCGCATAAAGCAGTTTCAGGCGATATTGAAACGAAATTGACCAACATCTTCGAGGAGATATTCAAAGGAGATGTGTCGTAGTAGCAATTTCTACTAGACTTACTACATTAGAAAATACTTAACTTAGGCGACATTGACAAAGCCCTCGTGTCAAGTTCCACAGCCCCGCACACAAATGAAGCGCATCATCTAACTTCTCCATCACCTTGAATCAACTTCTCTGTTGCAAAATAAAATACCGTTTTATCCCCCCAATCACATGCTCTACTTTCACTCGGATTCTTGCGATTGCAGTGTTTTCTTTTCTCTGCTCATCGCTTAATGCTTTCCCTTTGGGCTTCTTGTGCGGGATAAATATCTTCGCATCTGAAATGTGATGCCGTATCTCTAAAAACCCTAAATCCACCCACACCGCCACAAGCCTGATACTTGAACCGACTGAACTCCTCTTTGAATCACTTAAAATCAACTTCGTGTCCTGCTTTCAACTTTCCTACATAAATTGCTTGTCCCGCTCTATCCGATGCACACAACACTATCTTGGTGTGACATTTTTGAACCTTTTGCAAGGTAGCGAGTCTATTCAACATTCAACAAAACGGCACACGGAGAACACGGATTGAACGGATTTGGCACAGATTCCCTTTGCGAACTTCGTGCCTGCCTTTGTGTTCTTCGTGGGTTTCTTTCTCGTTTAACCACAAAGGGCACAAAGTTTTTTCACAAAGCGCACGATGAAGATACTCACCCTGTTTTGGCGTTGCCAAAACGTCCCTTCTCCTTGCGAAAGGAGAGGGAAGTCGCACAGCGACAGGGTGAGGTCAACCTTCACCGTGTTTTGGTGTTGGGTTACGGGCGATTAGTTTCTGCGTAGTTCTCTACGCTGTTCGCGTGATGGCGGTCCGCCAAAGCCAGTGCTGGAACGCATACGGTCTTGGAACTGCTGTCCTTCGACCAATGCACGTGAGAAGAAAGTAATTTCTACCTCATCGCCTTCGTTTAAGCCGCGCAAGACTTCGGCGTATTCGGCAGTTTGTTCGCCAATCACGATAGGTTTCGGGACGGCTTCGCCGGTGGAATCTTTCACCATCACCAAGCGACGTTTGCCTTTTGCACGCTCTTCTGACCAACGCATCGCCGAAGAATCGCCTGACGCAAATCGCTCTTCAAATCGCTTGCGGCGCATCTCGCGTATGGAATCAGGCATCTCGCCACGTCGAGCGTTTCCTTCACCACGCAGGCTGAATCTTCTTGCGCTTTGTTCGGGTGCAGTTCCGCCATCGGCTTTGAGCTCTTTCAACGCCTCAACAGGCACCACGAGCGCGTTGGGATTGTCATAGACCGTAATCGTTACGGTGGCGTTCATGCCTGCAAGCAAGCGATACTTCGGATTCGGAACTTCAATCACAACGGGAAAGCGCGTCACATTCTGTTCCACTTTGGCGAGCGGGTCAATGCGCAAGACCTTGCCGATAAATTTTTCGTCAGGATAGGCATCGGCGACAATTTCCGCTTCCTGTCCAAGTTTAATTTTTCCAATATCAACTTCATCAATGTTGGCATAGACATAGACGCGGCTCATATCGGCAATCGTTACAATCGTTGTGCCGCCTGAAACGGTGTTCAAGCCGCCCATAATCACTTGTCCTTCATCAACGGGTTTATCCAGCACAATTCCATCGATAGGGCTACGCACGACACAATCGTTCAATCGAATTTTTGCTTGGTCGAAGGTGGCTTGCGCTCTGATGAGTTGGGCTTTGCGTTGCTCCAATTCCAACTGTGCGGCGTCCATTTCAAGTTCGCTGATGAGTTTTTGCTCATAGAGTTTTCGGCTTCGCTCGGTGTTGGTCTCCACTTGTTTCAAGGTGGCTTTTGCGACGCTTAAATCGGCTTCGGCTTGATTGAAGGCGGCAAGTGCATCGGTCTTTTCAATTAAGGCAATCACCGTTCCCTTTTTGACAAAATCGCCCTCGTTGAGCTTGAGCGAAAGCACTTCGCCGCTGGCTTTGGATTTGATATCGACTTTGTAGACAGGCTGAATTTGTCCTGTGGCAACCACTTGCACTTTAATCGGCTGACGCTCCACTTTGGCAGCGCGCCTGACCAAGCCAACCGGCGTGGCTTTTGAGTCGCTTTCAGAGTTTCGGAAGAAAAAAAACCAGCCCCCAACTACCATCATTAGTGAGATGCCTGAAATGATAAGCACTTTCTTTTTCATTCGCAGTTACAGTTAAACATTGATGGGCAATTTACTCTCAAAACTGTAAAGAAATGTGAACCTCATTGGCAGGATTGCAGTCAGAGAAAGTGCTGAAATTTTGCTATACTTCTTTCGTCTCAAACA
>Ga0308412_1001108_pt1 | contig 14524 bp, 11 predicted proteins | sample HotsprottomLayer_FD_202357 | JGI IMG/M metagenome (GOLD analysis project Ga0308412, IMG submission 202357) | Hot spring phototrophic mat microbial communities from Octopus Spring, Yellowstone National Park, Wyoming, United States -... | ecosystem: Environmental > Aquatic > Thermal springs > Hot...
GAAGTGGATGCAGTCCAGGTGGTTGCACTTCGGTGGGTTCATAAGGAGTCCATCTCCTTTAGCCTATATGTTTTGCAGAAAAGGGTAGCCCAGCAGGGAGGAGGAAGGCAACTGCGTAAGTCCTATAGGTTGCTTGAAACTTTCCCCACCACCCTTTCGGGGGTATGAGCTGAAGAGTTTGTCCTAGCAACATTGCTAACAACAGGAGATATCCTCCAAAAGAGCAGCGATGTGTTCTCCGGCTATCATCAAGAATAAAAAGCAGACTCTAGCAGCCCTCGGTTACATCGCAGACGACCTCGGCGATCAGGCGAATAATGCGCTCATAGTAGCCCCTCCCTAAACAGGTAACCAAATTCCACTTAGAGGTCCTTCAGAAGCTATACTACTTGCAGTGTAGAAATATTTTCACCTCCTTTTGAGCGCTCAATAATTTTTTTGGCAATCCCCAACTGCATTAATTTACCAGGTTCAATTTTTTCAGCCATTGTTATGCTTATGAAACCTTGGGTATGCCAGCCAGAACCTTACTCTTGCTCTCCCCCACGCGCCTCGAGGCCCCCTTCCTAAAGGGCCGGGCTTTTAGCTTTCACGGACGGGCGGGCCTGCGCGGGGAGGGCTGGGTCTGGCTCGAGTGCGGCATCGGCAAGGCCAACACCGCCGCGACCCTGGCCGCCTTCACCCAGCGGCGCAGGTTCAAGCGGGCGCTGCTGTTTGGCATCGCCGGGGCCTACCCCGAGGCAGGGCTGGCGCTGGGCGATTGTGCGCTGGCGGAGCGGGAAATCCAGGCCGACCTGGGTATCAAGGAGGGCGGCATGAAGGGGATGGGGTTTCCTACCCTGGTGGTGGGGGGCCAGCCCTACCACAACCGTTTTCCCCTGGACAAAGCCTTCACCACCGAGCTACAACAGCGGCTGGGGCTGCCCGCCAAGCAGTTCCTCACCCGCGACCTGGTCTCGGAAAACCCCACCGAGGCCCGGCAGCTCGCACGCAAATGGGAGGCCGAGCTCGAGAACATGGAGGGCGCGGCCTTCGCCCAGACCTGCTTGTGGCTGGGGCTGGCCGGGGCCGAGCTGCGGGCGGTCTCGAACCTAGCCGGGGTGCGCGACAGGTCGCAGTGGCGCGTCAAACAGGCGTTGGAGGCCCTCGAGCACCAGGTGTTGCGTATCATCGGGCCATGATCGACATCACCCGCCCCATCTACCCCGGCGTTCCGGTCTGGCCGGGCGATACCCCGTATTGCTACGAGCTGGTTTCTCGAATCGCTGACGGCAGCAGTGTAAACGTGGGGAAGCTAACCACCACTACGCACCTGGGCACCCACCTGGATGCCCCCTGGCACTACCTGGACGACGGCGGCAAACTGGAAACGGTCCCGCTCGAGGTGCTCATCGGTCCCTGCCGGGTGGTAGATGCACGTGGAGAAGCGGCGCTCACGGTAGATTTTCTCAAAACCGTCCGACTCGCCGAGCGCACCCTGTTCTACACCGGGCAGCCCAACCGCTGGGAGGCTTTTCCGCTGGAATACACGCACGTCTTGCCAGAAGCTGCTTTGTATATGGCCAGCCGGGGCGTTCGGCTCTACGGCACCGACGCTCCCAGCGTAGACCCCCTCACCTCCAAAGACCTGCCCGCCCATAAGGCCTTTGCCCAGGCCGGGGTTCATATCGTGGAAGGGCTGGCCCTGGAGGGGGTGGCTGCAGGCGAGTACGAGCTCATCTGTCTGCCGCTAAAGCTCGAGGGAACCGACGCCGCACCGGTGCGGGCTATTTTGCGGTAAGCTTCTCATGCTGCCCGGGTGCGCTAATATGGTCAGAAATGAAGATAGCATTGCCAAGCATGGGACTTTTTCGCAAACTGGGGCTTTTTTTAAGTCAGGCCGCCCTGGGGGGCAGCGCCGCCCTCGAGGGGGTCATGATGAAAGCCGCCGACGCCTGGGCGCTGGCGGTACGGCTGCCCAACGGGCAGATTCACGTAGAGCGGCACGAGGAAGAGGCCCTGAGCAAAAAATACCCCTGGGCCCGACTGCCCCTCCTCCGAGGCGTGGTGGCCCTGTGGGACGCCCTGGGTATCTCTTACAAAGCGCTCACGCGCAGCGCGGAGCTGGCCGGTGAAGAAGACCAAAAAGTCTCCGGGGCGGCCATGTATGGCACCCTGGCGGTTTCGCTGCTGATCGGTCTGGCCTTGTTTGTCTGGCTGCCCGCCCGGTTGGCGGGCTTGCTGGTGGACGAGGAGCGCTTTCGCTTTCTGTTCTACGTGGTGGCCGGGCTGTTCGAGACCGCCATCCTGATTGGGTACCTGGTGTTTATTGGCCGCATGAAGGATATGCGGCGCTTCTTCATGTACCACGGGGCCGAGCACAAGGCCATCGCGGCGCACGAGAAAGGCCTCGAGCTCACCATCGAAAACGTGCGGGCCCAGCCCGCCTACCACCCCCGCTGCGGCACCAGCTTTATCGCCTTTACCGCGGTGGTGGGGGTGTTTGTCTACAGCTTCTTCCCCCCTCTCACAATAGCCTGGTACTGGATTTTCCCGCGCCTCTTGCTGATCCCGGTGGTGGCAGCGGTCTCGTATGAGGTGTTGCGCTACTCCGCCGCCCACCACGACCCCCTCTCGAGGTTCTTCCGCTGGCTCGGCTTCAAGTTCCAGATGCTCACCGTGCAGGAGCCTACCGACGACATGATCGAAGTCGCTATTGAGAGCACCAAAGCCGCCCTGGCCCAAAGGCCAAGCGAAAAGCCTCTGGTGGCGTAGCAGGGGATTATGTTTTTGAATCCCAAGAACACCCTTCGCTGCGCTTGGCGAAAAGCGCATCCCTTTCAAGGGGCGGTACCGCCCTCCGCTAGGCGCATAACTTCGGTCGGGTTGGCTCGCCAGCATTCGCCGACGAACTGGCCGAATCTGGTATCGGAAGGCAACCCGTTGTTCTAGCGCCCTCACCTGAAGCACTGGGCTGCGCGTAACGCCACCACCGCAGGCCAGTAAAGTACAATCAGCCCATGCGCATTCTGCACACAGCAGACTGGCACCTGGGGAAGGTGCTCAAAGGGCGGGAGCGAACGCCGGAAATCCAGCAGGCCTTGCAGGAGCTTTTGCGGCTGGTGCGCAGCGAGCGCATCGAGCTGGTGCTGGTCGCGGGCGATCTCTTCGATCGCAGCGTGGTGTCCAGCGAGGCCGAAGCCGCCGCCTTTGAGTTTTTTATGGGCTTGCGCGAGCTAGGGGTTCCGGCGCTGGTGATTGCGGGCAACCACGACAGCCGCGAGCGCCTCGAGGCCCTCGCACCCCTGCTCTCCCTCACCGGAACCACCGTGTTCGGCCACCTGCGCTTTGCCGAGCAGGGGGGGGTGGTGGAGGCCCGGGGGGCCCGGGTGGCGCTGCTGCCTTTTTTGTCGGAGCGGCGGCTGGTCAAAGCAGGCGACCTGCTGCAAGGCGACAGCGCCGAGTGGAAGAAAACCTACGGCCTGGGCATGAGCCTGATCCTGAAAAACTTGGCCCAGGGCTTCGAGGGCGACCTGAACCTCCTGATGGCCCACCTGACCGTTGAGGGGGGCCGGCTCGGGGGCGGCGAGTTTACCTTCCACACCACCAACAGCTACACCATCCCTAAAAGCGCCTTTCCCCTCAGCCTAAGCTACGTGGCCCTGGGCCACCTGCACCGCCAGCAGCAGGTCTCCGACAACCCTGTGGCCTGGTATGCCGGGTCCCTCATCCAGCTCGACTTCAGTGAGAGCGAGGACGCCGACCGGGGGGTCCTGATTGTGGAGCTAAAGCCCGGCGTACCGCCCGAGATCCATCCCGTAAAGGGGCGCTGGGGCAAGCCGCTCAAGACCTTCCGCTTGAGCCGGGAGTCGCTGGATCGGCGCTGGAACGAAATTCGGGCTTTCCCCGGCTACAGCAAGCTGGCCATCGAAGGCCCGGGTAACCCTGCCTTGCGCGAGCGGCTCTACAAGGAGCTGCCGGACTTGCTCGAGGTCGAGTTCCACATCCCGGAAGAGAAAAGCAAGCCGGGGGCAGTCACGGTGGAAAACCTCGACTGGGTTGAAGCCTACGCGCAATACCGCTTAGAATCCACTGCCCGTGAGGCCAGCCCTGAGCTGCTGGCCGCTTTCAGGCAAGTCTACCAAGAGGTTAGAACCGCCAGCAAAGAGCCATGAGACCCCTCCAACTGCGCATCCAGGGCTTTGGCGCCTATGCCGAAGCGCAAGAGATTCACTTCGACGACGCGGAGCTGTTTGCCATCACCGGCCCCACCGGCTCGGGCAAGAGCACCCTGCTGGACGCCATCACCTATGCCCTCTACAAGGCCACCCCGCGCATGGGCGTAAGCGGTCTGAAAGACCTCAAGCATCCCCAGGCCGACTCGGCCAAGGTGGAGCTTACCTTTGCCGTAGGCGAGCAGGTCTGGCGGGTGGTGCGGGTGGTAGGCAAGGAGAACCAGAACCGCCTGGAGTTCCTGCAGGGAAACCAGTGGCGCACCCACCCAGCCTCGGAGAAGGTACGGGAGCTCGACGCCAAGCTGGCCGAGATTCTGGGCATGGACTACGAGACCTTTACCCGGGCCATCTTGCTGCCGCAGGGCCAGTTCGACCTGTTCTTACGGGGCTCACCCAAGGAGCGGCGCGAGACCCTGATCAAGCTCTATGGCCTGGAAACCCTCAAAGCCATGCGGGAGCACGTAGCCAGCCAGCTCAAAACTCTGCACGAGCAAAAAGCCCACCTGGAAGGGGAGCTGGCCGGACTGGCCGAGGCCGAGGAAGCGCGAATTGCGGCCTTGCAGGACGAAATTGCAACCCTGGAGAAAAGCGAGCGTGAGCTGGGCCAGAAGCAGGAAGAAGCGGAGCGCACCTTGAAAAAACTCGAGGAACTGAGCCAGCTTTTCGCCGAACTCGAGGCCCTACGCCGCCGCCAGCAAACCTGGGAAAACGAGCGGCCCCACATGGCCGAAATCAGCGCCAAACTGGCCCGTGCCGAGCAGGCCGAGCGAATCTGGCCCCAGGTCGAAGCCCTCCAGGCCAGCCAGAGCGAGCTCGAACAGGCTCAAAAGGCTCTGGAGGCCTACCGGTCGGACTTGGCGAAGCTCGAGGCCCGGCTCGAGCGCCTGCGCCAGGGTTTCGAACCCGAGCGTCTGGAGGTGCTCAAGGGCCGCCTGGCCCAAGTACCCCTGCTGAAAGACCAGGAGGCCCGCCTTAAGCGCTACGGCGGCCACCCCGAGCTGCACCACCCCCACCCGCTGCCCTTCGACGAGGACCGCCTCGAGCAGCTGCGTGAGGCTGAGCGGGTATTTGCCGAGCGCGACAAAGCCCGCACCCAGGCCGAGCGCGCCCTGGACCGACTACAAGCCGCTGTGAAAGAAGCGCAGGCGACCCAGGCCGCCATCGAGGAGTCTGGGCAGAAGCTCGAGGCCCTCAAACTGACCGGTCAGAAAAATAAAGTCTTGCTGGAGGAGGCCAGGCAGGCTTTGGAACGTGAAAAGCTACAACAGGGCATCGAGCCGTACCGCGCACAGCTCAAGGTGGGTGAGCCCTGCCCGCTGTGCGGTCATCCCATCACGGCCCTGCCCCCGGCCAGGCCCCAGACCGACCTGCGGGGCTTGCAGGCCCAGGTGGATGCCCTCGAGGCTGCCCTTACCGAACTGCGGGCCGACTACAAGGCCGTCCAGAAGCGCCTGGACGACTTGAACACGCACCTGCCCAAGCTACAAACACAGCTACAAACCCTGCAGAACGAGGCCGATGAAGCCAGCAAGGCCCATGCGGCCCTGGAGGCCCAGGCCCGCGCACTGGGCAGCCTCGAGCAGGTGCGAGAGGAACGCACCCAGCGCCTGGCCGCGCTGGCCCGGGAACTTCGCACGGTCGCTGGCGGCCTGTCCATGGCGGCCTTTGAGCAGCAGCTCCAGCAAGAGCTCAAGACCGCTTTGGATCGGGCAGATCAGATCGCCCAGACCGAGGCTGGCCTGACCGAAGCCAGGGGCAAAGTCCAGGGCCAGGCCAAGGCGGTGCAGGTGCTGGAGGCTAGCCTAGCCCGGCAGCAAGAGAGCGTACAAGCCCTCTTGCGAGAAGCCCAGTTCGATGGCCTCGAGGCCGTCCGGACGGCCCGCCCAAGCCCAGCCGAGGTGGCGGCCCTGCGCCAACGGGTCAAAAACCACGAGCTCGAGGGCGCCCGGATCGCGCGCGCCTTACAAGAGCTCGAGGAAAAGCTGAAGGATCAAGCACCGGTGGCCCCCGCCCAGATCGCCGGGCAGAAGCTTCTTCTGGCCGAGCTTAGAGAGGCCCTCGATTTGGTCAAGAAACGCCTTGGCGGCAAGAGAACCGACCGCGAGCGCCTGCAACAGCAGCTTGAGCACAAACGCCAGCGCCTCAAGGAAAAAGCCGAGCTGGAGAAACAGCTCGACCTCTGGGAACAGCTCGCCAACGACCTCAAGGGTGACCGCTTCCAGGACTTTTTACTACAGCGCTATCAGCAGGGGCTTTTAGAGCGGGCCTCGGAGCTTATCCAGTCCCTCTCACAAAACCGCTACACCTTGCGGCTCGAGGACGGCGAGTACTTCGTATTCGACCGCTGGATCGAGGCCCTGCGCCCGGTGCGCACTCTTTCCGGCGGCGAAAGTTTCATGGCCAGCCTTTGCTTGGCCCTCTCGCTCTCGGAACACCTTTCGCGCGGCAGAATCGGGGCGCTCTTTTTGGACGAGGGCTTTGGCACCCTCGACGCCGAAACCTTGGAGCAGGTGGCCGGGGTGCTGGAAGCCCTGCCCACCCAGGGCCGGCTGGTGGGCATCGTAACCCACGTGGAGGCCCTAGCCGAACGCCTGCCCGCGCGTCTGGAGGTTCACAAGTCGCCCTCGGGTAGCCGCGTGCGCTGGAGGGATTAGGCTGCGCCGGTCCAACACCCCCATATGTCGAGAATCCTTCGCAACACCCTCCTGGTCATGGCCGGCACCCTTTCCAGCCGGCTCCTGGGCCAGGTGCGTCAGACCATCCTCACCAACCTACCGCTTCCAGACGTTATAAAGGACGCCTTCTGGGTGGCTTACCGCATCCCTAACCTGCTGCGCGAGCTGCTGGCCGAGGGGGCCGTCCAAAACGCCCTGATTCCGGTGCTAACCGGCCTTCCGCCCGAAGAAGCCCGTGCGTTCGCTAGGCGTTTTGGAGCGTTTTTGCTGGGGGTGAATATGGCAATTCTGGGCCTGGGTCTCGCTTTTGCCACCCAGATTGCCAGCGCCCTCTTGTGGCTAGCTGAGCTCTCCCTGGCCCAGCCCAGCCCCCTGCGCGACCCGGCGGTGTTTGAGCAGTTGGTGCTACTGATTCGCTTGGCGATGCCTTTTTTGCTTTTTATCTCGATGGCTTCGCTGTTTTCTTCGATGCTGCAATCGGGTGAACGCTTTGGCGCTACGAGCTTCAGCCCTATTGCCTTTAATCTTGGTTCCATCGCCTTGATGCTGTTGTTTCCCAGTAGCGTGGTGGCCCTTGGGTTATCGGTGGCGTTGGGGGGTGCCTTGCAAGCCCTGGTGCAGCTGCCGGCCCTCAAGGGGTATGGGCTCGAGTTCAGATGGCACCCCGCCTTCCGCCAGGCCCTGGCCCGGATTGGCCCCTTTGCCTTTACCACCTCGGTGCGGCAGTTTTTGAACCTGATTCTGCTGAGTATCCTGGCGGCTTACCCTACCGCAGCCGTAACGGGCTTCCAGAACGGCGAACTGCTCTTCACTACGGCGCTGGGCTTGTTGGCGGTCTCGCCGGCCATGGCCGCCTTCCCCCGGCTTTCCACCCTGGCCAGCAACGGTGAGTTAGATGCCGCCCGCGAGCTACTCCTCCGCATCATGGTACGGCTCGCGGTGCCCCTTGCTTTCGCATCGGCCATGCTGGTGGCGCTGGCCCCTTGGATGGTGGGCACGCTCTACGCCTTTACCGACAACTTCTCCGAGGCCAACCGGGCCTATACCACCCAGACCGTGATGGCCCTGGGTTTTGCCCTCCTCCCATGGGGACTGAACCAGCTGCTGCTGCGGGGCTTTTATGCGGTGGGTCAGGTAAGCCAGGCAGTTGGCGTAACGGTGCTGGTGGCCTTGCTCAACACCTTGGGCTACTGGCTGCTGCGCGAGCAGGGTTTGTTCGTGCTGAATCTGGCCACCGCGTTGGCGGGCTGGCTGGGCTTGGCGATTTATGTCCAGCGGTTACAGGTTTTTCAAATGGCGCGGCCAGGCCAGGTATGGAGGATGACGGCCAAGGCCGCGCTGGCAGCCGCGCCCGCGGGGGGGACGGCCTACTCGGTCGCCATACAGTTTGGAACTCCGGCCTTTTTTTTGTACAACATCCCGCCCCTCGCGCTGGGGGGGTTGGCCGGATTGCTAGTGTTCGTGGGGCTGGCCTACGCCCTGCGGCTGCCCCTTAAGCTACGCTAGCCTGCCGAAGGCCTGGCTTTCTTCTCCTCGCTTTTTTCTGGCTTCAGTTCGCGCAGCAGGGCCAAACGCAGGCGGGCGATTTCCGACTCGAGGCGGTTCTGCTGGATGTCCAGCTCATCGCGCAAGCGGATAATCTCCTCGACCCCGGCCAGATTGACGCCCAGCTCCTGGGTCAGGCGACGAATCTCCCGCAGTTTCTCCACATCCCGTTCGGAATACAGCCGGGTCTTGCCCGACGTACGGCTGGGGGCGACCAGGCCCTCCCGCTCGTAGAGGCGCAGGGTCTGGGGATGCATCCCCACCAGCTCGGCGGCTACAGAGATAATATAGACGGGCCGATCTTTATCGTCGGTTTTCTTGCGCTGCACGCCCGGGGGGGGCAGGGCCGGGGGCGTTTTGAGGGCCTCGAGCCGCTCGCCCAGCTCCTGCTTCAGTCGCTCAGCCTCCTCGCGAAAGCGCTGCTCGAGCGCCCACAGCTCGTCGCGCAGTTTCATGATCTCCTCGACCCCGGCCAGATTGACGCCCAGCTCCTGGGTCAGGCGACGAATCTCCCGCAGCTTCTCCACATCCCGTTCGGAATACAGCCGGGTCTTGCCGCCCGAGCGCTTGGGCCGAATAAGGCCCTTGCGCTCATACAGACGCAGGGTCTGGGGATGCATATCCACCAGTTCGGCGGCTACCGAAATGATGTACACCGGACGGTCCTTTTTATCCATATGCCAACGGGCTAAAAACCCTTAATACTACCAGTATACGAAAATCTACCAGCCACATGTCAGGAATGGCCAAAAAAGCGTTTAGAACAGGCGTGACGACTCCCCGTTCTGAAGAACGGGGCTTCGCGGTTCTCACGGGACGGCCCACGCCGTACCCATCCCCGCAGGCTCCGTCCGAGCCCTCGCCAGGATATTGATGGCAGCAGCCACATCCCGGTGCTGGTGGGCGCCGCACTGGGGACAGGTGTACTCCCGCACCCAGAGAGGGCGTTTTTCTCTGTAGCCGCACACCGGACAATCCTGACTGGTATGTTTGGGGTCTACCCCCACGACCCGCCTACCAGCCTCTTCCGCTTTGTAGGCGAGGATTGCAAGAAACTGCCCCCAGCCCGCGTCCAGCACCCCCTTGGCGAGCCGGCTGCGGGCCAGGCCGAGGACGTTCAGGTCTTCGTGAACAATCGTGCCATATTGGTTGACCAGCCTCCTTGCTATTTTGTGGTGGAAGTCTTTGCGTTGGTTGGCGATTTTGCGGTGCAGGTTAGCGACGCGCTTCCTGCCCAACCTGTGGCGATGGCTGCCCCGCTTCTTCCTGGACAGGCTGCGCTGGGCGCTGGCAAGTTTGGCCTGGGCCTTCTGAAAGTATCGGGGGGCTTCGACCATCTCCCCCTCCGAGGTGATGAGGAAGTGGGGGTTCGTCCCCAAGTCAATCCCAATAGCCTCTTGGGTCTGAGGCAGGGGTACAGCCTCGACCTCGCAACTGAACACCACATACCAATGCCCTCCCTCTCGCTTCACCGTCGCGGTCTTGACCTTCCCTTCGAGCGGGCGGTGGAACTTGCACTTGACCGAGCCGATGCCGTAGAGGAAGACCCGCTTCCCGCCTTCCTGCACCTTGACCCCGGTTTGGCCCGCCTGGGGGAAGGTGAACGAGTCGTAGCGCTCCCGTCCCTTGAAGCGGGGGTAGCCCGCTTTCTGTCCCGCCCTGACCCGGCGGAAGAAGCCCTGGAAGGCTTTGTCCACCCGCTCGATGACGTTTTGCAAGACCTGAGAGTGGACGCCCTTGTACTCCGGCAGTTCAGTGCGTATCTCGGGCAACCACCGTTTTTGCTCGTAGAAGCCCACCGTTTTGCCCGCTTTCTGGTAGGCGTCCCTACGCTCCTGCAAGGCCGCGTTGTACAACTGGCGGCACAGCACAAGGGTGCGCTCCAGGTCTTTGCGCTGGGGCTGGGTGGGGTAGAGGCGGTACTTGAAGGCTTTACGCATTGTCTGGTACTCGGAAAGGTAGTTTAGGTTGTAATGTAAATGGCGTGTAGTGCGCTCTTTTAGTACGTGCATGTGATAGCAAATCCACTGCCCACTATGCTATGTCCGCCTCCGGCGGACGTGGGGGAGTCCATGTATCCCCGTCGCCTCGCCGTGGCGAGGCGGGAACCGGGGGACTATAGCTCCCCCACACCCCCTCTTTCCTCTAAAGCCTGCTTGATGTCAATCCAGCCGCCATCCTTTCTGGCCTAGGGGTTTAGAGGGTCTTGGCCGCTGGCTTATAGGGCAGATACCTGGGTTGCCAGAAACGCTCGGCCACATAGGCCTGAATGGCCTCCATACCCAGCCCCTTCAAACGCTCTTCGCGGGCCAGGCCCTCCTTCATAGCCTGGCGGATCACCCTCGAGGCCACGTACTGGCTCACCTCGCGCAGCTCCGAGGTGGGAGGGTATATGCGGTCGGGGTGGCGTTGGCGGGTGTAGTCGTAGAGCGCGTAGGCCGCTTCCAGCACCATGTCATCGGAAACCTCTCGGGCTTTGGAGAGCACCGTGCCAAAACCCAACCCCGGAAACACAAAAGCGTTGTTTCCCTGGCCAATGGGGTAAACCTGGCCCTCTAGCTCCACCGGCGCGAAGGGGCTCCCGGCGGCCACTAGAGCCTTGCCCCTGGTCCAGCGCAGGATTTCCTCTGGAAAAGCCTCCGACGAGCTGGTGGGGTTGGACAGCGGGAAGATGATGGGTCGCTCGGAGTTGGCCAGCACCGCCTGCACGATGGGTTCGGTAAACGAGGCCGCCTGCCCCGAAAGCCCCAACAAAACGGTAATCCGGCCGTTCACCACCGTCTCGTACAGGTTGGGCGCATCGCCTGCGATGGACCAGTCCTGAACCAAGGCCGGGTCTTTGGCGAACTCTTGCTTGTAGGCTTCCATGCTGCGGTTACTGAGCAGCAGACCCTTGGAGTCCAACACATACAGGCGTTCTAGGGCCTCGGCTTCGCTCAACCCCTCGCGTATCAGGCCAGCGCGCAGGGCCTGGGCCACCCCGATGCCCCCGGCCCCGGCCCCGTACACCAGGATGCGCTGGTCGGAGAGGTTTTGGCCCTTGATCCGGCAGGCCGAGAGCACACCCGCCAACGTGACCGCCCCGGTACCCTGGATATCGTCGTTGAAGGAAGGGAGCACCTTGCGGTAGCGCTCGAGCACGGCAAAAGCTGTGTCCTTACCGAAATCTTCCCACTGCATCACCGCGTTGGGGTAGCGCTTGCAAAACGCCTCTACAAAGCGATCCATAAAGGCGTAGTACTCCTCGCCCGAGAGCCGGCGGTGGCGCACCCCCAGATAAAGCGGGTCGTTGATGAGGTCGGCTCGGTTGGTGCCCACATCCAGCTCGATGGGAAGGGCTTTGTCGGGACCCAAACCGCCGGCGGCGGTGTAGATGGACAACTTGCCGATGGAGATAGCCATACCCCCAAAGCCCTGATCGCCGATTCCAAGAATGGCCGAGGAATCTGTGGCAACGGCTAGGCGCACGTCGTTGAGGGGTACGTTTGCCAGGGCCTGGTCAATTTCGTGAATGTTGTCGGTGGAGGCAGTAAAGCCTCTGGGGTAACGATAAATATGGGAAAACTGCCTGACCGCCTCGCCCACCGTAGGGGTATACAGGATCGGCAGCATCTCGCTCATGTGGTCGACAAAAAGGGCGAAGAAGAGCACCTCGTTGCGGTCTTGCAAGTTGCGCAGAAAGATGTGCTTTTCCAGGTCGTTTTCGATTAGGCAATAGCGCCGATAATTGCGCTGCTTCTGCTCCTCGAGGCTGGTCACGTGGGGCGGTAAGAGGCCCTCGAGCTTGAGAGCTTTGCGCTCCTCGTGAGTAAAAGCTGTTCCCTTGTTCAAAAGGGGCAGTCCTAGCAAGAGCGCCCCCTCGACAAAAGGCTCCAGGTAGCGTCGGCCTCGCTCATCGCGCTTCACATCGTAGTAGCGACTGACAGTCATATGGGAAATTTACGCCCACGGGGTGTTTACGGTCTAGAGCGATTGGTGTAACTACCCCTGGCCCCTGCCCTTCGACATTCGGTTCCCCCAGCGTTATTATCGTGAACGGTAAAAAAGGGTACGGCTCTACGAAAGGAGTTTTTTAGATGAAATCCCCTGTGCGTGTGGCAGTTACCGGTGCAGCTGGTCAGATTGGCTACAGCTTGTTGTTTCGGATTGCGGCCGGCGAGATGCTCGGCAAAGATCAGCCGGTTATTTTACAGCTCCTAGAGATCACCCCAGCCCTCAAGGCCCTCAACGGTGTGATTATGGAGCTCGAGGACTGCGCCTTCCCTACCCTGGCTGGCATAATCCCCACCGACGACCCTAACGTCGCCTTCGCCGATGCCGACTACGCTTTGCTGGTAGGGGCCATGCCGCGCAAGCAGGGCATGGAGCGGGCCGACCTGCTGCAGGCCAACGGGGCCATCTTCACCGCTCAAGGCCGTGCCCTCTCGGAGAACGCCCGCAAGCACGTCAAAGTGCTGGTGGTGGGCAACCCCGCCAACACCAACGCCCTCATAGCCTACAAAAATGCCCCCAACCTCTCACCGCGCCAGATTCACGCAATGACCCGCCTCGACCATAACCGGGCCATCTCGCAGTTGGCAGCTCGGCTCCGGGTACCTGTCACCGATATCAAGAAAATGACCATCTGGGGTAACCACTCTCTCACCCAGTACCCCGACCTATTCCACTGTGAAGTGAGAGGCCAGAGCGCCTATGAGCTGGTGGGCGACCACGACTGGTATGCCAATACCTACATCCCCAAAGTCGCCAAGCGTGGAGCCGAAATTATCGAAGCCCGTGGGGTTTCCTCGGCGGCCTCAGCGGCCAGCGCTGCCATCGACCACATGCGCAACTGGGCTCTGGGTACCCCCGAGGGTGACTGGGTGAGCATGGCCATCCCCTCCGATGGCTCGTACGACATCCCTGAGGGGCTGGTCTACAGCTACCCTTGCGTTTGTAAAGACGGCGACTTTACGATTGTGCAAGGCTTGGAGATCAACGAGTTCAGCCGCAGCAAAATGGACGCAAGCGCCAAGGAGCTGGCCGAAGAGCGTGATGCTGTGTTACAATTGGGATTGATTAAGTAATGTAGAGGTTCAAGGCAACCCCAAGGCGCTCACCGGCGCTAGGCTAGGCTTACCGTTGACCAGCGTTGGGTAGGATAGCGGCTTGATTACCGCGATTAAGCATATGGAACGTGTATTGGTGTTGAGGACGACCCGCAACTGGCCCGCCTGGTGACCGCTGCACTGGAGCGCGAAGGTTATAGCATTTTACTGGCCACCAATGGGCTGGATGCTATACAAATGGGCCCGCCAGGCTTTTATCATATACACCCCATTAGCCAACGATACAAGGGCATGGGATTGACCGCGAAGCGCCGAAGGCTGCGTAGAACGGGAACACCGCACACATGCAGAAAGCCTAGCAGGAGGTTACGCAAGGCAGCCAGGGTTTGGGCCGCTTTGCGGGTGCGACAAGCCTCCTCCCCCAGGGCCACATCCCGTTTGTGGTGCAGTCGGTTCGCAATGCCCCAGTGACCCCGACTGATAAGGGCCAGGGTAGCGGCATCGGCCTGGTCTCCTGGAAGGCTGGTGAGGTAGAGGTCGCTTTCCTGGGAAACCGCTTGGCTGCGTTTGTGGGTCTGGTGGCGTTCAATGGCCACGATTTGCTGTAGCCCAGGAAAAGATACCTCCCACTCCAGCGGAATCTGTGTGGTCCTGCGAACCTGCCACACCCACAGCGCACCGCTGCGCACTTCGTGGTACAGGTGGGTGTTCTCTGCCGGATACTTCAGCACAAACTCGGCCCCGTCTTTCAAGGCAGCCTGGTTCTCCTTGAGCGCGAGGAAGTAGTGCCCCCCTTTGCCAGGATGGCTGCAGCGGTCTGGGCCTCGGTATGCGCGGCGTCTGCGGTGACCACCCAGGGGACGATCCCCTATCGGGACAGAGCGCTCACGCGCCTGTTCACCAGGGCCTACCCAGCTCGCTCAGTTCAGGCCCTGGCTGCATGATCAACCGCCGTCCGGCTACAGCCTCATCCCCCAGGGCTTTTCCTTGCCACAGGCTCAGACCTAACTGTCCCAGATAAGCACTGACCCGCAGCAAAGCC
>Ga0308412_1001109_pt1 | contig 14522 bp, 12 predicted proteins | sample HotsprottomLayer_FD_202357 | JGI IMG/M metagenome (GOLD analysis project Ga0308412, IMG submission 202357) | Hot spring phototrophic mat microbial communities from Octopus Spring, Yellowstone National Park, Wyoming, United States -... | ecosystem: Environmental > Aquatic > Thermal springs > Hot...
ATGGTTCCCGCAGTTCATGCGAGACGACCGAGGTAAACTGCTGCAATTCGGCATTGACGCGCGCCAGGCGCGTCGTCTGCTCGATGAGCAAGCGCAGCGATTGCCGTGGCGCGCGCGCGAGCCGCTGTCGCCGCCGCACCCGGCTCTGGAGACGCTGATTCTGTTCGCTCAGTCGGGTCAGCATCTCAAGAACCTGCTGCGCCGTGATGTCGATGTGGGTCAGCACCGCTCCGCCCTGCTCCAGCGCCGTCGCTTCGAGGCGGAACCAGCGCTCGCCGTCATCGGTCTCGTGGCAGTATTCACAGGTGAAGCAGGCACGCTCACCGCGCAGCACCGCCGTGATCCCTTCCGGCACATCCTGCGTCACACTGGCGAACACACTCCGATCACGGTTCCAGTCGTCGCAGTAGTTCGCACCGATTTGGAACAGGTGATTGCCGCTTTTCGCCGCGACCGAACGCAACCACGCCCGGTTTGCTGCGACAATGACCCCCTGCCGATCAAGAACGGCAATGTGCGCGTTGATGGTATCGAGCACGCTCTGGCAGGTGATGGTTTCTTGCACGTCGTCACAAGTTGAAGCAACCATGGGCATGTCTTTGATCTGCATCTGAACCGACATCGGTGAGCTGGCGGTTGAGCGACTACTCCATTATACCAATTCTATCAGGCGGCGCTACGCTTCGTGCTATAATAGGCGCGCTCATCGTCGGGACGGTCACTGCTCCGCACGCTGTTGTCTGCCGCCTGACTGGATAACGGCAAATCGATCGCAACGCGCGCAGGACATGCTCATGGACGAAAAACAGCAAACCATTCTTGTCATTGATGATGATCCGGCAATGCAAACCGTTTTGGAGATTGCGTTGCGTGAGGCAGGGTATCGTGTCGAAGTCGCCAGCGATGGTCAGGAGGGAGTCACGAAACTTGTATCCTTGCGCCCGAACCTGGTGATCTGTGACATTATGATGCCGCAGATGGATGGCGTCGAAGCCTTCCAGCGCATGAAGGATCAACTCCAGGAGGACGGCATCCCCATTTTTATCATTACCGCCCTGAATCGGAAACCATGGTTTGCCGACCTTGAAGCCGAAGGCGCCGTCATCATTCAGAAGCCGTTTGATATCGAGCAGGTGCTGAGCCTGATCCAGACGATGCTGAATTGATGATTCGGTGTGGGGAAGGGGAACGTTTCGTCCCTGAATGGCTTTGATCACTATAATGGCGCGTTTGACCGACAATAGTACGATGCAGCGCCTTTTTTGCTCCAGACTTCAGGAAAGAACTGTTTCTACGATGATACCTCGTTTTTGACGTTGAACTGATCGAAAAATCATCCCCCTGACGCTCTATCCGCTCGTTTTTGTGAATATCTGTACATATCCGGTAGTCGCTGATACCTTCTCAGAAGCCGGTTTCCTCAGTTTCTCCCTCGAAATGAGGCATCTTCTGCGCGCCATAACCCCTGTTCAGGCATCTTAACAGGATGTCAACGCATTTCCATAACCTTTCAGGCGCTACGGCGATATATTCACCAGAACATGCTCAAATGATTCAATCTCGTGAAGGAGGCTGGCAGTGACACGCCGCAGCGGTTGGATACTGCTCACCCTGGGGGTGCTGCTTGCAATCGGCGCTGGTGCGCTGGTCTACGTTGTGTTGCAGCAACAATCAGCAGCAGCAGCAGAACAGGCGCGACGTGAGGTGCTCGCGCAGCAGGCGCCGCAGATACCGACGATCAAATTGCCCGTAGCTGCCAGGGCGCTCGCGCCCGGAAACGCCGTCGGACCGGATGACATTCTGCTGAAAGATTTCCCCGTCGATCTTGTGCCGGTCAATGCATTGACCGAGACAACCGCGATTGAAAACCGCATTCTGGCGCGTGCGGTTGGTCAGGGGGACCCATTTCAGCGGAGCATGTTCGTCGGTGAGCGCGGCGAGTCGGTCAGTCAGGAGATTCCTCCTGGCTATGTGCTCTTTGCGTTTCCCATCGTTGATCTGCTCGGTCAGAGCAACCTGATCGAGGATGGTGATCGCATCGACCTGTACCTGACGTTGAACACGCCGCTCGATGCGTCGGCTGCGCCCGCGCCCGATCAGGCGACAGCGCCGACGACCGCTCTCACCCTGCAGAATGTGCAGGTGCTCAAAGTGCTGCGCCAGGCGCCGCGCGAGGGTGAGACCAAAACGCCAGCTACCGCTCTCCTCTGCGCAATGCGCCCTGAAGACGCGATCATCCTGAAACATATCAAGGACACCGGCGGCACGATCGATTTTGCGCTGCGCTCGCCGCTGGATACAGAGCCGTTTACCACCGAACCGCTCAATCTGCCGGAGTTGATCCAGCGCTATATGCGGTAACCGCCATGCTCGTCATGCATAACAAGGAACAACACCTGTGGCAAACAACGTCCGCATCAATGTCATTGTCGTCACCGTTCCAGAGCGACTGGATCAGGAATGGATCGGTCGTCTGGCTGCCGAACCGCAGATCGCGCGCGTTGATCGGGTTGCGGCGACGACCGCCGGGTTCGAGTTGATCCGGCAAACGCGCCCCGATCTGGTCATTGTCGATCGTGATCTCGATCAGGCGGAACAGTTGGTGCGCCATGTGTTCACCACCCTGCCCACGACGATCTGTATCGCGGTGGTTGCGCGTGTCGATACGGCAACACTGCGGCGGCTCGTGGCGGTTGGTGCGCGGGATGTGCTGGGGCGCCCGTTGCAGTATGCGGAACTCATTCAGAGTATCCGCGCATTGCTCGAAACCGAAGCCGACCGCCGCACGCGCGTACTGGCGACGCTCGACAGCAATCGTCCGCAGGTGCGCGGAAAACTGGTGGTGGTTATTTCACCCAAGGGCGGTTCTGGCACGACGATGATTGCCGCCAACCTGGCGGTCGGATTACGCCAGGTGAGCGCCGGTCGGGTGTTGCTCGCCGATTGCTGCCTTCAGTTTGGCGATGCTGGCGTTCATTTGAACCTCTGGTCGCGGCATACGCTGGTCGATCTGATCGATCATCTCGACGACATCGATGACGCAATGATCGGTTCGGTCGTCCAGCAACATACGTCCGGTACGCATGTATTGCTGGCGCCCAATACGCCTGACGCGGCTGGCGATATCGGCGGCGAGCAGATCGGTCGCCTGATCGATGCGTTGCTCGATCGCTACGAGTACGTGGTTGCCGATACATGGTCATTCCTCGACGACGTGACCGCGACGCTGGTCGGCAAGGCAGACGAAACGCTGGTGGTGACGACGCCGGAAGTGCCATCGCTCAAGAATGTCAAGCGGTTCCTGGAGTTCATCCAGCGCGAGGGTCTGACGCGCGGCAAGATAACGCTGGTGATCAATCGCTTCCCCAGCGTCGACGGCATCGCACTCGACGATGTCAAACAGCATCTCCGCTATCCCATCAGCGCCAATATCCCCAGCGAAGGGCGCCTGGTGACGCATAGTGTCAACCGGGGCATTCCGATCGTTCTGTCGCACCCGGAGAGTTGGATCGGGCAAAGCCTGCTGAAACTCGCGGCGCACGTCGCCGGCGAGCAGGTTGCCACGCTGACGCTTGCGCCGTCCCGGTCGCGCTCGAAAGGGTTGGCGGCGCTGATCGAACGCCGTGGTTTGTTTGGTTTTGCGCGACGTGAAACATAGAGGAACGCTCTGCTATGAACCGGTTTCGTTTCTCGCGAAGCGGCGCCAGCAATGCACACCAGGCGCCCAACGCCACCCCCGTCGATGAACCGCGCCCGCCGATTGAGCCGGTGCGACCGGTCGTAGCGCGGTCGTCGGTTCCTCCGACCGCACACGATGCCGATCGCGATGAACGCGATCTGATCGAAGTGGTTCAGTCAAAGCTGATCGATGAGACTGACACGAGCGGGCGCCGCGAACCGGAGTACTACGCGCGCCGTATCGCGGAACTGGTGACCGAGCATCTCGACAGGAGCGGGCGCGTGGTTTCCGAACGGGAACGTATGCGCCTGATCCGTCTGGCGCAGTCCGAACTGCTTGGACTCGGTCCACTCGAACCGTTGCTCGCCGACGATACAATTAGTGAGATCATGGTCAACGGTCCGTACCAGATCTGGGTCGAACGCAACGGCAAATTACAGGAAACCGACGCCCGTTTTATCGACGAAGACCACGTGCGGCGCATCATTGATCGCATTATCTCACCGCTCGGTCGCCGGTGCGATGAGACGACGCCAATGGTCGACGCGCGTCTGCCGGACGGGTCGCGCGTCAACGCCATCATTCCGCCGCTGGCGCTCAATGGCAGCACGATCACGATCCGCAAGTTCTCGCGTGTTCCGCTCACCGCCGCCGATCTGGTGGCGCGCGGCGCCGCGTCGCCGGAGTTGATGGAACTGCTGCGAGCGTGTGTGCTGGGGCGGCTCAACTGTATCATTTCCGGCGGCACCGGCACCGGAAAGACCACTATGCTCAATGTGCTCTCGTCGTTCATCCCCGACGATGAGCGCATCATCACCATCGAAAACGCTGCTGAACTGCAACTGCAACAGCGTCATGTCGTGACGCTCGAGTCACGCCCCGCCAATATCGAAGGGCGCGGCGAAGTGACGTTGCGTGATCTGGTCGTGAATGCCCTGCGTATGCGCCCGGATCGGATTATCGTCGGCGAATGCCGCGCCGGTGAAGCGCTCGATATGCTCCAGGCGATGAACACCGGTCACGACGGTTCGATGACCACGCTGCACGCCAACAGCCCGCGCGACGCGCTGCGCCGCATGGAAACGATGGTTATGATGGCGGGTATGGACCTGCCGCTGCGCGCCATTCGCGAACAGATCGCGTCGGCGATCCACGTCATCATTCAGCTTGAACGTCTCCAGGACGGCTCGCGCAAGATCGTGCAGGTCTGCGAGGTCACCGGCATGGAGAATGATGTCGTCTCCCTCTCCGATCTGTTCGTATTCCAGCAACAGGGCGTGCGTGACGGCAGAGTCGTTGGTCGAATCGTGCCGACGGGCATTCGCCCCCGCTTCCTCGAGAAGTTGCAGCAGATGAACATCACGCTATCACCGCAGGTGTTTGGCAATGTTATTCCAGGCGTTCGCTAGAGGGAATGGAACGATGGATGTGCCTGTATCGCTCGAATTTGCGCTTCCCATCGGCGCCGCGCTGCTGGCGAGTCTGGCGAGCCTGACGTTGCTGTTCGCAGCGCGCAGCCTGGCAACGCGCGACACCAGCGTCGATAGCCGGATAAGCGCCTACCTTGGCGGAGACGATGCTCAACGCGGCGTGACCCTGAACGATCAGCAGATCGCCGAGCGACTCAATGACGTTATCAAACGGCAAAGCTTTGCCGCCAGGATCGAGCACGACCTCGCCGCTGCCAGTCTACCGCTGACAGTGCCGGAGTACCTGCTGATGCGCATTGCTGTTCCGCTGATCATCACGGCGCTGGCGCTGCTGATCTGGCGTCAGGTGCTGGTTGTGCCAGCGGCGTTGATTGCCGGTCATCTTGCGCTGTCGTTCTGGATGCGCGTGCGTCGCCAGCGTCGCAAACAGGAGTTCGGCGATCAACTTCCCGAAACGCTCGACCTGATCACCGCGTCGATGCGCGGCGGTTTCAGTCTGGTCCAATCGCTCGCCAGCGTCGCCAGCGATGTGCAGGAACCGACCCGCACAGAACTGCGGCGGGTGTTTCAGGAAGTACAACTTGGTCTCAGCGTCACCCAGGCGCTCGATAATCTGGTGCAGCGGATGGAGAGCGCCGACCTCGATCTGGTGGTGACGGCGATCAAGATTCATGCCCGCGTTGGCGGCAATCTGGGGCAGATTCTCGAGAATATCAGCACGACCATGCGCGAGCGCGCCAAACTGCGACGTGAAGTGCGCGTGATTACGTCGATGCAACGCATTTCGAGTTACGTCATCGGTGCGTTGCCTTTCGCGCTGGCGCTGATCATCTTCACCATCAACCCGACGTACATGATGCGCCTGTTTCAACCGGGATTGATCCTCTGCATTCCGATCGGCGCGTTCATCTCGGCGGTCGTCGGTTTCCTTATCATTCGGAAAATTGTTGATGTGAGGATCTGATGTTGCTCATCCCAGGCATCATAACCGCGCTCGCCATTCTTCTGGTGGTTGCAGGTCTGACGACCGTGCGCCGCGATGTGACAGTTGGTGAACGCCTCGACGCCTACCTCAGCCCGACGGTCGAAAAGGCGCCTTCTGCACCATCGCTGGAGGCGACGAAGCCCTTCTCCGAACGAGTGATCATCCCGTTGCTGAAACGGGCGTCGCGTGCATTTGCCTGGATCATGCCGCAAAACCGCTACGAAGCATTGCGTTTGCGCCTGGCGATGGCTGGTTATCCGTGGGGATTGACCGCCGCCGATTTCGTTGGCGCGAAAGGCATCGTGTGTGTACTGGTCGCGCTCCTGACGGGCGTCACGGGTTGGGCTGCTGGCGCCGCGCCAACCTTCTTCAATCTCCTGCTACTCGGCGGGATCGCACTTTGCGCCTTCTTTTTGCCCGATGTCTGGTTGTCGCGCAGGATCAGCCAGCGCCAGACCGAACTGCTCAATGCGCTGCCCGATGCGCTTGATCTGCTGGCGATCGCCTCTGCTGCCGGTCTCAGTTTCGAGAGTGCAATGCAGGAGATTACGTCCAAATGGACGAACGAACTGGCGCGGGAGTTCAGTCGGGTGTTGCGTGATATGTCGATGGGGGTGCCGCGTCGTCAGGCGTTGACCGATATGGCGGAACGAACTGGCGTGTCGGACATTGCCAGTTTCGTCTCGGCGGTCAAGCAGGCGGAGGCGCTCGGTATCAGCATTGGTCGCGTCCTGACAGTGCAGGCTGACGAGATGCGCACGCGCCGGCGGCAGCGCGCCCAGGAACGCGCCAATCAGGCGCCGGTCAAGATGATGTTTCCGCTCGTCTTTCTCATCTTTCCGGCAATTTTTGCCGTGCTATTGGGTCCGGCAGTGCCGCAACTGCTGGAAGCATTTGGTGGCGTATGAACACAGAACGAACACCGGAAACCGATCAACTGTATGAACAGGGTATGGCGTGGATGCGCGCAGCGCGCTGGGAAGAGGCAATCGCCGCTCTATCGCAGGTGCGCGCGCTGTCGCGCGCCTACCCGGATGTCGATGCGCTCATCGCCGATGCGCAGTTGAAGCTGGAGATCGAGCAGGCGGGCGTACCTCCGGCATCAGCGCCGCCACGTTCACATCCGCCGCGTGCAGCGCTGATCGGCGGGTTGACCGTGCTGACATTGCTCGTTGCGGCGGTCGTTGTGGCAGTGATCGTTCGAATCGACCCATCGAGCGTCGGCAGTGCGGCGCAACCGATCATGCTCAGCATCGGTTTTCCAACCATTGCACCCACCAGAACGCCAACCCCTGCGCCGACCGCCACGCCGGTCCCGGCGCTCCCAACCGCGATGCCAGCAGCACCCGTGGTCCTGCCTGGAACGCTGGGAGTGCGCGTGGCATCAGGAGAACGATCACCCGGCGCCACCCAAAACCTGGCAATCATTCTGGACGCCTCCGGCAGTATGCTGGCGCGCATCGACGGCGCGCCCAAGACGGTGATCGCCCGCCAGGCGCTGATTGCGCTGGTTGAACGTCTGCCGGAAACCACGAATGTTGCATTGCGCACCTATGGTCATCGGCGCGCCGACGATTGCAGCGATACCGAACTCGTTCAGGCGCCTGCCCCCATCCAGCGCGCCGATCTGATCAACCGCATCAACGCTATTCGACCGGTCAACGGTGGACGCACTCCTATAGCGCAGTCGCTGGAAGATATGGCGCGAGACCTGGCTGGCGTCGATGGCGAGGTGCTGATCGTGCTGGTCAGCGACGGTGATGAAACCTGTGGCGGCGACCCGGTTGCAACGGCGGCAGCGCTGCACACCGCCAATCCCCGTTTGCGGGTGAGTGTGATTGGGTTCAATATCGAACAGGAAGAGTGGCGCCGGCGCCTGGAAGGAATAGCCGCGTATGGCGGAGGGGCGTACTTCGATGCTGCGAATGCCGTGCAACTCGCCGATGCCCTCGAACAGGCGGTTGCGCTGACTTACCGTGTGATCGACAGTCAGGGAAACCAGGTCTACCAGGGACGGATCGGGAACACGGTTACCCTGCCACCCGGCGCCTATCGTGTTGAAATCAGCGGTGATGCTGCGATAACCTTTGAGACAGTCTTTGTTGAAAGTGGACACACCACATTTGTCGAACTGCGTGATGAACAGGGGGCGTTGCGCGCCAGCATCATCGCGGGTGATGACGTAGCGCCGTGAAACGGCGGACGCCCGTTCTATGCCCGGCGTCCGTGCGTAACCGCTCAAACGGGGGCGCGGTATCCCGACGAACGAAGATAAGACTTTGTAATGAGGACATCATGCCACTTCGAGGGACAACCGGACGACGACAGGCGCAGAGCGTGGTGGAGTTTTCGATCATTCTGCCGCTGCTCCTGCTCCTCATTCTGGGCGTGATCGAACTTGGCTACATGCTGTTCGTCTACGTTCAGTTGCACAACGCAGCCAGCGAAGGCGCCCGGAGCGCCGCTGTGCGTCCCTGCCCGAACCAGAACGACATTGATCGCATCATTGCCGATACGCGCGGGCGCATTGTGGCATTTGTCGATACCAGCGTCATCACCCCCAGCATCAGCTGGAGCGCCGATGCGAACGGAAATCTCCGCTGGCGCTACACCGATCCGGTCACCGTTTCCCTGAAGTACGCGCTGGAACCGCTCGACCCGATCGTTGGCGCATTCATTCCACAGATTGAGATCGATGCTGTTGCCTCACGGTCGATCACCACCGACTGCGATATCGCATCGATCGTGCGGGCAACACCGACACCTACGCCCACACCAACCGATACGCCAACGCCCTCGAACACGCCGACCCCAACGGATACCGCAACACCGACAAATACGTCCACACCGACGAACACGCCGACGCGGACAAATACGCCAACGCCGACGAACACACCGACGCGCACAAATACGCCAACGATGACGAGCACCCCCACGAATACGCCGACGCCGTCGAGCACACCGACACGCACAAATACGCCGACGCCGTCGAGCACGCCCACGCCCTCGAATACGCCGACATCGACAAATACGCCGACGCCGTCGAACACACCGACAAACACGCCGACACGCACGAATACACCGACGCCGTCGAACACCCCGACGCGCACGAACACGCCGACGCGCACGAATACGCCGACACGCACGAACACGCCGACGAATACCCTGACGCCGTCGAACACGCCGACGCCCTCGAATACCCTGACGCCGTCGAACACGCCGACGCCGTCCAATACGCGGACACCCAGCCCAACACGCACGCCCACACCGACGCGCACGAATACGCCGACGCGCACGAATACGCCGACGCGCACGAATACGCCGACGCGCACGAATACGCCGACGCGCACAAACACACCAACGCCGTCGAACACGCCGACGCGCACGAATACGCCGACGCGCACAAACACACCAACGCCGTCGAATACGCCGACGCGCACGAATACGCCGACGCGCACAAACACACCAACGCCGTCGAACACGCCGACACGCACGAATACGCCAACGCACACGAATACGCCGACGAACACACCGACGCCGTCGAACACGCCGTCGCCGTCGGTGACCCCGACGCCACAGCCGATTACCTACTCGGTCGTTGGTTCCAAACGAATCGATCCTGATGCTCCGCCTGGTGAACTGGCAGACCTGCGCATTCGTATCATTGTGCGCAACAGTCAGGGGCAACCTGTTCCGGGGGTAAGTTTCAACATCACGGTGTCTGGCGCATCACCGGTTACCTCATGGACCGGTGTCAGTGACAGCAATGGCGTGATTGTCATTTGTATCGCCAATACCTATCGAGCGCGCGACAACCTTGATGTCACAACGGATGTCACCAGTCCTGAATATCCTGACCCGGGGCTGGATGGTCGCCGAGTCACGGTTCAGAACGGTGCGGTGACGTGTGGTTCGTGAAACGGGGCGAGAGGCGAGAGGTGAGAGAAGTTGCAGGTTGAAGGTGAGAAGGTGAGAGAGGTTGCAGGTTGAAGGTGAGAGAAGTTGCAGGTTGAAGGTGAGAAGGTGAGAGAGGTTGCAGGTTGAAGGTGAGAAGGTGGGAGCGTTAAACGTTGAATATTGACCATGAGCGGGAGAAGGTGATGTTCATTGCCCGGGCGTCCCCGCGCAACGGGTTTCAGGGTCGGGGCGCACCCCCGTGGGTGTCTCCACGCAACGAGTTCCAATGAGGTCATCGGGATGGAGAAAGAGAGACTGATCGCCATGAAACGCACACCCGGGCAATCGATTATCGAATTTGCAGTGATTGCCCCGATCCTGATCATCATGCTGCTCGGAACGGTCGATTTTGCGCTGGCGTTCAGCAACCAGATGGCGCTTCGCAGCGCTGTCGCCGAGGGAGGATACGTTATCGCCCAGCATCCGGGGAACGAAGCGATGGCGGAGCGCCACATCCGTGAGCGCTTGCAGGCGCTCCCCGGCGCTGGCGAACCGGGACGACTGATTGTCGCCTTTACCACCTCTGCATGCGTTGCAGGACGCCAGGATACGACCGTGGAAGCGATGTATCGCCATGAGTTCTGGTTCTCGTCGGTGCTTCCGGCGGCGCAGATCACGCTGCGGAGCGGAACAACTGTGCCACAGTTTGGGAGTTGCTCGTGAGACGATTGCGAAGGACGGAGTTCCAGCCAGGGCAGGCGATCCCGGTTCTGGCGCTGACGCTCCTCTTGCTGATCGCATTTGCGGGGCTGGCGATCGATGGCGCGCTGGCGTTCGCCTGGCGGCGCAATGTGATGAACAGCGCCGATGGCGCTGCGCTGATCGCCACCCGCGCCCTGATCGTTGATCGCGGGAGCGTCAATGGCATTGCCATCACCAATGCGGTGCGCACCTATCTGCAAGCCGAATTGGGCGTCGATAATCCCGACTTTGAACTGACCTACGTCAACGGCGCCGGTCAGTCTATGGGAACGGTCGACAGCAGTCCGGCGCCAGTCAACGCACGCGGCATCGGCATTGTCGTGCGACACACATTCGACACCTATCTGATGGGCATTCTGGGGCAACCAACGTTGACTGTGCGTGGCGTCTCAGCGGCGCGCTTCGGCAATGGCGGCATGCTGATCGGCGACTTGATTGCGCCGATGGGGTTGCTGCCGGAAGCGGCGGAGTTCTTTCGCAGCAACCCGACCAGCGCGCTGGTCGATCTGAGCGGTTTTCTCGAAGAACGGAACGATCAGATCCGGACCGATTTCTTGAACGGCATGTATCCGTATCTGGAACGGCCTGAAGACCATCCCGACTGGGTCGATCCAGATACCTTTGTGAAACGATGGCAGGTGCGCGCTGTTGCGCTGCGCATGGGTTCAGCAACGCCACCGTCATTGGGTCCAGGGGCGAGTTGCCCTGCAACGCCAGCCGATACACTGAAATCGTGGTGGTGTTTTGGCGCGCACCGGCAGGTGAACACCCGTATCGCCGGCGATGGCGATCAGGTGGCGCTGGCGATGGATCTGATCGGCGTCGAGCCATACGCCAGTTCGCTGAACGCGACGCTGCTGAGCGGCGGTTTTCTCGATGCACGCCTCAATCAAGTGATCATTGTGCCGGTGCTGGCGGAAGCGTCCGACTCGGATCAGTGGTCAGGAGCGAGCCCGGTTTACGTGATCGAATATTTTATGGCGCTCCGCCTGACCGACATCGACTATGCCAGTGGCACGATCACCGTTGATTATCTCCCGCGCTACCTGACGAACGGCGGGTTGATGGGGAGCAACAACAACGTCGAACGCGGCGCTCCCTGCGAGGTGTGCGTCGTCAACCTGGTGCGCGAGTAGCGCATCTACCGCACCAACAACAGGGACGGTCGCATTCCGTCCCTGTTGCTGAGGCGCTTCCTGTTATCATCAGGCGTCACGCCCGACATTCCAGCGCAGATACGCTTCGATGAACGGGTCGATATCGCCATCGAGCACCGCATGCACATCACTGGTCTCGTGGTCGGTGCGATGATCCTTCACCAGTGTGTAGGGGTGAAGGTAATAGGTGCGCATCTGGTTGCCGAAGTCCGCCTGGCGATACTCGCCGCGCAGACGGGCGCGCTCTTCGCGTTTGCGCTGCAATTCGCGTTCGAGCAGGCGACCGCGCAGGACGCGCATGGCAGTTTCGCGGTTCTGCAACTGCGAGCGTTCGTTCTGACAGGTCACCACAATCTGCTCTGGCGTTCCTGGCTTGTACGTAATGCGCACCGCCGAGTCGGTTGTGTTGACCCCCTGCCCGCCATGACCGGACGAGCGAAACACATCGATGCGGATATCTTCCGGTCGAATGACGACTTCCGGCGCATCGTCCACTTCGGGGAGCACCTCGACCATGGCGAACGATGTCTGGCGTGTATTGCCTGCATTGAACGGTGACAGGCGGATCAGGCGATGGACGCCTGCTTCCGCTTTTGCGCTACCGTAGGCATACGGACCGCGCAGTTCAATCGTGGCGCTCTTGATCCCGGCTTCTTCCCCTTCGCTCTTATCGATCAGCGCCACCTGAAAGCCGCGACGTTCGCCCCAGCGCATATACATGCGCAGCAGCATTTCCGCCCAATCCTGCGCATCGGTTCCGCCGGTGCCGGCTTTGATCGAGAGGAATGCGTCACGGTCGTCGTAGGGACCGTTGAGCAGCACCTCGATCTCAAGGGCTTCGATGGCTTCGCCAGTACGCTTGATCTCAGCGGCGATGTCCGCCTGAAGTGAGTCGTCGTCTTCGGCTGCGGCGAGCTCGATCAGATCGGCAAGCGCCGTCAATTGACGATCAATCGCTTCGATGCGCTCAACTTCTTCCTTCAGGCGGGTCAGGCGCTGCATGATCGTCTGCGCCTCGCGGGGATCGTTCCAGAGATCAGGATCGGCAGCGCGCTCTTCGAGCGCGGCAATCTCACGTTGTTTCGTCGGCAGGTCAAAGACGCCCGCGAACGCTGTCGAAGCGCGTCCGCAGGACCTCCAGATCCGTGGTTGTCACACAACACTCCTTACTTATCGTGATCGTTCGAGAAGGTGCGCACCGGTGGTCTGTCTCACCAGTTCTGGCAGCACAATCGCCACATCGCCGCGAATGACCGCCTCGGCACGCCCATCCAGATATGTTGGTCCATTGTTGATGATAATCAATTTTGCACCGTGGCGCAAGCCCAGCGCGGGCAGGTCGTTGACGGGGAACACCTCGAGCGATGTTCCGGCGACGATGATAACATCGGCATGCTCGACGGCGCGCCGCGCCAGCCAGTACAATCCACGCGGCAGCATCTCGTCGAACAGCACCACATCGGGTTTGAGCGGATGACCGCAGGAGCAACGCGGCGGTTCCCCACGACGGATCCTGGGCAACAACGCCTGGGTCGGAATCTGTCGCTCACACTCCAGGCATGTGGCGGTGCGCAGATGCCCGTGCAGTTCATAGACTTCACGCGACCCGGCGCGCTGATGCAACCCGTCGAAGTTCTGCGTAATGATGGCTCTGAGCGTCCGGTGCTGTTCGAGCGCTGCCAGGGCGTAATGCGCCGCATTGGGTGCAGCCGCCAGCACACGATCGAGCAAAGGTCGGAACCAGTCGTAAAATGCACGCGGATTGCGCAGAAAGTTGTGCAACGACGCGACTTCTGACGGATCGACATGCTTCCATGCGCCGTCGGGACCGCGAAAATCGGGGATGCCGGAGGGAGTGCTGATGCCCGCGCCGGTGATGGCAACGGCGCTGTGCGCACGACCGAGGAGATCGGCGGCGTGCCTGATCGCTGCCTGATCCATACCTGTTTCCACCATACGCTGCACACCATCGATGTAGACACGCCAGCCATCTCCGGCAGCATGATCAGGCGCTGGCTGGTTGTCTGGCGTTATGCCCGAGTGGTAGGATAGAGACGAATAACGTTTCGCCCATCATGATACCACATATTCGCAACATGTGGTACGCTTTCAGGTGAACGATGTCAGACGTGTGAACGAGCATACCGGGGCACAGAAGGTGACGACTCATTCGATCAATATTCCAGATGCGCTCCGTTGTGCAGCGTGCGGGGCGCTGCTGATCGACGGATACTACTTCATCCACGGGCGGCGTGAACGCTACTGTGCGCGCTGCATTCGCGAGCGCGATCGCTGCGATGTCTGTTCCGCTCCGCTGGGCGACCGCTACTGGACGCTGCACGATGGTCGCCGGTTGTGTGAAACATGCCACGCGACGGCAATTTACGACCCGTCGGTTGCACAACAATTGTTCAATGAAACCGTGGCGGCAATCGTCGCGCAATTGGGGATGGCGTTGCGGGTTGGGGTCGACTTTCGGTTGGTAGATGCGCCGACGCTGGCAGCAGTGCGGGCGCAGGATAAGCCGCCGCAACCAGGCGAAGCGCCAGCGCTGGGGCTGTACCAGCGTCACGGTCGGTTGCGGGTCATCTATATGCTCTACGGCTTGCCCA
>Ga0308412_1001110_pt1 | contig 14515 bp, 14 predicted proteins | sample HotsprottomLayer_FD_202357 | JGI IMG/M metagenome (GOLD analysis project Ga0308412, IMG submission 202357) | Hot spring phototrophic mat microbial communities from Octopus Spring, Yellowstone National Park, Wyoming, United States -... | ecosystem: Environmental > Aquatic > Thermal springs > Hot...
CGTGGCTGAAATATGATTACTTCAAAAACCTGTTTCACTTTGTTGGTAGTCCTGTCGCAAATTGTCAACTGTGGTTTGATAAGAAAATCACGGATACGGATAATTTGATGTTCTCGCACGGAACGACGTTTGCCACTTTTGCAGATGTCTCAATTACCTCAACGGGCGACTATCAAGCTGGGCAAGGCACTGCAACGGGCGGAAGCGTTTTGAGTCTCGTGCTGGCACCGGCGCATCATTTGATGGAATTACCAAACGATGTGATTGTAGAGCAAGTGATGAAAGAATTGCAACTGCTTTTTCCAAAAGTGCGCGAGGCAAAATTGCTGAAATCAACAATCGTGAAAATTCCTGAATCGGTCTATAAAGCCGTGCCGGGTGTGGATAGATTTCGCCCTGACCAAGTCTCGCCGATTGCGAATTTCTTTTTGTGCGGCGATTACACGTATCAAAAGTATCTTGCGTCAATGGAAGGCGCGGCGTTGAGCGGCAAAGCCGTTGCCGAAAAGTTGAGCGCAAAATTAAAAGAGAAAAATAACGCGCCTGCCGAAATCGCTTGAAAATACAGGGGAAGTCAGGTATGATTAAATCGATTCGTTTGAAAAATTTTTTCAGTTTCAAAGAAGCGACGATTGACTTGCACCCAAACCTGAATGTGCTGATAGGTATCAATGGTTCAGGAAAATCCAACCTCTTCAAAGTCATTCACTTGCTTAAAGAAGGCGTTGCGGGCATTGGGCTGAAACATTTAATACTCAACACTTGGGGCGGGTTCAAAGAAGTGTTATTTGCAGGTCGCCGAGGCAGCGATACGATTGAAATCGAGTTTGTGTTGGATGGCGAAAAAGTCAGGCAATACGGCTACTTTTTCAAGGAGGATATTCACTATCGAATCGAGTTGCGACAAGTGCCTTCATCGGTCAACTTCTCTGTTTCCGAGAGACTTTATTTGCCACGACAAACACAGAGAGACTTCATCTACATTGAGCTCCACGACGGGAAAGGCGTTTTGAATGAATGCAAAGACGACGATATGTTGAGCTTAGTACGCTACAATGATTTTGATGCGCAGGAACTTGCGTTGAGCAAAATTTTTGATACGGATAGATATTTCCAAATCGCAACAGTTCGCAAGGCAATCGCAGAGTTAGTTGTCTATAATCATTTTGATACCACACCTCAAAGCCACATTCGCCGACCGATGTTGCCGACTTCCGAAAAGCGACTCTTATCCGATGGAAGCAATTTGCCTCAAATGCTCAACACGCTGAAAATCAATGATAAGCCGTCGTTCAGTGCGTTGCGTGAAACGCTACGGAACATCAACGAACAATTCACAGATATTGATTTCAACTTCATTGGGGGCAACATTGAGTTAATGCTCGCAGAAGAAAAGTTGAATCGCTCAATTCACGTCTCACACCTTTCCGATGGCACGTTGCGTTTTTTATGCCTGATGTCAATTTTTTTTAACCGAGAACGCGGTGCATTAGTCTGTATTGATGAGCCTGAAATCGGCTTACACCCTGATATGATGCACACCATGATTCAATCGCTGAAAGAAAGCGCAACCGAAACGCAGTTTATTCTCACAACTCACTCCGCACACTTTTTGGATTACTTCGACTTCGAGCATATCCGCATTGTTGAAAAAGATGAACATAATGCAAGCCGTGTTGCGCAATACACAAAAGAAGATTTCAAGGGATGGTATGAAGAATTTTCGCTTGGCAAAATGTGGCGTGCAGGCGATTTAGGGGGCAATCGATGGTAATACTCTTCGTAGAAGGCACAGCAGACGACACAAACGGCGATTTAAGAAATGGATTTGCAACATTACTTGGAAAAACCTTGAAAGGCAGAATGCCAAGAATCGTGATGGGCGATAGCAGAGAACAAACTATCAAGAAATTTCAAAACGAGAAGAGAACAACAAAGAAGTTTTTACTCATAGACCTTGACGCTCCAAAGGAAAAACGCACCGAGGTGCTTTACGAGTTAAAGCTACAAGATGCAGAGGCAAACACCTTCTTTATGATTCAAGAAACAGAAGCGTGGTTTCTATCTCAACCACAGTTGTTAGATGAATTTTTCGGCGAAGCAATTTCAACTAAAATTCCTGACCGAGACCCGCAAGATATTTCAAAGCCTAATAAAGAACTGCAAAAGTGGACGCGCCAATCGCCAAAAGGAAAATATTACAAAGTCAGGCACGCCGTTGAACTGTTGAAAAAATTAGATGCAGAGAAATTGCGAAATGATTTTCCTGATGTGAATCAACTCATCTTAACCTTGACTCATGCCAATGCCAACCTTTAATCTCCTTTCCGACATTGCAACCTACTGCAAAGAAAAAAACCGCTCGATTCCCGAAGCGATGATTGACTATGAACTTGCACAAGGACGCAGTTCGCGCGAGATGATTTTCGCAACGCTCGATAAAACGCTTACCGTGATGGAGCAAGCCGTTGAACGAGGGCTTCGCGAGCTGATGATAACGAAAAGCGGCATGCTCAAAAATTGGGCGAAAGCAGTTTTCGAGACGAAACTCTCAACATTAGGCGTGCCGTTGCAGAGAGCCGTTGCGCGTGCCTTAGCCGTAAGCGAAGTCAATGCGTGTATGGGCAAAATTGTGGCGGCACCGACGGCAGGTTCTTCGGGCATTATGCCTGCAACGCTTGTAACCATGCGCGAAGAGCATCAAGTGCCACGCGAAAAGTTAATTGAAGGACTTTTAGTGAGCGGTGCGGTCGGATTGATTTTCGCAAAGAACAGTTCATTTGCAGGGTCAGAAGCCGGCTGTATGGGCGAAACCGGAAGTGCGGCGGCAATGGCGGCTTCAACGATTGTCTATCTCTTGGGCGGAACAGTGGAGCAAACCTTTGAAGCCGCAGGCATTGCACTCAAAGGTGCCATGGGCTTGGTGTGCGACCCTGTGGCAGGATTGGTCGAAGAGCCATGCGCGATTCGTAATGCCATCGGCGTTGCCAATGCGTTTACATCGGCGCAAATTGCCTTAGCAGGAGTTAAGAGTTTGATTCCACCTGACGAGGTGATTTTTGCGACAAAAGAAGTCGGCGACCTGATGTCGCCCCGCTTGAAAGAATCGGCATTAGGCGGACTTGCCAACACGAAAACCGCTCGCGAAATCCAAAAGAAAGTCTTTCGCTCCGAAGACGTGAAAATTATCGGTGGCTAACGCGCGGCTATCGTGTTGGGGTAATGTCGGCATAAAGTTTCGCCGTTCTGCCAAGTGATTTTTCAAGATTGATTTTGGCGATAAGGTAATCGTAGACGGCTTGCAGGTAATTGCCTTTGGCTTGGGTGAGCGCGAGTTCAGCGTCAGTGAGTTCCAACGCCGAGCCAATGCCTTGTGCGCGACGCAAGCGCGTGATGTTGTAAGAGCGTTCTGCACTTTGCACGGTTGTGGCTTGAACTTGCAAGCGTTTTATAGTTTCTTCAAGTGTTGAAAGGGCGTTTTTGACTTCGGCGCGAATGGTCTCCTTTACATTCTCATAAAGCGTTTCCGATTTCTTTTTTTCAAGTTTGGCTTGTTGGACTTTCGCTGATGTCTGCGTGTGAGTGCCTGTCAGAAACGGAAGCGAAAGCGGCACGGTGAGTTGCAATCCTACCGATAAATTAGTGCCCCAACTGTATTGGTCAAAGTTGAAGTTATTGGCGAGCGTAAGGCGTTGGTATTGCGCTTGTGCATCGAGCGTGGGCAAAAAGTTAGCGAATTCTGCATCAACTTGGGCTTCGGCGACCTCAATCTGCAATTTGAGTTGGCTGACTTCGGGACGGTTTTCAATCGCTTCGTTGTAAGCCGTCTCAAAGTTCAACATGGGTGGATTGCCGTCAAAGACAAGCGAATCGGTTAAGACGAAATCATCAGACGCGTTCATGCCAAGTTTGGTTTTCAAGATAGTTTTTGTGATGTCGACAAGGCTTTGCGCTTTAATCAGAGTTGGACGAAGATTCTCGACATTCACGAAGGCGCGAAGCGTATCAAGGTCGGCGGCAAGTCCTTGTTTGTAGAGTAGGCGTGTATCGTTCAAGGCTTGTTCGCCTCGATCGATGCTTTGCGCCACAAGTTTCGTTTGCTCTTGCGCAATTAAAACATCATAGTAGGCTTTTTTGACATCGGTAATGACTGTGGCACGGGAGGCTTGATAAGATTGCTCGGTCAATCTTTTGATTGTGCCTGCAATACCAATCGCCGTAAAAATTTGCGGACGGAAAATCGGCTGTTGAAGCGTGAGCGAAGCGGTGTAAGCATTGATGTTCCGAAGTTCGATAGCGGCAAAGCCGGCGCCGCCGCTGCCAAAAGGGCTTGGTTGACCGGGCGCAGTCGGAAATAAGTTTGTTGGGAAAAATTGCGTTTGTCGGAACGAGTGTCCATACTGGAAGCCAAATGACAAATTGGGCATCGCTAAGCCTCGAGCTTCACGCACGCCTTCGGCAGATTTTTCGCGTTCAAGTTTGGCGGCGATAAGGTCGCGATTGTTTTGAAGCGCAATCACAACGGCATCGTTCAATGACAAGGCACGCGGTTGTGCAACTAATGAAATTGAAAAGAGCAAGGTGCAGAGTAACAAAATCGTGGTTTTCATGACTAAGTTGGTGCAATAGATAAGGCTAAGTTTGGTAGAAAAATGACTGTAAGTTAGAAAATGACTTGCGGTCAGTAAAACGCTTGGTGTCTCTTAAAGTTTCAGCACAAAAAGAAATTTGCGAGTTCAGTCAGAATTACTATCTTTGTAACCCAAATTGAATGAAATGGGGATATAGCTCAGTTGGTAGAGCGCTTCAATGGCATTGAAGAGGTCAGGAGTTCGACTCTCCTTATCTCCACAACGGTCAACGGTTTAGGTTCAACTGCGATAGGTTTGCCCCTGATGAATTGACCTTGTAGCCGACCGCGCTATGACGGAACTCTTCTTCCTGATAACATCACTTTTCGCTGTTGCCTTCTTCACTGGAACAGAGACTGCATTCATCACGGCGAATCGAGTGCGCTTAAAAATGTTTGAGCATAAAAAAGTGGTCGGTGCCTCGTTGGCTAATCACTATCTCACGCACATTGAAAAAGTCCTCTCTTCAACGCTTGTTGCGCGTGTGCTTTTCTCTGTTGTATTTGCCACATTGCTGTCGGGGCTGTTTGCACAACTCTTCGGACGAAATTCAATTTTAGTCGATACGCTGATTGCATCAACGGTGATTGTCTTTGCGGCAGATGTGCTGACAAAGCCGCTGTTCCGAGAACTGGCTGACTATGCAGTGCTTGTGTGTGCGCCGATTCTACGCGTCTTTCGCATCATGGTGTTTCCTGCGATTCTTTTTTCGGAGTGGGTTGCGCGTCGATTTTCGGCAATGTTTGGTGCATCGTTGCCCAATACAACCGACTTTTACCGCAAACAAGATTTTGAAGTCTTGCTACGCGAAAACATATTGGCAGAAACGCAACAAAAAGATGTAGAGATTATCTCCAACGTGCTTGCTATCAGCGATGTGCGCGTGAGGGAATGTATGGTGCCACGCACAGAAATTGTTGCTATCGAGAAATCTGCAACAATCAAAGAAGTTCAGCAACAATTTACAACCTCGGGCTACTCGCGTTTGCCTGTGTTTGATGAAACGATAGATAAAATTATCGGTATTGTCTCGGTGCAGGATTTATTCAAAAAGCCGAAAAGTTTAGAGAGCATCACAAAGGAAGTGATGTTTGTGCCAGAAACGAAAAAATCGGTTGAACTTCTAACCGAATTTTTGCAGACAGGGCAAAGCACTGCGGTCGTAGTTGATGAGTTCGGTGGAACAGCGGGATTGGTTACCGCCGAAGATTTAATCGAAGAACTTGTCGGCGATATTCAAGATGAATACGACCAAGATGACGAAGTATTCCGCGCACTTTCCGAAAACACCTACCTGCTTAGCGGACGCTTGGAAATTGAACGCATCAACGAAAAGTTCGGACTCGGAATCCCAAAAGGCGATTATGAAACGCTGGCAGGTTATATTTTGGCAAACTGCGGACGCATTCCGAAACAAGGAGAAATCATTACCATTGAGCCGTTTTCAATCACGATTTCAAAAGCCTCGAGAACGAAAATCGATGTGGTCAAACTCACGCGCAAAACCGCATAACGCTTTAACTCTATCAGACTTAAACTGCATCAATGCCTGACGAAAAGTCCCAGCTCATTGATTCACTTCGACAACTGCGGCTTTTAGAACGCGCCCAAGATTCCACACTCTACACGGGACGCTCAACAATTTCAATCTGGGTAGATAAAGTGCTTTCCCCTGAACTGCTATGGACGTTTATCGGTTCGGCCGTGCTTTTTATCGGCGGATTGATTTGCGCTTACTTGCTTTACCTGCGTGCTCAACGGACAAAACGCAACGATACCCTTCAAGCCAAGTCGCTACGAATGGCGGCATTTGCACTGCTTGCGCTCGCCACTCATGGCGGATTTTTTATTTTAGCAACTTTCACACTCACGAATGTTTTGCCATCGCAATTCTATGGACAACTCTACTGGTTAGGGTGGCAAGTCTCGCTGTTGTGGTTTGTCTTCTTTGCATTTCTTTTTGCGTTAGGATTTGTGCGCGATAGGAAGAGTTATGACTTCTATTTTATTACAACCCTTATTTTGCTCTCGCTTCTTTTGATGTTCGGCTACAACGATTGGACATGGCGGCAGATATTGAGTTTCCTTGATGCGTCCATACGCTACAACATACAAGCGGAAATTCCATTCTCTTTCGGCGAAGAGCATTTGTGGCTGAAATTTAGCAAGAATACTTACTATGCGATGGCGATTCACTTTGCCGCATGGGTGGTGGCGTTTAGCATTGGCGGCTATCGCATTTATCGGCGAAGCAAAGTTTATCAAGATGAAAGTGCGCGCAGTGCCTCGTTTCAACTTTCCCTTTTGATGTTTCTTGTTGCAGGGCTTGGAGCAATACTTTTCGCCCTTCTTTATAGCAATCCGAAAAAACTCTTCGAGTTGAACTTGGTGATTTCGCTGATGGCGTTGAGCGTTCTGTTCTATGGTATAAGAGCAGTGTATCGGCACGGTCGCTATCGGCGCGTTTAAGCGCAGTTTAATTGGCTTTAACTGATTGAACATTTCATCACAACATGTGTGGCGTTTTTGGAATTTTTAACTCGGATTTTGCGGCAATGGAAACCTTCTACGGATTGTATGCACTACAACATCGCGGACAAGAAGGCGCAGGAATTGCAGTGGCAGACTACGACGAAGAGAAAAAGAAAACACAGTTTCGACTGGTCAAAAACTTTGGACTGGTTTCCGAAGTCTTTCGAGATGAACGTGTGTTGGAATCAATGAAAGGGCGAGCGGCAATCGGACACAATCGCTACTCAACCTTAGGCTCTTCTAAAACACCCCAAAATGTTCAGCCATTTTTGGTCACCTACAAGTCAGGACATCTTGCGCTGGGGCATAACGGCAATCTCACAAATGAAAAGCCATTGCGTAAGAAACTCATTGATGAAGGTGTGTTATTTCAAGCAACTTCTGACAGTGAAATCATTTTGCACCTTATTGCACGAAGCAAAGCAACGACAGTCGTTGAGCAAGTCTACGATGCGCTCACGCAAATTCAAGGCGCATTTTCGCTGGTGATTCTTACCGATGAGCAACTGATTGCCGCAAGAGACCCATGGGGATTTCGCCCGCTGGCACTTGGCATGCGTGAAAACAAAGATAGAAACGGCAGAAAAGTCAAACCGACATATGTGGTCGCAAGCGAAACATGCGCGTTTGACATTATTGCCGCAAAGTATAAACGCGAAATTCTGCCCGGTGAAATTGTTGCGATTGATAAAACCACGCTTGAAACAGGCGAAGTGAAATCTATTTTCCTGCCGAAGTCTGAACGAAAGGCGCGATGTATTTTTGAGTATGTCTATTTCTCGCGTCCCGACAGCATGATATTCGGCGAATCGGTTGATAAAGTGCGTCGAAAGTTGGGCAAAAATTTATCGCACGAGGGCGGCTTAAAACCAATCGGCGATGAAAAGTATGTAACCGTTATCAGCGTTCCCGATTCTTCAAACACTGCGGCGTTAGGCTTTGTAACCGAGAGCAACAAACAAGGAAATGCCGCACGACTTGAATTAGGATTGATTCGCAACCACTATGTCGGCAGAACGTTCATTCAACCGGGCGAACACGAACGTGGCTTGAAAGTGCGCTCAAAATACAACACCGTTCGTGGCGTCTTGAAACATCGGCGCATTGTGGTAGTTGATGATTCGATTGTGCGTGGCACGACTTCAAAAATGCTTGTTCAACTCTTGCGTGAAGCACACCCGAAAGAAATTCATCTGCGCATTAGTTCGCCGCCAATTACAAACCCATGCTTTTACGGAATGGATTTTCCAACCAAAGACAAACTCATCGCCAATCAAGTCGGCGGCAACATCGAGAAAATTCGTGAAGAACTCGGCGTCGATTCTCTCGTCTATCTCTCAATGAAAGGCTTGCTGGCAAGCGTGCCGAAATATGAAGAGGAAAAAGGAAGTTACTGCACGGCTTGTTTCAGCGGCAATTACCCTGTGCCAATCGAAGAAGCCACAACGGACAAAGAGAAGAACGATGAGTAACGTCGTTCTTGCAGATACAATTCTTGCAAACATAAACGGCGCACATCATCAGTGCGCCGCTGTGGGTAAGTATCTCTCGCAAAGCACTTAGTTTTTTTCATGGGCAGAGAACGTTTCGCTTGTAAGCGTGTATCGCTCAATATCGCTTCGTTCAATGTGTAGAATCCCGCCCGACTTCAACTTCAAACGTAGATATGCACGTTGCGAGTCATCTAACAGATAGCCTTCAAAGATTGAATTATCTTTCAATGAAACACTCACAAGCGGTGCATTAGTAGTATCAATTGAAACGGATTCAGGCATGTCGCTTCCGCCTAATTGTGCCGCAACATTATTGAGAAGCGTTTGCTCGAGAATACCGTTGCTCTTTTCGTCAGATATAACTTTGATAATAAGTTGTGAGGAGTCATTAGAAAGAGGAACAATCGTTAAGCGGACTGAAAAGGTTTTACTGTCGCATGCTTCGAGAGTTTTGTCAAATAAGGCAAGTGCAGTTTGTTTGTCAATGCTAGTGCTTGTGGTCTGAATGAAGCCTCGTTGTTTATCAGCAAAGGCAACACTGAAGCCTTCGGATTTGAGCACTGCAAGTGCTATGTCAAAAAGACGGTCAGAAGAACTGTTGTAAGTGTTTTCAAGCGATTGCTTGAAAGTGCTTTGCGACAGTTGAGCGCAACCTGCAAAAAACAAAGCAATAAAGAATATGAGAAGCGTTGACTTTTTCATGTGTTAATTAAATTGATTTAAGTTAAATAAAATAGTTATGTGCCGTAGATGCTTATCAGATAAGCGATGACAGGCGAGGCTTACGAGTTAGTGAGGTGAAGTGTTGCAGAAAAAAGATTTTCTTTTTGTAAAGTGTTGCGGAGTGGGCGATAAAAGCAATCGTTATCAACAGAAGAAAAACAAGAAACTCGACTCACATTTCAAGATAGCGCATGAAGGCTTGGGCTTTTTGCGTAAGGTCTGCTTCGTAGAGACTGCACGGATTGGAATTGTAGGTAATGTAGTAGCCGTATCGTTCAAGCGTGCGTTGAAGGTGAAAGGTGTCGCGGGTTTGAACGCACATCGTAATGCGTTGTGCATCTTCGTTTTCAAGAGAACGGCGTGCGGCAATGCTCAATACAGTTGTCTCGTTTTGCTCAATCAGCCGAATCATCTCCGACATTTTGAACTGTGTCAGCGGCACTTCAACTTCCAAGATGGAGACATCGTCAGAAAAGTAAAGGTTGTTAAAGAGTTCTTGCATGACCTCGTCTCGCAACACAACGCCGTGGTAGTTCATGTCTTTGTCGACAACAGGTAGAAAATCGTGATGAATTTTTCCAAATTGTTTGAAGGCATGATACGGGTGGTCGTTGATGTTAAGTGTAAGCGGCGTGTGAAGTGGGAACGATGAAATTGAGCGATGAAGATTTTTTTCGCCTGAATCAGTGAAGAGTTCAATATCGCTGTCTAAGAGCGTGCCGACAAGCTTATCTTGTTTGAGAATTGGCAAGCCGCCAAGTTTGTTTTCTTGTATGAGAAGTGCGGCAGTTGCAAGTTTATCAGTCAGTTTCAGCGTTGGAATATCGGTGTGAAGATTCAGTCGGCTCATACTTCTTGACGGGTTTAAGTTGCTGTAATGTCGATACTGCAAAAGACTTTTGCAAGTCTGGTGCTATGCTTCAATTTTTGCCACACGTCGTTCGTGCCGTCCGCCTTCAAATTGAGCCTGAAACCAGTTTGTCAAACATTGTTCAATTTGATTGCGGTTCAGGAATCGCGCAGGTAAACACATCACGTTGGCGTTGTTGTGTTCGCGTGAAAGATGTGCGATTTCTTCGTTGAAAACAAGCGCGGCTCGAATCCCCTTGATTTTATTGGCAACAATAGAAACACCAACGCCACTTCCGCAAAGCAAAATGCCTTGTTCGGCTTCGCCGTGTGCGACGCTGTGCGCAACGGCTTTGGCAAAGTCGGGATAATCAACCGAATCAGGAGAGAATGTCCCTTTATCAATCACTTCATAGCCATGCGCCAAAAGCCAATCAACAACGGCTTTCTTGGCTTCAAAGCCTGCGTGGTCGCTTCCAACGGCGATTTTCATAGCCAGTGCAGTATTGAAAAAAGTTGATGATAACCATTAGACTTGCTACATTGAAAATAGTGCAAAAAAAGCAAGAGAATGTAACCTCACCCTGTCGCGGTGCGACGTCCCTCTCCTTACGAAAGGAGAGGGACGTTTTGGCGAAGCCAAAACAGGGTGAGGTCAAAGGATACAGCTTTGCGGTAAAGGTTGCATTAATTAAGCGTTCTTGTGATGTAGTAAGTCTATTCACTATTCATTGCGTTTAACTTCCATCGGTTCAGGAAGTTCCTTCGCGCTTCTTTCAGAAAGTTCGCTCGTTTGGTCGCGCTTGAAGGATTCATCGTATTGAATGTCTTGTATCGCAACGCTTCTTCCGAAAATTAAACTTTGAAACAGTCCAAAAAATCCGCCCAAGTATGCGGCGCAGACAACGGCGTAGAACGCAAGTTGCACAGGCGATTCAATACGACCATAAACGGCTGATAGAACTTCGTTGGCAATCGGCGTGCAAATTATTTTGGTCAGCGCGCCTGAAAGTGCGCCTGAAAGAATCCCTGCAAAGCCATACCATAAAATTCCGCCTTCGCCAATGTGACGCGCAATCCATCGCGAAATGCTTGCGAACATCACGCCAAAGAGCATGCCGAAAATTAAGCCGTAGCATGTGCCGTTGTATGAGCCTGTAAAAAGCGTCAGTATGAACGCGCAGATAAGACCAAAGCCAACCGCATAAACAGCGGCACGTGCATACTTCGATGACCATTTCGTTTCGCGTGTGATGGCATCAAACCAAGTTCGTTTCTTCATTCACTCGTTTCTTTTTGTGTTAAGGAAAGTTGAACTACACAATCAAACGGCAATTTTCTTTGCTTCGTTCAAGACGCGCTATAAAAGTCTCACAAAGCGGATATTTCAATTCGTTAGATTTACATCGCAATTAAAAACAAGAAATCAATGCGTCTTTTGGCACTTCTTGCGGTTTTAGAAAAAGAATTTTTGCTGGAATATCGCACGCGCTACGGCGTGAACACGATACTGCTCTTCGTGGTGGTCTCGGTGTCGCTGATTGTCTTTTCGGTGTCAGCGGAACTTCTAACAAGTGAACTCACGTCGGCACTGTTTTGGAACACGGCGTTTTTTGCGTCTCTCTCTGCTCTGCAACGTGGCTTTGTGAGCGAAGTGGAACGCGGCACCATGCTCTTTTTGAAACTCTCTGCAACATCGACGGCAATTTTTCTTGGGAAACTCATTTACAACTTTTTGCTTTCGCTACTTGTCAATGGTGCGATTGCGGTGCTGTATTTAGGATTGCTCTCGCTCACGATTGAAAATCCAACTATTTTTCTTACAACGCTTTTGCTTGGAAGCGCAAGCGTGGCAGTGGTGCTGACCTTGATTAGCGCAATCGTTGCCAATACAAGCGCACGGGGCGGATTGTTTGCGGTGCTTTCTTTTGTGCCGCTCTTGATTCCAATTTTTATGACGGTTCGTGCTACACGCATTGCAACACAAGAAGATGCGCCGTTTTTTCGAGCCTCGACGGAAATACAAATTCTCGCCGCCTATACACTTGTGATGTTCTTCGTGTCGCTGATGCTGTATGAATTTATTTGGGAAGAGTAGTCGCAACGAGACGTGCAAAAATGCGTAACTTTCAGAGTGGCAAAACTGCGCTGTGGCAATCGCTATGCTTCAGAGTGAGCATAGAGGAAAGTCCGAACATCACAGAGCAAGGTGCTGAACAAGGCAGGGCTTCGGCACTGCGCAAGTTCAGGCGGGCAGGAGCAATCCTCGCTCGACAGAGAGCGCAACAGAAAGCAAACCGCCTCGCTCACAAAGCGGGGTAAGGGTGAAACGGTGGGGTAAGAGCCCACCCTCGTTTGTAGCGATACAAACGCGAGGCAAGCCTCCCTGATGCAAGGCGATGTAGGAAGGCGTCGGCTTTCGCCGAAAAGGTTGCTCGCCTGATGAGCCTATGGCTCAACGCCTTCGGGTGCGCCGCTTAGACAAATGATTGCCTTCGCCCTTGTGCTTTGTGCGCAACGGCGAAAACAGAATTCGGCTTACGGGCGCAGTTTTGCCTTTTTTATTGATGGCTTGATTGCTCAACGCCGTGTGCGTAATTTCCCACCACAAAATAACTTGCACCTAAAACCAACGTGAACCTTTCAAAATGAACCGAGCGATTTATTATTTCAACCTTGTCCGACTTTCTCTCTTTCAAATCTCTTTCGGAATTATCTACGCCATTCTCACCGATACGCTTAACCGCGTGATGACGATTGAACTCGGCATTGCCGCATTTATTGTCGGTGGATTGATTGGCATACGCGAACTCATGGCGTTTTTTGGCGTGAAAATTTGGGCAGGAAATCTCTCCGATAAAACGCATTTCTTCGGCTATCGACGCACGCCATTTGTCTTGGGTGGCTTATTCATTACTGCGGTTTCGTTCTCGCTGATTGCGCCTGTGGCATTCAAAATGCAAGAACACTTCTGGATAAGTTTGATGGAATTGATTGTCATTTTCACGGTCTTTGGTATTGGATACCACGCCTCGCTGACGACTTACTACGCGCTGATTGCTGACTACGCAGGCGAAAAAAATTTGAGCAAAGTCGCCGCCGTGAGTTGGTGCTTGATGGTTCTTACAGGAATCTTCACCGCAGTGGCGATGTCGAATTATCTCAAAGAGTTCACAAATGAGAAATTGGCAATAGCAATGACCACTGCAAGTCTGATAGCGTTTACAATCGGATTCCTGATGATAATTGGACTTGAACGGCGATACGAAACCCACGATGCTAAAAAAGAAGAAGCACTCACATTTCTTCAATCGCTACAACTCATTAACACATCACCAATGACCAAAGCGTTTGCGTTTTACATCTTCATTTCCATTTTTGCCGCATTTGGTCATGAACTCATCATGGAGCCTTTCGGTGCCGATGTGCTGGGGCTTTCCGTTGCAGATACAACGAAGTTCCGTCAGTATCTTGGCTCATCACAGTTGCTTTTTATGTTGCTCACAGGATTTTTCATCAACCGAATTGGCATTAAAAATGCGATTATTATTGGCAATGCGATTGCAACCGTTGGATTTTTAATGTTGATGGGCGCAGGGATTTCGCAAAGCGTGCCAATGCTGTATTCGGCGTTGATTACAGTCGGAATCGGACTGGGATTTTGCACGATTGGAAACATCGTGTTCATGATTTCTATGCATGCAGGCAGGTCAGGGTTGTATCTTGGACTTTGGGGGACAGCACAAAGCGTCGCTATGTTTTCAGGCGATATTGGCATGGGCGCATTGCGCGACGTGATGCTTCGCTTGGCACAACCGATGTTGGCTTATGGAATCCTCTTTTCCGTTGTGATTGTTGCCTTTACGATTTCAACCGTGATGGTGTCGCGCTTCTCGATTGAAAAATTTGAAGAGGAAAGTCGAGTCTCACTTGAAAAGATGCTTGCCGTTGCGGGCGATTAAGCACGAGCGTAAGACTTGCATGTTTCAAGGCTTATCTTGCGTGATTGAACGGCTCGCATTAAATTCAGCGAAATTTTTGAAAAGTGAGTGTGTTAAACGTGTAAGGCAATTAACCCAAAACGCGATATGTTTTATCACAGGTTGGGAGCAATCCCGCCGAAACGACACATCCAATTTCGCAAGCCCGATGGGTCGCTCTACGCCGAAGAATTGATGTCGACCAAAGGCTTTTCAGGCATTTACACTAACGCCTATAGGCAATCGCCCCCTACCAAAATCCAACAAATCGGAAAAACGGAAGTGATCTCGCTGGTGGCGCATCGTG
>Ga0308412_1001112_pt1 | contig 14513 bp, 9 predicted proteins | sample HotsprottomLayer_FD_202357 | JGI IMG/M metagenome (GOLD analysis project Ga0308412, IMG submission 202357) | Hot spring phototrophic mat microbial communities from Octopus Spring, Yellowstone National Park, Wyoming, United States -... | ecosystem: Environmental > Aquatic > Thermal springs > Hot...
TTCGCAACGTGGCCGCAAGGTGGTGCTGGTCGTAAAGGTGCAAACCGGCCACGCCGTCCGAACCGGCTCCGAGAATCAGCCGGCAATCGCCGGCGCTGGGATTCAGCATCTCCAGATAGCTAGAGCGGTCCGCCCGCCCTTGGAGCCGCAACTGGGGATGCTCCTGCTCGTCGTGCAGCACAAGTTGGGCTCCGTCGTCGCCATCGACACTCAACCGCGCTCGGATCACGCCCTGATCGTCGCGCACAATCAACTCCCGCGCTTCCAGAACGTCGCTGGACCGATGCCGCGTCCAGACCAAGTCCGCCAGCAGCGCCATGACCCCCAGGCCGAGTCCCAAAGTTAAAGTTCGCCAGCGACGATGGGCCTGTTCTAGACGTTCCAAACGGTTGGCCAGGTCGTCGTCGGTAGCCGGCGAATTCGTTTTGGGAATCGAATCGTCTTGGTCCATCGCGCGGAAATTGAGCGTGAACAAACGGCTCCAAATGGCGTTCATCGAAACGGGTTCCTTCAGAGGTTCAAGAGCACGACGCGACACGCTTGCGGGTGGGTTTGAGGCAACCGGGAACGGGTTGAACGGCTTGAGGGGGCAGGGGCCAGGGCTCGGACATCTCGGCTCAGGCGTGGATCGAATCGGGCTGACCGACCTCGCCGGGCCGAAGATCGACCGCTCTGTTCAGGAAGCGATACGTTGCCAAGCGGGGGTCGTTCCGTTGAAATCGGTTGGTCGGGATGAGCGGCGGTTCGGTTCGTTGACTCCACCGACACGATGCGTTCTCAAGGCGACGATCCCCGTGTCCGACCCGGAGTCGAACCTGACCATGACGATTCCCGACCCACCCGAGGAGGATTGGACCGACCCCGAACGCTTGAGTCAGATCTCCACGATGTGGACAGTTCTGGCCCAGGCGGGCGAGCTTGATTCGGACCAAGCCCGCGAGGCTCAACTTCAAATCCTCAAACGGTATTCGGCGGCGATTCACCGATATTTGGCTGTATCGTTACGCGACCCGGACGCCGCCGACGAACTCTTCCAAGAATTCACCGTGCGGTTCCTCCGGGGGGACTTTCGCCGAGCCGACCCCACGCGGGGCAAGTTTCGTCATCTGCTCAAAGCGGCTCTCTCAAATCTGATGATCGACTACCACCGCCGCAAGGCCCGACGGGTCGCCCGACCATTGGAGGAGGCCCCCGAACCCCAAACCCTCGACCCATCCTCGCTAGCCACCGACGCCGAGTTCCTCGCCATCTGGCGGGCCGATCTGATGAACAAGGCGTGGGAAGCGCTGGCCGACCACGACCGTCGCAAAGGACGCCACCTCCACCTTGTCCTAAGGTATCGGGCCGATCACCCCCAGCAACGCTCCGCTGAACTGGCCCAGGGACTCTCCGCCAAGCTGGGACGGCCCGTCACTCCCGAATGGGTCCGCAAACAGGTCTTCCTCGCCCGTCAGAAATTCACCGACTTCCTGGTGGATGAGGTCGCCCGCTCCCTCGACGACCCCAATCACGACTTCGACGCCTTGGAACGTGAACTTATCGACCTCAAACTCGCCGAACATTGCCGCGACGCTCTTGAACGCCGCCGCCGGGCCCACTCGAATGAGTGATGCACTCCAACCAAGCTTGCCAACACCAACCCCAATCGTTCCAGTTCAAGTCCCGAGGGCGGCTCCGATCCGATCTCCTCAAGACAGAAGATCATGTGATGAGGATGAGATGGTCCCAAGTGATCCCCAACCCCACAGGGTTGTTCCAAAAGCCTAGAGCGACGCCCTGGGAATAGGACCGGCCATCGCTCCAACCACTCCACCGATGCGAGCGCGTCGGGTGGCTTCCTCGACCCCTACGGGGTCGTTCCTCGAGCCACGGACTTACTTGTGGAACCGTCGTCTTTGGGGTGATTGGGAAACACCATTCCGCCGTGGCGGGCATGGTTCAGGCGCGTCCCCTCGACCTCGATGGGGTTTCGGGGACGGCCTCGAAAGCCTAAGACCGAATCGCTTCGTTGCGTTTCCTTGTGGTCGTGGTTAGCCGTCGCTATGCAAGCGTTGCAGCAACCGATCGACCGCGTCTTGAATCTTGGCCGCAGCGCCGGGTTCCAGATAGCTGGATTTGGCCCGCCAGGTCTCGTAGCCGCCCAGCTCGAAATCCGACTTGGTTGGCAAATACCCGTAGTAGCCATTGGCCAGACCAACGATCACGGTGGACTTGAATGGCGAGCGTTTCTTGATCGCCAGGCCAATCTCGACGAATGGCTCGCCGGGGATCGCCACTAGAACGCCGTCGCCCACCCGCACCGCCGAGACCGTCACCTCGACTTGGTCGGGATAGATGGTCAGATCCAGAGTTTCCCCGGCGTAGATTTCCTCCAGGGTCTTGAGAGGCCGTCCCTGATCCCGCGCCGGTTGAACCAGACGTCGCGCCCGTTCGACCTCATCGGGGTTTGGTTTGCGAACGCCCAGAGTAAGGGTGTCCGACAAGGCTGCCAGCCGTGGCGTCCGGGTTGTCTCGATGTTCTCCCAGGTCGCGCGGACCTCTTGGGCCAAGTCGTCGGCCACCCGGCGAATCTGGGTGAACGGCGGTTGAGGACGGCGTTGCTCCTCCAACGGTCGGACCCGGCCCATCACGTCGATGTTGTTGATGTCGCCGCTAGCCCCGTTGGACAACAACGCGACGAAGGGGGGATGGTCGGCCGGATCGTCGGCTTGGAGCAATCGACTCAACCGCGCGGCGAAGGCTCCAAAGTAATCAGCCGAGAAGGCGTTGCCCGGCACATCGCCCACATAGTGCAGCGGGTAGTTGGCGTAAACCGCCAGTGGTCGAGCTGTTTGATCCGGCGTCACCGCGTCGATTCTCAGGACCGCAACCTCGGGATCGACCGGCCCGGCTGGACGCTCCACCTGAGTCGATCCCACGCCAGGGTTCATTTTGACTCGTTCCGGTTTGCCGAAGGGATCGACCAGTTCGACCCCCGGCTTCATGAAGAAGCGTCGGTTGAACACCTGACGATTGTTGGTTCCAACCCCCCAGCCAATCCGGGCTGGCGTCAGACGGCTGTAGGCAATCAGAACGGCGTCGCCAATTCGTTGGGTGACGAAGGCGACGTAGGAGGGGTCGGGTTGGCTTTGAAACGCCGGAGCCAAGGTGCCGCCTGAGTGGGTATGAGTCGCGGAGATCACCAGAGCTTCAGGGGGGAATCCGGCGTCGCGCGCCAGACGTTCCCGCACTGACTCCACGATGCCGTTGGACAAGAGACAGGTGTCCACAGTCACCAGTGCCACTCGGTTAACCTGGGGCGCGGCAGCGTTGGGATTGGCCGCCTCCAGCGTCACGGCACGAACCTGCAGCGGGTCGTGGAGCAGGGTTCCCCGTCGGTCGTTCATATGGCCGTTGATCGAGGTTCCCAGTGGCGGGGTGATGTCCAGGGTAGCCGCGCCCGCTCGGAGGGTGATCCCGTCTGACGCAGGGTCAGGCGGTTGACGATGGGCAAACGCCGGTTCCGGGCGGGCGATCGCCAGAACCAACACCAAACCGACGCTCCACCCGAGCCGGCGAACCGAGCGATTCCAACCACGTGGGGACCTCATGGAACTCCTCCTCGTCGTCTTCAAACTTCAAAGTCAGCATCAGTGGAATCTAAAGTGGACGAACGCATACTGGAGGATGGAATGATACAACATTAGCCTCGTTCGGCCTGGGCGGTGTAGGGGCTTTGGGGGTACTCGCTTTTGAGTTTGCCGAGGACTTCGCGGGCCCGTTCGGGTTTGCCCAAAGTGTTCCAAAGGGCGACAATCGCCGCTAAGGCGCGGGCGTGTTGCTCGCGTTCGCTGGAGTAGAGGATGTCCACGTGAAGGAAGTTCATAAGAGCATCTTTGGGGCGGTTTTCTGCGATCAGGCAGTCTCCGAGGGTGTTGTGGGCCGCGGCCAGGGTCGCGGCATCCTCAGGGTCGGCTCCGGCGATGACGTCCTCAACGGTTCGGCGGGCTTCCTCGAACTTGCGGGCGGCGGCGAGGACTTGCGCTTTAGCAAGCTGGGCGTCCCGTTTGACGATGGGGTTGGTCGTGCTTGAAGCAATCACGGAGTCGAGATCACTCAGCGCGGCGGTTTGAGCGGCCGCGTCGTTGGACTCGGCGGCGATTCGAGCGTTGAACACCTTGGCCAGGTCGGTAGCCCAGGCGATCGCGCCAAGTTCTTGAACATTCCGTCGCGCCGCGTCGAAGTCGTCGATGGCGATTTGGAGGCGGATCAAGCTGATGAGGGCCTCGCCCCGCTGACGAGCTTTGGGGAACTCCTTGAGGAAGCCCTCCAGATTGCGAATGGCTTCGGGGGCGGCGTTCGGGTCCCCGAGCGCCATGCGGGCGTTGAGGTTGTGATAGCCGAACAGGGCGGCCTGACGGACCAACGGTTGGTTGCGGGCCTCGTTGGCGGCCTTTTGAAATTCCTCGGCGGCGCGGGTTGGGTTGTTTCCTCGGGCGAGCGAGGCCGCGGCGGTCAGCGAGGCGGGAGCTTGATCGTAGGTAACGCGGTCCACCTGATCGACCGGGACGGCGACCGTTTGGCCGCCGACCTTCAAGGTGATGGTCTCGGGGGTCTCCTCGGTAATCGTGCCACGGATCCGGCCGCTCACCACCGCCGGATTTTTGAAGGTGGAGCCGGGGATCAGACGCACCTCGTCGGCCCAGGTCTGGCACATTAGGGTGGATGGGCCAACGGTCGCGGCCATCAGCCACGCCAACGTCCAACATCGTGTTCGAATGCGAGACGCGCGGTTGGTTCGCAGGATCAACATCGTGGAGCGACTCCCGGGTGGATCGTCTTGGTGATTCGATTGGATCTCGATCTCGGATCGGCCAGGGACCATGAACCGAGATCGAAATCAGTTCTGACGAATGGCTTTGAAATCCATCCAGCCGTAACGGTGTTTGTGTTTCCAAACCCTCGACTTACGGTGATGGAACTCAACCGCCGGATCCCAGCGCGTTGAGGGCGTTTTCGTAGCGCTTAGCCATCTCGGGGCTCATGGTTCGTCGGTTGAGCTTGAGGATGCTGGAGAGGGTCTTGCGGGCTTCGGCGGAGTCCCCTTTGAGGCGTTGGGCTTCGGCGAGTTCGTAGAACGCCTCGAAATATTCGGGGGGGCGTGGTCTCAGGCCCCGAAGCCGCCCAGTGAGTTCGACCCACTTGGCGAGCGCGGTGTTCCAATTGCCGCGACGGGCGGCGGCCTGAGCAGTGGCGATCCGACAATCCTCGAACATCGCCTCCATCAGGGGCGGGCTGCGGTCCAGCAGCGGTTTGAGGGTGGCCGCGGCTTGGTCGAAGGCATTGGTTTTGCGGAGGGCGGCGGTGAGTTTGAGCAAAGCGCGTTCGTAACGGGTGTTGAGGCGTTGGGATTCGTCGAGGTTGGTGGTGCCGTCCCGCTGTTCTTTGAGGCGGTTGGCGGCCTGGGTGAGGACATCGACCGCCTCGGCGTTCATGTCCAGGTCGAGCATCGCCTCGCCGGCCCACTGAAGGATGTCCGGGCTGGCTGCGTCGTTGGCAGCGACCGCTGAGAGGAAACGTTGATAGTCGCCCTGGATGCGGGCGAGTTTCGCGGTGTCGTCGCGCTGGCGGGCGGCGTTCATTTCGGTTTCAAGCAATTGCCCGAGTTGAACGTAGAGCCGCACCATCACGTCGCCTGGGGTGTTGGATTGTTCCAGCGTCGCGATGTTCTTGAGCGCTTCGTCGGTGCGCCCGGTTTGGATGTTGGCCATCATGAGGGTGGCCATGACCCTCACGGCGCGGTCGCGGACTGGGGGCGGCGGCGAGGCGATCGCGGTCAGGTCGCGGGCCAGGGGTTGGATCACCTGGAGCGCCTCGTCGGGGTGTCCGGCATTCATCAATAAATCCGCCAACACCAAGGCCGCGTCGATCCGCACCGGGTCGGTGGAGGGGGTGTTAGCGGCTTGAAGACGCGCGGTGGCCCCACGGAGTTGGCTGATCGCTTGGTCGCGGAGTTGGTCGGCCTCGGCGGTTTGGCCTTGGGCACGGAGTTGACCGGCGCGACGCACGCGGGCGGCCGCGGCGCGGGTGATCGCCTCGGGCTTGCGGGCCGAATCGTCGGCCACCTTGTCATAGGCGGCGATCGCTGCCTCGTCGTTGCCGCGGCCGAACTCGACTTGACCGATCGTCATGAGGGCGGCGTTGCCCTGGTCCTGATCGGCGAATCGTTGCGCCACATACGAGGCAAACGCCAGCAAGCGGTTCAGGTCGGAGGCGCGATCGACTTTGACTGTGTTATAGCCGCCGATGTGCGCCGCCATACCGATCTCGGTCGCCTTGGCCGCCAGGCCATTTTCTGGGTAGCGGCGAGCGAGAAATTCCGCCAAAGTCGCCGACTCATAAAAATCGCCGTTCGCGTAATAGGCGTAAGACAGCAGATAACGGGCTCGATTGGCTTGATCGAGGGTCTTGGAGCGTTCCTCCAAGGTGTTGCTCCGACCTTCCACGAACGCCTGGTTGATCGCGTGTTTGAGCAGGTTGATCGCCTCAGGGAAGTTGCCCGCTTGAATGGCCGCCTCCGCCGCGGAGGAGGCTTCGTCGTACTTCATCTTGGCCACTTCTTCGGCCCGAAGCGCCGACTTGGGGTCGTATTTTTGGAGCAGTTCCAGCGCCTCGGCTTTGTGCGGGGAGTAGACCCGCACCACGTTGCGCAAGGTGTCGCGCACGACGCGGGTAGCGGCGTCCCGTTCAGTTCGGGCGAGGGTGTCCTTCTGCGCCTCCATTTGGGCGATCATATTCTTGGCCTTCTGGAGTTGGACCCCCAACCCCTCGACCGTCATAGCGTAAGCTGGATGGCTTAGCAGCCAGCGGTTGGCCTCGTCGGCGGCCAGGGCGTATTCACCGCGCTTGCCCAGGGCGACGATCCGAAAGTAGCCGACCTTGCGGTTGAGGTCGCCCAGGCGGGGGTCACGGTTCTCCAGAAGTTGGTTGTACAGTCCCATTGCCTCGCCCAAGCGACCCGACTCCTCGTAGCACTTACCTTGCCACATCTTGGCGTAAAGCCCGATCGACTGGGTTCGGTAGCGGTTGGCCAACGACTCAAACCCCTTGAGTGCTGCGTCGAGCAGCTCCCGACGTTTGGCGTCGTTCTCGGGATGGGTGTGGCCTTCGGCGTAATCGACGGTTGCCCGCAAAAACTCCCCTTGCATCAACGCGGCTTGCAACGTGTCGCGGGTCCGACGGCGGGGATCGCCGAGCTCGATGAATTTCGGAAAGGTTTTGAGTTGACCACTGAGTTGCGCGATGGCCTCATCCAGCGCCTTGCGGGCGTCGCGGAACGACTCCCGGGCCAAGGTCAGCTTGTCGCGGCGGTCATCCTCGGTGGAGGCGTCGTCGGCCAGATACTTGTTGAGATCGCCGCGTTGGATCATCAAGCGGGCGAACTGAATGCGGGCCGCAGGCGCTTCGGGGTGCTTGGGGTAGGAGGTGGTGAAGGCCACCAGGCTTCGTCGCGCTTTCTCCAACAGGTCGCGCTGGCGTTCGGTGTCGGCGATCCGCCCGGCCTCGTCCAGGTGGGTTAGGCCCGTTTGGTAATCGAGTACCTGTCGAAGTTCCTCCGGGGTGTCGCCTGCTTGGCGCAACGACTCGATCCAGTCGATCGCTAGGTCAAAGTAACCCCGCTCCCGCAACCCGTCCAAGAATCTTAATTCCCGATCGGTGCGGCGGATCGCGGGGTCGAGGACCACCGTGTCCTCCTCCTGGGCATGGAGGGGAGCGGGTGCGGGAACCGCCGGGAACGCAGCGGCCGGCGTGGCGGACCACCACGCCAAGGTGAATGATCCGAAGCAACCCGCCAGCAGCAAAGTGAGAGACGCCCAACCCGCGGCCCACTTCCTTGACGGCCGGATTATAGACCAGTGGGCGAGGAATCCTTGCGTCATCATCGGACGATCCTCCGCCGAAACGAGCGACGAAGCATGATTAAACAAATGGCTTGATGAGAAAGCGGGCAATGAGGTGGTTGCAAGGCGTGCTGGCGACCTGCATCGTCAGTCAAACGCGGACGACTGAATCCCGACGACGCGATGGGCTCAACGAAGTCGAGCGACCTGAGCTAGGTTGGTGAATGGAGTCGCAGTGGTGAGGCCAGGACGAACGGCGTTGAATCCGGCACGTCGAACTGCGCGAGGAGAATTGGTCCGCGCGTGGCCGTTGGAGACGCTCCACGCGGGTGCCAGTTTACTCTAAGTGGCGCTTTTCAGAGTCGTCAAGAGGGTTGCTCGATTCCTCCGGGTCCATCCCGCGGCGATCCACCCACTTTGACTGGCACCTTTTCTTATTCTTCGATGATATGATGTAAAGGGTGACGAGTTAAGAAGCACGCCGACGACGGCGTCACCGATTCGACCGCCCAATTGGCTTAGCTTCGATTCTGAGCGATGGGCGCGGGGATTTCTGCGCGATCGGGCAAGAGAGCTACGCGCCAGTGGTTGTTCCCCTCGCGGTGGCAGGGCAGGTGGGACACTTCGGGGGCGTTGGGGGGCCAGGAACGGACGGGATTTGGAGAGTCCGGCGATGAGGAAGAGGAATCCTTGGAGGCGGAATCGGCGTGGGGGAGCCCGGGGCGTTGCCGATCGAACGGCAGGATTAGCATCAGCACGCGACGGTCGCGTGGCATCGCGGCCAGACGTTCCGGCAGGTCGCCGACTTCGAGTCCCAGATACCTCAGCCAATCCAGCGCCGACGCCATGAGTTCTGGTGTCAGGTCGATGGCGAACGCTTTGGAGGGGGCTGGAGCTGAGACCGCGACCGAAGCAGGGTGGGTTTGCGAGGGACCGACCTCGCGTTGCAACCCATTCTCGGCGCTGTCCGCCGGCGCGACGAAGTCGAGCGTCACCATCTGACCGACATCATTCGTCACTGGGCGGGTTTGGACCGTTCGAGGGGGGGACAAGCGTGATGCGGCGTCGTTCAGTAAGGAAGGGGTGTCCGAGTGCGCGCCGCGTTCGGCGAGACTCGCTGGGGGGTGGTCATCAGGGATCCCGGAGTTGGCCGCGTTGGGAGGGAAGTCCGACTGGGCGGAGATCGTCGGAGAGGACGTCGAGGCAGACACCAACACGTGACTCGACATGCTGCTCTTTGAGTCTAGCGCGGCGCTCCAGCCGATGAGACCCGCTAGGAGGACGGCGGCCGCGGCGACCACGCCGCCGCGGTGGTGTTGAATCGTCCGACACCAGCGGTTCAAGCGGTGGGGGAGGGTGGGTGAAGCCGCGCGGCGGGGGGAGGCGTCTGGGTTAGCCCGAACCCGGTCCAGCAGACTCAGCAGCGCCGCCGGATCGGAAGGGCGGTCGGCGGGATTCTTGGCCATCAACCAGACGACCAACTCCGACAGGCCGATCGGGACCTCCGGCCTTAGGGCGGCGGGAGCGGGGGCGGTTTGGGATTCGTGGGCCTTGAGTTTGCGGTAGGCCGAACCTTCGGGGAAGGGGGGGTGGCCGACGAGCAAGTGGTACAGGGTGCATCCCAGGGCGTAGAGATCGGCCCGGATGTCGGCCTCGCGGGGGTTGAGGGCTTGTTCGGGAGCCATGTAATCGACCGAGCCGAGAACCACGCCGGTTTCGGTGGCGTCGCTCAGACAGGGGTGTTCGCTGACCAGCCGGGCCAGGCCGAAGTCGAGCAGTTTGACGATCCCTTCAGGGGTCCTCATAAGGTTGTGCGGCTTGATGTCGCGGTGGACCATCCCGAGTTCGTGGGCGTGCCGCAGTCCCTCGGCGGCCTGACGCGCCACCTCCATCACCTCGGCGATCGGCAAGGGGCCGCGACGTTGAACCTCCTGGCCTAAGGTGCGCCCCTCGACATATTCCATCACCATGAGCCGCACGCCGTTCCACTCCTCGGCGTCGTAGACGGCGACCACATGGGGATGCCCCAAGCGGGAGGCGGCCCGCATCTCGCGGTGGAAACGATCCATCAGGGCGGGCGTGTGAACCAAATCGGTCCGCAACACCTTGAGCGCGACCCGGCGGCCCAACAGCCGATGACGGGCTAAAAACACGTCTCCCATCCCGCCGAAGCCCAGGGGAGCGAGGATCTCGTAGCGGGGATGGTCGCGGAGCGCCTCAGGCACCTCGGGCACACGCCGCGCTGCTCGGGGGGACGTGGAACCGACATGATGGTCGCGCTCGGGGAACGCGACAGGGACGCCGCCATCGAGCGCTGGGTCGGGACCGGAATCCTCCGCCTCGGCTTGAAGCCATGAGGAATCGATCCGATCGGGTCGGGTCAAATCGGGTGGGAAGTCGTCGAACCAGTCCAGCGGGACGGGGGAGGGAGGGCAGGGGGAGGCGGCGTCGGTTTCCCCCTTACTCAGCGGCTTCCGTTCCAACCAACCGGCGGACGACCCCGAACGCCACGCCATGCTGCCGTTGCGCGTGGCGAACTCGCGTTCAGATTGGGTCAGCGCGAAGGTCGGGTCCATCGATGGGCGCATCCTCACGACTCCGCAATCAGGAACGGCGGCTCTCCATGATCCGATCCGAACCGAAGCTGACGGAGCTGGTTTCGTCCGATCAACTCGAGCCACCGACCAGGCTTCCCGGCGTAGGCGGTCTCCACGACCCGAGTGGTTGGACGCCGGCAGGATGGTCTTGGCCGAGCGGCGGAATCCGCCGACTTCATCCAGCCGAGACGGACTGGCAAACGCGATCCCGCCTCACGACGGCGGCCGCAACCACCGAAGGCGTCGTTTCCGATCCCGCTTAGGGTTCAGCGCGGGCGGCCACTCCAACTACGTTCCACTTCTTGAGGCGTTACGTAAAGGATGTTGGGCCGATCTTCTAGAAGGATTGTCTGCGATCCGGCAAGGTTGGATCGCACCAATGTGGACGGCTTGGCTTGAATAGGAAGGAACGCCGAGACCTTCACGGCTAAGGCGGAGGAAGTCAGAGGCGCGGCGATTCCTGGTAACCCATTTCGTAAACGTCGCGCAACATGACGTCGTCGGAGACCGCGTCTCGGGAAATCCAGGGGGATTGGCGGGACGAGGAGGCGGGGGCAGTTCGGGGCTGGGTTCCGCGGGGTGTCCCGCCCAACCTCAACGTGGCCGCGTCTGAGGCGGGACGGGGCAGAGGGCGAGCTTCCAGATCGTCGTCTCGGCGCGCTGATCCGATGTCGTCGGACTCGGTAGGAGGGGGGAGGGGGCGTGATTCGAGGTCGCGGGCGCGTCGCCAGCGCTGGTCGAACTCGGGGTCGCGGTCCTGGTCGTCGAGGTCGTCCGTGGCGTTGGGGTCGTCCAGAGGATCGATCTCGTCTTCCCAGGAGCGTGAGGCGCGATCGGTTTGGGGGTCGTAGCCGACCCGGTTCCGTTGCCGGTTGGGGCGGGAGTCAGCGAGTTCGGACTCGTCCCGGGAGTCGCTGTTCCGGTCCTGGCCGCGTTGGGCTTTGGCCAAGCGCTCACGGGCGTTGAGTTTGTTGGTGATGTGGTCGAAGAGGGTTCGAGTTTGGACGCGGTCGCCGAAGCTGCCAATTCGGGCATTGACCAGGGAGAAGTCGGGCTGGGAGACGATCGCCACTTCGGCGAGGCGACGGTCGGCGGTGATGCCCGAGAGGGTCAGAACCCCGTTGACTTCGCGTTGCTGGAGGTCGCCGATTCGCAATTCGGCCATCGCGTCCAGCACCGCCTCGCGGACCACGGGGGCCGGTTGGGCGAAGCCTTGGGAACCCTGTCCCTGGGTGTACGTGTACCCCATGACCCCCAAATGCGGACCCGAGGTTAGCCCTCCTCCATAGGGAGCGGGCAAGGAGTTGCATCCGGCGAGGCTTCCGAAAATCGCCGTCAATCCAAGACAGACGACGGCCCACCACCCAATGGCCAACTCGGGTCCTGAAGGCGCGGCGGGGCGTCGAACCAAGTCGTTCCATCGAAGCATCGCCGGAGGTCCTTTCCGTTGCGATTGACGAGTGCCGTCTCATCCCACCCTATGCTATGCCGTCTCGTCCCCTCCCGTCGACTGGCTGACTCGTGGTGGTGACGCGACTTGACGCGATGGGACGAGGCAAGGTCGAGCGTGGGAGCGAGTTGAGTTCGGGTCGGGGTGGCGCGATCCTTGACGCGATCACCGGGCGTCCCGCACCAAACCGAACCAAATCCTTCACCTCATCCATCACCTCTGGTCCCGAGGCGTTTGGGGTGAGGCTGAGCCGTTGGGCAGGGTAGCGCGTCGAGCCGAATTGGTCAATCCCGCTCGGTCGTCACCCGCTGCCGTTCGATTGGGGGGGAATCGCCCGATTCGGGCTCGGAGCGCAAACCACCGTACAGCAGCAGTTCCAGGTCGCGTCGGATCAACTCTGGACTCGACGGCTGGTTGCTGAACAACCAATCGAGCATCCGCACCGTGATGATGCCCCGGATCGCCGCGACCAGGTGGGGCCGACGCGACGTGTCCAACCGACCCGACTCGACCAACGGCTGGCACGCCTGATCGACCAACTCGATCAGGCGACAGGAGGACTTGTCAATCTGATCGCGGAACCCAGCATTGAGCGGACTGAACAGAGTGGCGAAGGCAAACCGCATCCGGTCGAGGTCGTCGTCGCGATCCAGCGCCACTATCGCGCCGACGATTCGCTCCAATCGTTCGACTGGGTCCAGAGGCTGGGCCAACAACTGTTCGATCCGCGCGGTCAACTCTAGGATCGGGACCAGCAGCAGTTCGCGGGCCAGGCCGGCCTTGTCTTTGAAGTAGTAATAGATCATGGGCTTGCCACACTTGGCTTCGGCAGCGATCTCGCGGACGGTCGCCGCGTCGTAGCCTACTCTGGCGAAAACCTTGGCGGCGGCTCGAAGGATCGCCTGCGCCGTGACGTTGGACGTACCCGATCCTCCCGCGGCATTGCGTTCTGGGCCGGGGGCGGAGACATCGTTGTTGGTCTTAATGGGATCGGGAGGAGTCGGGTCGGTTCCAAGTGGGGTCATTCGCCACCGTCGCCTGGGTTTGCGACCACGGCGGGCCGCCCTGGCCCGCGGATCGAAGACAGCTTCGCAGATCGCCATGCGGAGGGGTGCGTCAGACTTGCGCGTGGACCTCAACCCCGGAGGAAGGGCGGCCAACGAGGTCGCGTCCTTCGGTTCCGGAGTGGAGTGGCCGCAGGGATCGGTCGGGACGAAACGCCACTCAGGGCGTTCGTGGCGTCATGTGATTGTGTCGAGCCGATCAAGGCGCGGACGCCGTTGGAAGCCTCGCTTGGTGGGTGGAGGGGACATGTCGGGCGTCGGCAATCGAATCAACCACATCATCATCATCTTGAATTGAGCCGGGGAGCGTGTCTAGTCTATAGCGTTGGGAACACCCCCGGCTCGGATGCGACCAGCGCGGAGCCGTCACTGCCCCGCATGCGGACCACGGACGACCCAATCATGCACATCCGCGACATCCTTGACCGCCACTCAACCACCTTCAGCTTCGAGTTCTTCCCACCCAAAACCCCCGCCGCCTGGGAAGAGCTGTTCGTGACCATCCGCGAACTTGAGCCGCTCCAACCCTCGTTTGTTTCGGTCACCTATGGCGCGGGAGGGACAACGCGGGAAAAGACCCACGAATTGATCTTGCGCATTCAACACGAGACCAACCTCACGGCTGTGTCCCATCTTACCTGCGTTTGCCACACCGAGGCGGAACTCGCGGCGATCCTGGACCGTTACGCCGAGTCGGGGGTTGAGAACATTCTAGCTCTGGGCGGCGATCCCCCGCGCTCGATGCCGGATCATCGCCGCGAACGAGACGCCTTCGCCCACGCCGAAGGTCTGGTTCGCTTCATCCGTAGCCGGACCAAGCTGCCCGACCCCCGAGGCTTTGGGGTGGGGGTCGCCGGGTTTCCCGAAGGCCATCCCGCTTGCCCCAATCGTCTCAAAGAGATGGATTATCTCAAAGCCAAGGTGGACGCCGGGGCCGACTACATTTGCACCCAACTGTTCTTCGACAACCGCGACTTCCTCGACTTCCGCGAGCGTTGCGAACTCGCCGGCATCACCGTGCCGATCATCGCCGGCATCATGCCAATCTCGACCAAGGCCGGCATGATCCGCATGGCCGAACTTGCCCTGGGCGCGCGGTTCCCCGCCAAGCTGCTCCGCGCGGTGGAACGCTGTGGCGACGACGACGAGGCTGTGAACGAGGTGGGCATCCATTTTGCGACCGAACAATGCCTTGACCTGCTGGAGAACAAGGTGCGTGGTATCCACTTCTACACGCTCAATAAGTCGGACGCCACTCGGCGCATTTTCAAGAATCTCGGTATCAAGAATTCGAGTGTTTTCCACTCCAAATCGTCCCGCTCCGCCGCGGTGGAGTCCGGTTCGACCCTGACCGCCCATGTCGGTTGACGATCACGACCTTTCGGCGCTGGCTTCAGAACTCAAGGCTCAGGCGTTGGGATTGGGGTTCGACCTGGCGGGAATCGCCCCGGCGGTCGCAGCTCCAGGACACGATCGTTTGCTAGATTGGCTGGCCCGAGGCCGAGCTGCCGGCATGACCTAC
>Ga0308412_1001115_pt1 | contig 14502 bp, 7 predicted proteins | sample HotsprottomLayer_FD_202357 | JGI IMG/M metagenome (GOLD analysis project Ga0308412, IMG submission 202357) | Hot spring phototrophic mat microbial communities from Octopus Spring, Yellowstone National Park, Wyoming, United States -... | ecosystem: Environmental > Aquatic > Thermal springs > Hot...
GGTGCGGCGAACGAGCACCCGCCGGGACCGGACGCCGACCTGTCCGCCCCGGGGGCGGCGGTCCGCACCCTGGTGGTGGCGGCCCGGGAGGACCTGCAGCTGGCCCGGGAGGCCGAGGCGGTGCTCGCCGCCGGTGCGCCGTGAGCGTCGGGGGGTCGGCACTCCCCGGCGGCGATGGGGCAGGCGATCGGAGCTCCCCGGCCCGGCGCGGCCCGGCCGGTCAGCGCTCCCCGGCCCGGCGCGGTCCGGCCGGTCAGAGCTCCCCGGCCGCGGCGGCCCGGGTGTGCTTGCACACCCCCCGGTACTCGAAGCCGGGGCAGGTGCAGGTGATGATCCCCTCGCCGACGGTCACCGTGTAGACGACCCCGGGCTTGGAGTCGCTTCGCACCTCGATCACCCGGTCCCTGCCGAGCACCTCCTCGAGCTCGGCGGCCCGGTCGGCGGCCCACAGGTCGAGCACGTCACGCAGCAACCCGCCGGCGGCGTCGCCGTCCCCGCCCCGGGTCACGGTCCGCAGGACCGGACCCGGTGCCGGCTCACCGGCGAGCGCCGCGTCGAGCACCGCCTGGAGCACCCCGGCGTCGGCGTTGGCCTGGGCCTCGAGGGTGCCGATGTTGAGGGCCTTCTCGGCCAGGAGCCGGGCGACGTAGGCGTCGAGGGTGTCGGGGGCCCAGCAGTAGGTGGCGAAGGCCGTCCGGTGCTGGCCGATCCGGTGGATGCGGTCCTCGGCCTGCCAGTGGTTGCCCGGCACCCAGTCGAGGTCGTTGAACACCACGTGCGTCGCCGCGGTGAGGGTGATGCCCACCCCCGCCGCCTGCAGGTTGCCGACGAGCACCCGCACCCCCTCGTCGGTCTGGAGGCGCTGAGCGGCCTCGTGACGCTGCCGGGAGGTGTGCGACCCGGTGATCGTGACCGCGGCCGCACCCAGGTGCCGGGCCAGCCGGTCGACGACCCCGAGGTACCCGGTGAACACCACCACCTTGTGGCCCGCACCCACGAGGTCGTCGACGAGCTCGATCGTCGCCGGGGCCTTCGCGACCGCCAGCGTCTGGCGGGCCCGGTTGAGCAGCCCGAGGAACTGCCCCCAGCCGGGCCCGTTGCGGTCGGGGTTCGCCTGCAGGTAGGCGAGCGCCTCGGCCTCGGCCCGGGCCACCGCGGTCGAACGCACCTCGACGGGAAGCCAACTGCGGACCTTCTCGGGCAGGTCGGTGGTGTCGGTCTTCGTGCGGCGCAGCATCACCCCGCCGGTGAGCCGGGCCAGCTCCTCCACGTTGGAGGCGCCGCGGGTGTCGAGCCCGAACCCGGTGTCGTAGGCGGCGCAGTACCGACGGGCGTAGGTGGTGAAACTCCGGGCCAGCGGGTGCCCGACGATCTCGAGCAGGTGGAAGAGGTCGCGGGGCCGGTTGACCATCGGCGTGCCCGTGAGGAGGTACACGACCTCCGGCACCGCCGAGGCGGAGGGGCTTTGCAGCAGGGGGCCCTTACCCACGAGCTCCCGCACGCGACGGGTGCGCTGCGACCGGTTGCGCAGGTAGTGGGCCTCGTCGATGATCACCGCCCGCCACGGCACGGCGGCGACGGCCTCCTCGCAGCGGCCGTGCAGGTCGTAGGTGATCACCGTCCAGCGGTGACCGGGCTCGAAGCGGTCACCGGAGGGGACGAGGTGCACGTCGGCGCCGGGCTCCACCGCCAGGATCTCGGCCCGCCAGGCGAGCTTCACCGCGGAGGGGCAGATCACCAGGTAGGGCCCGTCGGGCTGGGCTTCGCGCACCGCGATGATCGCCTGACGGGTCTTGCCGAGCCCCATCTCGTCGGCGAGGATCGCCCGCCGCCGGGCCAACAGGAACGCCACCCCGGTGCGCTGGTGCGCGTACAGGTCGGGGTACGCCCCGGCGACCCGACGGGCCGCTTCGGCCAGCACCTCGCTGGAGGGGGGGACGGGTGCCGACACCGCGCTCACGACCACTCCTCGAACACGAACGGCGCGGCCGGTGACGCGGCGCCGGGTGACGATCCGGCGCCCAGGGGCGGCGGCCCGTCGGTGGCGACCGTGGCCGCCACGGCATGCCGGCGGGCGAGCTCGGCGCGCCGACGGTCGCCGAGCCGCTCCCAGCCCCAGGCACACTCCTCCCAGCGATCCGCCGCCGCGAAGCCGTCGGCACGGCGCTGCAGGCGCAGGGCGTGCCGCCCGGCGGCCACGGCCCGGTGTAGGGCATGCGTGCGCTCGTGCCAACAGGGTTCCTCAGGCCTCGGGGTGACGTCGACGATGAGGTCGGTGGCGACGACGCCGCCGGGCAGGAGCACCCGGGCCGGGGACCCGTCGTCGGGGAAGGGTGCGAACCCGATCGGAACGGGCCGCCGGTCGCGCCGATGGACCCGCAGCCACATCCCGGCGGCCGAGGCGCGCAGCGCGACGACGACGTGCCCGTCGACGAGCTCGGCCCGCCTGACCTCGGCATCGACCCCGGCGGCGCAGAGCACCGGCAGCCGGCGGCGCCCCTCCACCCCCGGGACCGGCCCGGCCGCCAGGCGGTCGGCCCGGATCGCCGCGGACAGGCGCAGCGCCAGCTTGGCCGGTTCCGCCGGTGCGCCGGCGGTGACGGGGAGCGCCTCCGCCAGCGCCGCGGCCAGGGCTTCGTCGTGGCGACGCAGGGCACGGGCGGCGTCCTCGACGAGGCCGATGACCTGGGGCACGCGGCGCAGCCGCCCGGCGCCGCGACCGAGGGTGAGGAACCAGCGAGCCCCGGTCGCCAGCAGGGTGCCGGCGTCGGGCACGAGTCCCAGGTCGTCGGGAAGGTGCGCGGCGATCACGCCGAGTTCGAGCCGGGCGAGCGCCTCGGCGTGCTCATCGAGCGCCGTCTCCTCGATCTCGGCGGCCAGGAGTGCGAATCGGGCCAGCCGGGTGTGGATCGCCTCGGCCGAAGAGTCGGGGCCGGCGAGGCGGTCCGGGCCGGTCGCGGCGGCAGGCCGCCCGTCGGATGCGACACCGAGGCGCCGCAGCGCTCGGGCCGTATCGGGCGACGGCCCGCCGTTGCGGGCCCCGGTGGAGATGAGCGTGACCGTCCCCGGGTCGGCGGCGTCGTACTCCACCTGCACCCGGCCGCCGGCGAGCTCCACCCGCACGACCCCGGCCGGGCCAGGTGCCGGACCGACGAGGTCGATCCGGTTCGTCACCGGGTCGACGGATGCGACGAGGTCACCGTGGCGCGGCCCGGTCACGGCCTGCCTCCCGCCCGGTCGGTCACCTGATCCCACGCCCGCCACAGCAGCCGCCGCACCGTGGCGGCGGCCCGGGACCGACGGGTCCGGCACGCCCGGGCGAGGCGGGCGGCCGCCGCCGGGTCGTGTGTGGAGACGACGGCCGGTTCCCGGTCGGCGAAGCAGTCGCGCCGTCCCGCGTAGTGGAGACCGGCCCACATCGCCCGCTCCGCGTTCTTGCCGTCCTCAGGCACGGGTACCGCCGCGTCGACGGGTAGGGCGGGCTCGGTGGCGAGGGTGACGAACGCCAGCGCAGCGGCCGCGGCCCAGGGTGCCCGCTCGTCCATCTCGAGGTGAACGGCCCGCCGGAGGTCGTCGATCAGCCGGGCGCCGTCGAGACGGTCGAGCAGCGCCTCGGGGGATCCGGTCGCACCCGTCGGCGGGCGCGCCGGCTGGTCCCCGTCGTCGAGGGGTGTCACGACCGGGCCCCGCAGCAGGTCGACGACCGCGTTCGTAACGGCGCGACGGGCGTAGGCCACCACCGGGTCGCTGCCATCGGCGTGCACGGCGAGGGGACCCCGGCGCCGCAGCCGGCGCAGCACCCGCAGCGCCACGGTCCCCAGCACGTCGTCGACCGTCGCGTCGTCGGCCACGAGCCCCCGCCGGCGCAGGTCCGTGCGGGCCGCCGCACGCGCCTCATCCGAGGCGATCCAGGCGACGAACGCCGCCTCCTGCTCCCGCACGAGCTCACCCTGCCGGTCGCTCACCTGCCGCTCCCTACGGGCCCGCACACCGCCGGCCGGCACACCGCGGGCCACCACCTCGCCGGCGGGCACACCGCGTGCCGGCAACCCGCGCGCGACCACCTCGCCGGCGGGGCGGGCGACCACCTCATCGACCGTCGGTTCGGCGGTCGGTTCGACCGTCGGTTCGGCCGACCGACGCGCACGCATCACGCTACTCACGCCTACGACAACGTCGGAGCGCCACGCGTGTGACACGCGCCGTCACGCCGTCACCGACGGCACCCCCAACCGTCACACGCAGCGGCGGCACCCGTTGACGGGGGCATGGACACCACACCGCACCCCAAACCCACACCCGTACACGTCTTCGTCCTGCTCGACCGGTCGGGCTCGATGGAAGCGATCCGGTCCGACGTGATCGGCGGCTTCAACCAGTTCCTGGCCAAGACGCAGGCCGACGGCGTCCAGACCGACGACGGGCGCCCCCTCGGCAAGGCTCGGCTCACCCTCGTGCAGTTCGACACGCAGGACCCGCACGAGGTCGTGTTCGCCGGACGCAACGTGGCGAAGGTGCCACCGCTGACCGAGGCGACGTTCGTGCCCCGGGCGGCCACCCCGCTCTACGACGCCACCGGGTGCTTCATCGCCCGCATCGACCGGCGGGTCGCGAAGCGCAAGGCGGCCGGCAAGCGGCCGGAGAAGATCGTGGTCGTGACCATCACCGACGGCCAGGAGAACTCGTCGGTGCGCTGGTCCCGTTCGATGATCCTCGACCTCATCGAGGCACGCCGGGCCGCCGGCTGGACCTTCGTCTACCTGTCGGCCGACCCGTCCGCCTACGCCGATGCCACGGTGATCGGCTACGACCCACGCTCGGTGCAGCAGTGGGCGCCCGACGAGACCGGCGCGCAGCTTGCGTTCACGTCCCTGGGGTCAGGCCTCGCCGCCCTGCGCTACGCCCTCGCCGACCACCGCGACGTCGACCCAGGCGACTTCTTCGCCGGCGACAAGCCCGCCGAGGCCGACCGGCGGCGCCGGTACGGCACCTGACGCAGGTGACGGCCGCGTGCCGGGGCGCGGCATCGCGGGTCCCGGCACGTCCCGTCGGGGCGGTGAGGGACGGAAGCGGCGGAGCCGGTTGGCGTTGGTGACCACCGACAGCGACGAGGCGGCCATCGCCGCCGCCGCCACCATCGGGCTGAGCCGCAGGCCCAGCACCGGGTACAGGGCCCCGGCGGCGATCGGGATCCCGGCGGCGTTGTAGGCGAACGCGAAGAACAGGTTCTGGCGGATGTTGCGCATCGTCGCCCGGGCCAGGCGCAGCGCATCCACCACCCCGCCGAGCGCCCCGGACACCAGGGTGACGTCCGCGGCCTCGATCGCCACGTCGGTGCCGGTGCCGACGGCCAGGCCCACGTCGGCCCGGGCCAGGGCGGGTGCGTCGTTGATGCCGTCGCCCACCATGGCCACGACCCGGCCCTCGGCCTGGAGGCGGGCCACCTCACCGGCCTTGTCGGCCGGGAGCACCTCGGCGAGCACGCGGCGAATGCCGAGGTGGCGGGCGATCGCGTCGGCGGTGCGCCGGTCGTCGCCGGTGAGCATCACCACCTCGCACCCGAGCCGGCGGAGCTCGGCGACGGCGACGGCCGCGTCGTCCTTCGGGGGGTCCTCCACCACCAGCACCCCGGCCGGGCGCCCGTCGACCGCGACGAGCACCGGGGTGCGTCCCTGCGCCCCGGCGGCGGCTGCGTCGGGGTCGAGAGGCGTCACGTCCACGCCGGCCTCGATGAGGAACCGGCGGCTGCCCACGAGCACCACCCGCCCACCGAGCCCGGCCCGCACCCCCTCGCCGGTGAGCGAGGTGAACGTGTCGGGCTCGCCGACCGGCAGGCCCCGCTGCTGCGCCCCGGCCACGATCGCCGCCGCCAGCGGATGCTCCGACGGGCGCTCGGCGGCGGCGGCGAGCGCGAGGAGCTCGGCGGTGGAGGTCCCGGGTGCGGGCAGCGCCTCGGTGAGGGTGGGGGCACCGCGGGTGAGGGTGCCGGTCTTGTCGAACACGACCACGTCGACCTTGGCTGCGGTCTCGAGCGCCTCGGCCGACCGGATGAGGATCCCGGCGGTGGCGCCCTTGCCGGTGGCGACCATGATCGACAGCGGCGTGGCGAGCCCGAGCGCGCACGGGCAGGCGATGACGAGCACCGCCACCGCGGCGACGAGCGCCTGGGTGAGCGCCGGGGAGGGCCCGAGGGTGAACCAGGCCGCGAAGGTCCACAGGGCCACCAGGAGCACCGCGGGCACGAACACGGCCGAGACCCGGTCGGCGAGCCGCTGGATGGGCGCCTTGGAGGCCTGGGCGGTCTCGACGAGGCGGATGATCTGGGCGAGCATCGTCTCGGCACCCACCCGGGTGGCCCGGTAGCGGAAGGTGCCGGTCTGGTTGATCGTGGCGCCGATCACCACGTCGCCGGGCCGCTTCGTCACCGGGATCGGCTCGCCGGTCACCATCGACTCGTCGACCGCGGAGAGCCCTTCGGTCACCTCCCCGTCGACCGGGAGCTTCTCGCCCGGCCGTACCACCACCACGTCACCGACCGCGACCTGCGCGACCGGCACCTCCACTTCGGTGCCGTCGCGCACCACCCGGGCGGTGCGGGGTGCGAGCCCCATCAGGGCACGGATCGCCTCACCGGTATGCGCCCGGGCGCGGGTCTCGAGGAGCCGGCCGAAGAGGATGAGGGTGAGGATCACCCCGACCGCCTCGAAGTACACGTCGCGCAGGTCCTCGGGCAGGAGGCCCGGTGCCACCGTGACCAGGAGGCTGTAGAGGTAGGCGGCGGTGGTGCCGAGCGTGATGAGGGTGTTCATCTCGGCGGCCCGCGCCCGCAGGGTGCGCCACCCGGTGGCGTGGATCGGCCGGCCCACATACCACATCACCGGGGTGATGAGCGCGAGCTGGAACCACGGGTCCAGCAGCAACTGCGGTACCCCGTGGATGCCGAGCAGCTCGTGGGCCATCATCGCGGCGGCCACCGGGGCCGTGAGCAGCGCTCCCAGGATGCTGCGGCGGGTGAGGTCGGCGATCTCGGCCCGGGCCGCCGCGTCGGCATCCTCGCCCGGGGCCGGCACGGCGGGGGCGTGGCAGGACGGGACCGGCGTCGGTGCCGGCGCCCCGTGGCAGGCGGCAACCGGAGCCGGTGCCGGCGCCCCGTGGCAGGCGGCAACCGGAGCCGGGGCGGGCGCCCCGTGGCAGGACGGGACCGGGGCCGCGTGGCACGACGGCGCCGGCCCGGAGCGGGTGTCGCGGGCCTGGGGCCCGAAGAAGAACCACAAGATCGCGGCGCTGCCCAGCACCGCCGCCCCGAGCACCACGAGATCGGCCACCGCTCCTCACCTCCGGGCTCGGCAGGGGTTCGGCACCACGGTCGGCGCCGGTCGGTTCCGGCCCGCCGTCATGATACCCTCACCGGGTATGGGTATCCAGAGGCGATCGGCATCGCCGGGCTACGGGGACCGGCGCGACGAGCTGCTGCGCCGTCTGCGGCGGGTCGAGGGGCAGGTGCGGGGCCTCCAGCGCATGATCGCCGAGGACCGCTACTGCATCGACGTGCTCGACCAGGTGGCCGCCGCCACCCGTGCCCTGCAAGCCGTCGCCGTCGAGTTGCTCGGCGAGCACCTCCGGCACTGTGTCACCGACGCGGTGGCCGCCGGCGGCCGGGCGGGTCAGGACAAGGTCGACGAGGCCGCCGCCGCCGTCGCCCGCCTCGTGCGGTCCTGAGCCCCCGCACCGGACGGGCACCGACCCCCGGACCCCTGCGTCCACCCCGTCAGCGACGGTTCAAGGTGCCCGGCCCCGCCGCCGATACGGGCAGCCGACGGCTGGCACCGGCGTTGGCGACCCCGCGATCCTTGCCATCCCGATGGAGGTCAACGAGGCGACCCCGATGGACCACAAGGCCGACCACAGGATGCGTGAGCGACGCGACGCCCGGCACCGGCGCCCGGATCAGTCCTCGCGACCTGTCGACCCTCGGGTCCGGGACCAGGTACGACGTTGGCGCGATGAGCTCGTCGACCTCTCCCTCCGCAACCCCCTCATCAACTTCCGGCCCACACGACGGTCGACCGTCGAGATCACCGAGCCCGAACCGGCGCAGATCCTCGACGGTCTCGGGTCGCTACCCACGGGATGGGGGTTCCACTACCCGGCTGAGGATCCTGATGTGGACCCCACCGGTCGCCAGGAGCGCGACGGCGAGGACGACGATCGGGCCTTCTCCCATGCGCCCGAAGCGGAGGACCCGCATCCGGGCCTCGAGCGTCGTCCCGACGAGCTCCTGACCACCGCCCCCACCGCAGGTGATCTGTCACAGACGCTGCACAACCTGGAACGTCGGGCGCGACAGGAGTACATCGACAAGGGCCTGCACGTCTTGTACCTCGGCCTCGGCATGCTCGATCTGCGCGACCGTGACAACAGCCACCTCCAGAGTCCGCTGCTGCTCGTGCCGGTCCACCTCCACCGTGAAAGCGTCCGCGACCCGTTCCGTCTACGCCCGACCGAAGTCGACGTCGTCCTCAACCCCGCTCTGAAGCGCAAGTTGGAAAACGACTTCGGCATCATCCTGCCCGAGCCGAGCCTCGACGATCTCGACGTGGAGACGTTCCTGGAGACCATCGCGAGCCAGATCCCTTCGACCTGGCGTGTCGAGGCACGCGCGGTCCTTCGAACGATGTCGTTCTTCAAGGAGGCGATGTACCGGGATCTCTCCGACCACGAAGAACTCATCTCGCAACATCCGCTGATCAACGCCCTTGCGGAAGGCCGTCATCGGGACCACGACTACGATTTCGAACCGCTTCCCGAGGCGCGTCTCGATCGCGAGCATCCACCGGAAGTTCTCGTGTCGATCCTCGACGCCGACGCCACCCAGCGCCAGTGCATCGTCGCCGCCATTGAGGGGAAGACGTTCGTGATGGATGGACCGCCAGGCTCCGGGAAGAGTCAGACCATTGTGAACATCATCGCCAACCTGATTCATCGCGGACGAAGCGTGCTGTTCGTCAGTGAGAAGGCGGCGGCACTCGATGTCGTGAAGTCCCGGCTCGACGACAAAGGGCTCGGGGAATACGTGCTCGAGTTGCACAGTCACAAGGCGACGCGAAAAGAGGTGGCACAGGAACTCGGGCGAGCGCTCGTGACCCGCCCGCGATTCCGTGATCCCCTCACGGAGACCGCGATCTCCACCCTTCGTGAAGCTCAGGACAAACTCAACAACGCTGCTGTGGCGTTGAACGAGCAGCGGGAGGGGCTGGGTCAGAGCTTGCACCAGGTCCTGGGGCGGTTGGCTCAACTCGAGGCCGTGCCCGTCGCTCCCCGGCCCGACCTCGGCGCGGGCGATCTCGACGCGGCTCGCCTCGCAGCGATCCTCGAATCGGCTCGGAAGCTGCAGGCGTCCTGGGCACCCGTGTCCAAGGGGGACCGGTTCCTCTGGCGTGACCTTGTGGACCCCGAATGGGTCGCCGGTCATCTGCACGAGATCAGGGCGCGCCTCACGGATGCCCGCGATGCGGTGGACGAGCTGGTCGCGATCGCCGGGGACGTGGCCGGTGAGCTCCTCCTTCCCTTCGACGGGACCGCTGGCAGAGCGTCACAGCTCTTGGACCTCCTTGAGGTCCTGTCGGTCGGACCCGAGATCCCAGCACGGTGGTTGACCCTTCCCAGTCTGGAGCCGCTGCGCGGGCGCGCCGAGACCCGCGCGCAGGAGTGCAGGGCATACCTCGACGAGGAGCGATCGCTCACCGAGGATACGAAGGGCAACTGGCGCCGACTCGATCCGGACATCGGCGATCGGATCCGAAGGTCACTCGACGGACTCGCGTCCCTGCGACCGCCTTTGGACCTGCTGGCGGTACCCGTGAGCCGTGTCGAGAACCTACACGGCTTCCTGGCGGGTGCCGGCGGTCGTCTGCGTGAACTGGAGGGCGACGTGCGCGCGCTCCTCGGCGCGTTCGGGTTCGACGTGAGCCCCGACACCGAATGGGCCACCAAGGCCGTCGAGCTCGGTCTGCTCCTCGCCGGACCCCACCGGCCCGCGCGCCGGTGGCTTTCCCCGGACGGTGCGCGACGCGCCAGGGAGGCGTTGGAGGTGCTCGCGCGCCGTATTGAACAATGTCGGGCGGCTGCGGCGGCCTGCGAACCGCATTTCCTGCCGTCGGCCCTCGACCTCGATCTCAGCACTTTCCGCAGATCCGACGGCAAGGCGGTGCTGTCACGCGCGTCGAAGGCGGGCCGGCGCAACCGCACCATCCTCCGCCAGCACGTCCCGGGCGGGAAGGTCAGGCGATCAACGGCACATCACCTCGACGCCCTGGCGGCATGGCAACGGGCCGTGGCGAGCCTGCGGCACGCGGAGCAGGACCATGCGGATGCGCTCGGGCAGCACTACCGAGGACTCGACACCGACCCCGCGACCGTCGCGTCCGCGATCGCGACCGCGACACGGGTGCTCGACCTCGTCGGCGAGCGTCCCGTGCCGGAGCGGCTCGCCGACCTCCTCGCGCCCGGGGCCGCCGACGCCGAGCAATGGGCGGATCGGGCGCAACGGACGGCGTCCCGACTCGAGGCATGGGAGCGCGACCTCGGCGTACACCTCCCCGAGCAGCGCCACGACCTGGCCTCGCTCGTGCTCTGCGATCTCGCACGGTGGTGTGACGAGGCCGCGCGCCTACTCGGAGACCTGCAGCGCGATCTGGTCGACCTCGCCCGGGCCCTCGAGCGCGACGACCTGCCCGTGAGCGCCCTCGCCCGAACTGCCGACCGGATCACCGCCACCCATCGCCTGCGCACAGGACTCGATCGATCACTCCGTGAGGACACCGCCTTGCTCGGCCCTCTCTACCGTGGGCTCGACACCGATTTCGACGACCTCCGTCGCGCGCTCGACAAGGCCGACCGGGTCCAGGCGTTGATCTCCGGTCCCGTTCCCGAGCGCACGGCCCTCGCGGTGGCGAAAACCGCGCGGCGGCCCGACGTCCTTCGCGGTGCGGTTGACCAGTACCGCACCGCCACCGATGCGGTCCTCAGCCTGTTTCAGGAGCCGCAGGCCGCCCGCCTCGCAGCCGACCTCGACGTGTCCCTCGAGGAGGCCGGTCTTCTCCTCACCGAGCTGCTCGACACCTGCGGCGACGTCCACGACTGGGAGGCCTTCGTCGAGGCCCGACGCGAACTCGACGCGCAGGGGCTTGGCGCCTGCGTCGACCACTGCGTGACCCGCAAGGTTCCCGAGCCCCTCTTGTGCGACGTGATCGAGCGCGCCGTGCTCTCGGCTTGGGCCGACGCCGTGATCGCAGACGACCGTGCGCTGCTCGAACCGATACGGTCGAAAGACCGTGACCGTCTGGTGCGGACATACCGCGACCTGGACCGCCGGCTGGCCGATCACGCGCGGGTCGCCGTGAGCGATGCCTGCAATGCACGCAAGCCGACCACCGACGCCGGTGCCGCCGGTATCATCCAACGTGAGGCACAGAAAAAGCGAAAGCATCGTCGGATCAAGGATCTCCTGGCGGACACCGGTCCGGTCGCCCAAGCGATCAAGCCCTGCTTCATGATGAGTCCGCTTTCCGTGAGTCAGTTCCTCCCGGCATCGCTCACCTTCGACGTGGTGATCTTCGACGAGGCGTCGCAGGTACGCCCATGCGACGCGATCAACTCACTCTATCGAGGCCGGCAACACATCATCGCCGGGGATCAACGGCAGCTTCCTCCGACCTCGTTCTTCGACCGTCAGATCGGCGATGACAGCGACGAGTATGAAGAAGGTCAGTTCGAGGACTTCGAGTCGATCCTAGACCTCGCCAAAGGGTCAGCCGGCGTTCGCTCTCTTCCGTTGCGATGGCATTATCGTAGCCAGCACGAATCGTTGATCACCTACTCCAACTATGCCTTCTACGGTGGCCGCCTCATCACCTTCCCCGGCGCGCTTCAGAGCGGCCCGGATCTCGGGTTGCACCTCATACATGTGCCGGACGGCGTGTATGCCCGTGGAGGAGCGCGCGACAACCCACGAGAAGCGCGGAAGGTCGTAGAACGCGTGCTGCACCATGCGGAGCACCACCCACACCTCACCCTCGGCGTCGTGGCGTTCTCCGATGCCCAGGCGTACCGCATCGAGCGAGAACTCGAGCTCGCCCGCCGAGACCGACCCGACCTCGACGCCTTCTTCCAGGACGACCGGCTCACCGGTTTCTTCGTCAAGAACCTCGAGAACGTGCAAGGCGATGAGCGCGACATCATCATCTTCAGCGTCGGCTACGGCCGAGACGACTTCGGTCGACTCACGATGAACTTCGGCCCGCTCAACCGGCAAGGCGGGGAGCGCCGCCTGAACGTCGCCATCACCCGGGCCCGTCGCCGTGTCGAGATCGTCACCTCGATCCTCCATAGCGACATTCCCGAGACGGCGGCGAGCGGCCTCCGTCACCTGCGACGGTACCTGGAGTTCGCCGCTCGGGGCACGCACGCGCTGACACCCGAGGTCGAGGGTTCCCGAGGCGAAGCGGAAAGTCCTCTGGAAGAGGAGGTGTTGTGCACGATCCGATCGTGGGGTTATGAGGCCGTGCCGCAAGTGGGTCAGGCCGGCTACCGCATCGACATCGGCGTCCGTCATCCGACGAAGCCGGGGATGTACGTCCTTGGGGTCGAGTGTGACGGCGCCTCTTACCACTCGAGTCGTGTCGCGCGTGATCGCGACCGGCTCCGCCAGGAGATCCTCGAAGGTCTCGGATGGACGCTGCACCGGATCTGGAGTCTCAGCTGGTATCGAGACCGGGCAAAAGAGGAGGAGCGGCTCCGCTCCGCCATTGAGCACGCGATTGCACGGGATCGAAGAGCCGAGAACCGCCACGCCACGGCACGGCACTCCGGACCGAACCGCAATCCACCGAAGGCGACTGTCGATCCCGGTGACGTCGACATCGTGCCACTGCCTTCGATTCCCCCGTGGGCACGGCCGTATCAGGTGGCACGGCTGCGACGCCCCAAGGGCACCTGGGACCCTGATGAACCGACCGTGGCCGAGAGGCTGCAGGAACCCATCGTGCAGATCGTCTCCGTCGAGGGCCCGATCAGCAGGGACCTGTGCGCCCAGCGGCTTCGCGCCGGGCTCAACGTCGGCCGGATGGGCGCCAGGCTGAAGGCCGCCTTCAACGACGCAGTGGCGCGGCTGCTGCGCCGGGGTGACTTGGAGGAACCGGAACCCGGCTTCTTGACCGTTCGAGGCTCATCACCGCCCGGCGTACGGTGCGCCACACCGGAGAACGCTGACACGGTCCGGAAGGTGGAGCACGTCCCCCGCATGGAGCTCTGCGGCGCGTTGCTGGCGTTCGTCAGCGACGCGAAGTCGATCAGCGAGGAGGAGCTGACGAAACGCGTGGCGGCACTGTTCGGTTGGAACCGGCGCGGACCCGACATCGTGCGGGCCATGACCGCCGCCCTCGATGCACTGGAAGCCGAGGGATACCTCCTGAGAACCCAAGGTCGGATCGAACCCGGACCCACCGCAACCTAGGGCACCGGTCCGTTCACCGGCGATGCGGTGGTCGGGTCTGCCGGACGTTGATCACCGACGAGGCTCGCACGCCGGGATCCGGGCCCCCGGCCGCCGTTCAGGCGCCGAGCCGGTCGCCGAGGATGTCGGCCAGGGCGGCGAAGCCGTCCTCGGGGGCGGTCCCGGGGTCGGTGGGCAGCACCTGCACGCACACGTGGTCGGCGCCGGCCTCGAGGTGCTCGTCGATGCGGGCCGTGATCCGCTCCGGTGGCCCCCAGGCGACGAGCGCGTCGACGAGCCGGTCGCTGCCTCCTTCGGCGAGGTCGTCGTCGCCGAACCCGAGGCGGCGCAGGTTGTTCGTGTAGTTGGGCAGGCCGAGGTAGAGGGCGAGGTGGGCCCGGCCCACCCGGCGGGCGGTGGCGGCATCGGCGGTGCACACCACCGCGTGTTCGGGGGCGAGCAACCGGTCGGGGCCGAGCACGGCCCGGGCCCGGGCGGTGTGCTCCGGGGTCACGTTGTAGGGGTGGGCGCCTGCGGCCCGGTCGCGGGCGAGCTCGAGCATGCGGGGCCCGAGCGCGGCGAGCACCCGGGACGCGACGGGCAGGGGCGGATCGGCGGCGTCGGCCCGGTCGAGCCAGTCCCGCATGTGGGTGAGGGGACGGCGCCAGCGGCCGGCCTCGGCGGCGTCGATGAGCGCGGCGTGGCTGACCCCGAGCCCGAACAGGCAACGGTCCTGCCACCCGGTCGGCCAGCCGGCCCGCCGCGCGGCCACCGCGGCCGGATCGTGGAACCAGATGTTCAGGATCCCGGTGGCCACCACCACCCGCTCGGTGGCCCCGAGCAGCCGTTCCAGGGCGTCGAAGAGGTCGCCGCCCACGTCGGGGATCCAGAGGGCACCGAACCCGAGCTCCTCGGCCCGCCGGGCGGCCCGTACGGCCACCTCGGGCTCGCCGTAGCGGAACCGGTGGTCCCAGAGCCCGATGCGTCCCAGCCTCGTCTTCCCCGGCCCC
>Ga0308412_1001117_pt1 | contig 14499 bp, 8 predicted proteins | sample HotsprottomLayer_FD_202357 | JGI IMG/M metagenome (GOLD analysis project Ga0308412, IMG submission 202357) | Hot spring phototrophic mat microbial communities from Octopus Spring, Yellowstone National Park, Wyoming, United States -... | ecosystem: Environmental > Aquatic > Thermal springs > Hot...
CTTTGGGATGATAGTCGTAATCGATCCGCAATAACTCCCGATCTCCTTCGACACGGCTCGACACCTTGGTGATTTTGAAGCTGGCATCCTCCATCATCCGGCGAACCGGGAGTCCAAAGACGCAATACGCCGCCTCGGCATGTCGTTTGACATAGATTTCGTAGTGAATGTTGAAATCCTCAACATTATGGCCGAGATTGATCACGCTGAGGTTCGGATTCTCAATCGACGACGAGAGGTTGAACACGTATCGGCTGGGATTCTTGCAATAGACATCCTTGATCACAGCTTGGTTTTCAGAAAGCTGTTTCGCATTCCATGTTCGGCAAACAAGAGCCATGTCTCCGCGTTTGGCAAATTCAACGTCCCAATGCAAAGTCTTTTCGTCAGACCCACTTTCCTTTGCCTTCTCGATCACCGTGCCGTTTCCTCTCATCGTGGAGAAGATGTCTTCGAGTTTGACGAGCGCTTGCGGGTATTCCAGACGCACCCGATCTATCAGACTGCGATCGTCTCCGAAAGCGATCCCTCCCGCACAAGTCAACAATGACATGACGATCAGGAGCGAGGCAGACAACCTCGCGGATTGCGTCCCAATGGTTCCGAAGGGTGGGTTCGCTCGCATTCCGAGGCTCCCTTGAGTTGGTGGTACGTTCCGTTGAGCCAATCGGCCACCAAGACTCTCGATCCGAACGAGAAGAGACCTAATCGGCCAAGCAGTTCGCTTATCTTATCCTGTATGAAAAGTGCGACCGTAGCTTGGTCTGACGGGACGTGGATAGATTGTCAAACACGCGCTAACTGGGTTAGATCCTGCATTTGCAGCCACCGGTTGTGATTTTACAAGCACATCCCAAAGGGCATTTGCTAGGGCCAGTGCAGGGTACCGCAGGAGTGGGACATCCTGCCGGACAGACTGTCGTGCACCCAGTACATTGTGATTGAACGGGTTGTTGAACAGGTTCTTCGGCGAGGGCGTTGTTGCATCCGATCGCCAAGGCAATCAAGAGAAACGCGGCCGCGACGGAGGCCACGAAAGACGAGGCGAGGTCAAAGAAACGGTGCACTTCGACGTCTCCTTGAGCTGGTGTCGTTGCGGCGGTCATCAACCGCTTCTGAGAATCCTGACACGGAACCTTTTATTGTAGGCCGCGCCTTGTACCAATGTCAAGATTCGTGAGGGATTTTTTTCGCGTTGTTTCAGGGGCTCTCAGTTCTTCGGCGGCGTGTGGAACATGGGCACCGCCGTCCCCGGCATCGTCCAGGCCCTCTCCACCCGATCCGGCGGCGAGGTCATCAGCGCCGATTCGCTGTGATTCTCTTGCGATTATCCAATCAATCGCATTTCAATACATCCGGCCCTTCGTCATGTCCTCGTCGGGGCATGCGGCGGCGGGCCGTTGGCTTGGGGGGGGGCCACGTTGGGCAGCGTTTCCCGCCGAGACGGGTTAATGAACAAATCCGCGTGATTCCAGGCCCAATGACCCAGTAGAACCGCCTCGGCGGCGTCGTGACGCAGGTGGGTTGGGTTGGCCGCGCGGGGCGAGTTTCGCAGCATCTCGCGGGCCCGCGCCAGCGCTGCTGCCTTGGCGCGACGGGCATCGGACCGATCGCGCGGTACCAGTAGATCGGCCCGCCAACGCTCGGCGGCGACCACCAGGACCGCCCACCCACGCCGTTGGGCCTCGCCGGTCCAAAGCTCGACCAACGGCCCGCCCCCTTCGACCACCAACCGCCCGGCCTGGGGCAATCCGGCCAGGATCGAACCAATCGCGTTCCTCAAAGCATGACGACTTCCAAGATGATGTGATCTGCACCATACGACATGACCGGGTTCCTCGAAGTAGGCCATACCCAGTCTCAGCCCGGCGTCAACCGCCAACAACCCTGAACATTTTGATTTCTCCGCATTGTTGTCCGGGTCCGGGTTTGTGGAGGCCGAGAGGTACGGATTCATTGTGAATCTCCAGAGTCATTACTTCCATGAATTCCATTACAAAATGCTTCTTAATTCCAGAACGTCTATATTGCATTCTGATCCATCTGATCCTCCTCGCTACCGGGTCGCCGCCTCTGGAATGCGGGCCTGACTCACTCCACTCCCCACATCCCACACTCTTCCCCTTCCCTCCGATCATCCCACTCCCCACTCCCCACACCCCACTCCCCACACTTTTCCCCTTCCCTCAAACGAAGCGAAGCGACACGTTGACGCCGGGAGTCGAACCGGGTTTGATGGGATGGTGAACGCGAACTCGGGCGGGGTCAAGCCGATCCCGTTGCGACCGGTTCGCGTCCCTCCCCTTCTCAACGCTCGGCGCGGCTGTCGTTCCGCCCTGAGTTCGACTTGATGGTCCTTCCCTCCCTTGCGTTGCCCGCCGAGGTCTGCTGTTATGACCCCCCGCGAAGTGTTGGCGTTGATCCGCAGCAAGGAGGCCCAGACCGTTGATCTCCGCTTCATGGATTTCCCCGGCGTCTGGCAGCATTTCGCCATCCCCGCCGACCGGCTCACCGAGGAAACCTTCGAGGAGGGGATCGGCTTCGACGGCTCCAGCGTGGCCGGTTGGCGTCAAATCAACGAGGCTGACCTGTTGGTGGTCCCGCAACCCGAAACCGCCCTGATCGACCCGTTCGCTGCTCGCCCCACCCTCATGATGATCTGTAATATCCAAGACCCACTCACGAAACAGGACTACACCCGCGACCCCCGCAACATCGCCCGCAAAGCGCTGGGGCATCTCCGCTCCACCGGCGTAGCCGACCAAGCCCGAATCGCTACAGAAATTGAATTTTTCATCTTTGATGACGTACGGTTCGACCAGCATGGTCATCAGGCATTCCATCTGGTTGATTCGATTGAAGGCGACTGGAACACCGGACGTGATGAGCGTCCCAATCTCGGCTCCAAGCCGCGTTCCCCCCTAGGCTACTTCCCCTGCCCGCCCACCGACACCCTAGCCGACCTCCGCGCTGAAATGGTGGGGATTCTCGCCGAATGCGGCGTCCGGGTCACCGCCCACTTTCACGAGGCGGCCACCGGTGGCCAGTGCGAAATCGACCTGGATTGGGCCGATCTGGTCCAAGCGGCCGACCAAGTCATGCTCGCCCGATACGTCATCCGCAGCGTCGCGCGTCGCCACGGCAAAACCGCCACCTTCATGCCCAAACCGCTCTTCGGCGACAACGGCTCGGGCCTCCACACCCACCTCGCCATGCGCAAGGAGGGCGAGTCGATCCTGCCCGGTCACGGCTACGCCGGTCTCTCCGACACCGCCTTGTACATGATCGGCGGCATCCTCAAACATGCCAACGCCCTTTGTGCCTTCGCTAACCCGACAACCAACAGCTACAAACGTCTGGTGCCCGGCTTCGAAGCCCCGACCCGGATCGGCTACTCCCGGCGCAACCGGGAGGCGATCGTGCGGGTTCCCATCCACAGTTTCTCGCCGCACGCCCAGTCGATCGAATACCGCGCCCCCGACGCCGCGGCCAACCCCTACTTACTTTTCTCCGCCCTGGTTATGGCAGCGCTCGACGGCGTCCAAACCAAGTCGGCCCCCGGCGAACCTTACGACCGCGACCTCTACGACCTCGACCCACAAATCAACGACCGCCAACCCACCCTGCCCCTGACCCTCAAGGATTCGCTCGAAGCCCTGCAACGCGATCAAGAGTTCCTACTGAGAGGCGACGTCTTCACCCCCGACGTGTTGGACACCTGGATTTGGTACAAACGCACTCACGAATCCGAAGCCGTCCGGGTTCGCCCCCACCCCTACGAGTTCGTCCTCTACTACGACGTCTGACCTTCATCGACCAGGATACTTCCCAGAACGATTCTTACGACGTCAAAATAGGAAAGCTGAGATTGTTTTTTTCATCGATACCGCCTTCAATCATCCTGTCGCTGGGGTTGACCGCACGGTTGACTAACTTTACTTTCAGCCTAGGGGTCCCGCAGCCTCGTTTGTCAAGATGGTTCTTTTCGGTATTGATTGAGAAATTTTCAGGTTCCAGGACGGCCCACGGAAACCCGGCGATCTGCCTTGTCGGCGTCGGCGGTTTGCGGTGATAATAGCGGGATGAGGTGGCTCCTGGGACTCGACATCGGGGATCAGTCAGAGGCAGGGAGGTGGTCGTGCGTATCGCGGTGGTTGGAACCGGCTATGTGGGATTGGTGACAGGAACCTGCTTGGCCGAGAGCGGCAATCAGGTGGTCTGCATCGACAAGGTGGCCGCCAAGATCGAGTTGCTCAAGAGCGGCGGTATACCAATCTACGAGCCAGGCCTGGCGGAGTTGGTCCACCGCAACGCCAAGGATGGTCGTTTGTCCTTCACCACCGACCTGGGCGCGGGTATCGCCGAGGCGGAAATCGTCTTCATCGCGGTGGGAACCCCCCAAGGCGACGACGGCGGGGCCGACCTGAGCGGGGTTTACGCCGTGGCCGAACAAATTGGCCGACATCTCAACGGCTACAAGATTGTGGTGGTCAAAAGTACCGTACCGGTCGGCACCAACGCCGAGGTCGCCCGCCGGATTGCCGCCGTGACCGATTGCCCCTTCGACGTGGCGAGCAACCCCGAGTTTCTCAAAGAGGGCGCGGCGATCGAGGACTTCAACAAGCCCGACCGGGTGGTGGTTGGGGTTCGCAAGCCGGAGGTGGGGGAGCGTCTGCGCGAGTTGTACGCTCCATTCCTGCGCACCGATCGCCCGTTTTTGGTGATGACTCCCGAAAGCGCGGAGATGACGAAATACGTCGCGAACTGCATGTTGGCCACGAAGATCAGCTTCATCAACGAGATGGCCAACCTCTGCGAGCGTTATGGGGCTGACATCAATCAGGTGCGGCGGGGAATTGGCCACGACCAGCGGATCGGCTTCCACTTCCTCCACCCTGGGGTAGGCTACGGCGGCAGCTGCTTTCCCAAAGACATTCGGGCGGTCATTCACATGGCTAAGGCCAAGGGAGTGCCTGCGGCGATGATGGAGGCGGTCGATTCGGTCAACGAAGCCCAGAAGGCGGTACTGGGCGGCAAGATTTTGAGCCACTTCGGCCCGCGTCTGGACGGCAAAACGATCGCGGTCTGGGGCCTGGCCTTCAAGCCCCGGACCGACGACATCCGCGAAGCACCTTCCCTGACCCTCATCGACCTGTTGCTGGAACGAGGCGCAGCGGTTCGAGTCCACGACCCCGAGGCGATCCCTAATGTCCGCGCGCTCTACGGCGATCGTCTGATCTATTGCGACCGTCCCTATGGAGCGCTCGAACAGGCCGATGCCTTGGCGATCGTCACCGAATGGAACGAATTCCGCAACCCGGACTTCGAGGTGATGCTACGGCTCATGCGCCAACCGATCATCTTTGATGGCCGCAACCTCTATGAACCGGCCACCATGAAGCGTCTGGGATTCCAGTATCAGGGAATTGGTCGGGCAATGGTCGATCCAACCCCCTCCTACCGCATGTGACCCAACCCGTTTCCTTCCCCCATCCCCCCTGGCTTGGCTCCGCTCCAACTTTCGGAAGACCAATGTGATCCGGCCTGTCCCACATGGCCGGACCGCCCTTGCGCGCCTAAACTTTCCGCTGACGGGAATGATCGCGCAGCGGTCGTTCCCACCGATTCGTCGCGGGAGGCGGGGCCTTCGACGGATGGGAGGCGCGTCTCCAACCTCGCCATCGGCGGAGCGGCGAGGGATAATGAGGATCCTCATTGATGGTTATAACCTGATGTACGCGGCTGGTTTGATGCCGCCACGCGGGCGTTTGCTCAGTCCAGCGCAGTTTCGCAAGTTGCGGACCCGTCTGCTGGATCGGATCGCCGAGGGGTTGCCTGAAGTGGACGCCCACCAAACCGTGGTGGTCTTCGACGCCTCGGTGAAGCCGCCCGACGATCCGGCGTTGAGCCGCGAGGAGACCCATCGGGGCATCCGCGCGCGTTATGCCCAGGAGGCTCATTCTGCCGACGACGCGCTGGAGGATCTGATACACGACCATCCCACGCCTCGGACGCTTACGGTTGTTTCCTCCGACAATCGGATTCGACTGGCCGCCAAGCATCGTAAATGTGTGGTGCTGAGGTCGGACGAGTTCCTTGACCGTCTCGACGCCTATCGTGCCGAGGAGGACCGACGAGCGCGCCGGAGTCGTTTGGGGATTCCCGCCACCATCGTTCCTCCCACCAAAAAGGGTCCACTTTCGCCCGAGGAGGAAGCGCGGCTTTATGGTCTGGACGAACGAGAGACCGGCTTTTGGCTTCGGGAGTTCAGCGAACTGGCTCACGACCCCCAAACTCGCGCGGCTCTCAATCCGGAACCCGAAGGACTCATTAGCGAGGAGGACATCGATCGGATCGCTCGGGAAATCGAAATCGAATTTGATCGACACATGCAAGGAACGTCCGACCCGCGACGCGCGGGTCGGCGTCCTCCTCGTCCCCGTTCGGGCCAGTGTTGAGCCGCGAGCCGGACGGATTGATCGTTGCCGCGACGCATCCGCTGTGGGGAGTGGGGTGTGGGGTGTTTGGAGTGGACAACTCTTAGACACGCCGCCGAATGAAGGTGGGATGATATAGGTGAGTGGGATGGCGAGAGATCGTAGGCAAATCTGATTACACTGGCCGCGTTCCAAGTGAGGTGCCGAGAAGGAGAAGGGTGAGGTGCCGAGAAGGAGAAGGAACACGCCCAGTTCCATCAAATCATCCCGGTTGATCGCGCCGATTTCCCGACCCCAACGGAGTCGCTCGAACAGCCCAGCATGGGGGCGCTAGGAAATGGACCCACGAGTCCCGCGACTTCGCGTCCTACGATGATGGGACCAATCTCTATTCTATGATGGACCAATTCTCGGCCTCGATGGGGTTGTTCGGATCGCCCAGGACGAAGCCCCAGGAACCGGAACCACGTCCTCAACAACACATCAACCGTCGCAACCGATCGCGTCAATCTCTCGACCCCGATGGGGTCGGGGATCAGGGCGAACTCAGACGGTTATCGAGCAATTGGCCCCATAATCCAAGTTTGGACGAGCCACGACTTGGTCCCGCCTCCGCCTGGGGATGACATGACATTCCCAAGCGGGTTGGGCGCAGGCAATTCTCGTTTGGGCGAGCGGGAAAGGTCAACCCGTCTCTTGGTCAACGGCCGTTCTGGCCTTGCTCGTCGGTTTGGGCGTCGGCGTCGGCGGGGTTAGGAACAACGCGGATGATCCGGCGATCGGTGAAGGTCCGATTGAAATGATCCACGAATCGGACTTCGATGGTATGGGCTCCGACGCTCAGATCGGCCGGCAGAGTGCCTTTCCAAAGGTGGGGCGACGCGGCGGGGTTGGGCAGAGGACGGCCATCGGGCGGGTTGGGACCGGTTTCCGCTTGCTTGAGGCGGACGTAGTAGGGATCCGGCTCGGCCGAGCGGGTCAGGTTGATCCAGTCGCCGCCATCGATCCGCACCTGAACCGGAGTGGTTTTGAGGCCGGTGAAGATGTTGGCCAGCACCTCGGTCCGGGCAGCGTCGGCGACCGTAACGAAGTCAGGCGCGAAGATCGTCATTTGATGTGAAGCGGGTCGGCGGGCCGGTTTGAAGTCGATGACGTAGTTGGGCCCATCGAAATGAACGATCGAGTAACCGTTGGGCACGCCATCGCGCATTGTGGTGTGGGGGATGCCGTTTTCGTCGGTCTTGCCGGTCCACCAGCTGCCGCACACGGTCACGTGGTTGACGTGAAGGTGGGGATGGGGCGAGGTCCAGCCCTCCTCGGGACCGAGCAGGCGGTACTCCTGGATGTGGGTGTGGGCCGAGAAGGAAAGGGTGTGGGGACGGTCTTCGATGAGTCGATAGAACGCTTCACGGTCCTCCATCTCCCAGACCGGAATGTGCATGAGGAAGACCACCAGGGTTTCCTTGGGAACGCCGGCCAAATCATGGCGCAGGAAGGTGAGTTGACGTTCCCCCAGGCCGCCTTTGTAGCGTCCGCGGGGACGGTCAGGGCCGATGCCGCTCCAAATCACGTCGTCCAGCACAACGAAGTGAACTGGGCCATAGTTGAAGGCATAGTAAGGCGCGCCGTAGATCCGTTCGAAGGTTTCATCGGAGAGCGAATCGTCGGGCGAGTCGTAGTTCATGTCATGATTGCCCAGAACGTTGTACCAAGGCAGCCCCAAACGACCGACAACGGCATTGAGGGGGGGCATGACATCCAGATCGTCGTTGACCACGTCACCGAGGGTCACGCCGAAGGCGGCGCGGTCCTCGGGATCGGCCTGGGCCTCGGCGGCGGCCAGGGGGGCCACCACGTCGTGGGCGATGAAATCCACCTCTTTAAGGTCGCGGGGTTGAGTGTCGCCAAACATCACGACCCGGAAGCGATTCGGCTCGGGGCGCCTGACCAGGGGGAAGTCCACCGAGGCGGGCAGCGGACCGGTGGGCGCGATTCCAGCGTATTGGGTCGGTGGCGATCCTTCGGGTTTGTGCGAATAGGTAAACCGAGGCAGGCCGTCAGCGTCGGTGGGTGTCATGAAGTCGCGCGGCTTGATTACGAACACCGTCGCATCCTTCGCATCGATTTCGATTTCGTAGCGGCCCTGGTCGTCGGTGGTCACAATGGTCTCGCCGTTAGAGACCCGAACCCCCGACAGCCCCGGCTCCTCTTGGTCGCGCAGGCCGTCGCCGTCGCGGTCCTCGAAAACGACGCCGGTGGCCTTGATGGTCTCGGACGGATGGGTGTTCCCGCCATGCGTTCCAGTTGCGGCCAGCGTTGGCACCGACAAACCCATCGTCGTTGCCAGAAAGGCGGCCAGGCTCAACGCCGCGCTAAAGCGGGTTTGTCCCAAACGGATCACGCCCGCGTAAGAGTGGGGAGTTGGTTTCGTCACAGACACGGTGGAGAAACTCCTTGATGTGGTACGCGCCCCATCCGCTGACGTTTGCGGATGTCGTTGAGTGCTTGAGCCCAAACTTCATCCCAACCACAAGGGATGACGGGTCTTCGAGAGAGTTGCCCTCCGAAACTTCGTGGGCACGGTCAGTTTATCCAAGCCGCATGAAGAAACCGCAAAGGTCACGCGAGACTTCGGCGTGCGACACCCAACTCAACCCAACCGGATGAGTGTTGCGTTGCGTGGTGGTGGTTGACCTTCGACTCTGGCCGCGTGATCGGGGAGTCATTGCTCATGACCAAACTTAAGGAAAAATCCAGCCGGACTTGAAAAATCCCAACAATCGGTTTACAATGCATCCAAATTGTAAGTTCAGCCCCGTATATGGTGAATCTTACTTGGTGGCGATTGCGGAAGAGAAGGATTACCTTTTCGCCGCGTCTGATTTCGAAATGATTCCAACGACTTGGCGTTACGGGAGTTCCGTCATTTTAGCTCCCCATCGCGTGAGGTTAGCGGAGGTTTGGCACGGCCTCTGCTAATGACTTGTTCGTCCGCCGGGAAGATGTTTCCCAAGGTTCCCAGACGACCTCGGTTCGAGTGACCGGCTCCACCCACACCAGCCGCCGGTTTGACGACGAGAGGGAATCCTGGTCGAGACTCGAAGGAGGCCCGGCTCTGGGATTGAACGAATCAGGACTCATGCCCGATCGGGCGGTAACGCGATGGTTTGGGGGTGACGATGTCTCGGCGTGAGTCGCGCAGAGTGATGGGATTCGATGGCCTGGAATCCCGTCAGCTGATGACCGGCGGAATTCAGTCCACGTCGTTCGCGTTTCCAGCTTCCCAAGTCAGTCACTTGGAGCCCACCAGCGAAGCGCAATATCTGTTGGAGTTGATCAACAACGCTCGGATCAATCCTTCGGGCGCGGCCAACCGGATTCAAGATCAGGCCAACGATCCCCGAGCCCATCGCTCATTGCGGTCTTCAGTCAACTTCTTCCGGGTTGATCTGAACAGCGAATTGAACGCGATCCGCTCGATTCGCAGCCAGCAACCTCTGGCGTGGAATCCTCGGTTGTCCCAAGCGGCCGATTCCCACAGTCAGGACATGGCCCGCAATCGTTTCCAGGCGCACGATGGTTCGGACGGTTCGTCTCCTTCACAACGGCTGGACCGCGTGGGTTACAGCGACCGCTCCTACGACGTTGAAAACGCCTTCGCCTACGCTGAGTCCATCGACCATGCCCACCAGGCGTTCCTTGTGGATTGGGGCGTTTCTAACCGAAGCCACCGCACGAACCTGCTTCAGCCCCAGGCCAACAGCTCTAACTCGGCCAACGAGGTAGGTCTGGGAATCGTTCGCACCAATTCCTCTGGTTTCGGCCCGCTGGTGGTAACCCAACACTTCGCCCGCCGCGAGACGACTCCCTACCTGCTGGGAGTGATCTTCGACGATCGTAACGGCGACAATTTTTACAATCCGGGTGAGGGCATCTCCGATGCCCGCGTGACTGCCCGCAACACCGCCACCGGCGAGACCACCACGGTCCAAGCCTGGGGCTCGGGTGGATTTCAGATGCAGCTCCGCCCCGGACAATATGAGGTCACCGCCACCATTCAAGGTCGGATCGTTCGCTCCCGCCCGGTGACCATCTCGAATGAGAATGTCAAAGTCGATTATCGTCTTCAAGACCTAACCTTCCAGTCCGACTCGGCCCCGCCCCCCGTCTCGTTGGCCCGTTCGGCTCCGATCGCTCCAATGGTGGTGACGCCGCCCACGGTCTCAACTCCGGCTCCGGCCCCTGCTCCAGCCCCCGCTCCAACCCCGGCCCCCGCCCCGGCAGCTCCCATCTCCTCGGCTTCCGAGCCGGTTGCCCAGACCTCCGATACTCGCTGGGAAGCCTCCTGGAGCAACCGTCTCCAGTCCACCATCTCCTCCTCGGCCAACTCCAACCCCACCGCGGGTCTTTGGAATGTGGTCCTGAGCTCGCTGCGTTGGTCCTCCTGGAGCAGCGACCGCGACTGACTCCTTGATTTGATTCGCCCAAGTGACCTTGAACTCTCTTCTTGACACCTTCGCGATCACCTCAACATTGAGCAACCGGCTCGGCTCCGTCGTCTACGCTTCGGAGTCGAGCCGGTCGATTTTGTAGGGCAATGGACCAAAGAGGACGGGAGGCGTTACTTGATTTCGGCTTGTTCAAGGATGGTGTGGAGGCGACACCGTCTCCGCGCTGAAACCTGATTCGGGGGTGGAGCGTGGCGCGGTTGAGGGAGGGGTCTGGGGATCGGCCAGGACCACGCACCAGTGGGGCACTCCTTGATCGTCCTCGACGCGGGCGAGACCAATTTCCTTGTGATCGTCCAGCAAGAGGCGGCGTGGCCCAGCCGATTCGGACCAGCGTGTGATGACCTCTTCGGCCGTCGCGCCTCCCCGCGCGACGAGTTGGGCGACGATACGGGGTCGGTAACCCAGGTCGCGGACCCGTTTCGAGACGGTCGCTCCGTCGCTGCCCACGGGCGAGGCCAGACTGCGTTGAGCCAGGTCGTAGGCGTGCAGACCAGCAGCGCGGGTGAGAAGAGGCGAGATGGTTAAGGGCGCGGCTCCTTCCTGGGCGCGCAAGGTGTCGATCGCCTGTTTCAAGAGAGCCGTGGGCGAAGGCGAGGGCTTTCCGGCGTCGGATGGGTTGGACGCGGAATGGGCTGAAACAACGCGACCTTCGGTCACGGGTTGGCGGGGTGCGCCAAAGTTGACCACGACGTACAGCAGACCACGCGTGTCCCGCGCGAACCCAATTCCCGCTTGGGTATAAGCGGGTTGCAAAATGTTGGCTCGGTGACTAGGGCTGTGCATCCAATCATGCATAAGACTTTTGACATTCTGATGACCGAACGCGAGATTTTCGCCGATCGCAGTGAAGAGGTATCCTCCCTTGGCAGCGCGGTCGGTGAGTGTGGAGCCATCCTCGCCCACATGGTCGATCATCTGACGGCGCGCCAATTCTAGGGCGTAGTCACGGGCGATGCGTTGGAGGACCGGGCTAGCGGCGAGCGGCTCCAACCCCTCGGCGACCCGGAGGCGGTTGTGTTCATGCAGGATGCGGGCGGGTTCCAGACCGGAGGGATCGCGTCGTTGGGCGTAAGCTGGGGCGATCCCGGCCTCCGAGGTCAAAGCGAGGAGGAGGGGAATTGTGGCGGCGAGGTTCCAGGCGGGAGCCGCGTGATGGGAACCGTGCGGGAGCGGCATCGACGAAACTCCAACTCCGGACCACAAAGAGGATCGGTAAGGGGGGATTCAGATTCACCGACTTGAGCGGGCGGTCCACGTCTCCAAGCCGTCCCAACCGGGCGACGGCGTTTCGGGCGGGGGCGTGAGGGGTTGGCCCGCTCGTTGGCGTTCCTGCTCGAAGATACCGGCCAGCACCTCCCGAGTGACCGCGTACAACGGCGGCACTCCTTCCAAAACGCGAAGCGATTCGGAGAGGCTTTCCCCCGGGCGGAGCGGGGCGTCGGAGACGTAATAGAGGAACCGCACCGCCAAGTCGTCGGAGAGAACCCCGCGACGGATCGAGCGGACCAGTTGGTTGTGGTAGTGGAATCCCTCCATCTCCAGGCCAACGCAGCGCCAGATGTTTTTGTAAAGATTCAAAAGAACGCGATTCTGCATCAACGTCCCCAGTACGGTGAGCATCGGCCCTTGGTGGAGTTGGTGGTGGGGAAGACGGCGGCGGAGACGTTGGAAATCAACTCGTTGGGGCCCGACGAGGGGTTGGAATTGGTCGGTGTGTTGGTCGAGGAAGGCGGTGGGGGCCAACAGATCGCCGCGGTTGCCCACGAGGGTTCCGGCCTTGCCCAGGATATTGACGCTGGCGAGGTTGCGGCGGAACAGCAGGATTAAGACGGCCAGGATTTCCTCGGCCTGTTGTCCAAAGGCGAAGTCGATGTTGACGATCACCGCGGGGGCGCGGTCGGGGAGGGTCAGGTCGGGATCGACCGGACGGCGGGCCACGGCCGCCAGGTCGATGAGTTCGACCTGGATGCCGGTGAAGGCGGTTTCATAGCGCCGCAACACCCCGCCTTCGCGTTCCAGACGGCGTTTGCGGGCCGCCTCGTCGGGATGGGTGCGGAGGAAGTCCCGAGCCAAAGCGTAGAGCAGGTCGCGGGGGTTGGACCATTCCTCCTGGTAGAGTTCTGGGCGGAAGGCACGTCCCCAGGCGAGGATGCGGTCGGCGTGGTCGGCCAGGTAGTGGCTGAGGCAATTGGTGACCGAGTGGGTGTTGCTGCTGATGACGTGGACGGCGAGTTCGGGAGGCAGGTCGTGGGGGTCGTCGCCGGTGAGGTCGCGGAAATCGGCGGCGATCTGGGCCGCCCAGCTTTCGGCGGGACGCCGGGTTGCGTCGTCGCGTCGCCGTCGTAAGCCAATGGCGAGATCCTCGTGTTGAACCAACATCTCCTGTAGATGACGGCAGGGGTCGCGGGGCCAGATTTGTCGAAGCCCCTGAATATCCCGCTCGTCGAAGCCCATCTCGGCCAGGACGCGGCGGTCGCGGCGGTCGGCCTCGGTGGGACCAAGGTTGGGACGGTCCTCGAGATGATCGCCCAGGAGGATCAGGCGTTCATGGGTGGCGACCCGTTTACGGATTTTGCGCGATTCGACTGCGTAGAGGCAGATGCAGCAAATCAGGTCTAGCAGGTCGGACAGGCCGTCGCGCAGCAGCACCATCGCCTTGCCCGGCAGCATCTCGTAGGTGGCGCGGGGGCGGGTGGCAGTGGCCACTGCCTGGAAAAGCCGCTGGGGTTGGCCGTACAGCGCGGGCACCTCGTCGGCCAGGAACAGCATGAAAGTTCGCGTGATGGTGTCGGGCAGGCGACGCACAGCGTACAGCAATGCTGGCCAGTCGATGCGTCTCTCGTCGTTGGCCAGGGGATGCAGCGCCGGCTGAAGCTGAAGGTAGCGTGGAATCAGCCGAAACAGGGGGATCATCCCCTGCGACACTCCATAGCGCAGTTCGGCCAGGAAGTTGTCGATCGGATCGGACCCGCCGCGTTTGAGCCGCCAGAGGCTGCCCAACGCCTGAGCGAAGGCGGGCGATTGGGCGGTCAGCTCGAGATAGACTTCGCCGGCGATGACCAGCAGATGAGCCGGACCGCGATCCGAAGCGCGGTGGTCCCGGTCACGCGGTTCGTCGAGGAGAACCGCCCGTTCGCCAAAGCAGCGGCCTGGTTCGATGGTTTCAAGACGCTGGGGAGGAACAACGGCCGAATTCCAAACCTCGATGAGTCCCCGCAGCAACACGAACACCCGACAATCCCGCTCCCCCTGGCGGGTGAGCCATTGACCGGAGGTGAGGGTCAGGAGATGGGATTGATCGAGCAGACGTTCCAGGCGGGCCGGCTCCAGGGCCCGGAGAGGCGTGATGCTTCGGAGGATCTCGCGGACCTCGGCCCGTTCAAGACGCTCGTCCGAGTTCGCTTCGGTGGTCATGGTTGGCCGTCTCTCCCACCGCGGCTCCAGGCGATGGGGGCAGCGTATCCGGGCTGACCTCGTGAGTCAATCGACAATCGCCCGCCCCATGAGGTTTCCCTGGGAGACGTCCCGGCGTGACGAGTCGGGTCGTCGGG
>Ga0308412_1001126_pt1 | contig 14427 bp, 14 predicted proteins | sample HotsprottomLayer_FD_202357 | JGI IMG/M metagenome (GOLD analysis project Ga0308412, IMG submission 202357) | Hot spring phototrophic mat microbial communities from Octopus Spring, Yellowstone National Park, Wyoming, United States -... | ecosystem: Environmental > Aquatic > Thermal springs > Hot...
ACCGGGCAGAATAAGGGGTTCCCGCCCCTGCCCGGAGGTTCCGCCGCGCCATGTCGGACGTCGCCCTCGCCGCCGAACCCCGCACCGAGACCGGCTCCGGGCCTGCCGGTCGGCTCCGGCGGGCCGGACGCGTGCCCGCCGTCGTGTACGGCCTCGACGCCCCGGCCCGCGCCGTCACGGTGGCCCGACGTGACCTCGAGCACATCCTGCACGGCGCCGCCGGTACGAACACCCTCGTCTCGCTTGAGCTCGACGGGGAAGGAATCCTGACCCTCATCCGGCAGATCCAGCGGCACCCCGCCCGCGGTGAGCTGCTGCACGTCGATTTCGTCCGGGTGCGCCGTGACGTGGCGGTCACCGCCGAGGTGCCGGTCCACCTCGAGGGGGAGGCGCCCGGCACACGGGAGGGTGGGCTGCTGGAGCAGGCGCTGTTCGCGCTGGCGATCTCCGCCAAGCCCGAGGTCATTCCGGTGGCGATCACCGTCGACGTCACCGGCCTCGGCCTGGGGGACCAGTGCTTCGTGCGCGACGTGCCGGTCCCGCCGGGGGTGGAGGTCCTCACCGACCCCGACGAGCTGGTGGTGCAGGTGGCGGTGCCCCGTGGGGTCGCGGCGCCGGAGACCGCCGAGGCGGGGCCGGGTGCGGCCGAAGCGGCCGGCGAGCCGGCGGCCGGGACCCCCGGGGCCACGACGGCCGAAGGAGACGGGCCGGGCGAACCCGCGGCCGGTTGACCGGTGCCGCTCGCCGGCGGCCGCCCCCGGCGCGGCCGCGCCGCCGACCTGCTCGTGGTGGGGCTCGGCAACCCCGGCGACGCGTACGCCGGGACCCGTCACAACGTGGGGGCGGAGGTGGTGGAGCGACTCGCCGCCCGTGGGGGGCTCCCGCTGCGCCGCACCCGGGAACGGGCCCGGGTGGCCGAGTGGCACCGGGACGGCCGGCTCGTCGTCCTCGCCGTGCCCCTCACCTACATGAACGAGTCGGGTGAGGCGGTCGGGCGCCTCGCCCGCCGCCACGGCACCCCACCCGAACGGATCGTCGTGGTGCACGACGAACTCGACCTGCCGGTCGGGACGCTGCGGGTGAAGGCCGGCGGCGGGCTCGCCGGGCACAACGGACTGCGGTCGGTGAAGGACCACCTGCGTTCCGATGCCTTCGGACGGGTCCGGATCGGGGTCGCGAAGCCGCCCAGCGCCGCCCGCGGGGCGGACCACGTGCTCAGCCGGTTCGGCCGAGCGGAGCGGCAGGTGATCGAGGACGTGCTGGAACGCGCCGCGGATGCCGTCGAGGTGATCGCCGAGGAGGGAATCGACGCGGCCATGAACCGGTTCAACCGCCGGTGACGGTGCCGCACCCCCAACCCACGGCTCCGGAGCCTGGCGAGGCCGGCCCCGCCCTGGCCGCGCTGCTGGGCGCCTTCGCCGACGATCACGCGGTCCTCGCCGCAGCATCGGCGGCGGTGGAGGCGGTGGCGTGCCCCGACGCGGCCCGGGCGCCGTTCGTCGCCGCGCTGGCGGCCCGGTCGGCGGCGCGGGTGCTGCTCGTCGTCGTGCCGACCGGTGCCGAAGCGGAGCGGCTCACCTGGGACCTCGGCGCGTGGTGCGACCCGGCGCAGGTCGAGCTCTTCGGCGCCTGGGAGACCCTGCCCTTCGAGCGGGTGTCCCCGAACCTGGAGACGATGGGCCGCCGCCTGCGCACGATGTGGCGGCTCCGGTCCGGCGACGGCTCGCTGCGGATCGTGGTGGCACCCGTCCGGGCGCTCGTGCAGCGGCTCGGCCCGCAAGCCGACGACACCGGGCCGGTCACCCTGCGGCGGGGGGACGTCGTCGACCGCGACGAGCTCGTCGCCCGGCTCGTGGCGATGGGCTACCGGCGGGAATACCAGGTGGAGGCCCGCGGTGAGGTGGCCGTACGCGGCTCGATCGTCGACGTCTACCCCGCCACCGACCAGCATCCCGTGCGCATCGACCTCTGGGGTGACGAGGTCGACCGTATCAGCGAGTTCTCGATCGCCGACCAGCGCTCCACCCGTCCACGCGACGCCGTCACCGTCTTCGGGTGCCGGGAGCTGCTCCCCACTCCGGAGGTCCGGGACCGGGCCCGCCAACTGGCCGTCACCGCCCCCTGGGCCGCCGAGGTGGCCGAGCGTCTGGCCGCCGGGGTGATCTTCGAGGGCATGGAGGCCTGGCTGCCGTGGCTGGCCGGTGAGGAGCGCCTCCTCCCCGACCTGCTACCCGACACGGCCCGGGTGCTGATCTGCGAACCGCGCCGGTGCCGGGACCGCGCCGCCGCGCTGGTGGCCGAGGAAGCGGACCTCGCCGCCGCCCTCGCCTCCACCTGGGACGCGACGCCCCCCGGAGACGGGTTCCCGCGCCTCGTGCTCGACTACGACCGGCTGCTTGCCCACACCCGCGCCGCCGTCACCGCGGTCACCACCACCGCTACCGACCCCTCGGTGCCGGCGTTCGGGGCCGTCCCCTCCGATCCGGTCGTCGGCGACCTCGAGGCGTTCACGGGGCGGGTGGGCCGGCTCCGGGCCGACGGGTACCGGATCGCGATCGCCACCTCGGGACCGGGGCCGGCCCGGCGGATCCGCGACGTGCTCACCGGCGCCGGGATCGACACCACCGACGGGCTTTCGGCCTCCCCCGGCACGGTCTCCCTGTTGGTCGCGCCGGTGCAGCGCGGAATCGTGGCCCCGGCGGCGCGGCTGGCGCTCTTCGCCGAAGCGGACCTCACCGGCCGTCGCCGCCAGCGGCGTCCACCCCGGCCGCCCGCCGCCGCCGGCACCTTCGACGATCTGACGCCAGGGGACCACGTGGTCCACCACGTCCACGGCATCGGGCGTTACGAGGGCCTGGTCCGCCGTTCCATCGGCGGGGTCGAGCGCGACTACCTCCTGCTCGCGTACCGGGGCGGCGACCGGCTGTACGTGCCCACGGACCAGGTCGGGCTGGTGCGCCGTTACACGGGTGGGGAGACCCCGACGCTGTCGCGGATGGGCGGTGCCGACTGGGACCGGACCCGCAACCGGGTGCGGGCCGCGGTGGCGGAGGTGGCCGCCGAGCTCGTGGAGCTGTACCGGGCGCGCCTGGCCACCCCGGGCCATGCGTTCCCGCCCGACACGCCTTGGCAACGCGAGATGGAGGAGGCGTTCGCCTACGAGGAGACCCCTGACCAGCAGCGGGCCATCGACGAGGTCAAGGCCGACATGGAACGACCGGTCCCGATGGACCGGCTCATCTGCGGCGACGTCGGGTTCGGCAAGACCGAGGTCGCGTTGCGGGCGGCGTTCAAGGCGGTCCAGGACGGCAAGCAGGTGGCGGTGCTCGTGCCCACCACGCTGCTGGCCAACCAGCACCACCAGACCTTCCGCGACCGCTTCGCCCCCTATCCGGTGCGGGTCGAGCTCCTCAGCCGGTTCGTGCCGCCCGCCGAGCAGGCGGCGGTGCTGGCCGGCCTGGCGGCCGGGTCGGTGGACGTGGTGATCGGCACCCACCGGCTGCTCTCGGACGACGTGCGGTTCGCCGACCTCGGGCTCCTGGTGATCGACGAGGAGCAGCGGTTCGGGGTCGCGCACAAGGAGCAGATCAAGCGGCTGCGGGCGGGGATCGACGTGCTCACCCTCACCGCCACCCCCATCCCCCGCACCCTCGAGATGAGCCTCACCGGCATCCGGGACCTCTCGCTCGTCCAGACCCCGCCCGAGGACCGCCAGCCGATCCTCACCTACGTCGGGGAGTACGACGACCGGGTCGTCTCGGAGGCGATCCGGCGGGAACTGCTGCGCGAGGGGCAGGTGTTCTTCGTGCACAACCGGGTGCAGGACATCGAGCACGTGGCGGAGCGCCTGCAGGCGCTGGTGCCCGACGCCCGGATCGCGGTGGCGCACGGCCAGATGGACGAGGGTCGGCTCGAACGCACCGTCCTGGAGTTCGCGCAGCGTCGCACCGACGTGCTGGTGTGCACCACCATCGTGGAGAGCGGCCTCGACATGCCCACCACGAACACGCTCGTCGTCGACCGGGCCGACCAGCTCGGGCTCGCGCAGCTCTACCAGTTGCGTGGCCGGGTCGGCCGGCGCGGCCAGCGCGCCTACGCGTACCTGCTGTACCCACCCGACCGGGCACTCAGCGAGGAGGCCTATGAGCGCCTGAAGGCCATCGGAGAGTTCACCGACCTGGGCTCCGGATACCGGCTGGCGTTGCGGGACCTCGAGATCCGGGGGGCCGGCAACCTCCTCGGTGCCGCCCAACACGGGCACATCGCCGCGGTCGGGTTCGACCTGTACTGCGAGCTCGTCGCCGAAGCGGTCGACGCCCTGCGCGGCGTGCCCCGGGAGGCGCCCTTCGAGGTGGTGATCGACGTGCCGGTCGACGCGCACCTGCCCGCCGAGTACGTCAGCCGCGACGACGTGCGGATGGAGGCCTACCGCCGGGTGGCCGCCTGTCGCACCGAGGCGGACCTCGAGGCGGTCCGGGCCGAGTGGCTCGACCGGTTCGGTCCGATCCCGCCGCCGGCGGAAGCCCTGCTCGGCATCGCCGCGCTGCGCGTCGAGTGCCTGCGCCTGCGGATCCCGACCGTCACCGTGGTGCGCGGGGTCGCCCGCCTCGCTGCGCTGCACCTCCCGGAGAGCCGCAAGGTCCGGCTGCGCCGCCTGGCCCCCAAGGCGATCGCCAAGGACAGCGGCGAGGTGGTGGTGCCGCTGCCCGGGCCGCCCACCGAGGCGGCCGGACGGCTCGTGGCCCTGCTGCGGGAGCTGCTGCCGCCCGAGCGGGAAGCGGCTGCCGCCGCCGGCGCCGGTAGCATCGGCGGCTCATGACCCGCACCCGCGCCGTCCTGCTGGTCTGCCTCGCCGCGCTCGGCGCCGTGGCGGCCGGCTGCGGCGACGGGATGTCGGGAACCGCCGCGGTCGTCAACGGGGCCACGATCACCCGGGCCGATCTCCTCGGCGAACTCGAGGCGCTCGCCGGGAACCGCCGGTTCCGGGAGCTCGCCGACGCCCAGCTCGCCCAGGCCGACCCCCCGGTCTCCCTGCGTCCCACCCCGGGCACCTTCGACGCCGGGGTGACGGCGAGCTGGTTGCGCTCGATGATCGTGCAAGAGGTGATCGACCAGGAGTTCACCCGGCGCGGCTTGCGGCTCGGGCCCCGGCAACGGGCCGAGGCCCGGGCCCGCATGGCCGGGCAGTTCGGCGGCGCCGACGTGTTCGCCGCGTTCCCGGACGCGTTCCGGCGCACGATCGTGGAGCGCGAGGCGAAACGGGTGGCGGTGAACGACGCCGCCGCCGGCGGTCCCGCCGCCCGGGAGGCGGCGTTGGCGTCGTTCTTCGCCGCCAACCGGGAACGGCTCTGCCAGAGCGGCCGGCTCGTGTGGCACATCCTGGTGGCGGGCGAGGAACGGGCCGGCGAGCTCGCCGCCGAGCTGGCCGGGGGCGCGTCGTTCGAGGACCTGGCCCGGCGGTTCTCCACCGACACCGGCAGCGCCCGGGACGGCGGTCTCCTCGGGTGTCTGCAACCGGGCGCGTTCGTCCCCGAGTTCCAGCAGGTGGCCGAGACCCTCACCCCGGGCTCGGTGTCCGGGCCGGTCCGCACCCAGTACGGCTGGCACCTCATCCGGGTGGAGCCGTTCACCCTCGAGGCGGGCCGGGCGCTGGTGGAGCAGGCGTACGCCCAGCAAGGCGGGGCCGGCGACCGGTGGCTGCTGCGGGCGCTGCGGCGGGCCGAGGTGCGGGTGGATCCCCGCTACGGGACGCTGCGGCGCGACCCGCAACAGGGCATCCGGATCGAGCCGCGCCGCGCCCCGGATCCCCGGGCGCGACCGTGACCGTTCCCCGGGGGTGCACCGGGGGCCGGTTGCGGTGCCCGGCGGTGGTGCGGGCCGGCTGAGACGGGGGCGTGATGCGGGTGGTCGTGGTCGGACTCGGTCCCGCCGGCGCCGAGCTGCTCACCGTCGCCGCCCGTCACGCGCTGGAACGGATCCCGCGCCGGTTGGTGCGTACCGCCCGTCACCCGGCCGTGGCCGATCTGGCCCGCACCGGGATCACCTTCGAGCCACTCGACGCGATCTACGAGACCGCCGGGTCCCTGGAGGAGGTGTATCCCCGGATCGTGGACGCCGTGGTGGAGGCGGCCGCCGCCCACGGCGAGGTGTGCTACGCGGTGCCGGGGTCGCCCGCCGTCGCCGAACGGTCGGTGGCGCTGCTCACCCAGGCGGCAGCGCGAGGGAGGTTCGGCCTGGAGGTCGTGCCCGGCCTGTCGTTCGCGGACCTCGCCTGGGCCCGGCTCGGTGTCGACCCGCTCGGCGGTGCCCGGGTGGTCGACGGCCGGGAGGCGGCGGTCGCGCTCGCCGGCGCCGAGGGTGGGGTCCTCATCGCGCAGTGCGACCACCGGTCGGTGCTCACCGAGGTGAAGCTGGCGCTGCTCGACGGTCTGCCGCCGCAGCACCCGGTCCGGGTCCTGGTCCACCTCGGGCTCCCCGACGAGCAGGTGTTCGAGGTGCCGCTCGCCGAGCTGGACCGGCAGGTCGCCCCCGATCATCTCACCTCCCTGTACGTGGAGATCGGTCCCGGTCCGGTGGCCGGGGAGCTGGCCCGGCTGGTGGCGCTCGCGCAGCGCCTCCGGGGCCCGGGCGGCTGCCCGTGGGACGCCGCGCAGACCCACCATTCACTGAGCCGCTACCTGCTCGAGGAGGCCTACGAGGTCGCCGAGGCGATCGGCGACCTTCCTCGCGACGCCCCGGCGGGGGTGGAGGACCTCGGTGCCTACGACCGCCTCGAGGACGAGCTCGGTGACCTGCTCTTCCAGGTCATCCTGCATGCGGTGCTGGCCCGGGAGGCCGGCGCGTTCACGATCGCGGACGTCGCGAACCGGATCCACGACAAGCTCGTGCACCGCCACCCCCACGTGTTCGGCGACGTCGAGGTGGCCGGGGCCGACGAGGTGACCGCCAACTGGGAGCAGATCAAACGGCGCGAGAAGGGAGGGACCTCCCTCGTCGAGGGGTTGCCGGGGCACCTCCCGGCCCTGCTGGCGGTGCACAAGCTGTACCGCAAAGCCGCCGCGGTGGGCTTGGAGCCCGGTGGGGAGGCGGAGGTGGTGGCGCGCCTGCACGCCACGCTGGCCCGGGTGGAGGCGGAACCCGGCGAGGAGGCGCTGGCCGACCTGCTCGCCGCGGTCGTGGCGCTCGCCCGGGACCGGGGGATCGACGCCGAATCGCTCCTGCACCGCTGGGCGGCCCGGTTCCGGGACCGCTTCGCCCGGATGGAGGCCCTCGCCGCCCGAGCCGGGATCGATCTCGGCCGGGCCGCACCCGACCGGGTCGCCGCCCTCTGGATCGAGGCGGCCGTGCCGCGGTCGCCCGGCGCCACCACGCCGCCGTCGCCCGACCCGGCCCCGTGACGGTCCGGATCCCGTCGATCACAGACGGCTACATTGCCCACACCAATCACAGGAGCAACGCTTGAGCACGATCGTCGACCTGCGCGCCCGCGAGATCCTCGACTCCCGGGGCAACCCGACCCTCGAGGTCGAGGTCGAGCTGGTGACCGGCGCCCGGGGCCGCGCCGCGGTGCCCAGCGGTGCCAGCACCGGCAGCCACGAGGCCACCGAGCTGCGCGACGGCGACGACCGGTACCGGGGCCGGGGTGTGCGGCGGGCGGTCGGTCACGTCACCGGCGAGATCGCCGAGGCGGTCGTCGGGCTCGACGGGCTCGACCAGCGCCTCGTGGACCGCACCCTGGTGGAACTCGACGGCACCGACCGCAAGTCGCGCCTGGGCGCCAACGCGTTGCTGGGGGTCTCGTTGGCGGTCGCGCACGCCGGGGCGGCCGAGTGCGACCTGCCGCTGTACCGGTACCTGGGTGGAACCGGGGCGCACCTGCTGCCGGTCCCGCTCATGAACGTGCTCAACGGCGGTGCGCATGCCGACAGCAACGTCGACATCCAGGAGTTCATGCTCGCCCCCGTCGGTGCGGTGTCGTTCACCGAGGCGCTGCAGATGGGGGTGGAGACCTACCACGCGCTCGCCGGGCTCCTGCGGGCCCGGGGGCTGGGCACCGGTCTCGGCGACGAAGGCGGGTTCGCCCCCACCCTCCCCTCGAACGAGGACGCCGCCGCGCTGCTCGTCGAGGCGATCGACGCCGCCGGGTACCGGCCCGGCGAAGACGTCGCGCTGGCCCTCGACGTGGCGGCCACCGAGCTGTGGCGCGCCGGCACCTACGTGCTGGCCGGGGAGGGCGTCACCCACGACCGCGACGGGTTCGTCGAGTACCTGCGGGGCCTGTGCGACCGGTACCCGGTGGTCAGCCTGGAGGACGGCATGGCCGAGGACGACTGGGACGGGTGGCGGCTGCTCACCGAGACGCTCGGGGAGCGGGTGCAGCTCGTCGGCGACGACCTGTTCGTCACCAACCCCGAGCGGCTGGCCCGAGGGGTCAAGTCCGGGGTCGCGAACGCGGTGCTCGTGAAGGTGAACCAGATCGGCACGCTGAGCGAGACGTTGGACACGATGGCCGCTGCGGCTCGCGCCGGGTACCGGTCGGTGGTGAGCCACCGCAGCGGCGAGACCGAGGACACCACCATCGCCGACCTGGCGGTCGCGACCGGCTGCGGGCAGATCAAGACCGGGGCGCCGGCCCGGTCCGAGCGGGTCGCGAAGTACAACCAGCTGCTGCGGATCGAAGAGCACCTCGGTCAGAGCGCACGCTACGCGGGACGGGACGCGTTCGGCGGGAGCGGCCGGTGACCGGCATCATCGGCCGGCGGCGCGGGGTCGTGCTCGCCGCGTTCGCGGTGCCGGTGCTGGTGGCCGCGCTGTTCGTGTTCGTGTTCCCCACCGGGACCTGGTGGAACCAGCGCCGGGCCATCGCCCGGGAAACCGAGCGGCTGCACCTCCTGCGGGAGCAGAACCGGGAGCTGGAACGGGAACTGCGCCGCCTCCAGAACCCGGCGGAGATCGAGCGCATCGCCCGGGAGCGCTACCGGATGGTGCGGCCGGGCGAGCAGGCGTGGATCCCGGTGCCCCAGGCACCACCCCCCGTCCGCACACCATCCTCCTGATCCCGTCCCGCCGGCCGTCACCGGAGCCGCCGCGCCCCCCGGGACGCGATGCGGCCCGGCCGTCCGGCCGGGCCGCATCGTCGGGGGGACGGTGGGTCAGGGCAGGTTCACCGGGATGAGCACCCGGGTGATGCCGTGGATCACGCCGTTGCTCGCCCGGCGGTCGAGGAAGAACGGGTTGAGCCACGGGTCGGGCAGGTCGGGCTCACGGTCGACGAGCGTGAGGAAGCGCACCCCGAAGGGGATCCCGGCCAGGGTCTGCACCTCCCGGCTGAACAGCACCTGCAGGGAGAACAACTGCTTGGGCGCCACGTGGTACTTCAGGATCGTCTGCAACACCGGGATCGGGTCGCCACCGCCGATCTGGGTGAGGGCACCGACCAGGAACTCCCAGGTGCCCTGCTCGGAGGCGCCCGTGTAGCCGAGGCTGCGGGCGGTGCGGATGAACGCTGCGTCGTTGGGGGCGAACACGGTGAGCCGGGCCGACGGGTCCGACAGCGCCCCGGCCAGCCCCGCGGTCACCACCGCCTTCACGAGGATGTCGAAGTCATGGGGGTTGCGGTCGAGCTCACCCGGGGTGCCGCTCCAGGCCACGAACCGGTCGACCAGGGTCGGGCCGGTGGCCGTGCCGGTGGCCCCGGCCGGGCTGACGGCCGCCACCGCGAGCGCGGCGGCGAGGATCGGGACGGCGACGAGACGTCGCAGACGACGGGTCATGGTGGAGCCTCCCAAGGGTCGAGATGACACACGGTCCGCCCGGGGCGCGGGTGCGCTGCGGACGCGGGTGGTACGGAGCCGGTCGCCGGTCCGGATGAGGCCCGCCGGCGGATGGCGGACGTCCCCGTACACTGCGGTCGTGGCGACCCCCGACGAGCATGCGGCGGTGACCCGGCTGCTGGGGCGTGTCCCCCGCGGCCGGTTCACGGTCGTCGTCCGGGGCGCCGGTGGCGAACCGGTGGTCATCCGCAACGCTCCGCTCCTCGACGACGGCACCCCCATGCCCACCCGGTACTGGCTCGTCGACCCGGACCTCGTCCGGCGGGTCGCCGCACTGGAGGCGGCCGGTGGGGTCCGGGAAGCCGAGCGCGCCGTCGATGCGGCCGAGCTCGCCGCCGCCCATCGGCGCTACGCCGCCGAACGTGACGCGGCGCTGCCCCCGCAGCACCGTGGTCCCCGCCCGCACGGCGGGGTGGGCGGCACCGCCCGGGGGGTGAAGTGCCTGCACGCCCACCTGGCCTGGTTCCTCGCCGGCGGCGACGACCCCGTGGGGGCCTGGGTCGCAGCCCGGCTCGGTCTGGCCGTCCAGGTGCGCTGAACGGGCATGCGGGTCGCGGCGCTCGATCTCGGCACGAACTCCACCCGCCTGCTCGTCGCCGATCTGGACGGGCCCGACTCGCCGCCCCGGACCCTGGCCCGCGAGATGACGATCACCCGACTCGGGCAGGGCGTCGACGCGGCGCGGCGGCTCCGGCCGGACGCGATCGCCCGGACCCGGGCGGCGGTGGCCGCCTACCGGGAGGTCATGGACCGGGTCGGGGGCGTCGGGCGTATCCGGGTGGTGGCCACGAGCGCGGCGCGTGACGCCGCCAACCGCGACGAGCTCTTCGACGCGGTGGAAGCCGAGCTCGGTGCCCGTCCCGAGGTGCTGGAGGGGCGGGAGGAGGCCCGGCTCTCCTTCCGTGGCGCCACCGTGGACCTCCCCCCCGGGCTCCCGGCGCCCTACCTGGTGGTGGACATCGGCGGTGGGTCCACCGAGTTCGTCGTCGGTACCACCGAACCGGTGGGGGCCGTCTCGGTGGACGTCGGCTGCGTCCGCATCACCGAGCAGTGGTTGCACGCCGACCCGCCCCGCCCCGAGGAGCTCAGCCAGGCCATCTCGGTGGTGCGTGAGCACCTCACCGATGTGGTGCGGGCGCTCCCCGCGGTCCGTGAGGCCCGCACGATGATCGGGCTGGCCGGCACCGTCAGCACGATGGCGGCCGTCGAGCTCGGCTTGGCGACCTACGACCGGGAACGGATCCACCACTTCCGCCTCACCCGCAGCGCCGCCGAGGACGTGTTCCGCACCCTCGCCACCGAGGCGGCCGCCCAGCGCCGTCACAACCCGGGCCTGGAGCCCGGCCGGGTCGACGTGATCGTCGGTGGTGCGCTGGTGCTCGTGACGGTGCTGCGCACCTTCGGGGTGCACGAGGTGCTCGTGAGCGAGGCCGACATCCTCGACGGTGTCGCCCTCAGCCTCGCCGGGGACCGGGCCGGGCGCACCTGACGCTCCCTGGCCCTGCCCGGGATCCCCTCAGGTCGGCCCGGATCGCGGCCGAAGAAGGCGGTGTGACCCTCGACGAGCTGCTGCAAGGGCTGCGGTCGCTGGACGCCGCCGGGATCGCCACGCTGCGGGAACGGCTCGCCGCCGCGCACCGCACCGTCGCCGACGAGGTCGACGCCTGGGGGGAGCTGATCACCGTCGACGCGGCGCTCCGGCGCCACGGTCGCAGCCGGGAGGCGGCGATCGCGGCGCATCGCGCCGCGCAAGCGGTGCGTACCGCCGCGGTGGCGGCGGGCATCGCGCTGCCCGACCCTGAGGTGACCCGGGTGGCGCGGGAGGTGGCGGTGCTCGCCCGTGCGCTCGTGGCCGGTGACCTGGTCACCGGCCGGTGCCCACACCTCGCGTCCGAGTGCGAGACCGTCGCCCGGGTCGCGGTGGCATAGCGCCGCGACCGGCCCCACCCGGGGGGCGCCGCGTGCGGGTCAGATGGGCCCGGACGGGGTGACCCCCGCTCCGGCCGCGGTCGCCGGCGCCGCGGGGCTGCGGAGCATCTCCTGGCGGTAGAAGCGCAGCTCGGCGATCGACTCGACGATGTCGTCCCGGGCGCGGTGGCGCTCCTGCTTCGCCGGCCGGCGCCGGTACACCTCGGGGTACCAGCGCCGGCAGAGCTCCTTGAGCGACGACACGTCGATGCTGCGATAGTGGAAGTACCGGTCGAGTTCGGGCAGGTGGTGGTCGAGGAACCGGCGGTCCACGCCGATCGAGTTGCCGCACAGCGGTGCCGAGCCGGGCGGCCCGACCCGCGGCTCCAGGTAGGCGAGCACGGTGAGGGCGGCGTCCTCGATCGTGACGGTCGACTGCTCGATCTCGCGCAGCAGGCCGCTGCGCTCGTGCATCGCCCGTACCACGTCGTCCATCTCCGCCAGCGCCGCGGGCGGCTGGTGCACCACGACGTCGAGGCCCTCGTCGAGCACCTCGAGGTCGGAGGTGGTGACCAGCACCGCGATCTCCACGATCACGTGCCGGCGCACGTCGAGCCCGGTCATCTCCAGGTCGAGCCACACCAGCGGCTCGGCCAGCGGCTCCGAACGCGGCGTCGCCGGGCTCGGGCCCGGGGCGGTGCTCGTCGGTTCGACCCCGGGGGCGCCCACGACGGGCATGGTACGGGTCGGGCCCGGCCGGCGCCGTCGCGCCGCACGCCGGGCGCAGGCGCCCGGGACCCCGGCGGGTGGGGAGCGACGGCGGCCCGGACGGCCCCGCACGTAGGCTGCGTGACCGTGAGCGGCATCCTGCGCTCGCGGGGGGAGATCCGGCTGGAGGGACCCCGGGTCCGGCTGCGGCCGTTGCGCTACGCCGACTGGGACGCCTGGCGGGTGGTGCGGGAACGGTCCCGGGACTGGCTCGAGCCCTGGGAACCCATGTCGGAGCCCGGCGCCCCCGACCCCACCCGCGACCGGGAGGCGTTCCGCTCCCGCTGCTCCGCCTGGGAGCGCCAACGCCAGTTCGACCACGCCTACGGGTTCGGCTTGTTCCTGCGTTCCGCGTCGGAGCCCTTCATCGGTGAGGTGAGCCTCGGGGCGGTGCAGCGGGGCCCGTTCCAGTCGGCCAACGTCGGGTACTGGGTCGACCACGCGCATGCCGGGAGGGGCTACGTGCCCGAAGGGGTGTGCCTCATCCTCCGCTACGGGTTCGAGGTGCTGGGCCTGCACCGCATCGAGGCGGCGATCGTGCCCCGCAACCGGCCGAGCCGGCGGGTGGCAGAGAAGCTGGGGATGCGCATGGAGGGCACCGCGCTGCGCTTCCTGCAGATCCGCGGCGTCTACGAAGACCATGTCCGGTACGCGATGACCGCCGAGGAGTGGTGGGAGCGGGGCGACGAGCTGATCCGGCGGTTCCTCACCACCGCCGGGGTGGAGGCGGCTCAGCGCAGCAGGGCGAAGGTGGAACCGAACCGTTCGTAGGCGACGTCGGCCCGTTCCGGGCTCACCACCTGCAGCGTGTAGAGCCGCTGCGCGGTGAGTTGGAACCGGGTCCAGTACCAGGCCCGGTCGTTGCGGAGCAGTGCGTCCTTGACCACCATGACGTCGCTGGAGAACGGGACCGTCTCCACCTCGATCCGTGCCCCTTCCCGGCGGGCGAGCTCGTCGGTGACCTGCTCGAGGGTGCCCGCCGCGTTCTCGGCGAACGCCTCCCCCTGGGCCTGCCAGGTCACCCGGAACACCCAGGTGGGTCCCGGACGGGCCTCCACCACCGCACCCGGCCCGGCGTCGCCGATGAGGACCCGGCGGGTCGGTTCCGTGGGGAACGCGACCCGGAACCCGTCGCGGCGGGAGCTGTAGGCCACCCCTTGGCCCTCGGTGACGAAACGGTCCACGGCGCCGGCCTCGGCGGGGAACAGCACCCGGGTCCACAGCCACCATCCCCCCGCCAGCGCCACCAGCACCAGTCCGGCCACCAGCGGCACGTGCCGCCGGGTGCGGTCGGGCACCTCCACGACCACCGCGTCGAGGACCTGCTCGCCGCCGGGGCCGGTGGTCGTGACCATCGGCGGCAGCGTAGACCCGGTGCCCGCCGGCCGGCGGTGCTGGTCGGATGGCGGTGCCCGTCGGCACCGCCACACGCACTCAGCGGTCCCGGATGACGGCGGGGGAGTGCCGGAAGAACGTCTCGACGTCGCGCTGGTACCGGTAGGTGGGGTTCTTGTCGCCGACGGTGCGCTCGAGGCGCAGGCTCCGGGCGAACGCCTCGACCGCCCCGGCGGTGCTGTACCGGTAGCGGAACCCCATCCGCTTGAACGGGCTGTTGTCGACCCCGCGCCCGTAGCGCAGCAGCATGAGCACCTCGTGCGGCAGATCCACCAGGCGCAGCGCCCGCAGCGGTTCGGCGGCCCAGTAGGTGAAGAGCGGGGGCAGCGCGACGCGTCGTCGCCCGACGATCGCGCACACCTCGCTCCAGGGCAGCGTCCCGTCCCCGGCGACGTTGTAGACCCCGGGCACGTCGTGCACGGTGGCGAACAGGAGCGCCCCGGTCACGTCCTCTTCGTGGACGAACTGCATGCGGGGATCGAACCCGAAGATCTCGGGCACCACCGGGAGGCGAAGGGCTTTC
>Ga0308412_1001133_pt1 | contig 14363 bp, 16 predicted proteins | sample HotsprottomLayer_FD_202357 | JGI IMG/M metagenome (GOLD analysis project Ga0308412, IMG submission 202357) | Hot spring phototrophic mat microbial communities from Octopus Spring, Yellowstone National Park, Wyoming, United States -... | ecosystem: Environmental > Aquatic > Thermal springs > Hot...
TATAACCATGTAGATGAGACATTCGACAACGAAGTGTTATAATTTCGTTGTACAAACCTGGGTATGGGGGAAGTGAGAGCTATCTATTCTTCTTTCCTTCTGAATCACTCGGATGAGTACCTTCGACTCGTATGGAGCGGTGTTTTGCCGAGAGAAAAGCTGTTGAAGGATTTCGAGTTCCTCCCGAAGGACCATCCAAACAGGAAGCTCATCTTTTACGAGGTGTTCAAACTTTTCTTGGAGGATAGAGATCACACCAGTGCGGCTCTCCTACTCTCCAAGGAGTACTCTTTGAGTTTCGAGCAGTCCATGTGCGTGGTTTTGTCCGACCATAAAGAAGTGAAGTTTCCAGTGGTGGCTAGAGAATCGAGCGATGTGCGACGAGCTTTGGTCTTCAACTCGAACTTGAAGTTCTGCAACTCGTCGGAGCACACACCGAAGCTCAGAATCATTGAAAAACTCGTCGGCTTCGAACTGTCCGTGCTGTTCGATGGAGATTTCTGCGGAGATTCCTTCATGCTCGCCGTCGCGGTGGGGGCGTTGTCGAAGAATTTACCTAATCACGTGGTCTTCTCGGGTTGCCTGGACGAGCGTGGGAACGTGGGTTCTGCGGAAAATCTCGAGAGAAAGTTCGAGGTATGTTCCAAGCACGGCCTCGAACTTTTGACGGCCTTTGGCGCGCAAAACTTCAGAGAATTGGTGGATTTTTTCAACTCTCGAGAACACCATGTTCCAGTGTATCTGTGCTACAAGCACAGCGAGCGTGTAGAGGATCGTGGTTGGGAAGAGCTCAAAACGACCGTCGAGAGCTCATTTTCGACCAAAAGTTTAGATCTTTACAGAAAGATCTACAGAGTCGAGATGTTCCATCGAAGGCACATGTTACGGGAAGATGAATACGCTTCGGAGTTGAGAAGAGCTTTCGAGACACTGCAAATGGTGTTTCAGTCGGGTGGAGTTCCGCACTTGGCGATCAATGGACCGGCGTCTTTCGCGATGGCGCTCGGAATCGTGGTGGGTGCGAAGAGAAGGATCGCTGTGTACCATTACCAAGGTGGGTATCATTTGGTATTGGATCTCGCCAGTCCAGAGAATCTCAGGAAAATCAAGGCTTTGAAGAGAGAAGAGGAACTCGAGCTTTTGGAGTACGAATTGCTTGGCGATGGTGAAGAAGTTGCGTTCGTGATACATTTAGCCTCGCACGATCCACTGCCACAGGTGAAGGAGTTTTTGAAGAACAGAGACATGCTCATTGTGTACGTGCGTTCGAAACAACCCGGCATGTTGAAGATCGGCGATTGGACTGAGTATGTTTCTGAGCTCTTCTCGATCACGCAGATCGTCAAAAGAAGACGTGCCTATCGTGGCGCGTCTTTCTTTTTGAGTTGTCCTGTAGCGATTGCCTTCGGTTTTGGGATCGCATTCGGTGACTACGCGCCCGGTTTCGTTTACCAATACGATCAGGTCTCATCGAGATATATTCCGATTTTTCGAATAGAACGGATATCTCAAACAGTCTTGTCGAATCAAGGGAACCTCGTTCGTTGAAATAGTTGAAGGCCGGAGAAAGCCGTGGGGGTTGAGATACATGGAAACAGTTTACGTTTTCAAGAACGGCTATCTCAGGAAAAAGAATGCCACATTGTTCATCGAACCGAAGGACGAGAATGAGAAACCAGTCTACATTCCTTTAAAGAATGTCTCGTCTTTGATGGTTTTCTCCGAAGTCGAGCTCAACAAGAAAACCTTAGAATTGTTCTCAAAAGCTCAGACACCGGTGTTCTTTTACAGCTACTACGGAGACTACATAGGCTGTTTCTATCCCGTCGAAGAAAACAAAACTCGATAAGTTTTCTACACGAGCCGAATAAGAGGAAGCACTCTTTGCAATTTGACATAGCAGAGATTTTCAAGCCGATCATCGTTGACAAAGCGGTCCTAACTTTGGTGAACAAGGGAATGATCAAAAAAGAACACTTCAGAGAAGTCGAGGGCGGATTTTATCTGAACAACGACGGTAAGAAGATCTTACTCGAAGAGATCGACGAAAGGCTCGAAAGAACCAGAAGAAATGAACATGGACAGAATTTGTCGTATCGCACCTTGATACGTTACGAGTGCTACAAACTCATCCGGCATCTCAAAGGCGAAGGAGTTTACTCGGCGTTTCGCTTGTGACGGAGGTGGAACTGTGAAATTGGAAACTTTGAAAGATATGTTGTATTTGGCTTCGCTTTTTCATGACATAGGAAAGTTCCGACAGAGAGGAAAACTCGATGAAGACCTCAAAGAGCGAATCAGAAAAGAATTCAGTTACGAGATCGAGAGTGATAGTCAAAAAAGAGGCATTGCTCACGAGTACGTAGGAGCGTACGTCTATAAGAACTCGGAGCTTCCTTTCAAAGAAGAAGTTCCGATCTTGATATCGCATCACCATGGACAGCTTTCGAATTTGAAAACTGAGTACGACGTGCTCACCAGGCTTCTGACGATCTCAGATCGCATATCGGCTTCCGAGCGAGAGGGACAGCAGACTTTTTCCGAACGGAAAATGAAGCTCATGCGTTCCATAATATCTTCCGTGTCGTTGAAAGGAGAGACGAAACCACCATATTACAAGCCCATCTCTCGTTTTTCCAAATTCGAAAGTTTGCTGGATAAGGATCAAGCTGAAGAATACGACCACGAAGAAGATTACGAGAGACTCTGGAAAGAGTTCGAAGAATTGATCTCACAAGGCGATCTTCTGCACTCTTACGAAGACAAGGAGAAAAGATATCTGTTCTTCGAAAGGATCTACCACCTTTTGAAAGAGTACACCTCGAACATTCCATCGGCCTACTACTACAGCGAACCAAACGTCTCATTGTTTTCACACGCAGTCTCGACCGCAGCCATAGCCATTTCACTGTTCAAACGATTCGAAGACAAGCTGTTTGAGAAATCTAACGATCGCTTCGTTTGCGCCGAAGAGATATTCAACTCAATCGAGAGACTCATGAGAAGCTACGGTAGCTCGAAGAACAATCAGCCTTTACCGGACGACGAACCCGTTCTGGGGATCATAAAAGGCGATGTGTCTGGCATTCAAAACTTCATCTACAACGTTCCAAATGCCCACGGATTGAAGAAACTGCGCGGGAGATCCTTTTTCATAGCTTACCTTGCAGAAGTCATAGCGAGGTACATCGTCAAGCAGGAAGGACTCTACATTTCAAACATCCTTTTCTGCGGAGGCGGGCATTTCTACCTTCTTGTTCCAGTCAAAACGATCTGCAGACTCGACGCGTATCAGAAAAACTTAGATGAGAAACTATTCAAAACCTTCAATTTGGACCTGAACGTGCTCTTGGTTGGAAAAGAACTCAGACTGTATGATCTCCTCAACTTCAACGTGCACGAACAACTTTCACAGCAGCTCGAGAGTAAAAAGAACAAAAAGTTCTCGAGTATCCTGAATTCGATACTGTCCACGTCCGTGGATATGTCCGGTCCGATTTGTCCCTACTGCGGTAGAAACTTGTCGCGGAAACAGTCTACCGAAGAACTTGAGTGCGAATTTTGCGAGTCCTTCGCGCACCTTGGAGCCGAGCTGGTTAAGAAAAAGTACATGCAGCTTTTGAAGACATCGGAGATCGAGAATCCGAGGAGTGCCAAAGAAGTCTTCCAAATGTTTGGCTACATGATCGAATTCACAGACGACCCAGACGAGTTTTCGTACGCATTGAACAAGGACGAGTTCGATCCGAAAAAATCGATGTATTTTGTCAAAACCGCCAACTACGTCTCCAAAGAGCTCGTCGAGGGTATGGAGAAGACGACCGACTTGGAAACAATGGCGGAAAGGGCGAAGGGAGTCAAGAGATGGGGAATACTCAGGGGAGATCTGGACAACCTTGGCAAGGTGTTCGCATCGATCACGAACGTTAAAGAAAACCAGAAGAGTTCGATTTCCATGGTCTCAACTCTCTCTTCTGAGGTAGAGCTGTTCTTCAGCGTTGAGCTGGAAAAGTTCGTCGCCAAAGAATTCAGAAACTGCAACGTGGTGTACTCGGGTGGGGACGACTTCATGATACTTGGACCATGGAACGAACTTCCAATGCTTTCACAAGGCATTGCGAAACATTTCGCTGATTATTCAAGAAATGAAGAACTATCGATATCCATGGCCGTGGCGATCGCGCCGAGCAGAAAATATCCAGTCTACAAGCTTGGTGTCGAAGCGGGTGAAATGCTCGAGAAACTCGCAAAGTCTTACACGAGAAACGGTTTGGAAAAGTCTGCACTCGCCGTGTTCGGCGGGTGCATCGGATGGGAGGAATTTGCGGATTTTCTCGAAAAGAAAAAGCTACTGGAAAAGATCGTCGAGGATCACGATGTAACGAAAAATTTCATTCAGACACTGAAAGTTTTCGTCGAAAGACAGAAGAAGAAAGAATCAACGAAGATCTGGCAACTTTACTACTATGTCGCAAGGCTCATTGAAAGACAGACGAGCGACGAAGCAAAGAAAGATATCCAAAGTTTTTTCAATGGCATCCTGGTTGGTAGGAACAGACTCTACGAAAAACTCGATCTGTTGTTGGAATGGGTGCACAACGAGACGAGAAAAGAGGAAGCTAAGAGCAGTATTTCGAATTAATGGGAGGTGTTCTGATGGGTGGCAATATGGGTGCCGGACAACAGCAAACCAGAGGAAACAACAATTTACAAGAAAACTTCAAAGCGGTCGTCGAACTCATCGAACAACACGAAGTGAACTACGACCAACTGCATAAACAGGCCGAAGAGATAGCAAAATATCTGAGGCTGAACCCGACCAAAATAAGAAAATTCTACGACTTTGTCAAGAAGGTCAAGATCATGAAGCAGCTTGGGCAAGAAGTTGATCTGAAGAGAGATTTGAACAGGTTCATCGCAATTCTACTGTACGATGCCGGAAGGGAAGAAAATAAAAAAAGCATGAACATGAAGGAGTTCGCTGAAGGCATGAGACAGATAGCAGAGAAGGTCAAGGCCCATTCCAAGCTCGAATACGCCTATAACATTTTCGTCGATTTCTTTGAAGCTCTGGTCGCTTATCACAAGTACTATGAAGCTGTAAGTAAGAAAGAAAACGAACGGGAGGGAAGTGAACGATGAGTAACGAGAACAAAATCAAGAAGCTGACCAGGAAGTACATTGTGACGGCGGACATCGAACTCGTAACGGGTCTGCACATCGGTACGAGCAAAGAAGAAGTCGAAGTCGGAGGTCTGGACAATCCAGTGGTGAAGGATCCGTTTGGCAATCCTTACATTCCTGGAAGCAGTTTGAAAGGAAAAATGCGCATGCTCATGGAGTTCCACGAAGGATTGGTCGATAATAGTGGCAAAGTTCACAGTTGTCAGAAAGAAGATTGCAAGATTTGTGGCCTGTTTGGAAGAGCAATTGAGAAAAAAGAGGAAAACACTCAGAGTTCTCCCATCTTCAACAGAACCAGGCTGATAGTGAGAGACGCAAAGCTGGACAAAGACAGTTTAAAGGATCTGGAAAACCTCCTCGAAACGAAGTGGACCGAGATCAAGTATGAAAATTCCATAAACAGAATCACATCGGCAGCTAATCCAAGATCTCAGGAACGTGTTCCGGCAGGTGCAAAGTTCAAGGCAGAGTTCGTCGTGAACATATTCAGCGAAGATGAAGATCAAAAAGACAAGAAATACTTTTATCTTGATTGCTTACTCATGGCGATGGAACTCCTCGAGGACGATTACCTTGGTGGAAGTGGTACGAGGGGCTATGGAAAGATCAAGTTCAAAAACATAACTATAAAGCGTCGCGATGCTTCCTACTATTCTGGAAATAAGGAAGCTGAAGTGGATCTGGCTTGCGGTGATAGTCCGAAAGAAGTGAGAAACAAGCTCAAGAATCATAAAAGGGATGTGGGAGGATGACATACCGAGTTAAGCTGAGATTCAGAGCACCGCTTCACGCTGGATTTATGGATACGGCTTACGAGCTGTCGGATACGTTGATTCATTCAGACACCATCTTCAGCGCACTCATCTGCTCCCATGCCCTTCTCTACGGCAAGGACTGTACCGATGAACTGCTTCGCGCCTTGGTGGAAGGTAAAACACGGTTGTTGATCTCCTCCGCCTTTCCAAGCGTTGGGAATGTTCACTTCTTTCCCAGACCAAAGGGTGAGGACTTCGGACTGAGCAAAAATTCTTTGTCTTCCAGCTCTCAGTTTAAGAAGCTTAAGGAGGTCAGATTCGTTGACGAGGATGTTCTTTTCAAGAGAGCTCAGGTGAGTCTGGAGGACGTTCGTGGACAATTCCTCACCAAGGACAGGGAGGCTTTGAAAGAAGAACCGTTCCTGATAATCGAGCGTCCAAGGGTTTCGGTGAACAGATACGATTCGAGTTCGAACCTCTTCTACTTCGCGGAGGTTCACTTCAACGAGAACGCAGGGCTGTGGTTTTACCTGTCCGTGGATGCAGACATCGAGAAAGAGATTCTTTCGGCATTGAAACTCTTGTCTGAGGAAGGCTTTGGTGGTGATAGAACCTACGGATTTGGCACGTTCGATTTCGAGTTGGAGCAAACCATTGTTCCGAACTCTGGGAACAGATATCTGCTGATCTCTGTGTGTGTTCCGAACACCGCAGAGGTCGAAGCGGTGCCTGAAAAGGTCTTGAATTACGATCTGGTTCACAGGACTGGCTACGTGCACATGAGCGACAGAAGGGTGAAGAAAGTCCTGGCTTTCGCCGAAGGCAGTGTGTTCAAAAAGCCAATTGAAGGGGCTATCCTGGACGTTTCGCCAGAAGGCTTCGAGCAACAATACGGGCACAGGGTCTTTAGATACGCCAGAGCCTTCATGTTACCGTACGAGGGTGGTGATTGATGTGAGCGGTGGCTTTTCTAGTTGGATCGAGATAGAACCGGTATCACCCGTTTTCATAGGTTCTGGTGAAAAAATAGAAAAGTTCGAGACGATCGTCAAGGGAAACATGATGTACATCTTGGACTTTCAAAAGCTTCTGACAAACGATGATTTCGTTGAACTGTTCATTAATAAGAGGATACAAGACATTCTGGATCGCTCAAAGAAGGACGAGGCGATGCAAGAAATCTTTCAGAAGCTGAATTTGGAGCTATCCGAAGTTTCTCTGGGCACTTCCCAAGTCTTATTTAGGAACAACGAACCGGTCAACCTCCAAATGAAGAGGTTCGTTAGATCGGCAGGCAGGTACTACGTCCCTGGAAGTTCCATAAAGGGTGCCATCAGGACAGCTTTGATAAAAAGCGATCAGAATCTTGTCCGACACTTTGAAGACCACTTAAAAAAGGAAGACCACTTAAAAAAGCGAAACATCAACATTGAAAGGAAAATCTTCGGTCAGCCCAACCAATCTCCATTCAGACTGCTCGAAATCTCAGATAGTGATTTTATAGACAAAGAGTTCGTCAAGTTCAAACTCATCACTGTGAGGAACCTGTTGAAGACGAAAGCAAGGATTCCCATGATTTTGGAGCTCTGGCTCGACAATAAAGATGAATCCAACAAGAATAAAGATAAATCCAACAAAGTTCGTGCGCTTTTGCAATCCAGAGTGGATAGGTTATCCCAGATGGAGAATGTGATCAAAGATCCAGGTAAATTGCTCGAGACGCTTGGGGATAAAGGCAAGTTCGTTGAGACTGTCAAAAATGCGAGCGAAAAGATCATCCAATTGGAAATAGAGAGGATATTGGAAATAGAGAGGATCAAGAAAGCTTCGAATCCAAACGAGTTCAAGTCCATCTTGAACTTTTACAAAGAACTGCTTGAAGAAAACAAAAAGATGAGAGATGGATTTCTTCTCAGGCTCGGTGCTCAAACTGGTTTTTTCAGCAAGACGTTCTTTACCAGATTTCTCAACAGGAAGGAGCTGGAATTCTTGAAATCGACCTGCAAGGTCTATAGGAAAATAAATGCAGATTTGTTCCCAGTGTCGATCAGCATATATGAATCACCGGAGCCAAAGCCGCTTGGATGGGTTAGAGTGAGGTTCGTCTCTTAACTGGGGTGATGCACTTGATTGAAATTTCGGTGCACTGGAAGTTCACCGAACCAGCTTTGATCGATGAAAGTGCTGTGTGCACGATCGAAGACTTGTTTCGCGGAAACAATTTGGAAATTTTTTCCTTCTCTGATTTCATAGCCAGAAGGGTTTACTCGAGCGCCTTCGGCTATACCGTTGTTGGGGAAACTCTCTTGAAGGCTCGGCTCCTGGCGGGAAACATTGGATCGGTTTTGAGAAACATCCTCAAACTTTCGGTCGATGGCTCCACACCTGTGTTTGCTGGCCTTGACAACATCACACCATCGAATGCTGGTTATCTGGTTCTCGAAAGTAGTTTCGGCAACTTGGATGTGGAGGAACTTGTTCGTGACTGTTACGAAAACTATTCGAAGATTTGTCTTGAGGTTTTCAACATCAATCCAGAATCGCTCAATCTCGTTCCGGTGTTCACGAAAATCACCGAGAACCTGTACAAAGTTGACTTGTTCGGTTCGGATCGAATGATCGAACTTTGGAATTTGATCGGCTTTCGATTCCACAATTATCGTTCCTTTTTCTACCATCAAACGGATCTGCCGATCTTGAAAGAAATCTGCAAGAAGTGGAGGGAGAGAGTGGTGTGAGGCTTTATATTGGTTTCGAATTTGACAGGCTCGAACTCCCAGTTGATTACAACCATATCTTACATGCATTTGTGCTCGACCTTATTGAGGATGATGAGTTAAGGTACTTCATCCATGAAGAGGGTTACAGATACCAAAAAAGGAAGTACAAAATGTACTGCTTCTCGAGGTTGCTCGGTAACTTTCAACTTAACCATGATCGGAAAACCATTGAATTCGATAAAAACGTCACCTTGATAGTTTCCTCTTTCGACGATAACCTGATCGAGCTCTTGGTAGACAAACTCTCCAGATTTGAAACCCTGCATCTTGGGGAGAACAAGGTTAGACCGTCCAAGATCACTCTCTTCGATCTTCCACGAACGAATTTCATACAGGTTTCAACGAAATCGCCTGTGACGGTCTATTCCACAATTGAAGAGCGAGGAAAAAAGATCACGATATATCACGATCCTGAGAGCGAGGACTTCATCAGGATCTTGAAGGAAAATCTGAAGAGAAAATACTTAGCGATCTTTGGAGAAGAGTTTGAGCATGAGTTCGACCTCGAAATACAACACGTTGGAAAACAGCCGAAGAAGGTTGTGGTGGTCTACAAAAACACAAAAATAGATGGCTGGCTGACATCCTTCGATATGAAAGGTCCATACAAAATACTCAAACTTGCCTATGACACCGGAATTGGGTCTAAAAACTCTGTCGGATTCGGTTGCATAGAATTGATCGACAGTCCTTTAGGAAAGATTTGAGGAGGAAGATGTTTTGTCCAAGTACCATCTGGTCGTCTACGATGTAAACGAAAAACAGGTTGTAAAGGTTCACAAAATCTTGTCGAGGTACCTGTTCTGGCAACAGAACTCCACGTTCGAAGGGTATCTTCCAAAGAGTAGTGTGAAGGAACTGCTCAGAAAAGTTAGACGCCTCCTAACAGACGAAGATGCCTTAGTAGTTTATTTTCTGACTTCCAAAGAAAGACTCAGAAAAGAGGTTCTCGGGATAGACAAATCAAGAACTGTTGGAAAGATCGTGGTCTAACGTATGAACTTGAAATCCGTTCGGACCTCTCCCAAAACAATCTTGTGTGGTTGTCTGCTGGTGTCGATCAAGTAAAAATACACGCTATCCTCCTTCTCATCTATAACTTTCAACAACTCCCTTTTCAGGCTCTCGTAGGATTCTTTCGTCAAAAAGCCCTCGAGGACCGAACGAATGGTCCAATTCATATACTTTCGCGAAATCTTCAAAACCTTATTCACTCTCTTGACGTTCACATCGTAAACCATTATAACGTACAAATTAATCCTCTCCCAAGAAAAGAGACGGATTCGAGTCGAAAAAATTGACTTTTCTTTCGCCCGATTTTGTTTTAAAATTCTGTTGATGGAAGATCACGGGGAGAATTCGCACGGAAAAACTGCACGGAAGAAGGTTTGTATCGAACCTGGTGATCTTTTTCCAGCCGGCGGAAACTGTGGGAAGGTTCTTGGGAACGAGATACTTGAGCGAGTCCAAGCAAGGAGCTCGTAACAGCCGAACCGGCTTGGTCCAGAAGAAGAACGAGGCTAACTACTTGTGCGCTTTTTTTAAGTACGAAACCTCATTCGAACTTACAGTTCAATGTTGTCGAGTGTTGTCCGCTGGGCAACTTGAAAAGGATCCTCAAGCGCGACAACTACATAGTGAAATGAATATCGATTCCAAGACCGTTTTCGAATTTCCGAGCTTCTTGGTGGAAGAGTGGAGAAAGTGTGGAAAGATCAAGTTCGTGGCGAGTTGCTTTTTTTGATCTAAAAAGCAGGGGTGAAGAGTGTGTCAAAAGAATTAGATCGTGAAGTACTCAAGTTTCTCAAAGACCGAAGGGTGACGCCAACCTTGGAAAAGATGTTGAGGAAGATCGTTTCCTCCAATCTCGTCCATATCCTTGGACGAAAGAACGTTTCCAAGATCTTCGGTGAAGAAAAAATCGCTGTCGATGAGATTTTCCAAGATGTTTTGGGTACATTCTGGGAGAAGAGATCTGAGATCTTGACGAGGAACATTGATAATCTGACTGGTTATTTGGTGAAGTCTGTGGAGAACAAAATCTACGATTACGCAAGGTCGAGAAACCGGAAGAAAGTCCTTTCCTTGGATTCGACCACTGATTCAAAATCGGAAGAGTCGACTTTTCTCGACGTTATCCAAATGGAAGAAGAAGCACGAAGAGATCCCTTAGAACAGATCCTCGCCGAGAAAAATTTCGAGGCGTTGAGAAACCTCTTTAGCGGTAAAGAGAAAGATCTGTGCGATTTTTTCTACAAAAAACTCTTTTCGGATGAAAAAGCAAATATCTTCGCATCTGGAAAGACCGTCCAGGCGAGGTACAAATCACACGAAAGGCTCGCCAAGAGGATTAGAGATTTCGTGATGGAAAACGGTATCACAGAAGAGGAATTCAGCAGGATCACGGAGATTTACGTGTCAGAAATCTGCGAAAAGATCCGTCAAAATAGTGAAAAGTAGTGGAATGGAGGCGCAACGGATGGGTTATCTCAAAAGACGTCTCGAGTCTTACAAGAGAACGCAGAAGGGGATAAAGAGTTTGAAGGAAGGTCCTGAGACCACTTCCATCGGTTTGGGAGATGTCATTTGTGTCTGGGGTGACACCGGTCCGATCTACGGTGTTGTGACTGAGGAGGGCGTCGTCAAGAACTGTATCCTCCTCAGTCCAGAACTGTTTCTCGCAGGGGATGGATTGTTGCTGAGAGTGAAACACCTCGTGAACCTGCTCAGAGTCACGCCGGTCAATTTCTATTTGACCCCCAGCGCACAAAGAGCGTGTGAAGTGATTGGTAAGTTGAAACAAGAAGACCTGACGAAGGTCGTGGAGAATCACCAAAAGCTTCGTGAAGAGAACTGGACCGGCGTTCGAAAAGAGTTCTTCGAGTACGAAACCAAGCGGATAGAGATTCTCTACGACATGTTTCTGGAGTTCCGAAAACAGAACGAACAGAGTGAATCACAAACCGTCACAGTCAGATGGGACGAGCTGAAACATCTATTCGAGGAAAAAGACCTTGAATTGATCTTTCGCGACGTCCCAGTGGCACAAAGCTCTGCCGTCGATCTCGGAAAGTTTCTCATTGTCAGGACCGAATCCGGTATAAGAATCATTTTCTCGGACGAGCTGATTTCCAAAACCGGAAAAGTAACGCTCGTCGGAAAGATCGTTTACAGCGGGCGAATTCCACCGGAACTGTTCATAACTTTCGAGAATCCTCCCGCCGTGGAAACTCTTAAGAACATTCTGAATGTTGACGTGGAGGCGGAGTGAGAATGAACGAACAGCTCAGGAAGCTTTGGCAGGAATACAAGGAAAAAGTTAAGGCCGGACAGGATCCGCGGACCCTCTATCAGAAAATGATCTGGCCCATACTGCTGGATTTCTGGAAAAAATCGCCTGTTGTTGAACCACAAAATTTCCAGTTTGATGTTTCCATTCACACTCTTGGCACCAGTCCGGAGGCGACGACACTTGCGATCTTGGGAACCAGATCCAGTGAGGTCTACGTAATCCACACACCCGAGACGAGAAAGTACCTGGAGCAGATCAGAAGAGACGTTGAATTAGAACTTTACCCCATTGAGATTGAAAAAAACGATGTTGTGACCATATACAAAAAGATCAAAGAAGTGGTGGAAAGAAACATCGGAAAAACCGTGGCTCTGGACATGACCAGCGGTACCAAGGCGATGAGCGCTGGAATGGCGAGCGGAGGATTCTTTTTCAGAAGATTCTTTCCGAACATGAGAGTGGTTTACGTGGACAACGATGAATACGACGAAGAGCTCAGACGTCCAGTGGCAGGAAGCGAGAAGCTTGTCATCTTGCCTTCCCCCCACGAAGTGCTCGGGGATGTGGATGCGTTCTTCGCCCTAGAACATTACTCGAAGGGAGAATTTTACGAAGCGCAGAGGTACTTCCGAGAGACAACAAAGAAAACCAAAGATAACAGATACGACGTCTTGGCTGACATTTGCGTGATGTATCACGCTTGGTATTCACTGGACATAAAAACAGCTTTCAAGAAATCCAGAAGGATCGTGGAAGAACTTCAAACAGACACGTGGTTGAACCATCCGCTTGGAAAATCTCGCGGATTCTTTGAAACTCAAAGCAAAATCCTCGAAGCCATCAAGACGTTACTTGAAGAGAAAGACTACACCAGGAACAAATTCGGTGTTTTTGCATTGGCGAAGACGCTGTTGAAAAAGAGCGAGAAACATGAAATGCATGGAGAAACCATACTGACGGCTCTGTGCGCTTATCGTGCTCTCGAGCTACTCCTGCAAGAAAGGCTCAGCTTGTACAATTTGACACCCGACATGTCTTTAACTGGCGAAGATAAGATTGCGATTAAAAGAGAGATGTCGAAGATACTCCAGAAGCCGGAAGACCAGGTGGAGATACACGACAAACTCGGTTTGTTCGAGATAGCAATCCTTTTGATCGTGAGAAAAGACGTTTATCTTCAGGAAATTTTCGATCAGGAAAAGTTGAAGACACTCTCGTTTGCACTCCAATCGAGAAATTCTTCTCTTTTGATACACGGATTCGATTTCCCAAACGAAAAACAGGTGGAATACATCAAAGAATTTGCCAGAGAACTGCTTAAAGATCTCGAAATCAGGGCGAACCTTCGGTTGGATCCAAGCATCGACATATGCTTCGAGAAAGCAGGCCTCGAACTTTTTAAAATGTGATTGCAATTTGTTGATCACCGTTACTACAAACTTTCAGTGGTCCTTGACAATTAAATCTGCTGTTTACCCATTTCCAAAAGCTTCATCTGAAGCTTATTCTAAAAACGGGTATTGTAACGTTCATATGAATCTCCCACTTGTGCCTCAAAAAATCAGGGGTTCGGCAGGAATGCTCTTTTCGGAAAGCTTCAACAGAAGGGCATTTTCAAAAAGGTCGAATGTAACATCGTCTCCACCCAAAAAGTGCCGTCTCAATAATAAAGCCACTTCTACGGGTTTAGAAAGATCCTATGAGGGATGGAAACTCACCTTGGGCGCTGGTTTCGTTGGCGAACCAGAAGAGTTTAGAAAGATCCTATGAGGGATGGAAACCTGCCAACCCGCCCAGAATCTTCACGACAAGAGTATCGTTTAGAAAGATCCTATGAGGGATGGAAACCAACAACAACCCCCGACTTTTCAAAGACGACTAAAAGTGTGCGCGTTTAGAAAGATCCTATGAGGGATGGAAACTCTTTTGAAAAAACGCAAGTCAACTCAAATACAAAATGTTTAGAAAGATCCTATGAGGGATGGAAACAATCCTTTCTTCTTCTCCGTCTTCATAGAATAAATCTAAGTTTAGAAAGATCCTATGAGGGATGGAAACTTTCATTTCGTGAGTCATACCTAAAGAAACCTAACATAATAACTGTTTAGAAAGATCCTATGAGGGATGGAAACTTCGTTTCGTGACAACGATGTTAAAATTGTTTGCTTTCATGTTTAGAAAGATCCTATGAGGGATGGAAACGGTGTGCCACAAGATTGTTCCTAAAAAGATCGAAAAGTTTAGAAAGATCCTATGAGGGATGGAAACGCGGTAGGTTAAATACTTTTCCAATTCTCTTCAGCCAGTCCTCAAGTTTAGTAGGATGCTTTGTATCCTCTTCATCACGCACTC
>Ga0308412_1001137_pt1 | contig 14329 bp, 10 predicted proteins | sample HotsprottomLayer_FD_202357 | JGI IMG/M metagenome (GOLD analysis project Ga0308412, IMG submission 202357) | Hot spring phototrophic mat microbial communities from Octopus Spring, Yellowstone National Park, Wyoming, United States -... | ecosystem: Environmental > Aquatic > Thermal springs > Hot...
GAAGTCACCAAGAGCATTGCCATGATGTACTACCTGAACCTGGTCAGCAGCCGGAACACCGCCCCCAACAAGAACTTTGCCCGTGAGTTGCTTGAACTTCACACGCTGGGCGCACGCAACTACTTCCCCAACGCGGCCGATGCGCCGGTGTTCCCCAGCGGGCAGATGTCAACCGGTTACACGGAAAACGATGTCAACCAAATTGCGGCGGCGCTGACGGGATGGACTATTTCTGCCGGGCAGCGGGTGGGGAACACCACTTTGCCCAACACCGGGCAGTTCATCTTTGTTCCCCAGTGGAACGATCCGGCAGCGCGTACGGTACTCAACGTGCCTATTCCTGCAGCTACATCGTCTAACCCAATGATCCAGGGGCAGCGCATCCTGGACCTCCTGGCAGCTAACCAAAGCACGGCGATCTTTGTGTGCACAAAGCTTTGCCGCCGACTCATTGCCGACAATCCGCCTCCGAGCGTCGTCAAGCGGGCTGTTGTCACGTGGCGGGAGAATCTGTCTGCGCCTGACCAGATCAGGCAGGTTGTGCGCACCATTTTGCTGTCGCCGGAATTTGCCGAAACGTGGGGTCAGAAAACCAAGCGGCCGTTTGACTACATGGCGTCGTTTCTGCGCGCCATAGACGCCAACCTGGCTGACAACGGAGGAAGTTACACCCCCTACAATCTTGTTGCTGAAGCCGGTCAGCAGCTTTTTGCCTGGCCGCCACCAAACGGTTTCCCTGACGTCAGCGCCTACTGGCTCAACACCAACACGTTCCGCGCAAGCTGGCGGAATGTGCTTGTCACCATGACCAACGGCTACTCGTCCATCCAGCACAACCTGCGCGCCAGCCTGCCTCCCGGTGTGACGACCACCCGACAGATTGTGGACTTCCTTGTTGCGCGTATTATGGGACGACCCGTGCGGCCGGAGGTGTACAACGAACTCATCGAGTATCTGCGTGGCAGTGCCCCTGTGGATGCACCTCCCTCCGGTACGACAGCAGAAGTGACCAATCGTATCAACCTGACTGTGGCGCGCCTGTGCGTGTCGCCGGATTTCTGGTGGCGATAAGCCGAGAACAGAAAAGTAGCCAAGTATGCCACTCACAAGACGCCAATTCGTTGTTGGTTCGAGTCTGACGGCGGCCTATGCCGCCAGCGGTATGGCGCGCATCGGGGGGCTCGTTTACGGGCAGACCAGTGGAGTCCAGGATATTCTCGTGGTGCTCTACCTGCGTGGTGGGATTGACGGCTTGAATTTCGCCGCGCCGGTCAATGAACCAAACTATGTTGCCTTGCGCTCCAACCTACGCTTGCGCGAAAGCGGTACGGACGCCGGACTGCCACTCGCGAATCCCATCGGGAACGGGATTGACTTTCGGCTTCATCCAAGCGCCCGGCCTTTGCTTGATGTGTACCAGGCCGGCGCACTGGCCATTGTCCATGCGGTTGGGCTGACGGTGTCCAACCGGAGTCACTTTGACGCGCAAAGCCTGATGGAAGGCGGTGTGCCATCTTCGCGTCAACCGACGGGATGGCTTACGCGCCACATTACTTCCTCCGGCGGCCAGAGTGGGGCTATCCCCACGCTGGCGACATCGAACAGTCTACCCGGATCACTCGTTGGCAGTGGCAGTGCCATTGCCATGCCCAACCTTACTAACTTTGCCCTGCCGGGCGATCCGACCATCTTCCCGGCCATGATGCGGATGTACAACGGCACGACGCCTCTCCACATGGCCGGCTTCAACGCCATCAATGCCATCCAAAGCGTCAACAACGCCATCGGACGGCCACCCACAGGGGGCTCGCTTCCAACCTACAGCCCGGAGAATGGGGCAAGCTACGCACAGCCGGAAACCCAGACCGGCTCGCTAGGCAGTGCGCTCATCACCATTGCGCGTCTCATCAAGCTTGAGGTCGGCCTTCGGATTGCTACGGTTGATGTCGGCGGGTGGGACACCCATAACAACCAGGGTCTGACCACCGGGACATACGCAACGAATGTGGACTCGCTGGCACGTAACCTGCTGGCGTTTTACAACGACATGGTGCGGTATCGGCAGCGGGTCACGCTGGTGGCGATGAGCGAGTTTGGGCGGACGCTGCGGGAAAACCAAAGTGGCGGCACCGACCACGGAAGAGCTTCGATTATGCTTGTCCTTGGGGGCGCCGTAAACGGCGGAAGAATGTATGGGCAGTGGCCGGGACTCGCCAACCAAGCGCTGGACGGCGGTGATTTAGCCGTGACAACAGACTATCGGCAAGTCCTGGCAGAGATTGTTGTCCGGCGCCTGCGGAATCCGCAGTTGAGCACAGTCTTTCCGGGACTGGTATACCGCCCCCTAGGGATTGTTCAGGGCAGTGACCTGCCTATCACCTGATTGGACTTGGGGTCACATGTATTTCCTTGCATCTGAACGCTGGGAACACGGGCATTCCCCCTGCCTGCGAATTCAGCGTACCCACGTTGAAGGTAGGCTTGATGCAAGTGAGATGTTTGCTTGTTCCGGGTTTCCTGCAGGCAGAAAGCCTGCGAGCCCGGAGCTAGCGGGCAGTGAAAGGCAGGCGGGACACAATGCGCTCCCGGGGTCAGAACTGCATCGTTGCAAGGCGGAGTGCGGCACGAGCCTGTTCGTACTCTGCCTGCACGTCAATCAATTTGTTGCGGGCTTCCGCCGTAGCCCGTTCACGCTGGTTGACCAGAAACAACGAGCTGTCACCGAGCAGAAAGCGCTGATTTTCACCCCGCTCTAGAACGATCGCAGCTTCCAGTTCGCGCTTTGTTGCTAGATACCGCTGCCAGGCGGTGTTGATGGCCGAGGCCGTGTCGTAAATCTCCGTTGTAATCTTTTGGCGCAGCATACGCTCCTCAAGATCGAGCTTTTGAAGCTTCAGCAAGGCCTGGGCAATACGTCCGTCGGCCGTCCGCTGGCGCAAGGGAAGTTCAAACACAACGCCGGCTTTGAGCGTCGTCCCAATGCTGCCAAACCCAACATCACGTCCTGGCACAAGGGCCAAATCGAGAACCGGACGCCGCTGGTTGCGCGCCAGTTCTAGGTCTAGCCGGGCGGCATCCTTCATAACGGCGATGGCTTGCAACTCCGGGCGGCGTTGCAGCGCCAGGGCAACGGCATCGTTGATTTCAGCCTCTGTAATCTCCGTCGGTTCAAGCTGGAGGCTAACGTCGAGAACGCGCCCTTCATCTGGCGGTGGCTGGGCAGTGACATCATCGAACCACATGGAAAGAGACAACTTGAATTGCGCCTTTTGAAAGTCGCGTTCAGCTTTGGCCAAGGCTGCCTGGCGACGCTGCACTTCCTGCTCGGCCTCAACAGCATCAATAGGCGGTAGGTCGCCGGCTATTGTTCGCTGGCGAATGGCCTCGTTGCGAATCTCGGCTAGCTTGAGCAGGTTGCGCGCCACATCCAACCGGCGCTTGGCTGCCACCCAATCCCAGTAATCATCGGCTGCTTTGCGGAAAAGCTCCAAACGAGTTTGCGCAATGGCGATCTCTGCCTGTGACTCTCCGAGAAAAGCCTGGCGCTCGCCAACAGACTTGGCGTTGATGCGGAAATCCCGGAAAAGTGGCACTTTGAGACCAAACTCGTAAGTGCCGAAATCTCCAGTGGCGGAGAGCGGAGACTTGGTCGCACCTAAGTTGAGATTCGAGGCAGCAAAGAACTTAATGCCAGAGCGGGTCAGGAATTTGACTTCAGTTCCAAAACCAAAGGCTTCCGATAATTTTCCTCGCTTGGAGGCGCTGTTATAGCGTAGGTAGTCCGTTGAAATGGATAGGATCGGGTCAAAGGCGCCTTGCTTCTCAATCCGCTTGGCTGTAGCGATGCGACGTTCAATGACAGAACCTCGCAACTTTGGGTGCTGGCCGTCAATGATTTCAAACACGCGCTCCAGAAGCAGTGGAGTGGAATTGCCTCCCGGACGTGGAGAGGGCGGGCTAGGACGCCGCCCTGACTGGGGAGCGTAATCGCCAGCACCAGCGCGCGCGACAGCCGTTGCCAGCCGCTGGTCATCCTCAGTCGGAGTCAAGACAATACCTGGCACGGGCGACTGCGCCCAAACCAATGGCGCCCATAGCCCAATGCCTACCCAGGCAGCAGCGCTAAGCCAAAGCTTATTTGTCATCTTTGCCCTTGTCTTTGTTCTCACCCGAACGGCCCGTGGTTTTGGATTGGCCCTTGTCACCGACGGGCTTTTTCTTTCTTTCAATGGGATTGCGTTCAAACATCGGCGGGAAACCGTTGAACTGCCGCCACAGCTCAAACCCAAGTGACACCACCCGGAGCATCACCCAACCCGTCGCCTGAGTTCCCGGGCGTAGCCTAGTTGGGTCTGGCCAGGGATCATCCTTGCCAAGGTTGATGGCGTCATAATCGGGTCTGATGAGAAGACGAAAGCGATTGAAGCCATCATCTACGGAGTCGATTGAGACAACCCGCCCACCGAAGGTGCCTATCGCCATCGAAGGCCAACCAACAAACTGCACGGCTGGAAAGCCCTCAAACTGCAAGCGTACTGGATCGCCAAGCCGTACCAACGGTGCATCAAAGTCACTTACCAGCAGTTCAACTGCCTGTTCTTCCTCTTTCACTTGGGGGACAAGAACACAGAGAACGTCACCTGCTTTGAAGGTTTCGGTTTCACCGACAGCCCGCAACTGGGTCACTTGTCCTGCCCGTGGGGCGATGACTTGCCGCTGTTGGACGCGCTCGCGGAAGTTTTGAATCTCAATGTCAAGTTTTTGAATACTGTTGCTGAGCGAAGCAATGGTTTCCTGTGCTGCGGCGTACGCGCTCTGAGCGCTGCTCAAGGTCGCCAAGGTGTCATTTTCAATCCGGCGCGCGTCGAGTTCACTGACCTTCGTATCACGTACGGCAGCATCGAGCAGTGCTTGCAGACGGATGACATCTGCGCGGGAGGTCTCTACGGCTTGACGTGCTAGCTCAAAGTCGCGATCAGAACGGAGACCGGGTTGAATGATCCAATTACCATCGGCGTCTTTTTTCCCCTTGTTGAGGTCACGAATCCGCTCGAAGTTGAGTTCATCGGCCAGCAGTTTCTGTTTGGCAGCTTCCAGTGCCTGCTCGGCTGAACGGAGGCGGTCTACAGCTTGCCGTGCCCGCTCTTCAGCGGCCGGGATAGCCACGTTGCGCGACTGTTCAAGTGCCTTAATCTGCTGAAGTAGGGCAGCGGCACGGGACTGGGCGGCTTCCCGCTGGGCAATCAGAAACTCGCGCTGGCGTTCTAGGCGTTCAAGCTGATTTGGGTCAAGAAACTTCGGATCAATCTCAGCAATTTCAGCAATGACGGTTCCAGCTTCGACAAAGTCACCTTCCTTGACTTTCCATCCCTTGAGACGGCCGGGTATCTGGGCCTGCACATTCTGGGGACGGTCATTTGGTGAAAACACAATTACTTGACCAAAGCCGGTGATGGATTGCTGCCAAGGCACATAAATCAGCGCTAAGACAAGCAGGATTAGAAACAGCACCAGGGTGAGCGCCAGCGGGCGCGCCGGCCGTGGAGACTCAACCAACTGTAAAGCGTATGGTTTAGGTGGTGGTAACTTGGCTGGAAGAGCTTTCAGTTGACGTGCAGGCTGTGCCATGGCGTGTAGTTTTACCTTTGCTGTTTTTTAGGCTTTGCCCGTGGTAAGCCGTTTGCCGACAAGTTGCCGGGCAACTTCCGGGAACAGCGAGGCAAACGCCCCACCGCGCCGCCAAGAGAGTTCCTCCGGTGAGCCGGTCTCAACAATCACGCCCTTATCTAAAACGTGAATGGTAGACGAGCGGATGACAATCTCCGCATCATGAGAAATGTGAATGATTGTCCAGCGATGGGCAGGGTCATAAATAGCGTCCAAAATCTTCAGCTTGGTGCGTTCGTCAACCCCTGTAAAGGCCTCATCGAGAATGAGCAGCCTTGGACGCCGAACGATGGTTCGCGCCAGCAGCAGGCGCTGGACTTGCCCGCGGGACAGGTTATGCCCGCCGCTGACAAGTGGCGTTCGCAAGCCCTGAGGTAACGCTGCCAGCTCATCCGTAAGCTGCACCATATCCAAAGCCCAACGAATGTCTTCCTGAGTCAACCAATCTGCTCCAACACGGATGTTTTCCTCAACCGTCCCTTCAAAGATGTCTTCTTGATCGCCGACCATCCCGACAATCAACCGAAGTGCATCCAGATCGGCGTCCCGAACGTCCACCCCGTTGACTTCAACAGTTCCGTGCGATGGCTCAAGCAACCCACAAATCAAAGCCATCAGGGTAGACTTGCCAGCTCCACTAGAGCCGAGGACACTGACCCACTCTCCGGATTTGATGGTCAAGTCCAAGCCAGACAGAATCTCTACCCCTGGGTGATAGCTAAAGCGAACGTTCCGACACACTACTGTTGCCCCCTCATCGGAGACAGGCACTTCTGCTCCTCCCACCCGCTCAACGGGCAGGTCCTCGACTTGCCCTACTTTGTCAAGGGCTGTCAGCAGGTCATAGACGTGCTCAAGTTGGCTGATGACTTTATCCATCCCGGCCAACACCGACACGACCACAATCTCAGAAGCCACCAACTGCCCAATGGTCAACTCGCGGTTGATGACCAGCCATCCGCCAACGGCTAAAATGCCGGCACTGGCAATGGCGTAGAAGAAGTAGTTCCCGACTGCCTGCCGAAAAAGAACGGCAAAGTGGGCACGACGGGCTTTGATGTAGGCTACCGAAAGCGCGTCTGTTCGTTCCCCCAGGAAGTCTAGCGTACCGCTCATCTTGAAACTGATGTGGCAACGCGCGAGTTCTTCAAGCCAAGCAGCAACTTTGTACTTTTTCTTGGACTCGAAAATACTGGTCTGCAAACCGTTGATGCCAAGGACAAAGATGATAAACAGCCCGGCTAGCACCACGACCAAGTCAAAGCCAAGCAGGTAAGGGCTGTAGAAAGCCAGCAGCAACAATCCGACCAAGACTTTGAGAACGGCATCAAGGCCATCAAGGGCTAACTTGGCAAAAGCTTTTTGTATGTTGATGACATCGAAAAACCGGTTGACTAACTCAGGGGCATAGTCGTCCGTGAGGGCTTTGAGCTGCACGCGCGGTAAGCGCTCCCCGATGTTGAGGGCTACGCGCACAAAGATACGCTGCTGCAAGCGCTCGATGAGAACCAACTGAAAAAGCCGCAAGATACCGCTCAGGCTTAGAAAAAACAGCACCAATGCCGTAAGGACAACGAGCTGCTGAAGGGATTGTCCTTGGGCAATGTTGTTGACCAGCGCTTGGGCTGTAATCGGGACGGCGAGGGAAAACAGACCGGCAACAGTAGTGTAGGCTAGAATCGCCAGAATGTCCTTCGAGTCTAGTGATACAAGCTGCCAAAATCGCTGGGCAGGCGTTGGACGTGGGGCGTCACTGTCTGTGGCTGCAAGGGAGAATGTCCCCTTGGAAACAGCGTCGCCACCCATAACAGTCTTCTCCTCAAAGCAGAAATGGGAAGTGTACGGCCATCCCTTGGCGTTCGTTTGTACCTGAGAAAAAGCAAACTACAGTGCGATATTCTGCACGTTCCTGGCTTTCAAAACGCCTTACGCTTTGTTGGTAAACTCATAACCGGGTGTTAGTCGTCAGCACAAGTGGCACTTTAGTGTTTGTACCGCCGTACGTCCAACCCATCCTTGCGCAAAATCAGGCAAACTGACTAGATTGTGCACGCTAACCCGGTAACTCCCTAACTTACCGCCGCTACGGAGGGTGCGCCACATGTCGGCGACGCTTGAAAGCCTGCTCAAAGACCCGCGCATCGCAGGTGCAGATCAGCTTGTTCTCCAGGCGGGCAAGGCTCCGACCGTCTTCAACTCCTCTGGGACGACCGAACTAACCCGCAACCCAATGACCTCTTACGATATTTACCGACTCCTGCAGCCCTACCTTTCCGACGACAAAAAAGCAGCTCTTATGAGCCAATCAACCACCAACTTTCGGTTGAGTGTCAATGGGGCTGGGACATTTGATGTCTCGATTACCAAGGAGGGCGGTGGCATGAAGGTCTCTTTTGTACCGGTTGACAACGCCCCGCCGAAACCGGCTACGCCAACCTCACCTCTGCCTCCACCACCGATGGCAAAGGCTTCTGGGACGTTTGCACCACCTTCTCCAACCTCTTCCGTGATAACACCTCCGCGCCCGGCACCGCCTATTCCCCCAGCCCGTCCTGTACCACGTCCACCTACGCCGGCTTCAGGCTTTACCTCCCCTGCGGAGGCAGCATCTGGCAAGCAACCTGCCTTTTCGTCATCCTCATCGCCAGCAATGCCACCTGCAAGCCCAGCAGCCAGTGCGCCAGTAACGTCAGGGCCCGGTCCAGTAGCAGCAGGTGCAGGTCCTGCCGTCCACTTGCGCAAAAAAGGACCACTTGAAATTGACAAGCTGTTTGAAAAACAGCTTGAGCTCAAGGCCTCTGACATGCATATCTCGGCCTCTGTGCCGCCCATGCTGCGCTTGGACGGCGACATGGTCGTTATGCCTGGCTATGAGGACCGACCTCTAACACCGGCCGACACCGAACGCATCCTGTGGGAGTTGATGCCGGATAAGAATCGCGAGGAGTTCAATCGGCGACATGACACGGACTTTGCCTACGAGTTCGGCGATGCTGCCCGCTTCCGCTGCAACATCTTCATGGATCGCAAGGGCATGGGCGGCGTGTTCCGGATCATCCCAAGCAAAATCCTCACCGCCGAAATGCTCGGCCTCTCTAAAGAAATCCTCAAACTTTGCTTCCTCAGCAAAGGCTTAGTTCTGGTGACGGGGCCGACCGGAAGCGGCAAGTCCACAACGCTGTGTGCGCTTATTGACTTTATCAACCGCCACCGCCGCGACCATATCATCACCATTGAAGACCCGATTGAGTTTGTCCACGAAAACAAAAACTGTCTCATCAACCAGCGTGAAGTCCACACTCACACCGACTCGTTCAAGGATGCTCTCCGTGCCGCCTTGCGCGAAGACCCCGACATCATTCTGGTCGGTGAAATGCGCGATCTTGAGACCATCTCTATTGCCATTGAAACGGCCGAAACCGGGCACCTTGTGTTTGGGACGCTGCACACCTCTACTGCACCTTCTACTGTTGACCGCATCATTGACCAGTTTCCGGCCGACCGGCAGGCGCAAATCCGGGTGATGCTTTCTGAATCGCTCAAAGGCGTCATTGCTCAAACCCTCTGCAAGAAAATTGGCGGCGGGCGAGTTGCTGCCCTTGAAACACTGATTTGCGACACCGGAATTGCCAACCTCATCCGCGAAGGCAAGACTTTCCAGATTCCCTCTGCCATGCAGACCGGTAAGGCCAAAGGTAATGTCACGCTCAATGAAGCCCTGCTCGAACACGTCAAAAACAAACGGGTTGAACCCCGGGAAGCCTACATCAAAGCGGTCGACAAGATTGGCTTTGAAAATCTGCTCAAGCGCCACAATCTAGACACAAGCTTTCTTGCAAATCTAGGTGACGCCAATGCTTGAGTCCTCTCCAAACGCCTGCCCGGCAAAAACGGCTTGCTTTGCCAACAGAACACCCAGCAGCGAGGGTTTACACCCTGCAGAACTTGTTACAAGAGGCTGAATAGCAGCGAAAAATGTGTGACAAGAACAGCCTCTGCCATGTATAGTCGTCCGCCTGTGTACGTGACTCAACACTTTACTCATACCGGGGTCTTATCCAGCGACCTGACGTAAGGGTAGCCAACCTATGGCGGCGCCTGACATCGGAACTATTGTCTCGTTATGTAAGCGGCGCGGATTTATCTTCCCGGCCAGCGAGATTTACGGGGGGCTTGGCTCAACGTGGGACTACGGCCCGCTTGGCGTCGAACTTAAAAACAACGTCAAACGCGCCTGGTGGAAAGCTGTCGTCTACGACCGGGACGACGTTGAAGGCATGGATGGCGCGATTTTGATGAACCGTCTGGTATGGAAGTACTCCGGTCATGAAGCCACGTTTAGTGACCCCCTGGTGGATTGCCGCGAGTGTAAGGGGCGCTTTCGAGCTGACAAAACCCATGAACTCGACTGCCCGCGATACAAACGGAAAGTTGCTGCCTGCAGTGCCAACCTTACCGAGCCACGGGCCTTCAACCTGATGTTCAAGACCTACGTCGGCCCTGTTGAAGAAGAAGCGGCACTAGCCTACCTGCGCCCCGAAACAGCACAGAGTATCTTCGTCAACTTCAAAAACATTGTGGATTCCCGGTGGCGCAAGATTCCCTTCGGCATTGCCCAAATCGGCAAAGCTTTTCGGAATGAAATCGTACCCGGCAACTTTACATTTCGGACGCGCGAGTTTGAGCAGATGGAACTTGAGTTTTTCTGCAAGCCCGGTACAGACGCCGACTGGTATGCCCACTGGGTTGAGGAACGCCACAACTGGTACTTGCGCTATGGTATCCAGCCTGAAAACCTGCGCCGGTACGTCCAGCAGCCGGATGAACTCGCCCACTATGCCCGTGCCTGCACGGACTTGCAGTACCGCTTCTTCCCTGAACGTGAAGACGAAGAAAAGCAATGGGACGAACTGGAAGGCATTGCCAACCGGACGGACTATGACCTCAGTGTCCACTCTAAGGGCAAGCACGAAAAATGGCAGGTTCACAACGAGCACTCAACGCAAAGCTTGGTGTACCGCGATCCCGTGACGAATGAAAAATTCATTCCCTATGTCATTGAGCCGTCAGCCGGGGCCGACCGCGCCACGCTGGCGTTTCTGATGGACGCCTACAGCGAAAAGCCCGGCCCGGACGGAGAACCACGGGTTGTCCTGAAACTGCATCCGGCGTTGGCCCCGATCAAGGTGGCAGTGCTGCCTCTGGCGCGCAACAAATCAGAACTTGTTGAAAAGGCTAAAGCCATCAAGGCCGACCTACAACGTCATGGCATTCGTGCGGTATATGATGATACGGCCTCCATCGGCAAGCTCTATGCTCGGCAAGATGAAATTGGCACGCCGTTTTGTATCACGGTAGACTATGACACACTGGGTATCGGTAAGCCCAAGGACAGCGTAAAGGGAGAAGGCACCCCGGCTTCTCCAGCAGGCTTACCGGACACAGTCACAGTACGTGACCGCGACACGTGGGAGCAGGTGCGTATTCCGATTGCCAAGTTACGCGACTTTCTCACTGAACGTCTGGCCTTGGTGTGATGGCTGGCCCGGTCGTACCGTAATCCCTCATAGCTTTGTCTTCCAAGGAGTTCCATCTGGTATGCACAACCTAAAGCGCTTTTTGACCCTCTGTGCAGTTGTGGTAGCAGGCTCTGGGTCTGCATGTGTGGTCAGGGACAATGTGCCACCCCCACCGCCGCTCAAGCCTAAAGAAGAACAGGTCAGAACCGTTGAGCCAACTAAGCCTACGACAGAAACAAGCGCCAAACCAGCCGAAGCAGCTAAGCCAGCAGAAGCGGCGGAAGACCCGCTAGTTGCCAAGGGGCGGGAGCTGTACAACGCGAATGCATGTGCTGGCTGTCACGGAGACAAAGGACAGGGCGTTCTCCCAAATGCACCTAAGTTCACTGACGCCGCTTGGCAGCAAAAGGAAAAGGATGAGGAAATGATCGCTTCCTTCAAAGGCGCCAAGGTCGCCCAAGGCATGCCCGCTTTCAAGGGGGGCAACGGCACTGACGAGGAACACAAGGCACTGGTGGCTTACATCCGCTTCCTTGGCAAACAAGCCGGAAAGTAAGTATCCAGCCTAGGTTACTCTGCTGGCGCCAACTGCTAGCCGGGCAAAGGTCAGCCCGGCTCATGCTTTGTTACTATCAACAATCAAAACTGTCCGCAAGTGTAGAGCATGTCTTTTCAACTGAGTCCGTTTGTTGCCAAACTTACTGGAATAGGCATGCTGGCAATATTGCTGGGAAGCGAACTGGCTGTCAGTCGCACACTGGCTGGTTTCACAAGCTTGGACGAGCGCACAGATAAGCGCCTTGCCCGTGGTAAACGGCTCTACGCTGGCGCATGCACCGCTTGCCATAGTATAGACGGCCGCCCCACAGTACCGGATGCCCCGGACCTTAGGGATGCCCGGTGGCAACAACAACGCACCGACGAAGAGTTGGCCAAATCCATAGCCAACGGCAAAGGGTCTATGCCAGCTTTCAAAGGCTCACCGGCTGACATTGAAGCCCTAGTAGCCTATGTTCGGTCACTGGCTAAGTAACCCTTTGCCTGCTAGGCGGCTTGCCACGGTCAAAAGCCGTTATGGGAAGTCTGCAAATGACTCCTTCTTCAAACACCTGCCTGGCCAAACTGGTGTGATGAGTTGAGAAACCTCTAGAGCAGCTTCCTCACAGTCATGGCTTGAGACCCATGCCCGGTATTGTAGACGCGAAGGTTGTGCCCAGCCGGCGTGCACAACCGTGCCGGGGACTGATTATTTTCTGCGTACATCAAATGCACTAGCCAGCCCAAAGGTCGCGCTTTGCTTTGGTTCTGCTTGTCATCACTTGGGAACGGACAAGCCGTGAGGGCAACGCCTTTCGCTACTGGCCATTACGGGTTTTACACAAGCAGACGCACCGGAAGATAGCCAACCGACACTGCTAAATGAATACCCAGGCAAAACAAGCTATGCTACGGTGTCTTGCGCAACAACCTTTCTGCCAGCTGTGTGACCGTTGCATGTCCACTTGGAGCCATCAAGCGGTGAGGCCCTGTTGCATGACAGCTTGTCAGTGCTACGTTATGTCTTAGCTGATGAGTTGCTGGAGGTTGCCGCCACTTGATGCGTTAAAGTCCACGATGGCGACCTTTTCCCGGCTTTGAAGTAAAGCCCGGCTTGCCATAGACCTAAACCGCGCCCTCGTCTGGAGGCGGCCTGAACATGGCTTCCTGCTAAATAACTTCCCCTTAGGACCTAGATATGAAAGTAGGTATTGTCGGTTTTGCCAGCGCTGGCAAAACCACCGTATTCAACGCCCTGACAGGACTGACAGCTGAAGTTGGCAGCTACAGCAGCAAAGAGCGCCCCAACCTTGGCAACATCAAAGTCCCGGATGCCCGCGTGGACACCTTGGGTGACATCTATCGCACTAAGAAACGCACCTATGCCGAAATTGCTTTTGTGGACATAGCCGGCCCAACCGAGCAACGCAGTGCAACTGGCCTGGATACTAAACTCGTCACGGCCATGCGCGATGTAGATGCGCTGGCACACGTTGTGCGGGCTTTCCCTGATCCGCTGGGTGCCCGCTTGACCAACCCGGTAGATGACATTGCCAGTTTTGACGCAGAACTCATGCTGTCAGACTTGATTCAGGTAGAGAACCGCCTGGCGCGTCTCAAAAAGGACCAGAAAGCCAATCCACGCGAACGTGCGCTGTTTGAGCGCTGCCAAGCAGCCCTTGAAGCCGAACAGCCGCTCCGGTCCCTAGATTTTGACGATGAAGAGCGCCAGCTTATGTCCGGGTTTCGTTTTCTTTCGCTCAAACCCCAGATGATCTTGCTCAACGTAGCTGAAGCGGACATTCCAGCCGGCGTGCCGCCAAACATTCAGGAAGCTGCCCAGAAGCGAGTCATTCCAACAGTTGTTGCCATGTGTGGGCAAGTGGAGATGGACATTGCCCAGCTTGACCCGGCAGAACAGAAGGAGTTCCTGGATGATTTAGGACTGACAGCCTCAGCCCGGGATCGCTTTATCGTGGCAGCCTACAAACTACTTGACCTTATCAGTTTTTTGACCGCCGGCGAAGATGAATGTCGTGCCTGGCCCATCAAGCGTGGTACTAGAGCCCAGCGGGCAGCCGGGAAAATCCACTCCGATATTGAACGCGGGTTCATTCGCGCTGAAGTCATTGCATATGAAGACTTCATCAGCTACGGCTCTGAGGCCAAATGCAAAGAGGCCGGCAAGCTCCGGCTTGAGGGCAAGGACTACATCGTCCGCGACGGCGACATCATTCACTTCCGATTCAACACGTAGGGAGGGCAGCACGCTGACGTGGCCGCTATCATTTGGGAATCCCAACTAACATGTCCGGACTGCGGGGCTACTACTGTGGAAATTATGCCGGCCGAGGCTTGCCAGTTTTTTTACACATGCGCTACCTGTGAAGCCCATTTGCGTCCAAAACCCGGCGATTGCTGTGTGTTTTGCTCATTTGGCTCAGTTCCCTGCCCACCAGCTCAGTTGATGCAGGCTTCTGACGGTGACGGGCTGTGAATTTACAGCACATAAACCCTATGGAACTCCATTCCCCGCCTCAAAATTCCCCAGCAACTGAAAAGCCCAAGCACTCTGAGTTGCGCGAGTTCATCGAGATGATCATCAC
>Ga0308412_1001138_pt1 | contig 14329 bp, 15 predicted proteins | sample HotsprottomLayer_FD_202357 | JGI IMG/M metagenome (GOLD analysis project Ga0308412, IMG submission 202357) | Hot spring phototrophic mat microbial communities from Octopus Spring, Yellowstone National Park, Wyoming, United States -... | ecosystem: Environmental > Aquatic > Thermal springs > Hot...
GGAATTCGTGTCGCGCAAGGATGGCAGGTTGTTCAGGGTCGTGACGGTGTTTGGCGATCTGATGGTTGGTGAGGTTGTGCTCTGCGCGGTCGACGGCTACGACGTGTTTGTGGACACGCCGGGCTACACGCGCGGCGAAACGGTCGAGTTGCCCGCGCGGATGCAGTTCTTGCGCGATGGCTCCGGTAAGCCGTTAATCAGGCTGTATGTTGGCGAGGGGGTGCGGTGATGCCGACGCGACGTGAGGATGCGCTCTGGTCGGTCGTGCACCGGGAGTCGAGTCATCTCCGTGCACTGTTGGACTCGCTGGATCTCGTCGATGTCAATGTGACGTACGAGCTTGATTATTACCCGTGCGCGATTGTGGAGTTGCTGCGTGTGCGTGAGGACTCCCCCCCGTTGGTGTTGCGGTCGGTGTATGTGCAGGCCAATCGCCAGTGGGAGTATCACTCGGAGTTCGCGCTCCGGGTGGTTGAGGCGGCGCTGCAGCTCGTCCACGAGTACCGCGCCGATCCCTCCCTCGGCGGCGCCGAGGCGGTGTTTGTGTGATGGAGGAGGACATGCGGGCGATGGATCTGTTCTGCGGCGCCGGCGGCAGTTCGCTCGGTGCGGTGGCTGCCGGTGTCGAGATCGTCGCGGGATTCGACGTGTGGCCGGTCGCCGGATCGGTGTACCGGGCCAATTTCCCCCGCGCGCGGTTCTATCCGCGTGATCTCGCGACCCTGACGGAGTCTGATATCCGGAGCATCCGCGACGATCTGGGCGACGTCGATCTGATCCTGGCGTCCCCCCCGTGCACGGACCACAGTCCGGCGCGCGGCGCCGCGCCGCCGTCTCCGGCGGGTCTGGATCTCCCGTGGTGCGTGTTTGAGTTTGCCCGCATATTTTGTCCGCGCTGGGTTGTCGTGGAAAATGTCGTCCAGATGCGCCGGTGGCATGGCTACCGCGTGCTTCTGCATGCCCTGATGCGTCTGGGTTATCGCGTGTGCGTCCGGATTCTGGATGCGGCCGATTTCGGTGTCCCCCAGCGCCGCAGGCGACTTTATATCGTCTGCGACCGCGAGGCGGATCCGCCCGAGATCGCGTCGCGCACGTCTGAGTGTATACCGGCCGCGTGCGTTATCGATCTGGACGGATACGCGTATACGCCGCTCTATACGCCGCGCCGCGCCCGTGCGACGATCGAGCGCGTCGAGCGCGCTATCTGCGCACTGGGTCGCGATGCGACGTTTTTGTCCGTCTACTATGGCTCGGGCCCGCAGTGGCAGACGCTGGACGCACCGCTGCGGACGATCACGACGTCCCACCACTTCGCGCTGGTCCGACCGGACGGACGTGGCGGCCATGAGATGCGTATGCTGCAACTGGACGAGTTGCGCCGCGCGATGGGGTTTCCCGCGTCGTTCGATTTCTGTGGCGCGGGCGCGGCCGACGCGATGCGCCTGCTCGGGAATGCGGTCTGCCCGCCGGTCATGCAGGCGATCGTCGAGGAGTTGATGCGATGCGCGTAACCGCGCTGCGGGCCGGTACGGCCATCGGTGCGCGCGCCGCCGCACGCGCCACGGACGGCGCGCGCGCGGTACGGGTGACGGGTGATGAGGCATGGCGCCGTCCGCGAGGCGTCAGCCGAGCGGACGGCGCGGTGAACGGCGCGCCGGAGGCGCATCCCTGGGCGCGTGTGGCGCGCGATGTTGGTGGTGTGTAACGATTCTTGTTAATTAATACGCGATTTGCCCCAGCGTCCTGATGCTTACTGTCGTTGTGACACTATTCTGCTGATGCCCGACGTGCCCTGCCCGTCCTATCTCCACCGCCTCGCCCGCGCGCTCATGCCTCGTGAGCGCTTGGCGCTGTGCGGTGTTGTGTTGCGCTACGGCGCGTCGGGCGTTGTGGTTCGTCGGCTCCCCGACGGGCGCGCGTGTTACGCTGGGTTGTACCGCTGCGGCGATTTCTGGCGTTGCCCGAGCTGCAGGGTGACGCTCGGCATCCGGCGTGCGCGCCAGATCGAAACCGCCCTGCGCCAACACGTTGACGCCGGCGGCTCGGCGCTCCTGGCGACGTACACCGTGCCCCACACGCGTGACGAGTCGCTCCCGGTGGTGCTCTCCCGGCTCGCCGTCACATGGCGGCGGTACGCCAGACACGCATGGCGCGATTGTGTAGGCGCGTACTATATCGGCAACGTGCGCGCACTCGAGGTGACTCATGGTGCGTCGGGCTGGCACCCGCACTACCATGCGCTCGTGTTTGTCTCCTCCGGACTCCCCTATCTCACCCCGGTCTCCGTCGCGCTCGCCGAACGCTGGTCCGAGGTCGCCGGTGCCGATTGGCGTGCTGACGTGCGTCAGGTCGCGCGGGACGGCGTGGCCGCGGTTGCGCGCTATCTGACGACCGACGGCATCTCCGGTGCATCGTATGAGGTCGCCAGTCCTGCGGCCAAGGTGCCCGCCGGTCGGTCGTATGTCCAAATCCTCTGGGACTATGCTCGTTATCGGTCGTCCGTGGATGCGGCGTTGGTGTATGAGTACGCCGCCGCGCTCCACGGCGTGCACCACCTGACGATCTCTCCCCGTCTGCGGCGCTTGTACGATTTTGTCGATCCCGCGTCGGGCTGGGATGAGATTTCGGATGATGACATCCTGGCGCTGCTCAACGGCGATGAATGGTTGTCGATCCTTGACTCTGGTGAAGACCGAAACTTGCTTGACGATTTGTCGCGGATGTGATAGTATTGCGCTATGGAGTATGAGCGCGCTGTGTTGCAACTGCTCGTGTACGGCGTGACGCTGGTCATGCTGTATGTAGTGGACAGGTGGTCTCGTGGCTGAGTCGTTGTTTGTGACGCTCGTTGTTGTCGTCATTACCGTAGCGGCGCTGCGGGTGATGCTGTCGGTAGGTCGGCTATGGTAGTGGAGACGTCGGATGTGCTCTGGCCGGTAGCGCTGGCGGTCGTGACCTACATTGCCGCGCGGCTGGTCTCGTTGTTTGTGTAGGTGGCGGTTAAGGAGGTTTTCGGCTATGGAGTTCAATAGTCAACCCCAGTTCAATGCTCCCAATATGACCGACATCCTCAACGCTGCGACCAGCATTTTCAATCCGTTCGTGGGCGTGCTCGCGCTCGCGATCGGCGTGACGCTGGGCGCCAGGATGTTGGGCCGCATCGTCAACCTGTTTTAATGGTCGCGTAGGTGTTCCGCATTGCCATTGCCCGCCGTGGGCGCGGCTCCGGCTGCGCCCGTGCGCGCTGCTTACGTGTGCTATGCGCGCGCGCGATGCTGATATTCGCGATTCTCTGTCTATTGGGTGACGCATTTTTGGCGTCCGCCCAGTCCTCCCCGACTCCGACTCCCTCCCCGACGCCGACCCCCTCCCCGACCCCGACCGTGCCTGACTCGTCGGGCTGTCCGTACGTTACCCCCGACCGCTACTGGCACTATATGGGCGTCTGGGAGCTGCCGGCTGTGTCGGGGATGCATATGCACAACTACGGCGTGGCTCCCGGGCCGCGCTATCACGTCTGTTACAGTATCGACCCGGCTGCTGACGTGCAGGTCGTTGCGCCTAATCCGTCGCGCCACTGGCCCCCGGGTGCCCTGGTGCCCTACGGTGTTTATGTCGAGGTAGCCTCGTCCTCCTCCCCTCTGATTGTTGAGGTGCAGGCCGGGAGCATACCGCCTGGCGTGAGAGTGCACGTGTGGGTCGATCCCCACGGCGCGCCGACGCCCTCGCCGACCGCGTCGCCCTCGCCGACCGCGTCGCCCTCGCCGACCGCGTCGCCCTCGCCGTCGCCGTCGTCGACCGCGTCGCCGACCGCGTCGCCGGCGCGTGCGGTGGATTGCACGCGCTGGGTGGATGTGACCGACGAGGCGCCGGTTGCGGTCTATCCCCCTCCGGGCGAGACGGTGATCTGGATCGAGGTGGCGTCTGGCTCGTTGTGGTGGTCCGGTGAGTATCACGGCCCGGGTGTCTATCCGTATGTGTTCGATGGCTGGGGCGTTGTGCGGGTATCCGGCAGTGGCCGTGTGCGATTTTGCGAGTCGGATCCGCTGGCCGCTGTGACGGTGACCGCGACGCGCACGCCGACGCGCACGCCGACGGTGACGCGCACCCCGACGCCGACCGACACGCCGGGGACGCCGCGCCCGACGCGCACGCCCTCGCTCACGCGCACGCCCTCGCTCACGCGCACGCCCTCGCTCACGCGCACGCCGATGCCGACGCGCACGCCGTCGGCGACCTGGACCGCGCTCCCCACTGCGACGCGCGATCCGTATCAGCCGCCGTCGGCCGTGCCCAGGTACACGCTCGCACCCGTCACCCCTCCTCCCCGTGGCGACGATATGTCGTGGGATGGCTCGCTGGTGGGCGACCTGATGGACGGTCTGGAGGCGCTGCAGCGTGCGGTCGCTCCTCCGGCGTCGCGCATCTGCGATTTGCCTGCGCCTGTGCTGGCCGATGCGCCGGAGTACGGTTTTAAGGATGCGCTGCCCGATTTTGTCGCGGGCTTGTGTGCGTTTTTCGGCGTCGCCTCGCCGGTGCTGGGTTTCGTCCGGCTTCCGGTGACGCTGCTTGTCGTCGGATTTGTGTTCTGGAGCGCCTGGCGTGTGTTCAGGTCGTTGAGCTGAGGTGCGTATGGACTGGCTGGAGGATTTTTGGAGCAAGATCGTCGCCTGGCTCGATCAGGTCTCTGCGTCGGTTCACAACAGTATCATCGGCTGGGTCAACTCGTTGGTTGACATCTGGAACGGCTGGATGGATGCCCTCCTCCATCCGGCCCAGGCGATGCCCTCTAGTCCTGCGCTTCGTTTCATCGTCGACTGGCTCGGCGACATCGCGGACTACACGCGGCTCATGTATATGTTGGTTGATTATGTGGCGTATGCGTCGGTGGTGCAGCAGGCGCTCATTGCGCAGCTGACGATCGTGACGATCGGTCTCGGATTCCGTGCGTGGCTGGTGATTAGGCGCGTCGTGTTGGTGAGCTGATGCAGTACGTGGTTGCAACGTTGTATGTGCTGCTCTGGCTCGCGCTCGCGGCGCTCGCGGCGCTCTGGCTCCCGCGTTGGGCGCTCCCGGCGGCGCTCGTCCAGTTGGCGGTGGCGTATGTGATGGTGCGCTCGTGGTTGACCGCCGCCGTTGGCGGCGATGATTAGGCGCGGAACCGCGCTGCGGGCCGGTACGCCCTGCGGTGCGCGCGCCGCCGCACGCGCCTTAAACGGCGCGCGCGCGGTACGGGTGACGGGTGATGAGGCATGGCGCCGCCCGCGATTATGATGAGCGGCGGCGCGATTAATAGTGCGCCGCAGGCGCATCCCTGGGCGCGCGTGGCGCGCAGGAGCTGTTGCGATGCAGGAGATGAGTGTTGCGTTGGCGTTGTGTGCCGTCGGCGCGGCGGTCTGGTACATGCGCCGGCGCGAGGCCGGCGCCGGGCGGGTGCGTGGATGGCTGCTGTTGTACGATGATCTGGGCGGCTGGCGTGCGCTGCCCGCGGCCTACGGCGACTCCGGTATCGTTGCCGATGGTGTGACGTATCCTGCGTCGCTGCCGGCGCTCAGGGCAGGACGTGAACTGATCTGGATCGCGCGCTGCGACGCTGCGGCGCTGATTGAGCACCAGGCGCTCGAGCGCGCGCGGGAGTCGGCCGCGCTGGCGTCGCTCTGGCGCGGCGGCGGGCAGTGGCTCGACCTGTTGCGTGTGATGGGCGTCGTGTTGCCGGCCGTGTTTGCGTATTTCACGTGGGCGCAGGTGTCGGCGCTCCAGTCGTTGGTGGCGCAGATCCTGGCGCTCGTGGGTGAGAGGTGAGTGTGAGTGTGCGTGACTGGCGTGTAATGTTGGTCCCCTGGGCGGACCGGCGTTTGTGGTTTGTCCAGGCGAGGCGTGGCCGGCGCGTCGTCTGGGGTGTCGTGTACGACGCCGGTGATCCCGACTCGGTCGCGCTCGCCCGTCGGGCGATTGCGACGCTGCGTGCCGCTGGCGCCGATTGCTCGTCGCTGCCCTCGCCGCTTCCCGGCGCTCCCCCCGGCTCCGGCGCGTAGGGGGTACGGGTGCCGCACGAGCATGCCGGTCGTGGACGGTGCAGGCGATCGGCGTGGTACGGCAAACTGGACGGGCAACAGGTGCCCGAGCACGACACAAAACGCGCAACACAACCGATATTCGTGAATCTTGCGCGCGCCTCGGAGTGTCAAGACCGACGGAAAACGGCGCCTTCCGCTGCTTTAAAAAAGCCGCGCCGTTTTCCGTCGCTTGCGGCGCGATTTTTCACAACCTGCTTAAATAGCAAAAATCGCGCCGGGTCTTGACACGGAGGGCGCGCGCAGCACAATCATGAATCGGTTGTGTTGCGCGATTAAACCGTATTTACCGCTGTTCAACGGCCTGTCTCGCCGGTACGGGCAAACTGGCTCCACACGCGCGAACCGAGTCGCGCGCAGCGCGAGGGTGAGCGCGTGTGGAGGGTTAAAGCCTGAAGAAGCGCTACGAATAATAAAGGATGGTGTATGCACTCCGAACGTGACTACCTGCGCCAACCGCTCGATGACGACGACATGATGTTTTTGGATGCTCGGGCCACGCTGGCGGCTGCGCTGGCCCGCGCCGTTGTCGGGTACTCCGACGGGCGCGTCCGGGCGCTCGCCTGGCTCTCGATCGCCACGCCCCGCCTCTATGAGCGCATTGCCCCCATTATCGGGAGCGTTGCGATCCGGCAATCCCCCGGCGCGTCGCGCACGCTCCGTGACGCCCTGCGGGCGCTGTCGCTTGAGGAGTATGTGAGGCGTCGTGATGAGCGTCGGTCTGAGCGCTGATCTCCCTCCTCGGCTGCTCCCGTTTGAACGGTATCGTCCGGGTGCGTTTGTCGGTGTGTTCGGCGCGTTGCGCTCCGGCAAGACTCTGATGGCGTGCAGGTTAGGCGTGACGTTGGCGCGCTCCCTCGGTCTCGATCTGGTCTCTAATATTCCGGTCGCCGGCGCGCGGCGCGTGTCCACGATGGACGATCTGGCGGCGTTGCGCGGCGCGGTCCTCGTTTGGGATGAGGTGCAGGTGTCGCTGGACTCGCGCGAGTGGGCGTCTGAGGCGGCGCGCTGTTTGACTAGGGATATGATCCTCTGGGGCAAACGCGGTGTTATTTGCGTCTACACGTCTCCATCATTTCAGACGGTCGATGTGCGCCTGCGCCGCCTCACCCAGTACGTCTATGTGACGGCCGGTCGGTTTCGGCGCTCCGGCACGGATTACGCGGTGTATCGCTGGCATGAGCACCCGTATGCCGATGACGCCCTCGTGGAGCGCTACCGGTTTGCATTGCGGCTCTCCGACTGGTACGGCATCTACGACACGCTCTACGGCGCGGCTGCCGGCGACACGCTCGCCATCCTCCCCGCTCCCGCGCCCGCACTCGCTCCCGCGCGGCGTCGTGGTTGACGTATTGCGTCTGTTGCGCTATACTGGTGGTATCGAGGCTATTGGCAGTATGGCTCAATGGAGGCGGATATGGTGACGCTGCTCACGGCGGATGGCGTCGAGGAGGTCGATTACACGCCGTCCGATGCGGAGATCCGGCTGTCGTTGGATGATGCTGGTCTCTACGGGATGTTGTTGCGCGGCGTGACGTGGATGCGGCTGCCGTCCGGCGCCGGCTGGTGGACCGTCCTGTTTGGCCGGCGTCTCACTGTGACCCTGGCGCCGGTGGGCTGGTGCTGGGTGATGGATGGACTCGGTAATCGTGGGTATTGGTCGGCTGCGCTCTCGGCTGTGGTCGCTGACGTGTGTGCGATGTATGGCGGTGCTGTTGAGGATTAGGAGGATGCGGTGCGTGCTATGAATGATCCCCGTACCGAGCGTGTGCTGACCGAGGCTGGCGCCGCCGTTGCGCGGGTGCTGGACGCGCGTCAGCGCCATGCGGTTGCGCTCGCGCTCGAGGTGTGCTCGTACATTGTGGCCGCGCTCCCGCCGGACAACGACGTAACGTTCGGCGATATGGTGCGTCTGATTAAGTGGTTCGCTGGTGGTTTTAAGGATGCGGAGGCTGACGATGGCGACGGATAACGGTTTGGTCCTGCGCGGGATGGTTGCCGCGTACCGGGAATTCGTGTCGCGCAAGGATGGCAGGTTGTTCAGGGTCGTGACGGTGTTTGGCGATCTGATGGTTGGTGAGGTTGTGCTCTGCGCGGTCGACGGCTACGACGTGTTTGTGGACACGCCGGGCTACACGCGCGGCGAAACGGTCGAGTTGCCCGCGCGGATGCAGTTCTTGCGCGATGGCTCCGGTAAGCCGTTAATCAGGCTGTATGTTGGCGAGGGGGTGCGGTGATGCCGACGCGACGTGAGGATGCGCTCTGGTCGGTCGTGCACCGGGAGTCGAGTCATCTCCGTGCACTGTTGGACTCGCTGGATCTCGTCGATGTCAATGTGACGTACGAGCTTGATTATTACCCGTGCGCGATTGTGGAGTTGCTGCGTGTGCGTGAGGACTCCCCCCCGTTGGTGTTGCGGTCGGTGTATGTGCAGGCCAATCGCCAGTGGGAGTATCACTCGGAGTTCGCGCTCCGGGTGGTTGAGGCGGCGCTGCAGCTCGTCCACGAGTACCGCGCCGATCCCTCCCTCGGCGGCGCCGAGGCGGTGTTTGTGTGATGGAGGAGGACATGCGGGCGATGGATCTGTTCTGCGGCGCCGGCGGCAGTTCGCTCGGTGCGGTGGCTGCCGGTGTCGAGATCGTCGCGGGATTCGACGTGTGGCCGGTCGCCGGATCGGTGTACCGGGCCAATTTCCCCCGCGCGCGGTTCTATCCGCGTGATCTCGCGACCCTGACGGAGTCTGATATCCGGAGCATCCGCGACGATCTGGGCGACGTCGATCTGATCCTGGCGTCCCCCCCGTGCACGGACCACAGTCCGGCGCGCGGCGCCGCGCCGCCGTCTCCGGCGGGTCTGGATCTCCCGTGGTGCGTGTTTGAGTTTGCCCGCATATTTTGTCCGCGCTGGGTTGTCGTGGAAAATGTCGTCCAGATGCGCCGGTGGCATGGCTACCGCGTGCTTCTGCATGCCCTGATGCGTCTGGGTTATCGCGTGTGCGTCCGGATTCTGGATGCGGCCGATTTCGGTGTCCCCCAGCGCCGCAGGCGACTTTATATCGTCTGCGACCGCGAGGCGGATCCGCCCGAGATCGCGTCGCGCACGTCTGAGTGTATACCGGCCGCGTGCGTTATCGATCTGGACGGATACGCGTATACGCCGCTCTATACGCCGCGCCGCGCCCGTGCGACGATCGAGCGCGTCGAGCGCGCTATCTGCGCACTGGGTCGCGATGCGACGTTTTTGTCCGTCTACTATGGCTCGGGCCCGCAGTGGCAGACGCTGGACGCACCGCTGCGGACGATCACGACGTCCCACCACTTCGCGCTGGTCCGACCGGACGGACGTGGCGGCCATGAGATGCGTATGCTGCAACTGGACGAGTTGCGCCGCGCGATGGGGTTTCCCGCGTCGTTCGATTTCTGTGGCGCGGGCGCGGCCGACGCGATGCGCCTGCTCGGGAATGCGGTCTGCCCGCCGGTCATGCAGGCGATCGTCGAGGAGTTGATGCGATGCGCGTAACCGCGCTGCGGGCCGGTACGGCCATCGGTGCGCGCGCCGCCGCACGCGCCACGGACGGCGCGCGCGCGGTACGGGTGACGGGTGATGAGGCATGGCGCCGTCCGCGAGGCGTCAGCCGAGCGGACGGCGCGGTGAACGGCGCGCCGGAGGCGCATCCCTGGGCGCGTGTGGCGCGCGATGTTGGTGGTGTGTAACGATTCTTGTTAATTAATACGCGATTTGCCCCAGCGTCCTGATGCTTACTGTCGTTGTGACACTATTCTGCTGATGCCCGACGTGCCCTGCCCGTCCTATCTCCACCGCCTCGCCCGCGCGCTCATGCCTCGTGAGCGCTTGGCGCTGTGCGGTGTTGTGTTGCGCTACGGCGCGTCGGGCGTTGTGGTTCGTCGGCTCCCCGACGGGCGCGCGTGTTACGCTGGGTTGTACCGCTGCGGCGATTTCTGGCGTTGCCCGAGCTGCAGGGTGACGCTCGGCATCCGGCGTGCGCGCCAGATCGAAACCGCCCTGCGCCAACACGTTGACGCCGGCGGCTCGGCGCTCCTGGCGACGTACACCGTGCCCCACACGCGTGACGAGTCGCTCCCGGTGGTGCTCTCCCGGCTCGCCGTCACATGGCGGCGGTACGCCAGACACGCATGGCGCGATTGTGTAGGCGCGTACTATATCGGCAACGTGCGCGCACTCGAGGTGACTCATGGTGCGTCGGGCTGGCACCCGCACTACCATGCGCTCGTGTTTGTCTCCTCCGGACTCCCCTATCTCACCCCGGTCTCCGTCGCGCTCGCCGAACGCTGGTCCGAGGTCGCCGGTGCCGATTGGCGTGCTGACGTGCGTCAGGTCGCGCGGGACGGCGTGGCCGCGGTTGCGCGCTATCTGACGACCGACGGCATCTCCGGTGCATCGTATGAGGTCGCCAGTCCTGCGGCCAAGGTGCCCGCCGGTCGGTCGTATGTCCAAATCCTCTGGGACTATGCTCGTTATCGGTCGTCCGTGGATGCGGCGTTGGTGTATGAGTACGCCGCCGCGCTCCACGGCGTGCACCACCTGACGATCTCTCCCCGTCTGCGGCGCTTGTACGATTTTGTCGATCCCGCGTCGGGCTGGGATGAGATTTCGGATGATGACATCCTGGCGCTGCTCAACGGCGATGAATGGTTGTCGATCCTTGACTCTGGTGAAGACCGAAACTTGCTTGACGATTTGTCGCGGATGTGATAGTATTGCGCTATGGAGTATGAGCGCGCTGTGTTGCAACTGCTCGTGTACGGCGTGACGCTGGTCATGCTGTATGTAGTGGACAGGTGGTCTCGTGGCTGAGTCGTTGTTTGTGACGCTCGTTGTTGTCGTCATTACCGTAGCGGCGCTGCGGGTGATGCTGTCGGTAGGTCGGCTATGGTAGTGGAGACGTCGGATGTGCTCTGGCCGGTAGCGCTGGCGGTCGTGACCTACATTGCCGCGCGGCTGGTCTCGTTGTTTGTGTAGGTGGCGGTTAAGGAGGTTTTCGGCTATGGAGTTCAATAGTCAACCCCAGTTCAATGCTCCCAATATGACCGACATCCTCAACGCTGCGACCAGCATTTTCAATCCGTTCGTGGGCGTGCTCGCGCTCGCGATCGGCGTGACGCTGGGCGCCAGGATGTTGGGCCGCATCGTCAACCTGTTTTAATGGTCGCGTAGGTGTTCCGCATTGCCATTGCCCGCCGTGGGCGCGGCTCCGGCTGCGCCCGTGCGCGCTGCTTACGTGTGCTATGCGCGCGCGCGATGCTGATATTCGCGATTCTCTGTCTATTGGGTGACGCATTTTTGGCGTCCGCCCAGTCCTCCCCGACTCCGACTCCCTCCCCGACGCCGACCCCCTCCCCGACCCCGACCGTGCCTGACTCGTCGGGCTGTCCGTACGTTACCCCCGACCGCTACTGGCACTATATGGGCGTCTGGGAGCTGCCGGCTGTGTCGGGGATGCATATGCACAACTACGGCGTGGCTCCCGGGCCGCGCTATCACGTCTGTTACAGTATCGACCCGGCTGCTGACGTGCAGGTCGTTGCGCCTAATCCGTCGCGCCACTGGCCCCCGGGTGCCCTGGTGCCCTACGGTGTTTATGTCGAGGTAGCCTCGTCCTCCTCCCCTCTGATTGTTGAGGTGCAGGCCGGGAGCATACCGCCTGGCGTGAGAGTGCACGTGTGGGTCGATCCCCACGGCGCGCCGACGCCCTCGCCGACCGCGTCGCCCTCGCCGACCGCGTCGCCCTCGCCGACCGCGTCGCCCTCGCCGTCGCCGTCGTCGACCGCGTCGCCGACCGCGTCGCCGGCGCGTGCGGTGGATTGCACGCGCTGGGTGGATGTGACCGACGAGGCGCCGGTTGCGGTCTATCCCCCTCCGGGCGAGACGGTGATCTGGATCGAGGTGGCGTCTGGCTCGTTGTGGTGGTCCGGTGAGTATCACGGCCCGGGTGTCTATCCGTATGTGTTCGATGGCTGGGGCGTTGTGCGGGTATCCGGCAGTGGCCGTGTGCGATTTTGCGAGTCGGATCCGCTGGCCGCTGTGACGGTGACCGCGACGCGCACGCCGACGCGCACGCCGACGGTGACGCGCACCCCGACGCCGACCGACACGCCGGGGACGCCGCGCCCGACGCGCACGCCCTCGCTCACGCGCACGCCCTCGCTCACGCGCACGCCCTCGCTCACGCGCACGCCGATGCCGACGCGCACGCCGTCGGCGACCTGGACCGCGCTCCCCACTGCGACGCGCGATCCGTATCAGCCGCCGTCGGCCGTGCCCAGGTACACGCTCGCACCCGTCACCCCTCCTCCCCGTGGCGACGATATGTCGTGGGATGGCTCGCTGGTGGGCGACCTGATGGACGGTCTGGAGGCGCTGCAGCGTGCGGTCGCTCCTCCGGCGTCGCGCATCTGCGATTTGCCTGCGCCTGTGCTGGCCGATGCGCCGGAGTACGGTTTTAAGGATGCGCTGCCCGATTTTGTCGCGGGCTTGTGTGCGTTTTTCGGCGTCGCCTCGCCGGTGCTGGGTTTCGTCCGGCTTCCGGTGACGCTGCTTGTCGTCGGATTTGTGTTCTGGAGCGCCTGGCGTGTGTTCAGGTCGTTGAGCTGAGGTGCGTATGGACTGGCTGGAGGATTTTTGGAGCAAGATCGTCGCCTGGCTCGATCAGGTCTCTGCGTCGGTTCACAACAGTATCATCGGCTGGGTCAACTCGTTGGTTGACATCTGGAACGGCTGGATGGATGCCCTCCTCCATCCGGCCCAGGCGATGCCCTCTAGTCCTGCGCTTCGTTTCATCGTCGACTGGCTCGGCGACATCGCGGACTACACGCGGCTCATGTATATGTTGGTTGATTATGTGGCGTATGCGTCGGTGGTGCAGCAGGCGCTCATTGCGCAGCTGACGATCGTGACGATCGGTCTCGGATTCCGTGCGTGGCTGGTGATTAGGCGCGTCGTGTTGGTGAGCTGATGCAGTACGTGGTTGCAACGTTGTATGTGCTGCTCTGGCTCGCGCTCGCGGCGCTCGCGGCGCTCTGGCTCCCGCGTTGGGCGCTCCCGGCGGCGCTCGTCCAGTTGGCGGTGGCGTATGTGATGGTGCGCTCGTGGTTGACCGCCGCCGTTGGCGGCGATGATTAGGCGCGGAACCGCGCTGCGGGCCGGTACGCCCTGCGGTGCGCGCGCCGCCGCACGCGCCTTAAACGGCGCGCGCGCGGTACGGGTGACGGGTGATGAGGCATGGCGCCGCCCGCGATTATGATGAGCGGCGGCGCGATTAATAGTGCGCCGCAGGCGCATCCCTGGGCGCGCGTGGCGCGCAGGAGCTGTTGCGATGCAGGAGATGAGTGTTGCGTTGGCGTTGTGTGCCGTCGGCGCGGCGGTCTGGTACATGCGCCGGCGCGAGGCCGGCGCCGGGCGGGTGCGTGGATGGCTGCTGTTGTACGATGATCTGGGCGGCTGGCGTGCGCTGCCCGCGGCCTACGGCGACTCCGGTATCGTTGCCGATGGTGTGACGTATCCTGCGTCGCTGCCGGCGCTCAGGGCAGGACGTGAACTGATCTGGATCGCGCGCTGCGACGCTGCGGCGCTGATTGAGCACCAGGCGCTCGAGCGCGCGCGGGAGTCGGCCGCGCTGGCGTCGCTCTGGCGCGGCGGCGGGCAGTGGCTCGACCTGTTGCGTGTGATGGGCGTCGTGTTGCCGGCCGTGTTTGCGTATTTCACGTGGGCGCAGGTGTCGGCGCTCCAGTCGTTGGTGGCGCAGATCCTGGCGCTCGTGGGTGAGAGGTGAGTGTGAGTGTGCGTGACTGGCGTGTAATGTTGGTCCCCTGGGCGGACCGGCGTTTGTGGTTTGTCCAGGCGAGGCGTGGCCGGCGCGTCGTCTGGGGTGTCGTGTACGACGCCGGTGATCCCGACTCGGTCGCGCTCGCCCGTCGGGCGATTGCGACGCTGCGTGCCGCTGGCGCCGATTGCTCGTCGCTGCCCTCGCCGCTTCCCGGCGCTCCCCCCGGCTCCGGCGCGTAGGGGGTACGGGTGCCGCACGAGCATGCCGGTCGTGGACGGTGCAGGCGATCGGCGTGGTACGGCAAACTGGACGGGCAACAGGTGCCCGAGCACGACACAAAACGCGCAACACAACCGATATTCGTGAATCTTGCGCGCGCCTCGGAGTGTCAAGACCGACGGAAAACGGCGCCTTCCGCTGCTTTAAAAAAGCCGCGCCGTTTTCCGTCGCT